>Ga0209048_10002255_pt1 | contig 19308 bp, 16 predicted proteins | sample FrelakmetCRP12CR_FD_187146 | JGI IMG/M metagenome (GOLD analysis project Ga0209048, IMG submission 187146) | Freshwater lake sediment microbial communities from the University of Notre Dame, USA, for methane emissions studies - CRP12 CR (SPAdes)... | ecosystem: Environmental > Aquatic >... | reverse complement strand
GGTTTCTCCACCGCGGCGCCTCCCGAGCAGGGAAGGCGCTTGTTCGACGCCCTCGTTACGGCGGCGCGGACTCAGCATGCCGGCGTTGCGAGCGGGGTATTCGGCGCCCACATGCAGGTGTCGCTCACCAACGACGGGCCCGTGACCTTCTGGTTGGAGAGTTGAGAGGCGCCAAAAGCCCAAATGCGACCGAGCGCGCATCGGTGTTCGGCGGTCAAATGTCATGATCTCTTTGGCGTATTATTGGGCACTTACTTAAGACTGCCGTGAACTCGGAGAAGCGACATGTTCGATTCAAAAATGTTACTGGTCATTCTCGCGATCGCATTGGTGATTTTCGGCACCAAGCGTTTGCGTTCGATCGGTTCGGATCTCGGCGCCGCCGTCAAGGGCTTCAAGCAAGCCATGAACGACGGCGAATCGGAAGAGAAAGTAAAGCAGCTGAAGCAAGAGAAGGACGCCGACTTCGAACCCGGCGTTGCGGCACAAGGCGCAGCCCCGCGCGAAGCTGAGGTCAAGGCGCCCCCCAAGACCAACGCCTGATGCGGCATGCTTGATTTCGGGTTTTCAGAGATACTGCTCACATCGGCCATAGCACTCGTGGTGCTGGGTCCTGAGCGATTGCCCAAGGTTGCGCGTCAGGTCGGCAACTGGGTGGGCCGTGCGCGCGTCATGGCGCGTCAGCTGACTGAGCAGCTGGAGCGCGAAGTGACCGCCGAAGCATTGTTGAAACAGCAGTCGACTACGGGCGGCGCGGCCCAGCCGCCGGCCCTATCGCGCCCGGTGACTCAAACACCGCTCGCCGCGGATGCGCCCCCCGCGGCCAACGCACCGCTCGCCGCGGATGCACCCCCCGCGGCCAACGCACCGCTCGCCGCGGATGCCCCGCAGCAATCCACGGCCGATCCGAAGCAACCGGCCTCATGAGCGAGCCGGAGGGCGGGCCCGAGGGCGAACCGGGCGAGCTCGCCGAAGGTACGCTGATCTCGCACTTGCTGGAGCTGCGCGATCGGCTACTGAAAGCGATGTTGGCGGTCGGCATTTGCTTCATTCCTTGCGCGATGTATATGAACGACCTGTTCACGTTCGTCGCGACACCGTTGAAGCGCAGATTGCCCGCCGGGGCCACGTTGATCGCGACGAGCGTCGTCGCCCCGTTTACCGTGCCGTTCAAACTGGCGCTCGTCCTCGCCATCGGTATGGCCATTCCGGTCGTGCTGTATCAGGCCTGGGCGTTCGTCGCGCCCGGATTGTACAAGCACGAGAAGAAGCTGGCCGTCCCGCTGCTGATATCCAGCATTTTGCTGTTTTATTTGGGCGCCGCCTTCGCCTATTACGTGGTGTTCCCGGTGATGTTGAGCTTCTTCGTCGCGACCACGCCCCACGGCGTGCAGATGATGACCGACATGGGCAGTTACCTGGATTTCGTCATGATCCTGCTGCTTGCGTTCGGTTTGGCGTTTGAAGTCCCGGTGGCTACTGTATTATTGGTATGGACCGGATTCGTGAGCTTGGCGGCGCTCAAGAAGAACCGCGGATTCGTGCTGCTCGGGATATTCATCTTCGCGGCTTTCGTCACGCCGCCGGACGCCGTTTCGCAGAGCGCGATGGCGGTTCCGATGTATCTTCTGTATGAGATAGGGATAATCATGGCGGGCTTGTTGCTCAAAGATAAAATCGCGGCCCGCGCCAAACAGGATGCCGAGGACGCCAAGCGCGAGGCCGGAGCATAGGAGCCTGATGAGCCCGATACCCGCGCCGCAGCTCACGCTGAAGGCGGTCCTTCTTTCGATCGTTCTGACGGTGATCCTGGCGTCCGCCAACGCATATGTGGGCTTGTTCGCGGGCCTCACCGTCGCCACCGCGATTCCCGCCGCGGTCATTGCCATGGCAGTGCTGCCGCTGTTCGGCCGGCCCAATATTCTCGAGAACAACATCGTGGCGACCGGCGCCTCGGCCGGCAGCTCGATCGCCGCGGGCGCAATCTTCACGCTGCCCGCTCTGATTCTGCTGCATCATTGGTCGAGCTTTGATTATTGGTGGACGCTCGCCATCGTCGGCTTGGGCGGACTGCTCGGCGTACTATTCTCGGTGCCCTTGCGGCGCACGCTGATCATCGAGCAAAAGCTGCAGTTTCCCGAAGGCGTCGCCGCGGCCGAGGTGCTCAAGGTAGGCGCCAATCCCGGCATCGGCGCAAAATTTCTGGGGATCGCAGCCCTCGTCGGGGGTGCGTTCAAGTTGGCGACGTCGGGGTTGCGCTGGCTGCCCGAGACGTTCACGGCCCAGGGTTTCGTCGGCCAACGAGGCATCGCCTTTTTCAGCTACGGCTTCTCGCCCGCGCTGCTCGCCGTCGGCTACATCGTCGGACTCAATGTCGCCATCTTGATAGCGGCCGGCGGCCTGTTTTCATGGTGGCTGGCTATTCCGCTGTACAACAGCTTCTTTTTCGAACATGACCCGGCGCTGATGCACAAATTGGTCGGCCTCGACGCCGAGAGTGCGGCGTTCGCCATTTGGCGCGCGCAGGTGCGCTACATCGGCGTCGGCTGCATGTTGACCGGCGCCCTTTGGGCACTGTGGTCGCTGCGCAAGTCGCTGTTGTCGGCGATTCGCAGCGGTCTCAAGGTCAGCGGAAATAGATCCCTCGACATACCTCACACCGAGCGCGATTTGCCGATGGGCGGCGTACTCGTCTGCATCGCGATGTTCGTCGTACCACTGTTCATCCTGTATTACTTGGTGGTCGGCAGCATCGGCGTCAGTCTCGCGATGGCGGTCATCATGATCGTTGCGGGGTTCTTGTTTTCCTCGGTCAGCGGCTATATGGCCGGCCTCGTCGGATCGTCGAACAACCCGGTGTCGGGCATCACGATCTGCACGATTTTGTTCGCGTCTTTGGTGCTCATGTGGATGGTCGGGGGCAACTCCTCGATCGGCGCCGTCGCCGTCGTATTCATCGGCGCAGTGGTATGCAACGCCGCCGCGGTTGCCGGCGACAACCTGCAGGATCTCAAAGCCGGGCAATTGATCGGGGCCACCCCGTGGCGCCAGCAAGTGATGCTCGGCATCGGAGTGATCGCGAGTGCCGCCGTCATGGCGCCTGTGATGAATGTTCTGCAATTCGCCTACGGCATCGGCGAACCGGCGCATCCAGGGGTGAAGGCCCTGCCGGCGCCGCAAGCGAATTTGGTCAAGTCGGTTGCGGAGGGCATGTTCGGCGGCACTTTGCCGAGCGGCATGATTGCCATCGGCGCTGTGGTCGGCGCCTTGATCATAGTCTTGGATCTGTACCTCAAGCGCCGTGGTTCGCGCTGGAGCGCGCCCGTGCTCGCGGTCGCCGTGGGAATTTATTTGCCGCTCGACGTATCGACGCCGATTTTGGCCGGCGGCATCGTGGCCGAGCTGGTCGGCCGTTGGCACCTCAAGCACAGCCGCGGCGGCGATCTCGACAAGCGCGCGCAGAACGGCATGTTGTTCGCGGCCGGATTGATCACCGGCGAAGCGCTGGTGGGGATATTCATCGCGATGTGCATTTGGGTCAGCAGGAACCCCGACGTGCTCGCCTCGAGCGTGGAACTGCCGGGCGGCAAGTGGTGGGCGGCCGCTCTGTTGCTCGGTGTTTGCTATTGGATATTTCGCGCCGGAACACCGCGATATCCGGCTTAAGTCGGGCCGAGCGGCATTCTTTCAATGCGCGATTCCCGCTTTACCGCGAAACTCTTGGTGTGCCTCGGCACCATTTACCTCGTATGGGGCTCGAGTTTCTTGTTCTCGAAGATTGCGGTGAACAACCTCCCCATAGCGTTATTTTCCGCGATTCGATTCCTGACCGCGGGTGCGCTGCTTGCGCTGATCGCGCGCTTCTGGAGCGGCCATCCTTTTCCGAACCGATTGATCGAATGGCGCCACGTGATCATCGCCGGATTTTTCATGGTATTCGTCAGCAACGGGCTCAACACCTGGGCCATTCGCTATATTCCGACGAATCAGTCGGCCCTGCTCAACGGCACGGCGGCATTTTGGATAGCGGGACTCGGGGTCTTCGGCCGGCGCGGCCATCCGCTCACCCGCTGGGCGGTACTCGGCATGCTCACGGGATTTGCGGGCACCGTCTTGATGTTGATTCCGAAAGGCGATTGGCGGGCATCGAGCCTGTTGGCGCAGTTCGGCGTGTTGACCGCATGCTGTGCGTGGTCGCTCGGCACGCTGTACTACCGCAGTATCGACACGAACTTGAGCTCCCTCATGTTTATGGCCATGCAAATGTGCATGGGCGGTCTCATGCTGTTGGCGGTTGCGATCGGTCGCGGCGATCCCGCGCATTGGACGCCCAACTTACCGGGCTTGGCGGCGCTCATTTATCTCACCTTCTTCAGCTCGTGCCTCGCCTATACCGCCTACGGCTGGCTCAGTCTCAACGCGACGCCGGCGCTGATCGGCACTTACGGCTACGTGAACCCGGCCATTGCCGCCTTCCTCGGCTGGCTATTTCTCAACGAGCATTTGTCGAATCTGCAGCTGGCCGGCATGGTGATCATCATCGCCGCGGTGTGCATCTTGACGTTGCCCGGCGGCTCCCTCACCGATCCGAAGACGCTCGGAGAACCGAAGGCGCAGTGAATCCGGCGCTTCAGCGGCGCTTGACGATGACCTCGATTTTGCCCTTGGGCCCCACAAACCAAGAACCCAGCATGCTCACCAGACTCACGAGCACGGCTGCCCAAAAAGCCGCCCAAAACCCCGCCACGTGCATACCCGGCAGCATCCACGCGACCAGCGCCACCATGCCCGCGTTGATCACCAACAGGAACAATCCCAGAGTGACGATGGTCATCGGCAGAGTCAGCAGGATGGCGATGGGGCGTACGATGGAATTGACGATCCCGAGCGATACACCGGCGAGAATCAACGTGAGGGGGCCGTCGATGGTAACGCCCGGCACCCACACCGTGGCCAGCCATAGGCCGAGCGCCACCAGGGCCGCACGAACTAAGAAGCCCTGCATGCTCTCTCCATCCGTATGTTATGCCACCCGCGCGCCGCGCGCGCAATCAATAGTCCAATCCGGGCAGCGGCGGATCCTTGGGCTCGGCCGGCGGCTGTTTGCGCGGCGGCGGGCTGTCGAGGGTCACTTTGATTCGGGCCATCAGCCGTTCCCAACCAACGCGCAGGCGCACGTAGGTCTGGTCCCAATTGGGCGACTCGGGCACCCCCGAACCCAGCAGGCGCAGCGAGGTGGTTCCCTCGCCCTTGCGCACGTCGAGCAAAAAATCGTCCACGACGGCACTGTCGCTCGTGGGCATGCCCGGGCCGTTCAGATAAATCAAACGCAGCCGGCGATTCACCTCGAAAATGTCGATGTGCGCTTCGCGGCCGCCTTCGTTGCGCTTGCCGACGCGGTACAGGCCGCCCTCGCGAGGGTCGATCTCGGCTTCCTGTCCCGACCAGATTCGGATCAATCCGGGGTCGGTGAGCGCACGCCATACTCGCGCCACCGGAGCGCCCACCTCGATCAAATGCGCATAGCCGCGGGTGCCGGAATGAGTGGACTTGCGGGGTAAGCTCATTGCAGATCTCAAGCCTCTTGGCCAATGGAAGGTCGGGAGTTTGGCGCAAGCCAGGCCGCGACGGAGTGCTAGAATCCAACAAGACGGGAGGAACATCCATGGCTTATGTCGATATCGTGACTGCGCTCGCACTTCTTCAATTCATTGTCTTCGGCTTCAAGGTCGGCGGCGCTCGGGGCAAGTACGGCGTCAAGGCCCCCGCCACCACCGGAAATGAGATTTTCGAACGGCACTTTCGCGTTCAACAGAATACTTTGGAGCAGTTGATTGCTTTTGTTCCCGGTCTGTATCTATTCAGCCATTATTTCAATCCCCTCTGGGGCGCCGGCCTTGGCGTCGTGTATCTGATAGGCCGCGAACTGTACTCCGCCAGCTATGTCAAAGATCCCGCCAAACGCGGCCCCGGCTTCGGTCTGACCTTTCTGCCCACGGTCATCTTGATTGCAGGCGGATTGATCGGCGCGGCGATGCGCCTTGCCGGGCATTGAAATTCAGGGCTAAAAGCCTAGAGTAACGTCTCGAACAAGCTGGGGTGGCCTCGAGGGCCTGAGATGCCGGCAGCGTCCGAAGGGCGCGCACCGGCAAACCCATTGAACCTGATCCGGTTAGTACCGGCGGAGGGAGCGTGGGTAGGAATTGCGTTTTTCTGGGGCTCGCCTGCCTCCTCGGGAATTGGGCTCCGGCATCGCCGTCACCGGCGACTGCGGTGGCGGGTTCCGACAGCACGCAACTCGACGAGATCATCGTGACGGCCACCTTGAAGCCGGTGCCTGAATCCGCAATGCCGGGCAGCGTTTCGGTGCTCAACTCGAACACACTGCGACAGGCCGGACAGCAAAATTTCGAGGATGTCCTGGCGCTGGTGCCGAACCTCAACTGGGCCGGCGATACGTCATTGCCGAGATATTTCCAGATCCGCGGTATCGGCGAGCTGCAACAGTACCAAGGCGCGCCAAACCCTTCCGTGGGCTTTCTGATCGACGATATCGATTTCAGCGGGCTCGGCATGGCCGCAACCTTGTTCGATGTGGATCACATCGAAGTGCTGCACGGCCCTCAGGGCACCCTGTATGGAGCGAACGCGCTCGCCGGACTCATCTACGTCAAGAGCGCCGCACCTGCCGAAACGTTCGGCGGCCGCGCGGAACTCGACGCCGGGGACTACGGCGAACGCTCCTACGGCGCCGTGATCACGGGGCCGGTGCCTGCGCTCGACTCGGCCTTCCGGCTCGCCGCGCAGCAATATACGAGCGACGGCTTCTATCGCAATGCGTACCTGGGACGCAATACCGGCAACCGCGACGAGCTCACCCTGCGCGGCAGGTGGCGCTATGAACCCAACGACCAATGGCGCGTCGACCTCGCGGCGCTGCGCGTGCAGATCGACAACGGCTACGACGCCTGGTCGATCTACAACGGCAGCCGCATCACCAAGTCCGATCATCCGGGTGTCGATCGGCAATATTCCACCGGCATTTCAGCGCGCGCCGACTACACCGGCTTCTCGCCCGCCACCCTGACCGCGATCGCAACCTATGCGGACACGACCGTCAACTATGGTTACGACGGCGATTGGGGGAACCCCGTTTTTTGGGCGCCATACACCTACGATTACACCGAGTTTCAGGTTCGCTATCGCTCGACCCGCAGTGTGGAGATACGCCTCGGCGACACGCCGGAGCACGGCCTATCCTGGCTCTTCGGAGCGTACGCGCTTCAGCTGCGGGAGAGCTTGAGCGACACCAGCAACGGCGTCTATGAGGATCCTTTCGATGCGTCGCAGGATTCCACCAGCCTCAGCGTCGTGCAAAGCCAGTATCACGCATTGAACAGCGCGCTGTACGGCCAACTCGACGGCGATCTCGGCGCCAGAGCGCGCTGGTCGCTCGGGCTGCGCGGCGAGCGCCGCACCACGCACTACGATGACACGACCACGAATCTCGATGCGCCGACGTCGAGCAACGAGTTCGATCCGGAAAATAATCTGTGGGGCGGTCATGCCTCCTTGGACTACACACTGGCCAAGGGCCGGCAGATCTATGCGCTGATCGCGCGCGGCTACAAGGCGGGCGGCTTCAACTTGAGCCAGGGCCTGCCGGCAAGCCAAATTCTCTTCGGCCCGGAAAACGATGTGAACTACGAGATCGGGTACAAGGCGCAGGCGCCCGACGGCAGCTGGCGCGCCGACTCGTCGCTCTTTTACATGGTGCGGCACGATCCGCAACTGCTGACCGGCGAGCAGCTGATTCCCGACAACCCCGATACGTTCATTTTTTACACCGGCAACGCCCAGTCGGGCTACAACTACGGGTTGGAAAGCAGCCTCGCGTGGCGCGCGACCTCCAAGTTGGAACTCGGCGCCTCGTTGGGCTTGCTGCAGACGCGCTACCGCGGATTCGTACAGAACGGCATGATCTTCCCGAATCGCGCCCTGCCGAATGCGCCGGCTTGGCAGGCGGCCATCAACTTAACCTGGCGCGATCCACGCGGTCCGTTTGCACGTCTGGACGTGACCGGCATGGGATCGTATTTCTACGACCTACCGCCCAATTGGACCCGCTCGAACCCCTATGGCCTCCTCAATGCCAAATTGGGCTGGGAAACGCCACGCTATCAGGTGTACTGGTGGGGCAGGAATTTGCTCAACAAGGACTACACCGTGCGCGGCTTTTATTTTGGCGACCAGCCGCCGAATTTTCCCAACACGCTCTATACGCAATTGGGCGAGCCCCGCAACTGGGGGGTGCACGTCACGATCAACTTCTAGTGGTGGGCGGCGATCACTCGCGCCAGCCGGCCGACGACGCCGTGGCGGCAAAGGACGCCGACGCCTGCTCGGCGTCGATGAGCTTGCCGAGGGTACGACGGAAATGAACCAGCGGTGCGTCCGCGAGAATCGCCAGCATCTGTTTCTCGAAGCTCGGGTCTTCCTCGAGGGTGTGCTGCTGGCGCTCGATAATCGCCTTGTCCTCCATGAAGCCTTCGACCAGGCTGTCGAGGAGCGAGCGCGAGATGGTGGAGTCCGCGCCTTCGAAGTTGTTGAGATACTTCCAGAAGAAGTGCGTGGTTTTGTCCGTTTCAGGCGTCATGAATTGACAGTTGCGGTATTCGCGCGAGCCGGGCGCCGCGACGCCCTTCTCCGCGCCACATCCCGCCGGCGCGAACAGCGTGGCCATATCGAAGATGCCGGGAATGTACATCTTCACGCGATTGCGCCGGTCCAGCTTGTCGTGTTTGTTCGCAATGACCTTCTTGTGGTACGGCGGCGGATCGATGTTCATGTGCCAGCGCTCCAGCGCGTAGCCGCGCTCGTTCTTGTCGATGGACGCCGGTTTCGAGACATACGCGTACTCTTCGGAGCCGCCGAGCGTATGGGTGTGTACGAAGGCGAGATGCGCGAGATCGCTCAGGTTGTCGACGATGAGCAGGTAGCTCGCATCGTAGTGCATGTACCCGGGCAATCCCTTCCAATTCGGATCCCACATGTAGGGAAGGTCGACGATTTGCGAGACGTCCGCTTTCTCGGGATCGCCCAGCCAGATCCACACCAGATGACCGATCTCGTGCACCGGATAGGTCCGCACGCGCATTTTCGGCGGGATCATGTCCTGCCCGGGAATCTGCAGGCATTTGCCGGCGCCGTCGAACTTGATGCCGTGATACATGCAGCGCACGGCGTCGCCCTCGAGGCGCCCCTGCGAGAGCAGGGCACCACGGTGGGGACAACGATCGTTCATCGCGACGATTTTGCCGTTTTCGCCGCGATACAGGAGCACGTGCTCGTTCAAGAGCACGCGGCTCAAGAGCTTGCCGTCGATCAGCTCGTGATCCCAGGCGCCGACGTACCAGCAATTCTTGAGAAACATGAATCGGCCTCCCCCGCGAGCGCCTTGAGTCTATGCCCAGGCGACGAAACGCTCAACCGGCGCTGTGCCGCACCTGATACCTCACCGTCGCGCTCGCCTGCGCGGGGATCACGAGCCGGAAAATGGGACGGCCGTTCTTTTGGCCCAACGGGTGGTCGGCGCGCATGATGCGCGCACCCTCCGGGAGCCGCAATCGCAGCTCGAATTGAATTGGCGTATCACGCGAATTGGAGATCTCGATACGCTCGCTGACATCGCGCCGTGCCGCAGGCGTTGACTGGACGCCGGCGCCCTCCCGAATCGCCGTGACCTCGACATCCGGACTCGCGCCCAGGTTGATTTCCAACTCCTCGCCGACGGCGAGATCGCGGATGCCCGATTCGCGCTCCAGCAACCGCTCGCCCCGGTGTTCGGCGAACACCGCGACACTTCCGGACGGCAGCGGCAACCCGAGGTGATTGGCCGCATCGTTCATGGTCCGAAGCAGCTTGACGGCCGGCGACGCTGCGGCGTCGGCCTCTGCCGCCACATCGGCGCCGTAAACGGTCTTTATGGGAATGGCCGCCCGATCCAGCAAGCGCACCTGCTTTGATTGACGACCGGCCACGGTGGTGCGCTCCGGCACCCGGTAGAGTTTCAGATCGCCCAGTTGCTCCTGCTCCACGCGTTGCGCTTCCAGCATCATATCGGCCGGCTGCGGCGCCGCCAGCGCCATGGGTGCAATAGCAATGCGGGCCTTGAGTAGCCCGCCGCCCGGTGAGGTGAGGTTGATTTGCAGCAGTTCGGGCGAATCGCTGGTCGACCCGCGAGGCCAGCAGCGCGCCAATATCGGGCCGCCGGCATCGAGCGGCTCGACCTCGCCGCTCTCGCGATTGACTCTGCCCGCAACCGCCTGGGTACGGGCCCCCGGAAATCCGACCCCGTTGCCGTTGGCGAGCGTGACCCAGGCGCCCAGGTCCATCGTCTCGCCATCGGCCGATAGTGTCGCCGTGTAGTCCGCAGCCCAATCGAAGCCGCGCGCGAGATACGACAGGGTCACCGTTGTTGTCGCCGGCTCGCGGCTGCGCACCAGCACGGACAATGTCGGCGTCGCCGACAGATGGGCGATGGGGTCGAAGCTGAAGCTTTCCGCCAGGCCCGAACAGCGCAGCGCCTCGATTCCCCCCGCAGTTTCAAACACCACGCCGCCACCGGCGTCCGCCAGTATCCTGCCGGACAGCCGCTCGGATTTGCCGGTCTTTGGGTTCGACCGCAGCAGCGTCACGGGTCGGCCGGCGGCGGATTCCATCAGCGCGGACGGGCTGAGCAACGCGCCTTCGCGGTTCTTCTCGATGATGCCTTCGGGCAGGCCCGTCACGATCGCGCTGGCGGGTTCGATGCCATCGGCCACTCCCTCGAAGCGCACCCGGCTTATGCCCGCGGGCAAGCGAACGGTGCGGGTTTCGCTGATCAGCGCAAAGCCGCCGAGCCGATCGAGGTCGATCGATCCCGAGCCGCGATAGGGTGAGCGATAGACGGTGACCGAAAGATCGGTGGGAGCGTCCGCCGATACCTCGGCCCCGCCGGCCGACGCCGCCGCAACCCCGCCTGCGAGAAGCAGCCACTTCGAGCACCGCGGACGCACGGCTGCTTAAGCCTAATAGCGCGTGTCGAAGGTAGCGCTGAGATCGGCCCGGCCGTTTGCGGGAACCGTCACCACCCACTCGGCGACCTCAGCGCTGCGCCGCGTGCTCTTCTGGCTCTCCGCGGTGATCCGGGCATCGCCCCACAGGCCCTCTTGAAGCAGTTTGACCGTGACGGCCTTCGGCAGCGCATTGCTCAACTCATAATGCATGTCGGTCTGCCAATCCAACGGTCCCAAGCGCGTGCGCTTGTCCACCACGGCACGCACCTTGACGTCGAACGCATCCCCGGTGGCAAGCGACAGCGTCGAGCCCATCGGCGTGTGCTCGATGCGGCTCTCGCCGATGAACTGCGGGTTGCCGCGCTTGTCGTGCATGTAAAAGCGCAGCACCCCCGCGGGCAGCTGGTCACCCAAACCGGCGTGCGCGCTGGTTGAAAAGGCGTAGATAGTTTTGGCGCTTTGCGGCGAATCGGCGCTGCCCAGCCAGTGATTTCGAAATTCATAGCCGTGCTCGGCGGGCACACCGCGCACATCGAGAAAGCTCACCTGCTTGGTCTGTAGATTGGCGATGGTGGTGCGCTCGGCGAGCGGATAAAGATAATAATCGCCCAAGCGCTCGCGACTGCCGCTTTCCGTGCCGGCCTGTTGCACCGTGGGCCGCGGCGGCGGCGAATACCTCGTGTTGCCCTGCCTCGGGGCCGCATCGACCTGGGCGGGCGAGCCCGCCACCAGCAGCGTTTGCGCATTTTCATACGTGCTGCCGCTCGAATTGGTCAGGGTCACCCAACCCTGCACGTCGATCTTGTTCTCGCCTTCGTCATACAGCGCCACATAGTCGGCCCGCCAACCCAACCCCGGGGTGAGGTAGCTCAACGTGGCCGGCCGTGCTCCCGCATGCCCGGCCGTGATCGTCACCGACAGGGTCGGCCGGGCGCGCAGATTGTCCGGCACTTTGTCGAAAATCACGCGCACCGGCAGGCCATCGTCGCGCAAGACCTCGATTCGCTGGCCGATTTTCAGGACCACTCCGCCGTTCGTGGCGAGCACCTCGGCCTGCTCGCGCATCTCCGCGCCGGTCGCCGGATTGACTCGCACGATGGTGATCTCTCGACCCACGGCCTTTTCCATCAGCTTGGCGGGCGTCAGCAGATCGAAATCGAAGTTCTGCTCGACGATGCCGATGTCCGCGGCGCTCAGCGACACGGTCTCCGGGCGAATTTGCGCCGACACATCCTGGAATTCAATGCGCTGCCGGCCGCCTTTGACATCGATGTCCCGACGGTCGGTTATCAGCGCGAGATCGGCGGCATAAATCGTCACCGACAAAGCCCGATCGGCGGCGCAAACGCTCGATCCCGCCGCGAGCCACATCGGCCACAGGAGCCAGCCGACCGCGAGGGAATGAGCACGCATGAGCAGGGTCCAATCGCAATGAATTAACGCATCGACACCCGGACGCGGCCGATCCCGCTCTCTTCCATCCAGCTCTTGACGCGCTTGGCATCGGCGACGCGTGTGTACTTGCCCAATGAATCCAGCAGCACGATCACCACGTTGCGGCCTTCGATCACGGCTTCCATCACCAGGCACCTGCCCGCCTCGGCGATATAGCCGGTCTTCTGGACAATGATGTTCCAGGTGGGATTGGCCACCAGATTATCGGTATTGCGAAACTCCACCAGATGGCGGCGGACGCGCACCGTGTAGCGCTTGTCGGTGGAGTACTCCCGGATGGCCGGGTTCCGCGAAGCGGCGATGACCAGCTTGGACAAGTCCTCTGGGCTCGCGACGTTCTCGCTGGACAAGCCGGTGGGATCGACGAAGTGCGCACTCGTCATCCCGAGTTCGGCGGCCTTGGCGTTCATGGCACGCACCATTGCCGGCATACCGCCCGGGTAGTTGTTACCGAGCGCGTGGGCGGCGCGATTTTCGGATGACATCAGCGCCAGGTGCATCAGATCGCCGCGCGTCAATACCGTGCCTACGGCTAGGCGCGAATATCCGCCCTTCGGCAGATCCTGTTCCGCCTGCGTGATCTCGAGCGGTTCATCCAGCGGTTGTTTGGCGTCCAGCACCACCAAGGCGGTCATCAACTTCGTGATCGACGCGATGGGCGCCGCCACGTCGGAATTACGCGAATACAGAACGGACGAATCGCCGGGGTCGAAGATGAGCACCGAACTCGATTTGAGCTTCGGAGCGGGCATAGGCTTCGCGGTCGCATTCGAGGCGCATACCGTCAGGAGTATCCCGGCTAACGCCGGCGGCGCATAGCGCCCAAGATTGATGAATCTCATGAATCTCCTAAGGTATTACTTCAACTTATACAAGGTAAGCATATGTTAATCCAGCCCCGGCGTGATCCAGTGCTAACTTTGCCACCATTCCGGCCGAAGTCCAAACTCTGGCTCAAGACGCGCTCCGCCAAGGCCCACTCGGCCGGGGTCCAGCGGCCCGGCAAGACCGGCCGCCGCATCAAGCGTTTGCCTCGGCACCGGGAGCGCGGCGCAGTTCCTTGTCACGATACATATTGCGATCGGCGATGGAGAGCAATTCGCGCATATCGCGCCCATCCTTCGGGTAATTCACGACGCCGACGCTGACGCTGCAGCGGATCATCCGCGAGCGAAGGTCGAGGGTCGTCTTGTACACGTTGTGGCGGGCGCGCTTGACCACCGCCTCCGCAACCTCGGGCGAAGCTCCCGGCAACAATACCGCGAACTCGTCGCCGCCGAAGCGGGCGGCGGTATCGGTGCCGCGGATGCTTCGTTGCAGGCATTGGGAGACCAGGATAATCGCGCTGTCGCCGGCCTCGTGGCCGAAGCTGTCGTTGATGTCCTTGAGTCGATCCATGTCGATCAACAGCACGGCATAGGTCCCACCCTCGCGCTCGCGGGCGGCGTGCTCGCGCTGCCATACCTCGTTGAACTTGCGCAGATTCAACAGTCCGGTCAAGGCGTCGGTTTGCGCCAAGTTCTCGATGCGCTCACGCGCTTCCGTGACGTCGGCGGACAGGGTGGTCGTGAGATAGGCAACCAGCAGGAACGGCGCCAGTTGACCGACGACGCGGCTGGCGTAGATCAGAGAAATCACATCGAGGCCCGGCGTCGCCGCCGCCAGCACGAAATGGCACAGCGCGATCGCCGCGACTTGAGTCAGAGTCACCAGGCGCCCCAGCGTGAGCGCGCTCAAGATGATCGGTAATAGGTACAAATTGAGCAGCGGACTCGAACTCTTGCCGCTAAACCACAGGACGGCCGTGATGAATATCACCATGGACCAGGATTCGATCAGCAGCCTGGTTCGCGTGCGGCCCGGAAAGAAACGTCGGGCCCGGAACGCGACGATCGCCGCGGCAAAGCCGCCCAGCAGCCCGAGCATGGGCCACAGCTGCGTTGCCGGCGCGTTCGACCAAACGAGCACCAGCGCGGCCAAGACCAAACAGAGAATTTCGATCGATCGCGTACTGCGCACGACGCTATCCGCTACCTTACCGCCGCCGACACCGCCCCGCGGCCGCTGACCGTGGGCACCTTCAGCTCCTGTATGGCGCGCTTTACCTCCGGGTCACGCTCGAGCAGCGGCGCATCGGCAGGCGCGGGCGGCAGCTGCTTCTGGTCGCGCTCGAGCTCGATGTCGGGCGCGATGCCGCGGTGATTGATCGACACACCGGAAGGCGTGTAGTAAAGCGAGGTGGTGAGTTTGATGGCGCGGTCGCCGGACAGCGGCATCACCGTTTGCACCGAGCCCTTGCCGAAGGTGGTACGCCCCATGAGCACGGCCCGGTGATGGTCCTTGAGCGCACCGGCGACGATTTCCGCGGCCGACGCCGAACCGCCGTTAACCAACACCACAATGGGAGCGCCGTTGAGATCATCGCCCGGGGTTGCGGTCATTTCGAAATTCGATTCCGGGGTGCGGCCCTTGGCGCTCACGATCACACCGCCGTCGAGGAAGTCGTCGGCCACGGCGACTGCCGCCTCGAGCACGCCGCCTGGATTGTTGCGCAGATCGAGCACCAGGCCCTTGAGCGGCCCGCCGTTGCTCTTGCGCAAGTCTCGAAGGGCGCCGATTAATTCCTCGCCAGTCTCGTCGCTGAACTGCGAGATTCGCACATACCCGTAGCCGGGCTCCGGCAGCTGGGCTTTCACGCTGCGCAATTGCACGCGTGAACGCTTGAGTGTGAATTGCAGCGGTTCGGTACTGCCCTCGCGCATGATTCCGATTTTGACCGTGGTACCCTCTTTGCCGCGCATGCGTGCGGTGGTATCGGTCAGCGCCGTGGTATTGACGGCAACGCCGTCGATAGTCGCAATGACATCGCCCGGACGGATGCCGGCCTCCGCAGCCGGAGAGCCGTCCAACGGGGTAATGACCACGACTTGACCGTCTTCCAGCGACACCTCGATGCCCACGCCCGAGTATTGGCCCGAACTGCTGGTTTTCAGCTCGTCGTATTCTTCTCCGTCGAGGTAGGCCGAATACGGGTCGAGCGAGGAAACCATCCCGCGGATCGCCGCCTGCAAGAGTTGGTGATCGCCAACAGGATTGACGTACTCGCGCTCCACCCGCTCCAATACCTCGGCCAGAAGCCTTGCATCTTGCCAGGGCAGATCCTTGGCGAGCGCTTCGGCCTTGTCAGCCAGGACGCCGCGTGCAAGGCCCAGCGACAACCCAATCGAGATGCCGAGCCCGAGCAGCAGTACATTGCGAGTTTTCTTGATCATCAGGCGCCGCAGCATACGTGCGGCAGCGGTTCGCCGCTAGGTGCCGGAAGCGGCCGATCGAGTTCCTGCCGCAACGCGCAAATCCGAGGGCGCCGAAAAGCACGAATACAAAGGCAGGTCGCGGATGGCTTGATCGAGCGCCAGCGGTTTGCCGATGAAAAATCCCTGGCCGTAGTCCACTCCCAACCGTGCGGCGAGCGCGCGGATCGAATCGGTTTCGACATGACCGGCCACCGTCTCCAAGCCGAAGGTCTTCGCCAGCTGGGCGATGGCCACCATCATCGACTGGGATTTCACATTTTCGGTCAGGTCCCGACTCAAGCCGCCATCGATCTTTATGCATGACACGGGGAGAGAATTGAGGTTCGAGAGCGAGCCCGTACCGCGACCGAAATTGTCCAGCGCGAAGGAAATCCCTTGTTCGCGCAACCGATACATGAACGGTGCGATCGTCCCGACGCGGCCGGCGGCCGCCTCCTCGGGAAACTCGAAGCTCAAGGTCCCCGGTTCGATGCGCGTGTTGCGAACCAGATCCTCCACCAGGCTCCAGAATTGCGCATCGACCAGCGACGCCGCGGACACATTGAGCGAGAATCGCGCGCGATGCCGGCGCAACAAATCGCGACAGCCGGCCAGGCGCCGAGTGAAGTGCTCGATGACCCAACGATCGATGTCGCGAATCAGCGCTTCACAGCCCCCACCCTGAAGCTTCTCCAAGCCCAAACGCGAACCGTCGCCTGCGCGCGCGCGCAGCAGGATCTCGAAGCGCGGATCGGCCGGCGCCGCACTCAAGGGCAGAATGGGTTGCGCCACGAGTTCGAACGACTCGCAGGCGAGCGCCGCGCTGACCTCTGCCGCGAGATCCAGGGACGCGGGGCGTCGGCTTAAGTTTTGCGTGTTGCTATAGAATATTTCGACCCGGTTGCGGCCGCGCTCTTTGGCCGTCCGACAGGCCATTTCGGCCGCCGCCATCGCGTGTTCGAGCGGGCGGTCCCGATCGCCGATCCGCGATACGCCGATACTAAGCGAGACCAGCAACGGCTTGTCACCGCGCGAGCAGCTGAGCTTGATCGCGGCGCTGCGCAACTCTTCCGCGATCCGCGCAGCAGGCTCGATGCCGCAGCCCGGCACCAATACCGCAAATCGGCCGCCCCCGATACGGGAGGCCAAGGTGCCGACGGGACCGCGCCGGCAGATCAATCCAGCGACGCTCTGGATGACCTCGTCGCCGACGTGCATGCCATGATCTTCATTGACGACACTCAGCTGATCGACGTCGATATAGAGCAGTCCGTGCCTGCTGGCGCAGCCTCGCTGCTCGGTCGCCGGCCACTTTGCCGTGACTTGCGCGATGAAGGCCGCCGGCGTCAGCATGCCGGTGAGCGCATCGAAGCTCGCGCAGATGATTTGCGCGCCCTTACGGGCCAGAAGTTCCAACACTTCGGCGTCGCGCAGTTCAAAATCGGGACAGTCTGCGAGGCGGAACACCGCGAGCGCTCCAATGACTCGCCGAGTCTCGTCGCGAATCGGCGTGGAAATCGCCTTATACGGCACCTCGGCGTTCGAGCCGTCGAGCGACAGCTTGTTCGCAACCAGCGTGCATCCATGCAGCTGTGCGCGCGTCATCAGATGACTGTGCATCTGCGCCAGCAGCGCACTCTGCGCCTCGAACGATTGGCCGGGACGCGTACGGCAGATCGTCACATTGCGCGCGGGCAGAAGAATGGCGGCGACCATGCCCGACAAGCGCTCGAGCGCGATTTCCGGCACCTGCGCCAGGGCCTGCAAGCCGTCGGCAGGAGCCGCTGCAGAAATCCGCTGCAGCAAATCGAGGTCGCGGCTGTTATCCGCAAGATTGTCGTTGAGTTCGCCGATGGCGACGCGCGCGCTCAATTCGCTTTGCAGACAGTCGAGCGCCGGCTTGATCAGAAAGTACAGCGCGTCGACGCTTTGCCGGGCTCCCGAATGCATGGGTACGGCAAGGGCGACGAACCCCAAGACTTCGTCGAGTCCACCGCGGATTCGGAATCCATAGCATGCGTCGCCCGCGCACTCCATGGTCACTCCGTCGGCGTCGCTGTGTCCGCCGGCCGTGACGACAGATAGGCATTGCAGGGTGGATCGCAGCAGTGCCGGCGAGATCGGATCGCTCGACCAGAGCGGCTGCGCGTCGGCGCCCGAAAACACGATGTGACTGACGTTAGGGCAGAGTCGCATGAGCAACTGCGCATACGACTCCCAAGTGCCGGCCGACGCTGTCATGCGCGCGAGGATGCAGGATCCGTCGCCATCGATCTACGACGTGCTCGGCACTTCGGCGCGCCGGCATGAGACATAATTCCCTGGCCGGCAGGTTTAAGGATTCGACTTCAACCAGATCTTTGGATCCACGGGCTTGCGGCCCTCGCGTATCTCGAAGTAAAGCTGCGGCCGGACGGCGCCGGCATCCCCGACGGCCGCGATCACGTCGCCCGGCGCGACCCAGTCGCCCACCGATTTGTACAGAACCTCGGCGTGGCCGTAGAGAGTCATGTAATTGCCGCTGTGCCCGATGATGAGCAGCAGTCCCAGGCCTTGCAGCCAGTCGGCGTAGATCACCCGGCCAAAGTAAGGCGCACGCACTTTCGCGCCGGGCGTGGTCTCGATCATCACGCCGTTCCAGCGCACGATCGCCGGTTCGCCGGCGGCTGGGAGCGCGCCGACCACCGGCTGCGTTCCGCTGGCGCGCGATTCCTGGTAGTGGGTCGTCATTTTTCCCGGAACCGGCCACGGCAGCCGCCCGCGCAGCTGACCGAAGCTCTGCTGCGTATCGACCGGAAAATCCTGCATTACTCGCGCCAGATCGGCGACGAGGGATTCCACCGCCTGCTCTTCGCGTTTGAGCTGCGCCATCTCTTGATTGCCGCTGCTGACTTGCTTGCTGAGCGCGGTCAGCGCCAAAGCGCGCTCCGCGCGGGCGTGCTCCAAGCCGGCGACTTCTCGGCCCACGTCGTCCGCGAGAGTCTTGAGTTTTGCCGCCTCCTCGTCTATTTCAGCCGCCAATTGCTGCAGCCGCGCGGCGCGCGCGTTGATTTCGTCGATTTTGGCAGCGCGTTCGCGCGCGAAATACCCGTATAGAGTCAACATCCGGCCGGCCTCGGCGGGATTGGTCTGATTCAACAGGATTCTCATCTGCTCCTGCTGTCCGATCATGTATGCGGTGCGCGCCTGCGCGGCCAACGCCGCGCGCTCCGCTTCCAACGCTGCCTCCGTCCGATTCCGTTCGGCACGCAGCTCGCTGCGGCGCCGCTCCGCGTCGAGCTCTGCCGCGTGCAAAGAATCGAGCCGCCTACGCTTCTCGGTGATCTCCAAATCCGCTTCGCGCAGGCGCCCATTCAATGCGTCGCGTTGCTTCAGCTCGAGCCCCAGGCGGTTCGTCAGCGCCGCAATACGCGCCCGCACCGCCGCGAGCTTGGCTCGCGCCTGAGCGGAGTCGGCGGACTCGGCCGCCGCGCCGGCGGCGCTTGTGCAAAGCAGAAGGGCGA
>Ga0209048_10002254_pt1 | contig 19314 bp, 20 predicted proteins | sample FrelakmetCRP12CR_FD_187146 | JGI IMG/M metagenome (GOLD analysis project Ga0209048, IMG submission 187146) | Freshwater lake sediment microbial communities from the University of Notre Dame, USA, for methane emissions studies - CRP12 CR (SPAdes)... | ecosystem: Environmental > Aquatic >... | reverse complement strand
GCTTGAAAAGAAACGTTGTAAAGTGTCGATAAGGTATGATATAATCGCTGCTTGTAAGAGTGGATAGAAATCTGTAAATATATATCTGGCAAAACCATTTGATGAACTTGATCCCCGTCAGGGGTGAAATATGAAAGCGAGGAAGAATTTGTCGCAATTGTGGCTACCGGCAATCCGGGTAATACAAATTATTCTCAGTATAGCAGTAATCGTTTTTATCCTGCTTCAAGCACGTGGTGCAGGTTTGGGTAGCGTTTTCGGTGGCAGCAGCGCTGGCACAGTGTTTAAAACGCGACGCGGCGTAGAGAAATTGGTTTTCAATCTTACCATCGTATTTGTGGTTCTCTTCGCTCTTGTTTCCCTGCTCAGCTCCTTGATTAAATAAAAGAGGTTTTAGCTAGTAGTTCTCTTAATTCGAGAGACCACAGACAGTCTGGGTTCATTCGTAGAAGAGAATAACGAAATCCTGCACTGACAAGGGAAGTTGGTTGAAATCTATGTGCTCAGAACCTCCTATGATGCAGGCTCCAATGTTGCCATTCTCCAAGGACATACCTCCTTCTATATTCTCAGGTACAAGCATGAACAGGGTAGCTATGCAGCACTCCAAATCTCCTTTGGTTTCTATTTTCTTTGTCTTCATACTTGCGCTAATGCTCATATCATGTAGCGGGACTGGCAACACTGGTAGTTCCTCCCCTCCTAAAGTGCAAGGCATAATAACGACGGGAAGTTCAGGCAGCAATACAACTGCTTCTCCATCTCCAGGCATAGATCCTGGACCACAACCTTGTCCTGATGCTGTAAAAGCTCCTGCCCATTGGGATGCTATTATTCCGACGCAAAATGGAGTGACACATATAGAAAAAGTAATCTGTGGGTACCTTACCGGCACTACAACATTACAGGCGTTGCTAACAGTACGGTATCAAGGTACAGGTCAACTACTGGATGTCTACGTATATAACGATATTACTAGCCCCGGCCCTTCACAACTATTCAAACTACAAAGCCTGTATAACGGCGATGCCAGGATCAGCGCACACAATACTGTGCTAACAGCCGAGGTAGATCAATATTCAAGTATTAACGCTGGTAAAAGCGACGCGAGGATGGCACGGGATCTCTTTCGTGAGTTCCAATGGTCTGATGGTGCAGGAACGCTGGTTCCGGTATCTTTTCCTGGTATATTTCCCGATCTGACTCGTTACCAGGCCGAAGATGACCAGGCGCAAGTCAATCAGGGAAAGGATGCCTGGAAACTGAATGCAGCAGAAGTTGCCAGGCACCTGGCTACAGATACACATTTGCTCAATTGGCCTGGTGATACTCAAGCGGTGGTTGTAAGCGGCGGTGGCTCCAACGATAGTGATGCAGTAGTGAAGGTGAAAAATCCGGCGCTACCTGGAGATATGATTCGCGTTTCGCTTGAGAGGTTAGAGAGAAATATCAATCAGGGCATCTGGGAAGTTGTTGCAGTCACAGCGAGTAATATATCCATCACTACACCGCAGAGCAGGGACATTCTTACAAGCCCGATGAACGTAGCTGGAACAGGAAATGCCTTTGAAGGTGTAATCGGCATAGTTGACGTACTGGATCATGTATATACTCCTATCGGCCATGCTCAAGTCACAGGTGCGATAGGCAATGGAAATACCACTTTTTCAACCATGGTGTCATACAACTCCACGTTCAAAGGCGGGAAACAGGATGGGATCGTGGTACTGTATGCCGCAAATAATGCCGGTAGTTCGACTGGAACAGCGGTCATGATGAAGGAACTATTGGGCTAAGACTTGACCGCAACCAGAATATCGCGCTTTTTGATGACACGATCCACCGTATGCTCAAACTGAGTGTACGGTGGATCGTGTCTAATGTGCAGGTGTGTATGCCGCTCTACCAAATCTATCATCGCTGCACGCTCGATGCGCGTGGCATTCCAGGCCAATGCTACAGTTCCTCCAGGAAGTAATAAGCTTTCCCAAACCGGCAAGGCTTTACTCAACTTGCCTTCGATTTCACCGAAGTGCTGAATTCCATAGGGCAAATCACCGGCAACGGCATGCATATGCGGACCTCCAGGAACCTCTTGCATATGCAGATTGGCATTACAAGTATCTCCATGAACCAGCACAAACCTATGTGTTGCGCCCTTGTGCCCGATTTCGAACTGATAGCGACGACCTGAGCGCCGACCACGCTCATCCAACTCCTTAAAAGGCACATGGATGCTATGTAAATACTGGCGCAAAAAGACGACGGTTGTATCGACATCTTGCTTCTGCTGTTCTATGCCAAATGCATCGTAGCCTTCAGAGAGAGCCAGAAAGAGTGTGGTTCCTCCGCCTGCTAGCGGGTCGAGTATTCTCAGACGCCCTGTATACTGGTGAGCGAAAGCACCGGCAAAAACAGCGATGTTGAGTAACACTCTGGTAAAAACTTCGTTTGTCTTCCCTTTATAACGGCGAATCTCCGCCATTTCTAGTGGCAGAAAAGGAACAAACGTTGTTTCAAGCGGACGCAAGAAGGGTCCCTCAACATCACCTATTCGTTCAAAGAATTCGTATGCTTCACTGATTGCTCCCAAACGAGGGAGAATTTCCTCTAGCTCCAGGCATTGTGAAGACATGCTTTCATCATCCAGAAACACCAGTAGGTACGCCTGTCCTGCAAGGGTCACAGGCTTGATGTGTGAAATAACCACTCCCAGTGGGCTCGCGAGCAGTTCAGGCTCAGCCAGTTTTTCGGTCATATTGGCATACTGGGTACTGCGTTGAGGCGTTATTTTGAGTGCGAGCGTTCTCATGATAGATTCTGCACGTTAAACGTACACTCCACCATTGATGCTGATCGCCTGTGCCGTCATGTAATCTCCCTCGGTGACAATGTAGCGAACACACGAAGCAATTTCTTCAGGTTGACCAAAGCGTCCCATGGGAATTTTTTCAAGGATGCGTTCGCGAATTTTCTCTGACACTTCCATCAGCATGTCGGTTTCTGTGAAGCCGGGACAAACAGCGTTCACAGTGATGCCATGCCGTGAGACTTCTAGAGCGACTGATTTCGTAAAGCCAATAATACCAGCTTTGGTGGTGGCATAGTTTGATTGCCCAATATTCCCGGCCAATGCGACAAATGAACTTATGTTTACGATCCTGCCAGATTTACGTTCTAGCATGAAAGGAAGCACTTGTTGTGTACAGTTAAAGAGGCCAGAAAGATTGACATGGATGACGTCGTCCCAGTGTTGTTTTGTCATGTTTTTGAGCGTTTTGTCACGAGTAATGCCCGCGTTGTTCACCAAAATATCAATCTTCCCAAAGGTATCCATGGTCTGTTTCATCATATTGGTCACCTGATCATAGTCGGTGACATCAGCTTTAACAACCAGAGCCTGTGGCCCCATTTGCCTGATTTCATTTGCCAATTCGTTGGCAGCATCCACGCTCGTGACGTAATTAATGACGATATTCGCGCCTGTTGCCGCAAGTTCCCGGGCAATTGCCTGGCCTATACCACGTCCCGCGCCAGTGACAATTGCAGTTTGACCGTCGAGTCTTTTTCCCATGACCTTTTCCTTTCAATAGTGTACACAATAGTTTCCAGCATCACTTCAAGATTATACATCATCCAAGTTCCAGGTATCATCTTTTGGCTTGAGAGGGTTCAAAACGGTTCATTTCTCCTTACTATCGAACGCTCTCTTCATTATCGAAAATACCGTGCACATAGCGCGCAAAATGCGCGGTATTTTCTAGCAAAACGATTGATCTGGTTTTATGTCTCTATCCTTCCAGGTAATTCGAATGGCGCAATGAAGAAGACCCATGAGCAGGAATCGTCACCCTAAGCAGTCACTTGTCATTCTTCGCTCACGCTCAGAATGACAATGGAGAGAAATCTACAGTATGTTGAAGGATTTGAGGGTGATTCCTAATGGATATTATAATGAGAAGGAAAATGAAAGGAGCAATCAACATGGATGAAACAAGTAATCAGTGGAGCGAGGGTGATTCGGAGATTTTTATTGATCTGGCAGAGATTTTTGTCCCAGGACGCACTGAGCAAGTGGCGGCTCTGCTCGATCTAATCCCGGCAAGAGACGATGAACAATTTACGATCGTAGAACTGGCTTCTGGTGAAGGCGTTTTAGCGCAAGCGATACTTGAGCGCTATCACGCGTGCCACTATGTTGCGCTCGACGGTTCAGAGGTGATGCGCCAACATATGGGTGAACGTTTGAGGCAATACAGTGTCCGCCTTGAGATTCGACCGTTCGAACTGGCCCAACAAGAATGGCGTGAAAATTTGCCACGTCCTTTGCGGTGTGTTGTGTCTTCGCTTAGTATTCACCATCTTTATGGTGAGGAAAAGAAACAACTTTTCCGAGAGTTAGCTGATCGTCTTGAACCAGGAGGGGCTGTGCTGGTGGCCGATATCATCGAGCCAGAAACCCGGCAGATCGCCGATTTGTTTGCAAGACAATATGATGATATCGTGCGCAAGCAGAGCATGCAGATACGAGGAGATTTGAGCGGGTTCGAGCAATTCCAGCAACTCACATGGAATTATTTTCAGCATGATTATCTTGCTGAGGATACGAATGATCATCCCTCCTGCCTCAGCGATCAATTGCTATGGTTACGCGAGGCCGGTTTCAGCGTCGTGGATTGCTTCTGGATGCAAGCGGGCCATGCAGTTTATGGGGGATATAAATAAGTGAGCATATCTTCCCTCTTTTCTCCCGAAGGATTACAATATGAGATAGAGAAATGCTTTGAAAGCCGGGAGAACATCTATGCATATCGTAACTGTTGCCGAAATGCGCGAACTGGAAACAGGGGCCGACCACGAATATGGACTTACTTATCATATATTGATGGAGAACGCTGGTAAGAGCGCTGCTGACATTCTGGTGGCACATATTAACCGCACGCGATCAGTGGCTGAGCTTGAGTTTTTGATATTGGTTGGGCCTGGTAACAATGGCGGAGATGGCCTGGTAATGGGACGTCATTTGAAGAAGTGGGGAGGACTGGTCAGCTTATATCGATGGAAGGAGCAGCGGCTTACGATTGATGGTGAGGATGTTCCTGAGAAAGATACACAAGAGAAGTTAGAAGAGAAAATACAGCGTGCCAGTTATGTGCTTGATGCGCTACTGGGTACAGGGGTCACACGCCCACTACCCGAAAGCATGCGCAGCTTGCTGGGTCGCGTACGCCATGAACGAGAAAAACGCGACTCTCTACGAGTGGTGGCGGTTGATCTCCCAACCGGTATCAATGCTGATACAGGAGAAATCGATCCTGGCACAATCCTTGCTGATATAACCATTACTCTTGCTTGCCCCAAACAGGGTTTCTTCTTCTTTCCAGGACGAGAGTATATAGGCACATTATATGTAGGCGATATTGGCCTGCCTGCTGAATTAGAAGAGCATTTAAACTCAGAAATGCTGACAGGCGCGCTCGTAAAGAACATACTACCAAAGAGACCACTTGATAGTAATAAGGGAACTTTTGGTAAGGTCATGTTGCTGTGTGGATCATCTGCTTATCCTGGTTCAGCATTTCTAGCCGGTAGTGGAGCAGGACGAGTTGGCGCTGGTCTTATAACGCTTGCAGTCACTAAGGAGATGCATCCCATCTATGCCAGTGCGTTTCATGAAGCGACGTTTGTTCTCCTTCCGAATGAAAACGCTGAAAGTTTTGAACGATCTAGCAAATTACTGGATCATTTAGTAGGTTATCGTTCCTTGCTCATAGGGCCAGGCCTGGGTCAAAGTCCTTCTACCCGTGAGGTTATCCTCCAGATTTTAGAGCAATTACGCGCAATGCCAGATGAACAACGGCCACGCCTGGTTATTGATGCCGATGGACTGAACAATCTCTCGGCGCTCGAACGCTGGTGGACGTTACTTCCAGCAGATACAGTTATTACACCACATCCTGGTGAGATGGGACGACTATGCAATGGGCTACAAGTATCTGGAGGCACTATCGATCGCCTGGAGCTGGCACGTAGTAAGGCCACGGAATGGCAGGTCACACTGGTGTTAAAAGGTGCCTGCACAATTATTGCGGAGCCTTCTGGTCGAACACGCATCAACTGGCTAGCGAATCCTGCATTGGCAACGGCTGGCACGGGCGATGTACTGGCTGGATTGGTCGTGGGATTGCTGGCACAGCATGTCAGTTCATTCGATGCAGCAAGCGCCGCCGTCTATCTGCACACTGCTGCAGCGGAATTAGTTAGCGCTGAGATTGGACATGCGGGTCTATTGGCGAGCGATCTGCTACCGAAGATACCACGCGCAATGCTGCGCCTGAATTAGTATTACCCCGGGACAAAAAAGAATACGACACATGCCATTATGTAAACTGCCATAAGTTGTATCCCCTCCAACCAGGTAGATTCTCCGTCCAGGCTGACAAGTGGGAAAAGAATAGTTGCCAGGCCTAATATAGCCAGTTCCAAAGGTTGGAAAACAAGATTGAGTCGAGTTGGAAAGAGGAGACTGACCAGGACGAGCACTGGCGCTACAAAGGTAGCAACTTGAATCGAAGAACCAGCCGTAATCGCCAGACTCAAATCTACACGGTCTTTCAGTGCGATGATCAGCGCACTGGAGTGTTCTGTGGCATTACCTACAATTGGGATAATGACTAACCCGATAAAGACCTGCGACCAGCCAAATTGAAGGGTAACAGGCTCAATAGCGCCCACCAGCAATTCACTGTTAATGGCAGTACCGATGGTGGCTATTATAAGTAAAGCTATAGAGAACCAAAGTTTAGGAGGATTTTTCTCTTCGACTTTAAGCGCTTCGACCTCTGGAAGCTCATCAGCAGTTGTCTGTTCCTGCTCCTTGAGATGACGACGTTCAGAACGAATACGAAAGACGTGTAAGGCAAGATACATAGCATAGACGAAAAGCATAATGATAGCAATAGCGACGCTGATTGTTTGAATTTGCCCAGAGTCTTTCACAACAAATGCACTCGTAGAAGGTATGAGCAAACCAGCTACTGCCAGCACCATCATCGTAGAATATTGTCCCGCGTCACGCGCGCTGAAGTACTGCTTACCCCAGTGCCATCCCCCAATAGCCAGGGAACTACCCAGTACAAGCAAAGAATTGCTAATAATTGAACCGGTAATAGAAGCTTTTACAACAGTAATCAGACCATGCTGAATTGCGAAGATACCAATGATTATTTCGGGAGCATTCCCAAAGCTTGCATTGAGGAGACCTCCAGCAATGGGACCGACATGATACTCCAGATCCTCAGTTGCGCGGCCTATCAGCGCGGCCAGAGGAATCAAGCCAATTGCTGAAAAAATAAAAATGGCGGTTACTTGCTGGGATCCCCAGATGAGATCGATGAGGGGAGCAATAACCGCCAGGCCGAGTAAATAATAAAGCCAACGTGACATAGCATTTCCATAGAGAAGGGTGGATTTATAACCGGGATGCGAGTTACCACCCTGCTCATTTACTCAGCAGCAGCCGTTTCAGCTTCTGTGCTTTCAACCGTGGCTTCAGTATTTCCACTGTCTGATTCGTCGACAACGTTGACCGTGATTTGCGATGCAAGCTTCGACGCAATCTTTACCGGCACCTGATAGCTGCCTAATGCACGAATTGGATCAGGTAGGTCGATCATACGCCGATCAATTGCAATGCCTTCGCTCTCACGGAGACCTGCAGCAATATCCTGGCTGGTGATTGACCCATAGAGTCTTCCTTGCCCGCCGACACGTGCTTTGAATGTAAGGGTAATTTGACTCAGACGGTCTGCTTGTTGCCGATTCTGCTCACCTTGTTTCTCAAGCTTGCGTTGCTCAGAGGCCACACGTTGCTGATAATTTGCCAGTAGTTGCGGTGTTGCCCCAGCAGCCATTTTTTTGGGCAAGAGAAAATTGCGGGCATAGCCATTGGCTACATCCTTTAAATCGCCAACCTTTCCCAGGCCTTCAACATCTTGTAACAGTATAACTTTCATTTCACTTATGCTCCTCGTAGGGGAAGCAGACAGGACGACCGTGATTGCCGCCTCTACATTTTCACGACAGCTTTATAGATCTGAAAATGTAGATACCCAATGTGGGTGCCAGTTCTTCCACTTGTCTCAATGATACGGGGCCTAGTATACACTGTGTGAGAAATGTACGCAAGGTTTTGAATACACCATTGTCAGGTAACGCTGGCTCTCATATAATAGTGCAGCAATAATAATAATGGCTATAAAGGACAGATGAAGATATGGATATCGATGGAACATATACGCTTCAGGCACCATCAGAAGTGGTGTGGAACCTTTTGATGGATCTAGACATGTTGCAGCAAAATATTCAAGGCATGGAACGATTGGAGCAAACGGGAGAAAATACCTACGCCTTTACTTTGCAGATCAAACACGCGCCATTTCGAGGTGCCTATTCTGGAATTGCAGTTGTCACTAAGATGGAATACCCTTACTTGTATCATATGAAGGCCGAGGGTGAGGGAGTGCCTGGAACATTTCGTGCTGAGTGGAATATAACATTGACGGCACTCGATGAAAATACAGTAGTTGCATACCAGGGTAGCCTACATTTTTCCACGGCCAATGCACAGCTTCCCGGTTCGCTGATCAAAGGCATAGTCAAAGTACTCATTCAACAATTTTTTACCGCTATAACAGAGCATTTGCGATCCGACAGTTACGTGTATGAGCATGATGCGGAAGCTCATATAACCCAGGTGGAGGCCTCACATATGCAGAATTGGCGTATGGAAGCCTCGAGTTTTCCTGACAAACCTTCATTTCTGCATCTTGTTGTGCGGCAACTGGGACTGGGGGATGATGACCCATTTTTAGAGCAGCAGTGGGTAAATCGTTTGAGACGCGTTGGCCTTGTTTCGATGCTGCTGTTTCTTGTCTGGGTGGGCACGCGATTGCCGAGGAGGTCTGGTGATAGGCAGGGCCGCTAAAACATGGTGCGATTTCGATTGTGCAAGGGGATGAGGAATCGTCTATCGGGTGTCATCCTTCAATGGCGCTTCCGGCTCAAATCGCGTTCCTGGCAACGAGATCCTTCGCTGGCGCTCAGGATGACAAATTGGCATTCAGGATGACAAACAGGTTCCTATTCATCGATCATTGAGCGCAGGCGTGCCTTCCAATCATTTTCATCAGGGGTATCTGTCTCGTTCGAGTCACCAACAGTCCAACTGCGCGTTCCATCAGTCGTCTTGACACGAGTAGCTAGATTAGCATGCGGTTCTTTATTTATTTGGGCTCGCAGAGCTGTTTGCGCCGCCTTTCGCACATCTTGCACCGGATCATCTAATAGTGGACGAATCAGATCGTTCGCATGCTCAACATTCAGACGGCTTAAAGCGCGAATTGCGCCCGCTCGCACCTCCGCGGCTGGGGCAGTCAAGAGCGGTTCAATCTCAGGCGATAATTCCACAAGGGACAGATCGGCAATCAAACGCAACAAGCGGTTACGGCGCATAGGATGGGTGAGAGTCGTGAGGGTAACACGACAATCTACCCCCAATTGCTCGCGATTGGCGATAGTACCTTGCTCAATTGCTTCTGCTACAACCACCTCCGCCGGGATAGGCGATGACCCGCGAAGAAAAGGCTCAATCCATGCTGCCACTGGTTCCTGTAAATTGGTACTCTCGTGCAGTTTCAACGCCCAGGCATAATGTTCATTCAGCCAGTAGTAGAGCGCAAGAGTCATTTCGGCATCACGAGCTGCGTAAGCCACCATTGCCGGAGGAAGCGGCCGCCGTGTCCAATCGGTTCTTTGCAAACTCTTATCCAACCGAATATGAAAAGCTCGCTGTAACATCGCTGCCAATGAAGACTCATGCTGTCCAAAAACCGAGCGAGATGTTGCTTCGAGATCAAAGTAATGGGCAACATTTAGACCTCGTTCCGCCATTACACGCAGATCCGAACCTGCACCATGCAGCAAGATTATAAATGATGGATCCGCGATAACAGCATCTAGAGGCGACAAATCATGCATGCGCAAAGCATCCACCACAAAACATTGTTTGTCAATCGCCAATTGCAAGAGAGCAAGTCGATGAGAGGAAGTCGAAACACCGGTTTGAACAGCACTACGCACCTGAGTAAATTCCGCGTCAATGGCAACAACATCTGATGTTTTAAGGGTATGAACGGCAAGGAGCAATTGCTCCGGGCGATCAATCCAGGCACGTTGACCTTTTTCAGGAGGTAGGCCTGGTGGGGGAGTTATGCCGAGATAACCCTGCTGCTCTTGCTCAAGGTCAGCATCGGATCCTGCCTGTGGTACTCTATCGTTCAACACGCAACCTTATCGATTTAAAACAGATTTTTCAAATATACATACCTGAACTTATGAGCAACTATAGCAGATTTTTGTGCATACGTACAGATAAAAAACGCTTGTATGAAGAGTTTCCCTATGCTAAACTGAAACGTAACAAATGAGAACAGTTGATCACTTGAGGAAACAGGAAGAATTATATTCATGGCAAAAAATACACCAATTACAGTAGCATACGGGGATGGCATCGGGCCAGAAATCATGACCGCCACCCTTGAGATCATTAAAGCGGCTGGTGCGCGTATCGATATCGAAGAAATCGAAGTTGGTGAGAGAGTTTACCTGCGCGGTATCAACGCAGGCATCGAGCCAGGCGCCTGGGAATCACTTCGCCGCACAAAGGTATTTCTCAAAGCGCCCATCACTACTCCACAGGGCGGAGGTTATAAGAGTCTTAACGTCACAACGCGCACAACCTTTGGCCTATATGCCAATGTGCGCCCCTGCGTCTCCTATTACCCATTCGTTGAAACCAAACATCCTACGATGGATGTGGTGATCATTCGTGAGAATGAAGAGGATCTCTACACTGGTATCGAGTATCGTCAAACCCATGATATGGTCGAGAGTTTAAAACTCATCAGTCGGCCCGGCAGTGAAAAGATTGTGCGCTACGCTTTCGAGTACGCCAAGAGCCATAATCGCCAGAAAGTCACATGCTTCATGAAAGATAACATCATGAAACTTACCGATGGCTTGTTCCACAAAGTCTTCAATGAAATCGCGGAAGACTATCCAGACATCGAAAATGAAACGTGGATCGTCGATATTGGTTCGGCCAAACTTGCCGATACTCCAGAAGCGTTCGATGTGATAGTGCTTCCCAATCTCTATGGTGATATTCTATCCGACATTGCAGCTCAAGTTGCCGGTTCTGTTGGACTGGCAGGTTCTGCAAATATCGGCGATCGCTGCGCAATGTTCGAGGCCATCCACGGCTCTGCACCTCGTCGCGCAGGACAGAACATCGCTAATCCATCAGGCTTGTTGCTCGCTGCTGTGATGATGCTGGTACATATTGACCAGCCAGATGTTGCGACGTTAGTTCACAATGCCTGGCTTCGCACTCTCGAAGATGGAATTCACACGTATGACATCTATGTAGAGAGCGTCAGCAAGCAGAAAGTAGGAACGAAAGAGTTCGCCGAAGCTGTTGTTGAGCGTCTGGGGAAGAAGCCCCATATGCTGAAAGCGGTCAACTATACGACTGGCCCACAGCATCACGAATTTGTATCAGTTGCTATGGAGCAACCAAACGAGCGAAAAGACCTCGTTGGTGTGGACGTATTCCTGGATTGGCATGATGGTACTGCCGACGAATTAGGCGAGACATTCAAAAGAGTCAGTGGTGAGGGCCTGGATCTGACAATGATCACGAATCGCGGAGCGAAGGTATGGCCGGGAGGTATGCCTGAAACATTTTGTACTGATCATTGGCGCTGTCGTTTCATGGCGCCAAAGCGAGGTGCTACGATCAGCCACTCGCAGGTCATTGCTCTGCTGCAGCGCATAGATGAAGCTGGTTTTGACTTTATAAAGACTGAGAACCTGTATAATTTCGATGATATGATAAGTTATTCAGCGGTGCAGGGAGAGTAGGGCAAACTTTTGTATGTGGGAAACCAGAGTGGTGCAAGCGCCCAAAAATCTCACATATGCATGTGTTGGCACCAGGACAGCACATACGTTCGGGTGGTGGGGACGCAGGTAAGGCGAACACGATAGGGGAGAGCACCAGGACAGCGCAAGCGCCCCCGCCACCCATCATCCATGCCCCTTCCCTACATAATAATGAGAGGATTAGTACCAAATGGTAATTGATGAGATACTCGCGTACAATGAGGAATTTGTAAAAGAGCATAGATTGCCGATTATTGGGCATGCACCGCGCAGGCGGATGGCTGTTGTGACATGCATGGATTGCAGGCTCGTGCAAATGTTCGAGCAAGCGCTAGGCCTGGAGCGTGGTGATGTGCTCGAACTGCGCACTGCTGGCGCTACCATTTCCGAACCCGATCGCGAAGGTGGTTTGAATGACCTCATACGTTCACTCGCAGGCGGAATATATTTGCTTGGCGTCCGAGAGGTAGCCGTGATTGGACATACACAATGTGGCCTGGCAAAAGCTGACCCTACTGTGTTGATCGCTTCAATGCAGGCATTGGGGGTAGATCCTCAACCACTCATTGAGAAAGCTGGTCCGAAAAGCTGGATTGGCGCCTTCGATGATGTGCATGTGAATGTGAAAGAAGTGGTCAATGTTATTCGTAACAATCCTTATTTGCCAAAAATACCAGTGCATGGGTTGGTGATTGATATCGAGACCGGCAAACTGGAGATGGTTGAAAGAGGATAAACATGCCTCATAGAACACGGCTCATCCATTTCTCCTGGATGCTTGTTGTTTTCACTCTCATCCTTACAGCATGTTCCTACGTCGCACCTCAGAGTAGCAATACACAGTCGGCGCAACAGAACGTGGCGAAACAGTCAACACCGGCCTTTATGCCTGGCGGCCCTGTGACCTATGTTGCTCTGGGAGCTTCTGACGCGGTTGGCATCGGCAGCAATGTACCCGGCTCTCAAGGGTACGTACCTTTAGTTGCTGCCCATTTACCAAAAGGATCGCATTTAATTAACCTCGGCATTAGTGGTATTCAATTGCATGAGGCACTCTCGCAAGAATTGCCATTGGCATTGTCAACATCTCCAGGCCTGATTACCATATGGCTTGTCGCCAACGACTTCATTGGTGGCGTAACATATGATCATTATTTGCATGACCTGAATACCCTGTTGCAACAATTACATGTGAGTACCCATGCTCGTATAGTAATGGCAAATCTGCCCGACCTGTCGAGGTTACCTGCATTCGCAAATGAGACATCCGCGCAGAAATCTCAAATGATTGTAGCAATTCAAAAATGGAACAAAGGGATTGCTCAGCTGGCGAAAATGTATGGGGTCGCGCTTGTCGATTTATTCGGTCAGGGTAGTCAGATTACTGCGCATCCCGAGTATGTCAGTGGCGATGGGTTTCACCCCAGTCCATCGGGATATGTACAATTGGCAAATTATTTCTGGCTGGTGATCAAGGGGCAGTGAAGCAATGGCGAGGTACGAGATCCTTCACTTCGTTCAGGATGACAATTGAAGGCAGGATGACAGTCGGGAGTAGGATGACTATCGGGAGTAGGATGACAGTCGGACGGAATGACAGTTTGCAGGTGATTGGGGACGAGGGAAGCGAATAAAAAAAGCAGGAGAGCATGTTATCTCCTGCTTTTTGATTCATGATTGAGGATTTTTCATGATTGAGGGGTTTTCATACTGGTTTCACCTTCTACGATGAAGACAATACGTTCACAGATGTTCGTACAATGATCTGCCATGCGCTCTAACTTATGCGCTATCCAGAGCAGATAGGTTGCACGTTGCAAAATGCGGGCATCATTTTGGAGAGCAGGAATAGCACGCGCACCCTCCAGCATCGCCATCAGGTCATGGCGAACAAGATGATACCGCACATCTACAACATCATCTTCCTCCCAGATATAACGTGCCGCTTTGGCATCACGATTCCCAAAGGCCTCCATTGTGCCTTTTAACACCCGCCCCGCCTCGCGTCCAAGCTCGAGCATGCTATTCAAGATTGATACTTCTGTCAACTGGCCATCCTCGCTAGCGGACGCGCTTGAATTTCCCTCGATATCCATTTGAGACGCATTACTACGAAGAGGAGCCATGCGCAAGATTATTTGCGCGATACCAGCAGATCCATCGCCTGTGCGTTCGAGGTCACCTGCTATTGAGAGCGCCGAGGTTAGGAAGCGCAAATCGCGTCCCCCGAGTGGTTGTTGTAGAGTCAGCAATCGGATGGTATGTTCCTCAACGGTCGCTCGCAGGCTGTCGATAATGCTATCACCTTCGATGACCATCCCAGCCTTTGCAAGGTCACCTGACTCGAGGGCTTCAAGAGCCAGGTCCAGAGACTCATCTACAAGCGTACCAAGACGTAGAATCTGGGTATCGAGTTCTTGAAGCTCTTTATCTAATACAACCCTTGTCATTGTGCGGTTTCTCCTTCTACTATCTATTTCTTTGCTTGTATCTCAGTATCTGACTAATATAAATCCGGCTGCTAGTTCTTAATCGGCTTCTAATCTTACTGACTGACAGCAGTTAAATAAAATGTACCACATTTCCCATAGAAAAGATAGAGTCATACAGTAAATACTCGTTCTATTCCTAAAGGATATGTTTGAAACCTTTATTTAATTGACAGGATTTCTGGGTGGTGCTACAGTAACATTGTACCTTGAGTTGCAAGGTAAACAAGAAAGAACGGGATAATCCATGTCAACGAAACGATTACTTGGTATTTTCGCACACCCTGATGATGAGGGTACGATGAGTGGCGCAATGCTCAAATATAGCGCATTAGATGTTGAAACCGGGCTGGTATGTGCCACACGTGGTGAGGTGGGTGAAATTGCTGATCCCGCACTGGCAACCCCTGAGAACCTGGGCGAGGTGCGCGAGGGAGAGATGCGTGCAGCCTCTGAAGTATTAGGAGTGCATAATCTGTGGTTTCTTGAGTATCGTGACTCTGGAATGGCTGGTACGCCAGAAAACCAGGATCCGCGGTCATTGGCTCAAGCTAGCGCAGCAGACGTTGTGGGAAAGCTTGTAGGCATTATTCGCCACTTTCGCCCTCAGGTTATGGCGACCTTCGACGAAACCGGAGGTTATGGACATCCAGATCATATTGCAGTTTACCGGCATACGACCAGCGCATTTTATGCTGCGGCCGATGCCGCGCAATATCCCGAACACGGGCCAGCACACATGGTCTCGAAGCTTTACTATACTGCCTTTCCGCGAAGCTTTGTGCGGCAAATAGGCGAATGGATGCAGTCGCAAAATTACGAGGGGAATTTCAGGAATCTTGATCCCGAAAAGCTGGGTATTCCTGATGAACTCATTAGCGTGCGACTCAATGTTGAGCCCTGGTTCGAGACAAAGGGCCGCTCGTGGTCTATGCATCGCACGCAGATGGATCCGAACAACGCTATGGCAAAGTTGCCCGAGGAGGCTATACGCAAGTGGCGCAGCAACGAGTATTTTCAACTGGCAGCCACCAGGGTTGGTCCCGATGTTGAGGGTGAGAATGACCTGTTTGCCAGAGTATAAGTTAGTTATCTACCAGGCTGCATCTTGATTGAATCTAGCCAAAATGCAACCTTGTACCCACGCTCGTCTGCACATATGCGCCTGGCAATTGGCGGGCGAGTTCGTGGGTAGCTCTCCAGCCGGTACAATGTCCAGGCACGATGATATCAGGGCCGATTGTGATCAACTCCGCGACGGTACGAGGGATAATTGACTCGAAGAGACCTCCAGTAAGATGAAATCCCCCAACAAATGCATGCACTTTATCTATGCCAGTCAGATGCTGCGCGTGCTTCAGCACATTGATCGCTCCTGCATGACTGCAAGCTGAAAGCACGACAAGCCCTTTGTCTTTCACATTACACACCACCGCCTGGTCATCCCAGATCCACGTATCGGGTTCCCATCCGTGATCTGTATGTGCCTGTTGTGGTGGGAAGCCTTTCTCGAAGTCGGTTAAACGATCAACCTGTCCCGTTACCAGTACCATGCCATCAAGTAAGAGCGTTGGGCTACGTTCCTCGATGATCTCGACACCCTCGCGCTCAAGGTCGGCGTAGCTGGGAGGAGGCATACGTATTTCCTGGCCTGTGGGAAAGACCACTCGACGTTCACGCCAGGCATCAGGATGCAGGACAAGCGGCATTCTGGGCCGCCCTATGCGTTGAAACATACCCTCGAGTCCGCCGTGATGATCGGCGTGGCCATGTGAAAGGATGACGGCTCGCAGATCGGTTGCTTTTACTTCGAGCACATCCATGTTGTGAAGTACGGTTTTGCGTCCCAATCCCGCATCATAAAGAACTGATTCGCTGCGCCCTTCTCGAACCACTGTCAGCAGCAACGAATAACCGTGTTCCGCAATCAGTTGCTCGCGATCAGACCAGTCATAATACAGCGGCGCTCGATGTGCTACCTCGTCGCTGGGTAGGAGAATGTCAAGGAAGTTATCGACAAGGACTGTGACGTCGGCAACATCAACTGGTAAGAGGGTGACTTGCTGGCTAGCCATAGATTAGATGCTCCTTTACCTATTATAAGAGAGGTGCAGTTCTTACTTTCTCCCAAGTTTAGCCATGATGGCATCTTTGACTAATCCAATTTCCTCAATGCGCAATACGAGAACTGCTCCAAGATATACTACTACCGCCAGACCACCTGCAATGGCTACTGTCAAGAACTGGCCAATCAATCTATCAAGGGAGAAGATTCTAAATTGTCCCAGTATGATCTGAGCTACCCATGCTATAATGACCATCGCAGCAGTCGCAACAAGTATCTTGAGCACTGTAGGAACGATTTCTCGAAGACGTAGAGGCCCGATAACAATCCTCAACAATACTATTAGAATTATAGCATGCAGTGAGTTCTGCACCGTATTGGCAAAGGCAAGCGCGGGCATGCCAATGGTGCTCCAGAAAGGCAGAGCGATAGCAAGATAACCCAGGATGCTTATCATGCCTACAACGACAGGAATAACAGTGTTCTTCCGCGCATAGAACGCTGCGATCAATAACTGGTCCATGGCTACAAAAGGCAGTTGGTAGGCATAGTTTTGTAAGGCAACCGCTGTACGAGCGGCGTCTTGTTGGGAATAATTATGGTGCTGGAAGAGTAGAGTGACAATCGGCTCTCGGAGGACAATCAAGCCTGCCGCCGCAGGAATCATTAATAACAAGCCTATTCGAAAGCCAAGCAGAAGTGTCTCTTTGAAACGTTCGGTATTTCCCGCTCTGACATGTTCTGTAAGTGTTGGCAGTACTGCAAATGAGAGAGCAGCGGCAACTAACCCGACTGGAAACTGAATCAAGGTTGTTGCCAGACGCATGGCTGTATAGTTCGCGGCACCACCACCTGGAGTCTTTGATGCCAGGCGTTGATCAAGAAATATGAGTCCCATACTGATAAGGAAACTAAGAGCCACCGGTATATAAAGCTTGACGATATGTCGTAGAGCTGGATGCTTCAGGTTCAAGACAAATTGATAACGTAGATGTTGGTTGCGCAATCCGGGAATAAGCAGGGCTATTTCTCCAAGAGCACCAAGAAGAACACCAAATGCCAGTCCAAGATAGCCGAAGTAATGCTCACCAAGCAAGCCTCCAACGATTGCGCCAATGATGATGCCTACATGATAGGAAACGGTAGCGAACGCTGGCCAGCCAAATTCTTTGAGAGCATATAATGCGGCTAACAAAACGGCAAAAGGTCCCAAAGCGAGCAATGAGAAAAAGATGATTTGTGAATATTGTAGAGTAAGTTGTTTTTGTTCAGGGGTGTATCCAGGTACGAGAACGCTTTTGACGAACCAGGGTGAAATGAAGAGAAAAATAATGGTTGCAACGAACATGAACATCATGACAAGATTTACAAGAGTAAAGACGAGCCGGCGCAGTTCCTGGCGTTTTTCGGGTGTTGAGTAATCATTGAAGGTTGGGATAAGAGCACCTGGCACTGAACCATTCACCAAAAAGTCATTGAAGGTTTGCGCAGGCAAAAGTGCTGAGTTGAATGGGCCAGCTATATTTACGCCAAGCGAAGCGACAACAATTTGTCGTACCATGCCCATAATGCTACTGCCAAGGTTGCCAAGCATAACGAGGCTGGCTGATTTTGCGATGTGGCGCCGTTCGCTGATAAGTGGTTGTTCAGGCGATGCTTCTATGATTAGCTCTGGAGATTGATCCTGCTCTACGACACCAGCTATTGCCAGGGGCAGTACCTCGATAGATTGCGGTGATTCAGTAGATTCGGGCTGGTTTTCTATAGATTTTTTTGACATATGTAGAGATATGCTCCCGATGGGATTATGAGTTTATTCTTTTGGATCATACACTGTTAAACGATTTAGCAGGACAAAAGAGAACATTACGGCAAACGTTTGATAGCTGCTATTAGCTCTGTTGTTGAGTGGTGTGGTAGATACGGTATGAGGCGCACGTGCCCGCCGTATTGCTGCACCACCTTTGCTTCAGGCAAGCGATTCACATCTGGAGCGTTATTTTCTGAACCAGCATAATCGCCCCCTTTGACATAAATCGAGGGTTGCAATAATGCTACCAGCGGGCCAGCGGTCGGTTCAGGAAATATTGTTACATAATCAATACACATGAAAGCTGCAAGAATTTTGGCTCGTTCATCTTCGGGTACGAGCGGTCTGCCTGATCCCTTTAAAAGTCGCACTCCTTCATCATTATTGAGAGCCAGGATCAAGAAATCTCCAAGCGCGCGCGCCTCCTGTAAATAACATACGTGACCCAGGTGTAACAGGTCAAAACAGCCATTTGTGAATACGCCATGCTCTCCTGCCGCTTGCCTGTGATGAACTTCGATGGCAAGCTTATCCCGACCAAGTATCTTATTATTCGTCACGTTTGTGCTATACATCGTCGTTTTCTTCATTATCCTTAATTTGGATACAGTATAACATGTCCTTCAAATGCCTTTTGACGAGAAGGAACGGAATTTCTCAGGTTGATGTTGGAATACAGTGTGCTAGCCAAACCCTTAGATTTCGATATTTCAAGCATGTTTTAACAGCCGCTTGCTTGTTGCAATTATGCAATCTTTCAGGTAGTCTTTTTAGTGTCTATAGGATTACCCTTAAGGAAAAAATAATGCACAATACGCGCAGGTACCCAGGCTTTTTTCTCCTCATCATGTGCTGTATGGTTATCTTCTTAAGCTCCTGTTCGTCTGTTGACCCTCGCTCTGCTTCTGCTCAACGTAGTATTTCTATCCCAATAGGCGGCACTCTTT
>Ga0209048_10002253_pt1 | contig 19324 bp, 16 predicted proteins | sample FrelakmetCRP12CR_FD_187146 | JGI IMG/M metagenome (GOLD analysis project Ga0209048, IMG submission 187146) | Freshwater lake sediment microbial communities from the University of Notre Dame, USA, for methane emissions studies - CRP12 CR (SPAdes)... | ecosystem: Environmental > Aquatic >... | reverse complement strand
CCTAGAGCGTGAACGTGGGCGGGCGCTTCTCGACGAATGCCGCGACACCCTCGCGGCCGTCTGCGGAGTCGCCGGCGAGTGCCATGCGCGTCGCCTCGTGCGCGAGCTGCGCTTCCAACGTCGTCGCCAACGACGCTCTCATCAGCTGCTTGGCCGATCCGAGCGCTCGGGCCGCCCCCGCCGCGAGCGTCGCCACGAGTGCCTCTACGGTGTCGGAGAGATCGGCGTCGGGCACGACCCGGGTCACGAGTCCCCAGTCGCACGCCTCGTCGGCGGACAGGACGCGGTTCGTCAGTGCGAGCTCGAGTGCGCGCCGCAACCCGATCACGCGGGGTAGGTACCACGTCGATCCGCCGTCGGGGACGAGACCAAGGCCCGTGTAGGCCATGACGAACTTCGTGGACGCGGCCGCGACGACCAGGTCCGCGCCCGCGACGAGTGCCAGCCCGGCGCCAGCCGCGCTGCCCTGGACGGCCGCGACAACAGGTGCGTCGAGTGCGGCGAGGAGCTCTACCGCCGGGTGCAGCTCGGCAAGCACGGCGGCCAGCTCGTCGCCAAGGGCGTCCGCCGAGTCGGCGAACGAACGCACGTCTCCCCCGGCACAGAACCGTTCCCCCGCACCGCTCAGCAGCACGACGCGCACGCCATCGGTCGCGGCGATCTCGGAGGTTGCCTCACCGAGCGCCGTCGCCAGCGCCAGGTCGATCGCGTTCGAAGCGTCGGGGCGGTTGAGGGTCAGGCGGGCGATGCCATCGTGGACATCGAGCAGGACGGGCGCTTCGGACACGAGATCTCCAGTGGCTCAGTGCGGAATGTCGCGGAAGGGGCGGTCGACGTCGACACGGGGCTCGGCCGGGAGGCCGAGGATACGCTCACCGACGATGTTGCGTTGAATCTCGTCGGTGCCGCCCCGGATCGAGATCGACGGTGCGGTGAGGAACAGCGTGCGCCACTCGTCGACGCCGTCGTCGTCGGTCGCGATGGCATCCGGGCCGAGCAACCCGAGCGCGAGGCCTGCGGTGGACTTGAACAGCGCGCTCCCACGCAGCTTGGTGCCCGATCCCTCGGGCCCCGCCGGTCTCCCCGCCTCGGCCGCGTCGCGAGCCCGGCGCACCGTGAGGCGCGCGACTTCGCCATCGACGTAGGCCGCGACCACCGCGTCGTGGCGCACCGGATCACGGCCGCGCCCGCGGGCGAGCTCGAGCAAGCGCTGGATCGGCATGCCCATGCCGGTGTTCGTCGCCGCGATCGCGCCCCGCTCGTTCGCGAGCGCGGTCCGAGCGACCGGCCAGCCCTCACCGACTCCGCCGAGTCGATCCGCGTCGGGTATCACGACGTCGTCGAGGAACACCTCGCTGAAGTGAGCATCGCCGTTCATCTGACGCAGCGGGCGCACGTCGACGCCGGATGCTCGCATGTCGACGGCGAACGCGGTGATTCCCGCATGCTTGGGCACGTCGCCGTCGGTCCGGGCGAGCACAAACCCCCATCGCGCGTAGTGCGCGCGACTGCTCCACACCTTCTGACCGGTGACGCGCCACTCCTTGCCATCGCGCACCGCCCGCGTCGAGACGTTCGCGAGATCGGACCCGGCTCCGGGCTCCGAGAACAGCTGGCACCAGATCTCCTCACCGCTCCGGATCGGCGGGAGCCAGCGCGCCCGCTGCTCGGGCGTCGAGAGCTCGAGGATGGTCGGTCCGGCGACGTGCAGGCCGACCAGGAACGGGTAGAGGTCCGGTTGCTCGTAGCGGGCCAGCGCGCGAGCGACCGGTCCGAGCTCGGACGGTGCCAGCGCGCGACCGCCGTACTCCGTCGGCCACGTGGGGACGGCCCACCCCCCGGGCGCGAGCGCGGCCAGGTAGGCACGGCCGGGCGCGAGATCGTCCTGCCCGGCGCCGAGCACGACGACCGGGGTGTCGGGGTCCCGGAGCGGTACGAGCCCGGCGACCGCCTCGTCGACCTCGACTTGGATCGCGGAGACGTCCATGGCGCCGATGGTACGGCGCAGCCCGCCGGAACGCCGCCGACCGCTCGGGCTACTCGTTGCCGATCGCCTCGAGGACGTCGAGGCGGGCCGCGCGTCGGGCCGGGAAGACGCCGGCCAACAGCCCGGCCAGTGCCGCAAGGACCAGGAAGATCACGAGCTGGGTGACGGGGAACCCGAGCTTGATCCCCTCCGACGCGAGGGCGGCCACCATCGCGACACCGAAGACCACGCCGAGCGCGAGCCCGAGCAGCGAGCCGAACACCGAGATGATCACCGCCTCGTAGCGGATCATCCGGCGGAGCTGCGGACGGGTCATCCCCACCGCGCGTAGCAGCCCCAGCTCTCGGGTCCGCTCGAACACCGACAGGGCCAGCGTGTTCACGATCCCGATGAGCGCGATGACCACCGCGAGCAGCAACAACACGTACATCAGGTTCAGGAACTGGTCGATCGACGCCTCCTGCTGCGCCTGGAACTCGCCCTGGTCCTTGGCATCGACGTTGGGATACGGCTTCAGCGCCCGGTCGATGATCCGTCGCCCGCGCTCGAGACCCACGCCCGCCGGGAGCTTCACGGACACGAACACGTCGGCCTGGTCGGTGTAGGCACGCTCATACTCCGGCATGGCCAGGAGGTACTCGTTCCCGAGGGCGCTCTTCTCGGTGAACACCCCGGCGATCGGCACCGGCGTCGTCTCGCCGCGGGGCTGGCCGGGAAAGCGGACCCGCAGCTCCCCGGCGCGGCGCGTGGCCGCCGGCAAGGCGTCGTAGGTGTCCGAGAACACGAGCATCCCCCCGTCGCGGCGCCACCGGGCGAGGGCGTTACCGCGCGGGTGGACGTCGAGGGTCCGCCCGAGGTTCTGGTCGACGCCGAGCAGCGTGTCGGTCGCGCCGTCGAGCTCGAACTGCCCGAAGCGGAACTCCGTGACGGCCGCGCCCGGCAGCGCGTCACGCACGGCCTGGGGCGCCTCGACGGGCAGCGGTGCGAACCCGTTGGTCGTGAGCGAGAACTCCGCCTTGAAGTCGCTCTGGAGGACGTCGCTCAGCGTCTGCTTCACCGAGGCACCGAGGATCGCCACCACCGACACCAGCGCGAGGCCGATCATCAGCGCGGCGGCGGTCGACGCGGTGCGCCGCGGGTTGCGGATCGCGTTCTCGCGGGCGAGTCGCCCCGACATGCCCCGGAGGTGGGCGGGCACCCACCCGATGATTCGACCGGCCGGCACCGCGAGCAGCGGGCTGAGCATCGCGGCACCCACGAACACGAGCGCGGCACCCACCCCGACCGCGGCGGCGGTACCACCGGGGAACCAGTCCGCACCGGCGAACAGCCCCGCGATCATGAGCGCGGCTCCGAACCCGCCGAACAGCACCCCCCACGCCGTGCGCCGGCCGACGGTGCCCGCGAGGGTGGCGTCGGAACGCAACGCGGCGATGGGTGGGACCTTCGCGGCACGGCGGGCGGGCGCGATCGCCGAGATCGCGGTCACCGCGGTGCCGACGACGACCGAGGCCACGATCGTTCGCATCGCGATCACGGGATCGCCGGCGGGCAGGTCGAAGCCGATGGCGCGCATGAGGTTCTCGAGGCCGATGGCGACGAGGATGCCGAGGCCGAGGCCGAGCACCGAGGACAGCAGCCCGACGGCGAGCGCCTCGAGCGCGACGGAACCCAGCACCTGGCGGCCCGACGCGCCGAGCGCACGCAGCAAGCCGAGCTCCCGCGCGCGCTGGGCGACGATGATCGTGAACGTGTTGTAGATGATGAACCCGCCGACGAAGAGTGCGACCAGCGCGAAGATCAGCAGGAACGTGCTGAAGAAGCTCAGGTTGCGCCGGATCTGGTCGGACGTGTCCTTCGCGAGCTGCTCGCCGGTGAGGACCTCGTAGCCCCGGTCGCCGGAGCGGCGGAGCGCGGCGTGCACGCGGGCGCGCAGCTCGACCTGCGAGACGCCGTCGTCGGCGGCGATCCTGATCTCGTCGAACTGCCCGGACCGGTTCATGACTTCCTGCGCGGTCGGCGTATCGAACGCGGCGAGGGTCGCGCCGGCGAGATTTCCCACGGTCCCGAACTTGAAGACACCGACGACGTCGTACTGGCCCGGGGGATGCTGGAGGAAGACGACCTGCACACGCGAATCGCGACACGCGTTGTCGCGCGCGCATCGGCTCACCTCAGCGCCCGTGATGCCCACCTCGGTCGCGGTCGACTCGTCGAGTGCCACCTCGTTCGGCCCGAGCGGGCGGCGCCCGACGTCCGGACGCCCGTCGCCGCCGAAGGCCTGGCTGAGCTGGCGGTCCCTCCCCCACGACACACCGATGCTCGGGGCTTGGCGCGCCACCGGGTCGCCGGGTGTCCCGTCGGCCTTGAGCTGCGCCACGAGCGCGTACCCCTGCACGGCTCCCTGGGCGGTCCGGACCCCGGGCACCTGCTCGATGACACCGAGCAGCGACTCGGGGATCGGTTGGCGCACCTGCTGGGTGCCGGGACCGCCCGCGGTGGTGTCGAATGCCGGCTTGCTGCGCACGGCGACGTCGACGCCCCGGTTCACGTCGGCGAAGAGGGCGTCGAACACGTTCCCGATCGTGTCGGTGAGGACGAACGTGCCCGACATGAACGCCACGCCGAGAACGACGGCGAGCGACGTCAGGACGAGGCGGAGCTTGCGGGCGAAGAGGTTCTTCAGCGTGACGCGCAGCATGGGGCTAGCCGCCGAGCGCCTTCATCTTGTCGATGATCGCGTCGGTGGTCGGGCTCGTGATCTCGTCGACGATCGTGCCGTCGGCGAGGAAGACGACACGGTCCGCGTAGCTCGCCGCGTTGGGGTCGTGGGTGACCATCACGATCGTCTGGCCGAGATCGTCCACGGCGTGGCGCATGAACCCGAGGATCTCTGCGCCCGAGCGCGAGTCGAGGTTTCCCGTCGGCTCGTCGGCGAAGACGATGTCGGGCGTGCTCACCAACGCGCGGGCGACGGCGACGCGCTGCTGCTGGCCACCCGAGAGCTCGGTCGGCTTGTGCGAGAGGCGGTCGCGCAGGCGCACCGTGTCGACGATCCGGTCGAACAGCTCCGGAGTGGCCTTCTGGCCCGCGAGCGCCAACGGCAGCGTGATGTTCTCCGCGGCCGTGAGCGTGGGGATGAGGTTGTAGGACTGGAAGATGAAGCCGATGCTGTCGCGGCGGATGAGCGTGAGCTGCTTCTCGGAGCATGCGCTGATCTCGGTCTCGCCGAGGAACACCTGACCGGACGTGACGCGGTCGAGGCCGGCGAGGCAGTGCAGCAGCGTGGACTTCCCCGAACCGGAGGGACCCATGATCGCGCTGTACTGCTCGCGCGCGAACTCGACGTTGATCCCGTCGAGCGCGCGCACCTCGGCCTCTCCCGACCCGTAGACCTTCATGACGTCGACGGTCCGGGCGGCGACGCCAGTCCCCGTCGGGGCGGTCTCGGTCGGGGCAGTGGTGCTCACGGTGGCTCCTCCGTCGAACGGATGACACGCGGTGGTGGCGGGTGCTCCACGCTAGGTGAGTGGCACGCCCGGTCCACGCGAGGTGAGGGTTGACACCTCGCTCGTCGGGCTCGGATACCGGCCTTCGTCCACCCGACCGCGACGCCCGGCCCAGACGAGCCAGGCGAGACCCGCGACCATGACGATCAGGCTCACCCACGCGTTCACCCGCAACGGGCCGACGAGCTTGGCCTCGTCGATGCGGAGGTTCTCGAGCCAGAAGCGCCCGAAGCAGTAGGTCGCCAGGTACAGCGCGGTGAGCTGCCCGGTCCGCAACCGCCACCGGCGCTCGACCCACAGCAGCAACCCGAGCAGCGCGAGGCAGTACAGCGACTCGTACAGGAACGTGGGGTGGAAGGTCGCGTAGCGCCCGAACCCCGGGGGTCGGTGCACCGGATCGATCTCGAGTCCCCACGGCAGCTTCGTCGGCTCACCGAAGAGCTCCTGGTTGAACCAGTTCCCCCAGCGCCCGATGGCCTGGGCCGCGAGCAGCCCGGGCACGATCGCGTCGGTGAGCAGGAACGTGTCGAGGTGCTTGACGCGACAGACGATGACGACCGCGATGATCCCGCCGGCGACGACACCCCAGATCGAGAGGCCGCCCTTCCAGATCTCGAAGACGCGCAGCCAGTCGTTCCGGAACTTCTCGGAGTCGGTGGCCACGTGGTACAGGCGGGCGCCGACGACACCGCCGATGACGATCCAGACGACGACGTCCTGCCACTCGCCTCCGTCCCTGCCCCAGCGCACCCATCGCCGCTCGGTCATCCACGCCGCGACCACGACGCCGACCGCGAGGAGGATCCCGTAGACGTGCAGTGGTATCGGCCCGATGTGGATCGTCCCGTCCGACGGGCTCGGGAGCGAGGCGAGGACCGACATCGTAGGAAGCGTACGGCTCCGCGCCATCCCGCCGTGGTCTCGACACGGGGCCGATCGCCACGGGATGATCGGACGATGCGCATCGGTGTGTCACTCAAGAGCACGTACTCGGTCGAGGATCCTCGGGAAGGCGCGCGCCAGATGACCGAGCGTGCCGCGGCCGCGCGCGACGCAGGCCTCGACTCGCTGTTCGTCGGCGATCACCACGCGACCGGGCCGTTCGCCTACTACCAGAACGTCGCGATCATGGGCCGGCTCCTCGCCGAGTGGGGTTCGGCCCCCGCGGGCGTGCTGATGCTCCTGCCGTTGTGGCATCCCGTCCTCGCGGCCGAGCTCCTCGGCACGCTCGCGTCGCTCGCCGGCGGACCGTTCGTGCTCCAGTGCGCGCTCGGCGGCGGTGAGCAGCAGTTCGCCGCGATGGGAGTCCCCCTGCGCGAGCGCACGGCCCGCTTCGAGCAGGCACTCGACGTGATCCGCAGACTCCTGCGCGGCGACGAGGTCACGACCACCGACGGGCCCTACCGGGTGCAGGCCGCGCGCGTCGCGCCGTTGCCGCCCGAGCCGCTCGAGGTGTGGATCGGCGCCACGGCACCCGTCGCGATCGACCGAGCGGCTCGTCTCGGGGACGGGTGGATGGCGAACGCGGATGTCGTGCCCGAGGAGGCGGCCGAGCAGGCCGGCGAGTACCGGGCCCGCTGTGTGGCGCACGGTCGCGACCCGGGTGTCGTGGCGATCCGCCGCGACCTCCACGTCGGCGCGGATCATGACGATGCCGAACGGGTCGCCGGGCCCGTCGTGAGGTCCGGCTATCGGGGGTTCCCGCCCGACGCCTGCACCTACGGCTCGGTCGAGGAGGTGACGGAACGACTTGGTGCCTACGCGACGACGGGATACACCGACGTGATCGTGCGTCACCTCTCCGAGGACCACGCCGAGGTCCTGGGGTCGCTCGAGCGCCTGGGCGCAGTGCGCGAAGCGCTTCGGGGCCCATGAGGATCTTCTCGAGCCGTCCGGCGCCGGATCCGGTCGGGCCGGGCCAGGAGTCGGTCTGGGAATACCCGCGGCCGCCCCGCCTCGAGGCGGTCACCCGCCGGCTCCGGGTCGTGCTCGGCGGCACGGTGATCGCTGAGACCATCCGCGGCTTTCGCGTGCTCGAGACGAGCCACCCGCCCAACTACTACTTCCCACTCGACGACATCGTCGACGGGGCGCTCGAAGCTGCCCCGGGCACCTCGTTCTGCGAGTGGAAGGGACGCGCTCACTACCTCACAGTGCGCGCCGGGCGCGCGCCACAGGAGCGGGTCGAGCGTGAAGCGGCGTGGGGATACGACGACCCAAGCCCGGCGTTCGCGCCGATCCGAGGCCACGTCGCCTTCTACGCGCAACGGATGGACGCGTGTTTCGTCGACGACGAGCAGGTCATCCCCCAACCGGGAGGCTTCTACGGCGGCTGGATCACCCAGGACGTCGTCGGCCCCTTCAAGGGAGGACCCGGTTCACGCGGCTGGTGAGCGGCGCTACTTGAGCAGCCGCGACATCCGTCGGTCGGCGAGCACCTTGGCGCCGGTCTGGCACGGGGGGCAATAGACGACCTCGTGGGACTCGTACGACACGCGCCTCAGCTCCGCGCCACACCGGGGGCACGGTGTCCCGGCCCGGCCGTGGACCTCGAAGTTCCCTCCGAGCTTCGGCTCCGAGAGGCCACCGGCGCGAGTGCGCTCCTTGGCCAGCCCGTCGGCGAGCACGGCGAGCACGGCGTCGAGGAGGCGGCGGCGGGCGCGGTCGTCGAGGCGCGCCAGCGTCGAGTACGGCGACAGCCCGGCCCGCCACAGCGCGTCGTCGGAGTACCCGCGTCCGACGCCGACGACGGTGCGCTGGTCTCGCAGCCACGTGTGGATGCGGCGGTTGTCGGAACCGTGCAGCACGAAGTCCGCGAACGCCGGCGACTCCGGCTCGGGTCCGAGCCCGACGAGCGGGCCGTCGTCCCCGGGGGCGAGAACCCACCACGCGGCCTTGCGCTCGGTCCCGAACTCACGGACCAGCACGGCCGGCCCGACCTCGCGGCTGCGTCCCGCGAAGCGCAGACGCACGACGCCGCCCTTGCCGCCCCGGGTGGTCTTGGGTGGATCCTCGAGGTCGAGTCGGCCCGCCTGTGAGAGGTGGATCAGGAGTCGGTGGCCGTCGTCGAACGTGGCGACCAGGTACTTGCCGCGCCGCCCGACCCGCGTGAGCACACGCCCGACCATGATGTCGGGTGCCGGTCTGACGGTCTTCAGCGACGAGAAGCCGATGGGCTCGACGCCGACCAGGGCCCGGTCGCCGAGCTCCGAATCGAGGCGCTCGGCGAGCGCCTGCATCTGCGGGAGCTCGGGCATGGCGTCACCGACCGATCGGGGCAGGAGCCGCGTCGTTTGCGGTCGGGCACCCCACCTCGGGCCGACGCCCCGAGCCCGGCTCGGGCTCGGGCTCGGCCGGATCCGTCACCGCGAAGGTCTCGCCGTCGGGCGAGAGCGAGTCGAGCTCGGCCTCACGTCGTGCCGCGTCGCGGAGCTTTGCAGCGTTCCCGCGTGGCATGAGGACCGTGCAGACGAGACCGATGCTGGCGACCACGACGGCGACCCAGAACACGCGGTGCAGCGCGCCTGCGAACGCGTCGGACACGACGGCCTGGAACGCGGGCGGGACCTTCGAACCGCTCGACGGGGCGAGCACCTTCGAGGCGTCGATCGTGACGCCTCCGAAGGCCTCCGACAGCCTGCTCGTGAGGCTCGTCAGCATCACCGAGGTCGCGATCGCGACACCGATCGCGCCGCCGAGCTGCCGGGTGAAGTTCACGAGCCCGGTCGCGATGCCCATCTGAGGCAGACCGACCGAGTTCTGGGCCGCGAGCGAGGTCGACATGAAGACGAGGCCCATCCCGAGGCCCAGGACGACGAGGTACGCGCTCAGCTCGAGCTGGCCCGACGTCGCGGTCAGACGGGTCAGGAGCAGCGTCCCGAGCACGACGAGCGCGGCGCCGGTCGTGACGATGACCCGGAAGCCCACCTTGAGCACGAGCCGCGCCCCGCCGGCGGACCCGAGCATCATCGAGAGCATCATCGGGATCAGGATTCGCCCGGCGCCCGTCGCCGACTCCCCGAGCACGGTGCGGCCGTAGAGCGGCATGAACGACAGGACACCGAACATCGACATGCCGAGGAACATCGTGATCACCGACGATGCCCGCAAGCCCCGGATCTTGAACAGGTCGAGCGGGATCAACGGCTCGGCGGCACGACGTTCGATGACAAGGAACGCGACCAGGCAGGCGAGGCTGAGCGCGAACGCCCCGATGACATGGAGCGACGTCCACGGGTGGTCGCGACCGCCGGTCTCGAGCGCGTACACGAGCAGCGAGGTCCAGGCGAGCAACGTCACGACACCGGGCCAATCGAGCTGATGTCGGGTCCGGTTGAGAATCGGCTCGATCATCACGACCGCGACCAGCACGATGGCGGCGATCCCGATGGGCAGGTTCACGTAGAAGACCCAGCGCCACGAGAAGTTGTCGGTGAGGAACCCACCGAGGAACGGTCCGAGCACCGACGAGAGAGCGAACATGGCCGCGTACACCGCCGAGATCCGGGCCCGCTGCTCCATCGTGTAGAGATCCGCGCTGATGGTCTGGGCCACCGGGAGGATGCACCCGGCGCCAAGCCCCTGCAACGCGCGGAACAGCACGAGCTGGGTCATCGTCTGGGACATGCCGCAGAGCGCGGAGCCCACGAGGAAGATCGTCATCCCCGCGAGAAAGATCGGCTTGCGGCCGAACATGTCGGCAAGTCGGCCCCACAGCGGGATGGTCGCGATCTCGGCCAGGAGGAACCCCGAGAACACCCACGCGTACGAGCTGAGGCCACCGAGGTCACCGACGATGGTCGGGAGCGCAGTCGACACGATCGTGCCGTCGATCGCGGCGAGGAACATGCCCGCGATCACCGCGACCGTGGTAAGCACCACTCGCTTCTTGGTCAGCCGCGACGCGTACTCGGTCTGCTCCGGTGACGCGCCGGACAGGGTCGTGGTCACGACGCGTCGCTCCGGAGTTCGGGCCCGCGCAATGCCGGGGCGACGAGCCCGGCGAAGGCCTCGATGCGCCCCGCGACCGTCGGATCGTGGTGGTTGAGGTACTCGACGAAGAGGCCCCACAGGAACGTCGCGATGACATCGGCGGCGGCGACGACATCGGCTCCAGGCTCGAGGTCGTCGGAGCCCGCGAGGACGGCCTGCCAGCGGGTGCGCCAATCTTCGGCGAGCGCGCCGCCGACCTCGAGCGCATCGACATCACCGAGGACGGCCTCCCGCTGCATGAGCCGGAGGAACTCGGCGTCGTCGAGGAGGCGCGCGAACTCGCGTCCGGCCTGCTCGACGATGCGGTCCTCGACGGTACGGCTCTGGACGATCGCCGATTCCCGGGCACCGTCGGCCGTCGTCCCTCGGGCCGCGTGGTACACGGCCTGGATCAGGTCGGCCTTCGAGGCGAAGTGGTAGTAGACGCCCGGCACGGTCACGGCGGCCGCGTCGGCCAGCTCGCGCATGCTGACCGCACTGGTGCCCTTCTCCGAGAAGAGCCGTAGGGCGGTGTCGACGATCCGATCCCGGGTCGCCGGCGAAGGCCCGCTGCTGCGCGCCCGACCCCCGGCGAGGGCTGACTTCCGGTCGCTCATGGGATGATTCTCGCACTTACTTGAACGTTCGTTCAAGTTCGCCGGTGGTCGCCCATCCGCTTGATGATCCTGCGCCGGCGCTCCTGGAGATCCCGGAAGGTCAGGCGGTCCACATCGGCCGGGACCATCATCCCGGCCTTCACGGCGTCGAGGTCGACCGTCTCGCGAACCGCGCCGTCCCCGAGCTCCCGGGCGATGCGCTCGCCATGGTGGGTCAGGAAGTACGTGTGGATGTGGACAATCTCGGCGAGGAGGTCGAGGTCGGGCGCGAGCGTGGCCGTCGCCGCGTTCAGGAACATGAGGTTCTTCACGAACAGCATCAGGTCTTTCGGGGCACGCGCCCCGTACCCGAGGAGCTTCTTCATCAGGTCCTGGAGCTCACCGACGAGCTCGTCGGCCGACATCTGCGTCGGGTCCTGGACCGGTTGGTCGAGCCCGAGATCGGCCATCACTGCGTCGATGTCGGTGTCGCTCGGGAACGCGCCGAGATCACGCAGCGCCTCGACCTGACTGCGCACATCGCCCGCGGTCCCGCTCAACAGCAGCCGGAGGAAGGCGATCCGCTGCGGCTCGGCGAGGCGACCGGTGATCCCGAAGTCGAACACGACGGTCTGCCCGCCGGGGGCGACGAGCAGGTTGCCACCGTGGAGGTCGCCGTGGAAGACGCCGTAGAGCAGGGCGCCCTCGAGGCACGCGATGAGACCGGCGCGCAGCACCGCGTCGGTGTCGATCCCCGAGGCGTGCATCGACGCGACATCATCGAACGCGAAGCCGTGCAGCCGCTCCATCACGAGGACACGCCGGGTGACGAGGGTGGCGTGCGGGCGGGGTACGACCATCGTGCGCTGGTCGGTCGCGGCGAAGACGTGGGCGAGATCGAGCATGTTCTCGGCCTCGAGGCGGAAGTCGAGCTCTTCCACGATCTGCTCGGCGAACAGCTCGACGAGGGCCGGGGGATTCGCGAGCGCCGCGACCGGGATGCGCCCGACGAGCAACGGTGCCAGCCATGCCAGCGCTCGCAGGTCTTCGCGAACGAGCGCGCTCACCTGGGGTCGCTGCACCTTGACGACGACGTCCTCACCGCTGACCAACCGTGCCGCGTGCACCTGCGCGATCGACGCCGCGGCGATCGGCTCCTGGGCGAACTCGGCGAAGACCGCCTCCAGCGGCCGCCCCAGCTCGGCTTCGACGACCGCTCGCACCGCGGCGAAGGGCTCGGCCGGCACTTGATCGCGGAGGCGCTTGAACTCCTCGACGAGCTCGTCGGGGAACAAGCCCTCGAAGGCGGAGATGATCTGACCGAGCTTGACGTAGGTGGAACCCAGCCCCTCGAAGGACTGGCGCAGCCGCCGCGCGAGTCCCGCCCGAGACTGTGACGTCCCCCGCTCGGCCAGCCGCCAGCCGGCCAATGCAACGCCGACGCTGGTGACGACGCGGGCGAAGCGTCCGACCGGCGGGAGCCGGCGGCGGGCAAGGAGCCGCGGAACGTCGGCTCGCGTGCGGGCCCGGATCCGGTCGATGCCGCGCAGCCACACGAGGCGACCGGGATCGACCACCCACGGACCCGCGTCGGTGAACGCGTAGTCGCGGAGGTCAGCGGATGGCTCGGCTGCGCTCACGTCGTCCTCACGGTACAAACTCTCGGCAAGGCGATCGGCACCCGGACGCGACGTGCCCCCGCCCGGGGGGAGGGCGGGGGCACGTACGGGGGACCGTGGTGGTCGGTCGTGATCAACAACGCCGATCGACGGACGACCATTCCCGGCCAGGCATTCCGGGGTGGCTCAGCAGCCTCCCCACGGGCGACAGCCCGCAGCGGCGTACGCCTCGGCGGCCCACTGGTCCTGGATCGCTTCGGGTGCGTCCGCCGCGCTCTGGTAGCCGCCGTACCCGGCCCAGGTGGACGGGAGCACCTGGTACTTGCCGGCCGCTCCCGAGCGGGAGTTCACGGCGGCGGGGTCGCACTTGGACTCGCGGTAGATGATGTTGCCGGGGATCGAGCCGGCGCACGTACCGCCGCCTCCAGCACTCCCGCCGGAGGTGCCACCGGAGCTGCCGCCGGAGGACCGGCGGCTCCCAGCAACACGCGCGGCCTCGAGGGCTCGACCGTACGCCACCGCAGCGAAGTACTTCTCGAGGCCGACTTGCTCTGCGTGGCTCGTCAGCGAGGCGTCCAGCGCCCCGCTCTTCAAGATGGCGGCGTCCAGCCGCTTCACATGCGGTGGATGGGTGTCTCCTGAGCTCGCTACCGCCTGCGTCAGCGGCAGCATCAGCGCGGCGATGCCGGTGAGGGCAACGCCGATGACCATGAAACGTCGCACTTCTGTGTCCTTTCCGTTGCTCGCCCTCCATGCCCGGACGCGCGCGCGTCGGACAGAACTGGAGGAAAGGGAGGAAGCTCGCAAACCCTCGAACTACAGCGGTGGAACTTCCAGGGACAACTCTAGGGGGCCCGATCGACGGGAGCCGGAATCCTGGTCCGGCGATCGCGCCTCGCGTGAACCATGTCACGCCGCGAACCACCGCGAATCGGACATACTCGTACCGCCCCGCATGCCCCTGGCACGAGCATGGAGGCCGGGCCCTGCACTCGTCGACGGGGCTGTCCTCGAGCGGGACCCCATCCCGGGGCCGTCGGCGGCCGGTACGGGGTCGACGGCGCCGACGACCCCGTCGGGGTCGACCCCGGCGCCCGCCGCCTGAGAGCGTCCCGCCCCGGGACCCCTGCCGTCGTCACCGGCCGGGGGCGCTCCTCAGCCGACCGGCGTGACGTTCGGCTTTGTCTCGATCGTCCTGGGTGGGGTGCTCGTCGGCGGGCTGGTGGTGGGCGGGCTGGTCGTCGGCAGGGTCCCTCGCGTGGTCGTCGTCCCCCGCGTGATGGTCGTCGGCACGGTCGTCGTCGTCGAGGTCGACGTCGTCGTGGTCGTGGGTGGCCCGTACGGCGGCAGCAACGGGTTGCCGCAGCGGCAGCGAGTGACCGGGACCCCGGCGTCGGGCACCGTCGTCGTCGTCGTGGGGGCCGTCGTCGTTGTCGGCATCGGCACGAGATTCGTGACCTTGGCATTGGCCGCGTAGGGGAAGTGGTCGTCCATGAGCACCGCCGTTCCCGCCACCAGCAGTGACGGACGCGGGTACGCGTGTCCCTGGTGCAGACCATGGTTCGTGACCGGCGTGTCGACCCTCAGGACGAACGGGCGGAGGGAGTCGATGTACGCGGGGATGTCGGCCCCGGGAACGCCCAAGACCATGCCCCACTCGCGATACGCGTCGGGCCGGGCCTGGAGCTCCCGCAGCAGCGCCACCTTGTTGCAGGTCTGATCCGGCCCGGTGTTGACCGGCGGGGTGAACGCACCGGGCCCGATCACTCCGGGCTGCTCCACCACGAACCCGTCCGCGGTGACCTTCACGCCCGAGCCGCCCGAGCCGCCCGAGCCGTCGTCGGTGGCGAGCGCATAGCCCATGACCGACGCGGCCAGGATCCCCACGACCCCGACGATCATCGCCGCCCACACGAGGCCTCGACTCGGACCAGTTGAATCAGCCATCGACCCTTCCAATGTCGGGGTGAGCATGCACCGGCGAGCATCCCTCCGACAGTGCCGTTCGACCCTTCCCCCTGCGGGCGCTCCTCAGGGGAGATCCGCGAGCACGGCCATCGCCGCGTTGCGGCCATTCACCCCCATGACGGATCCGCCCGGGTAGGTGGCCGCACCGCACAGGTAGACACCGGGCACGCAGGTGCGGGCGGCGAACCGGTGCTCCCACATCTGGTCGGGGAGGATCTCGCCTTGGAAGATGTGGCCGCCGGTGAGGCCGATCTTCTCCTCGACGTCGGGGGGTCCGAGCACCTGACGCTCGACGACACAATCGGCGACGTCGGGTGCGAAACGGGCGATCGCCGCCAGGGTGGCATCCGCGACCTCGTCGCGACGCTCCTCCCAGGTGCCGGACGCGAGCGTGTACGGAACGAACTGCGCGAACACGCTCATGGTGTGCCGGTCCGGGGGCGCGACGGACGGGTCGTACGGCGTCTGGAAGTACAGCTCGCACCACTCCGGCGCAGGCTCACCTTCGCGCGCGGCTTCGTACGCGGCCTGGGTGGCGTCGATGCCGCGCCCGATCTCCACCTGGGCTCGGAACACCGTCGGGTCGCCGTTCGCCGCGGCGAAGTTGGGGAGGCGAGACAAGGCGCAGTTGATCTTGATCACAGGGCTGGTGATCGACCAGGTGTCGACCCTCGCTCGCAGGCCGGGATCCGCGTGCTCGCCGAGGAGCGCAACGGTGCGCACAGGGTCGGCATTGCTCACGACCGCGGCCGCCCGGATCGTCTCGCCCCCCTCGAGGACGACGCCCTCGCCCGGGAGGATGGCTCCAACCGCGACGCCCGCGGCGATCACGGCACCGGCGGCGATGGCCGCGTCGGCGAGACAGAACGACACCCTCCCCAGCCCGCCCTCGACGAAGCCCCACCCGCCGAGCAACCCGAGGCTGTGGTGCGCGTGGACCCAGGCCGTCCCGGCGTCGCGTGGGCCCGCGAACGTGCCGATGACGCCTTGGCCGTGCAGAGCGGTACGAAGCCGCTCGTCACGCACGTACCGCTCGACCACGTCGGCGATCGAGGCGTCGAGCACCACGTCGAGTGCCTCGGAATCGTCGGCGAAGAGCTCCTCGAGCGCGGCGCGGTCGGGCGAGTCCCCGAGCCAGACGTCACCACGGGGCCCCCGGCGGAGCACGCCGCAGATGCGGTCGAAGAGCGCCTCGTAGGCAAGGAAGCCCTCGACGTCGCCCGGTGCGATCTCGGCGACCGAGGCGGCGGTCCGATCCTGGTCGCGCCACTGGTACAGCGACGTGCCGTCCTCGAACGGCGTCCATTGCGTCGGGTCGACCACGAACGTGCGCAAGCCGTAGTGCTCGAGCTCGAGCTCTTCGATCACCCGCGGGTGGAGCAGGCCGACCAGGTACGCGCACGGGCTCATCACGAACCGGGGATCTTCGAACGGCTGCTCGAGGGTGGCCGCGCCCCCGAGCTGCTCACGCCGCTCGAGCACCAGAACAGACTTGCCGGCGATCGCGAGGTACGCGGCTGCGGTCAGACCGTTGTGCCCACCACCGACGACGACGACGTCCCACTCGCGCGCCGCGAGGTCGGCTACGGGTGCCGGGAGCCCGACCTTGCCCAACGCGTCGAACGTGCTCACCGAGACCCCTTCCGCGCGCTCGCGCCGCCGCCACCCAGGTACGCGCGCGCGAACCATGCCACGACGTGCGCCACCGCGTCTTCACGGGGCATGAGCGGGCCCGGGACGTGCGACGGCGAGGACAGCCCCCGCTGCACTGATTCGCAGGCGGACCAGTCCTGGCGGTTCGTGATGTCCCAGAGCTCGACGGCGTCCGTCGGATCGAACTCGGGGGTGGATGCCGTGGCACCGGTGACGAGCCATTCACACGCGACCCGCGTGCGGTCAGGCGCGAGCGGCTCGAGCCGGTGGGTCAGCACGTAGTCGGGATGCGCGCTGACGAGCAGGTTCGGCAGGAGCGCGAAGTACGCGACCCGTCGCCGCACCCGGTCGTCGAGGCCGGGCAGCGGCGCGGCGATGCGGCGTCCGCTCATCGACATCGTCTCGGCCCAAGGCGCGAGATCCATCCAGCCGCCCACCCAGCCCGGGCCGGGCTCGATGTTGTCGCCGCTGTCGGGTGGGCTGACGCGGCACAGCTCCGGGTGGATCCGGGAACAGTGCAGGCACTCCTGGTAGTTCTCGTGGAGCACCTTCCAGTTCGCCTCGACCAGGTACTCGTGGCGGGCCACCGGGACGAGGCGCCCGGCGTCGTACGGCCCGAGGATCGCGTCGAGGCCGTCGAACACCTCGGCGACCGGGGGAGCCAACCCGTCGGCGTTCACGAACACCCAGCCGAGGTGCTCCTCGACCGGGACCGGGGCCAGCGCGAACTCCTCGGGGTCGAGGTCGGCACCGCCGGTCGCGCGACGAAGCATGCCCTCGAGGTCGTACGTCCACCCGTGGTACGGGCAACGCACCGACGAGCGGCACGCCGCCTCGCCGGAGCCGAGCAGCTCGTGGCCGCGATGGCGACAGGCGTTCGCGAAGCCGCGGAGCACACCGTCACTGCCGCGCACGAGGAGCACTCCTTGACCGTCGACCGTGACCGCGAGCTGGGCGCCGGCATCGCCGAGCGTGGACACGTGCGCGGCTCCAACCCAACCTGCGGCGAAGAGGTGCTCCTGCTCCCAGGCGAACACGTCGGCGTCGACATAGGCCGCGCTCGGCAGCATGCGCGCTTCGCCGGGCGGGAGCAGCGCGCCCTGCACCTCGTCCGGCGGGAGGGGTGCCGCGGCCGACCGGGGTCGAGCAGCGCTCACATTCGTCCGGCTTCGAGGGTGCGCTGCAGGAACTCCGCGGTGCGAACGTGGTCCGGCTTGGTGAAGATCTTCTCCGGCGGGCCCTCCTCGATGATCTGACCCTGGTGCAGGTAGCAGACCTTGCTCGCGACGTCACGGGCAAAGGCCATCTCATGGGTGGCGACGACCATCGTCATCCCTTGCTCAGCGAGCTCCTGCATCATGTGCAGCACCTCGTTGACGAGCTCGGGGTCGAGCGCGCTCGTGATCTCGTCGAAGAGCATGAGCTTGGGCTGCATCGCCAGCGCCCGGATGATCGCGACCCGCTGCTGTTGGCCGCCCGAGAGACGGTCGGGGTACTCGCCGGCCTTGTCGGCCAGTCCGATGCGATCGAGCAGCGGGTGCGCACGCGCTTCGGCGTCGGCCTTCGAGAGGTGCAGCGCCTTGCGCGGGGCGAGCGTGACATTGTCGAGCACGGTCATGTGCGGGAACAGGTTGAAGGCCTGGAAGACGATCCCGACGTCACGCCGCAGCCGGTTGAGCTTGATGTCGTCCTGGATCAGCTTTCGCCCGCACACCATGATCGTCCCCGCTTGCGTCGCCTCCAGGCCGTTGAGGCAGCGCAGCAACGTCGACTTCCCGGAGCCTGAAGCACCGATCAGGCAGACCACCTGATGCTCCTCGACATCGAGGTCGATCTGGTCGAGCACGGTGTTCGTGCCGAACCGCTTGACGACCTGGCGCATCTCCACGAGCGCCACGACTACCCACCCCCCGCGTGCATGCGCTGCTGGTCGCGCTTCACGAGATAGTCGGTGAGCCGGGTCATCGGGATCGTGATCACCAGGAAGCAGATCCCGAGGCCGGTCACCGAAGACAGGTTGAAGTTGTTCCCGGCGTAGATGCGGGCGACGTTGAAGCCTTCCAGCACCCCGGCCACGTTGAGCAGTGCGGTGTCCTTCTGGAGCCCGATGAAGTCGTTCATCAGCGGCGGGATCACGCGTCGAATCGCCTGCGGGATGATCACGAACCGGAGCGTCTGGCCTTGGGAGAGGCCGAGACCCCGTGCGGCCGCCCGCTGGCTCCAGTGGATGCTCTCGATCCCCGACCGGTAGACCTCCGCGACGTAGGCACCGTAGACCAGCGTGAGCGACAGCACGCCGAGGATGAAGAGCTGGTCGACCTGGATGCCGAGCACGGTGAAGTCGACGTCGGCCGTGTCCTTGATGACCGGCAGTTGCGTCAGCGGGAGCCCGAACACGACGAGGTAGATCGTGACGATGGCCGGGAGGCCGCGGAACACGTCGACGTAGACCACTGCGAGCCACCGCAACGGCGCCGCGGTTCGGCCCGGGAGCTGGCGAACGGTCGCGATGATCAGGCCCCAGATGAGGACGAACACCTCGGCGACGATGAAGATCGCGATGTTGAGCTTGAAGCCCTGGAAGACCTCGTCGAACGACCCGACGAGGTGCGTCCAGGAGAAGAACGTGTTCCCGACGTCGACGAGGCCGTTCCATGACGCCCAGATCACCAGACCGATGCTCAGGAGCACCGCGAGGACGAGCGCGACCACCCCGATGCGGCGGGAGAGCCGCGCGCGATCCTCGTCGACGACCGGTCCGTCGACGTCGACCACGCTCGCTTCGGCGCGGCGGCCGTACATCAGCGCGACCACGGCGAACGGCAGCGTCAGGCAGAAGAAGCCAAGGAAGCCGTTTCCCTTGCTCGACGAGCGCAGGGCAGCGAGCGCGGCGCCGACCAGGACGAGCAGGTTGACGCCGACGGACAGCGCGACGGCGCGAACCGTCCGTCTCCGGTTCTCGGCGCCGCGCGTTGCATCGTCCGTCGCCACCGGCGGGGGCAGCACCACGTCAGCCATGGG
>Ga0209048_10002252_pt1 | contig 19325 bp, 15 predicted proteins | sample FrelakmetCRP12CR_FD_187146 | JGI IMG/M metagenome (GOLD analysis project Ga0209048, IMG submission 187146) | Freshwater lake sediment microbial communities from the University of Notre Dame, USA, for methane emissions studies - CRP12 CR (SPAdes)... | ecosystem: Environmental > Aquatic >... | reverse complement strand
CGCCCGGTCGGATCGCCGGGCCAGCCGGTAGCGCCCCGGGGCCTGCTCGTCCGTCCAGCCCACCGGCAGGTCGTCGGCGCTGGTGAGCTCGTCGTAGACGATGGTCCCCTCGACCTGCTGGGGGCCGACGACCGTGTACCCCTCGGCCCCGAGCAGCCCGACCAGCTCCGCCAGCCCGTCCACGCCCAGCCATCTCGGCTCGGCCCGGTCCGTTGCCTCCATCTCCCGGCCCACCATCCGGTCAGCCACCACTCACCCCCTCGGGGTCCATCACCATCGTCGCCCGGGGTCCGGCGGGTCGGTAGGGGACAAGGTCCCGTCTTCGCCGGGGATGGTCCACCCTCGACGCCGGCGGGCGCGGGTCTTCGTGGCCCGTGAGGTCCTCCGGCCCGACGGGGCCGGGCCGAGCCGTGCCCTTCCGGGGCGGCACCGCGGCGTCCGGATCGCTCCGAGCCCGGTGCGGGGCGGGGCCCCCGGGGGGTGGTTGCTCGCCCCGGTCGCGTCGGCAACACTACGCCAGGGATCGGCACCGGAGCGCGTGCCCGGTTCAAAGGGGGGAAGTTGAGCCGCACTCGTGGTGCAGCAGTGGGCGTCGCCGTGCTCCTCGTCGCAGGGGCGTGCGGCGGGGGACACTCGGGGACGACGGGCAGTGCGTCGTCGGGTGGCGGGACCACCACGTCCACGGCAGCCGCCGAGCCGACCAAGGCGACCGAGGTCGGGATCACGCCGACCGAGATCCACATCGGGGTGATGGCCGACGTCGACACGGCCTTCGCGCCCGGACTCTTCCAGGGGTCGGTGGACGGGGTCAAGGGCTTCGCGGACTGGATCAACAAGAGCGGTGGACTGGCCGGGCGCAAGGTGGTCGTGGACTTCTACGACTCCAAGCTGAGCCCGGACGAGGCCCGCAACGGGATCGTCAAGGCGTGCCAGAACGACTTCGCACTCGTGGGCACCACCGCCCTCTTCGAGAACAACGTCGACGACATGATCGCCTGCAAGGACGTCAACGCCGCGGCGACGGGGCTGCCCGAGATCCCGGAGCTGCAGACGGAGCCCGTGCAGCAGCAGGCCAAGGTGTCGTTCCCGGTGCTGCCGCCCAACCGTGACTGGTCGCAGCCCACCGAGACGTACCACTCGATGGTCGGACCGACCAAGTGGTTCCTCGCCAATGCCGGCACCGACCTCCACGGGATCTGGCTGAACTCGGCGGCCGTCAAGTCGGCGAAGAACTCCAACCTGGCGAACTTCCGGATCCAGCAGCAGCTCGGCATCAAGCTCGACCAGGAGTTCGACTTCCTCGGGACCGAGAGCCAGTCCCAGTACACGCCGGTGGTTCAGGCCATCAAGACCCACAACTCCACCTACGCCCGCAGTGGCCTCGACTTCACCTCGACCGTCAAGCTTCGCAAGGAGGCCAACGTCCAGGGCGTCACCACCGTGAAGGTGTGGGAGTGCAGCTTCCAGTGCTACGACCAGAAGTTCCTGACCCAGGGCGGCTCCGACGTGGAGGGGACGTACGTCTGGAGCCAGCTCCTCCCGTTCGAGGAGGCGGGCTCGGCCAAGGGCGTCCAGGAGTACCTCGACGCGGTGGGCGCCGACAAGGCCAACGGCTTCGGGTTGCAGGCCTTCGCCGCCGCCCTGCTCTTCCGTGACGCGGTGAACGCCCTCGCGAAGGGCAAGGGCGTCAACTCGCTCACCCGTGCCAACCTCCTGACCCAGCTGGCCAACACCCACCAGTTCAACGCTGACGGGATCACCGGCAACGACGACATCGGCGCCAACCAGAACGGCAAGGCGTACCCGCCCTGCTGGATGATGATGCAGGTCAAGAACGGCAAGTTCGTGCGGATCTTCCCGAAGGACCCGGGCACGCTCGACTGCTCTCCCGGCAACGTCCAGACCGCCAGCCTGCATGTCGGCGGCTGACGTCGCACCGGCCCCGGGGTGAGGCGGGCGTGGGCGGCCTGAAGCGTTCGACCCTGGCGGTCTACCTGGCCGGGGCCGCGTTCCTGGTCGTCGTGGTGGTCGAGGCGTGGGCCGGGCAGCCCCTGACCGCCTCCTCGGCCGTCTCCGCCCTGATCGTGGGCGTGTCGACCGGGTCGATCTACGCCATCGCCGCGTCGGGCCTCGTGGTGACCTACACGACCTCGGGCGTGTTCAACTTCGCCCAGGGCGCGATGGGCATGTTCTGCGCGTTCTTCTACTGGGAGCTGCGCGTCCACCACCACCTCCCCGCGCCGCTCGCGATCGCGCTGGTCGTGCTGGTGTTCGCCCCGCTGTTCGGCGCGGGCATCGAGCGGCTCGTGATGCGCCACGTGCAGGGGGCTCCGCTGGTCGTGCAGCTCGTCGTGAGCCTGGGGCTGATGCTGGCCCTGATGGGGCTGGTCGTCACGATCTGGAACCCCAACGTCCCACGGTCCTCGGACCACTTCTTCGGGAGCAAGGGCTTCCACGTCGGCGACAGCGTGGTGCTCTGGCACCGCTTCATCACCATCCTCGTCGCCGCAGGGGTGGCGTTCCTGCTGCGGTTCCTCCTGTACCGGACGCGGACGGGCGTGGCCATGCGCGCCGTCGTCGACAACCGCTCGCTCGCCGGGCTCAACGGCGCCCGGCCCGAGTGGATCTCGATGGTCGCCTGGGCGCTCGCCACCTCGCTCGCCGCCCTCGCCGGCATCCTGCTCGCTCCCGAGCTCGACGTCCGCGTCGAGCCGCTGACCCTGATCATCATCGACGCCTTCGCCGCCGCGATCTTCGGACGGCTCCGCAGCCTGCCCTTGACCTTCGTGGGCGGCATCCTGCTCGGGCTGTTCGGCTCCTTCGCCATCACCTTCCTCAACCTGTCGGGCCGCTGGTCCGACCTCCGCTTCGCCATCCCGACGATCTTCCTCTTCTTCACGCTGCTGGCACTGCCGCAGGCCCGCCTCGAGTACGGCAAGCTGACCGCCCGGCGCACCCGCCGGCCCCCGACGGTCGCCGGCACGGCGATCGGGATGGCGCTGGTGTTCCTGCTCGTGATGGCCCTGACCACCCACATGGCGCCCGACAACCTCAACCGCTGGACCCTCGCCGCCATCACCGCCCTGATCATGCTGTCCCTCGTTCCGCTGACCGGCTGGACGGGCCAGGTCTCCCTGGCCCAGATCACCTTCGCCGGCGTGGGGGCGTTCGCCATGTCCAGGGTCGCCGGCCACTCCGGCGCCCCCTGGGGGCTGCTGGCCGCCGCCGCCCTCGCCGTCCCCTTCGGCGTGGCGGTGGCCCTTCCGGCCCTCCGCCTCCAGGGCCTGTACCTGGCCCTCGCCACGATGGCCTTCGCCCGCATGGCCGAGACGCTGTTCTTCGACCAGCCGGAGATCTTCGGGACCGGCCAGGCACCCCGGCTGGTGCGGCTCTCGGCATTCGGCTACCGGTTCGACTCGCAGCGGGCCTACCTGCTCCTCGTCACGGCCGTCTTCGGGGTGATCGCCGTCCTGCTGGCGTGGCTCCGTCGGGGGCGCTTCGGACGCCGGCTGGTGGCGCTGCGCGACAGCGAGGCGGCATGCGCCACCATCGGCATCAACCTCAGGGCCACCAAGCTGGCGGTGTTCGCGCTGTCGGCCGCCATGGCAGGATTCGGCGGCGCCTTCCTGGCCATGCACCGGGGGACGGCCGCGACCGACCAGTACACGATGCTCGACGGCCTGCCCATCGTCCTGCTCGTGGTCGTCGGGGGCGTCGCGGCCTCCTCCGGCGCCCTCTTCGGCGGCATCTTCAGCCAGTTCCTGCTGGTGATCCAGGCCTCCTTCGGCTGGGCCATCCTGCGGTCCATCGAGCGGCTCGGCCCCGGCCTGGCCGCCACCGGCGTGGCCAAGGAGCCCGACGGCGTCACCGCCCAGATCGCCGACGGCGTGGCGCCGCTTCTGCCGTGGCGACCCGACGCCCGCGAGGCGGCCCGGGCCGAGCGGCGACGGCGCCACGGGCCCCCGCTCGACGGCCTCGGCGTCGAGCGGCCCTTCACCCCGGCCGACGTGGCCCACCTCGACCGGATGCTCGGGATCGCCGGGCTGCTGGCACCCCCCTCCCTGCCGGTGGCGAGCCGTCCCCCGGGCGGCGCCCGGGGCTCCACGGGCCCCGACGAGACCGGCCCCGACGAGACCGGCTCCGACGGCTCTGACGGCTCTGCGCCGAGCCGGTCCCCGGCCCGATCCACGGAGGTGCCCCTTGGCGCGGCTCGCAGTTGAGGGGGTCGGCGTCCGCTTCGGCGGTGTGAAGGCCGTGCACGACGCGTCGCTCGTCGTCGAGGCCGGGGTCGTCAGCGGTCTGATCGGGCCCAACGGGGCCGGCAAGACCACGCTCTTCAACGTGATCACGGGCCTGCAGCCGCCCTCCGAGGGGCTCGTGCGCCTCGACGGCCGGGATATCACCGGCCTCCGGCCCCACCGCCGCGCCCGGCTCGGCATCGCCCGCACCTTCCAGCGCCTCGAGGTGTTCGGGAGCCTCACCGCCCGGGAGAACGTCCTGGTCGCCGCCGAGACACGCCGGGGCTGGTCCCGCGAGCGGTTCTCACCGGGCCGCCTCGCCGACGAGACCCTCGAGCGCGTCGGCCTCTCCGCCGTGGCCGACCGGCAGGTGTCGTCCCTCCCCACCGGCACGGGTCGCCTCGTCGAGCTCGCCCGCGCCCTTGCCACCCGACCGTCGGTCCTGCTGCTCGACGAGCCGTCCTCGGGCCTCGATGAGGACGAGTCCGACGCCTTGGGCGAGCTATGCACCGTGCTGGCCGAGCGCGACGGCCTGGCCGTGCTGCTCGTCGAGCACGACATGCCCCTGGTGATGGGTACCTGCCGGTACCTCTACGTGCTCGAGTACGGCGAGGTCATCGCCGAGGGCACCCCGTCGGAGATCCAGGCCGACGTCCGCGTGCAGCAGGCGTACCTGGGCAAGGCGGCGGAGGCGGGGACGTGAGCACCCTGGCGGACGGACACGGCCCGCCGGCGTCCCGGCCCGGAGTCAGCCGGTCCTCCCCCGCGCTCGAGCTGCGGGGCGTGCGGGCCGGATACGGCACGATCGACGTGCTCCACGGCGTGGACCTCGTCCTCCACGAGGGCGAGGTCCTGGCCCTGCTTGGTGCCAACGGTGCCGGCAAGTCGACGACGCTCAAGGTGGCCACCGGCCAGATCGTGCCCAGCGCCGGCACCGTCTCGCTGTGCGGGCGGGAGGTCAACGGCGTCCCCTTCGACGCCCTGGCCCGGGCCGGCGTGTGCCTCGTCCCCGAGGGCCGCGGCGTCTTCCCGAACCTGACCGTGACGGAGAACCTGCGCATGGCCACCTTCACCGGCACCTCGTTCCGGGAGGTGCTCGATCGGGCGTTCCAGCAGTTCCCGCGCCTCGCCCAGCGCCGCAAGCAGACGGCCGGCACCCTGTCGGGGGGTGAGCAGCAGATGCTGGCCCTTGCCCGGGCCCTCGCCACGGCCCCCGCGGTGCTGCTGCTCGACGAGCTCTCGATGGGCCTGGCGCCGCTGGTCGTGCAGGAGCTCTACACCCACGTCCAGCGGATCGCTGCGACCGGCGTCCCCATCCTCGTCGTCGAGCAGTTCGCCTACGAGGTCCTCGCCTTCGCCGACGCGGCCGCCGTCATGCAGGGCGGCCGCGTCCATGCGGTCGGTCCCGCCGCCGATATCGCCGACCAGCTCCAAGACCTCTACCTGGGAGCGTCCGAATGACCGACCCCGTGCCGACCGACGAGCCGTTGCAGGGAGCCGCCATGCCCCCGGACGGTGAGACCTCGCCCCGTCTGGACCAGTTCCGCGCCGAGGTGGCGAACCTCAAGGTGCGGGGCGGCGCGGCGGAGCCCGAGCGGTGGGCCACCGTCCTCGGCCTGCTCCTGGCCGTCGCCGGGGTCGGGCTCGGCGTGATCGCCTACAACAAGTCGCACCACACCCAGAAGTCCCTCGACCAGGGCGACGCCTTCATCGTCGCCCTGGTCGCCGTGTCCGTCACCGTCATCGGCGCCGTGCTGTGGCTCCGCAACTCGTTGACCCGCTGGTTCCGCTACTGGCTCCTCCGCCTCGTCTACGAGGATCGGGAGCAGACCGACCGCCTGATCGCCACCCTGGACCGCATCGACGGCCACCTGGCGAGACTCGACCGCGGACCCGGCACCGCCGCCGGCGCCGCACCGACCCCGTCGGACACGACCCGCTGACGTCCGGGACCCTGGACCCGACGTGAGCACCGGCGACCCGCTCGGCGGCATCCGGGTCGTCGAGCTCTCGACAGGGATCGGCGGCGGCTATGCCGGCAAGCTCTTCGCCGACGCCGGGGCCGACGTCGTCAAGGTGGAGCCCCCGGGGGGTGACCCGCTGCGGCGGTGGTCGGCGTCCGGTGCCGAGCTGGGCGACGCCGACGGGGCCCTGTTCCGCTACCTGGCGGCCGGGAAGCGGTCCATCGTCGGGATGCCGGCCGACGCGGGGGTGCAGCGGCTGGTTGCCGGGGCCGACCTCGTCGTCGAGAACCTGCCGGAAGGCCTCCTCCCCCAAGCCGGGCTGGCCGGCCAGCCCGGCCTGGTCGTGCTCTCGATCACCCCGTACGGCCGAAACGGGTCGTGGGCCGGCCGGCCGGCCACGGAGTTCACGGTGCAGGCCGAGTGCGGGTCGATCGGGGGCCGGGGGTTCCCCGACCGCCCCCCCGTCCAGGCCGGCGGGCGCATCGCCGAGTGGGCGAGCGGCTCCTACGGCGCAGCCGCCGCCGTGGCCGCCGTGCGGCACGCGGCCCGCTCCGGACGGGGGGCCCACATCGACGTGTCCATGGCCGAGGTCATGTGCATCTGCACCAACCTGTTCACCGACCTCATGATGAGCATGCTCGGCCGCCCACCGATTCCCCAGCCCTCACGGGTGGTCGAGTTCCCCTCCATCGAGCCCACCTCCGACGGCTGGGTGGGCTTCAACACCAACGCCGCGCAGATGTTCCAGGACTTCCTGGTGCTCATCGGACGGCCCGACCTCTGCGACATCCCCAACATCCGGATGGACCCGTCATGGCGGCCGAGGCTCGAGGAGGCGGCCCACGCCTGGACGAGGGGGCTGACGACCGCCGAGGTCATCGAGCAGGCGTCGCTGTTCCGCATCCCCGTCGCCCCGGTGGGCAACGGCCGGAACCTCCTCGAGCACGAGCACCTCGTCGCCCGCCGGATGTACGACGTGGCCCCGACCGGGGACTTCTCCCAGCCCCGGCCGCCCTACCTGCTCGACGGGCGCCGCCCGGGCACCGGCCGGCCCGCCCCCCGCCTCGGGGAGCACGCCGGCCTCGTCGGGCCGCGGTCCCGCAACGCCGCCGGACCCACGAGCCCGGCGAGCGACGGGGGCCTGCCGCTCGCCGGGCTGAAGGTCCTGGACCTGACCTGCTGGTGGGCGGGACCGGGTTCGACGCAGCTGCTCGCCGCCCTCGGCGCCGACGTCATCCACGTCGAGTCGATCCAGGTCATCGACGGGATGCGCCCCGCCGCCACCTTCGCGTTCACCGGCCGGGAGCGATGGTGGGAGTACAGCTCGTTCTTCCTCAACATCAACGTCAACAAGCGGGACCTGACCCTGAACCTCGCCGACCCCAGGGGCATGGACCTCGCCCACGGGCTGATCCGGTGGGCCGACCTGCTCGTCGAGAACTACACCCCGCGGGTCATGGAGAACTTCGGGCTCGGCTGGGATACCGTGCACCGGGTCAACCCCCGGACCGTCATGGTCCGGATGCCGGCCTACGGGCTCGACGGCCCCTGGCGCGACCGGGTGGGGTTCGCCCAGACCATGGAAGCCATGTCCGGCATGGCGTGGGTCACCGGGTACGCGGACGGTCCGCCGATGCTGCCGCGGGGACCGTGCGATCCGATGGGCGCCGCCCACGCCGCCTTCGCGATGCAGGTCGCCCTCGCCGCCCGCGAGCGGACCGGCGAGGGCCTGCTGGTGGAGGCCCCACTCATCGAGAGCGCCCTCAACGCCTCCGCCGAGCAGGTCGTCGAGTACACGGCCTACGGTGCGCTCCTGGGCCGTGACGGCAATCGGTCCCCCGGCGTCGCGCCCCAGGGCGTGTACCCCTGTCGGGGCGAGGAGCAGTGGCTGGCGGTGTCCGTGGCCACCGACGCCCAGTGGGACGGTCTCCGCCGTGCCGTCGGCGACCCGGCGTGGGCCGGCGACGTCGCGCTCGCGACGCTGGAGGGCCGGGTCCGGGCCCATGACCGCATCGACGAGGAGCTGGCCCGCTGGTCGGCCGATCAGGACCTGCCCGACGCCCTCGGGGCCCTTCTCACCCACGGCGTGCCCGCCGGAGCGGTCACGGACTTCCGGTCGATCTCCACCCACCCCCTCCTGCGTGAGCGCGGCTTCCTCGAGCGCTGCGACCACCCCGTGGTCGGGGCCCACGAGATGTTCGGCATGCCGTTCCGCTACTCGGGCGTCGAGCGGTGGATCCGCTCGCCGGCCCCGACCCTGGGGGAGCACAACGCCGAGGTGCTGTCCGGCATCCTCGGCCTCAGCCCCGAGGAGCTGGCCGGGCTGGTCGCCGACGGGGTCATCGGCGACCGGCCGCTCGGCGTCTGAGCGGCCGGCCCACGTTCCACCCCTGCGCCGCTCCGACCGGCTGTCAGGTCCGCCGGGGCCGGTTCAGCCGGCCGAACATCGCCTTCTGGGCCCGGTAGAGCCTGGGGAACTCGACGTACAGGCGGTCGTAGACGGCCCGGTTGGCGCGGTCCGGAGCGAACGTGGCGTCGACCTCCACCAGATCGCGGACCTCCGAGCGCTCGACGGCGCCCAAGGCGAGCCCGGCGAGGATCGCAGCGCCCCGCACGCCGGCGTCCCGGGGTTCGGCGACCCGCTCGATCGTGCGGTCCATGACATCGGCGTGGATCTGGCACCACAGGTCGGACAGCGCCCCGCCCCCGATGATCCGCACCGGGTCGAGCCGGCGTCCGACGAACCGCTCGACGGCCTCGTGGAGCCACCGGCTGTTGTAGGCCACGCCCTCGAGCACGGCACGCACCAGGTCGGCCCGGGTGGTCCGGAGGGACAGGTTGTGGAAGCCGCCGCGGGCGTAGCGGTCGTCGACGGGCGACCGCTCGCCCGCCAGCCACGGGGTGAACAGGACGCCGCCGCTCCCGGGCGGCGAGGTGGCGGCCGACGCGGTGAGGGCCGAGAGGTCGGGGGCGTCGACGCCGGACCGGTCGCCGGGCCCGAGGACGCGGTCCCGGAGCCACTCGAGGCAGGCGCCGCCGGTCTCGTGGTTGTTGGCGACCAGATAGCCGCCCGGGCTCAGGCCGGGAACCGACGCGATCTGGTGCAGCGCATCGGTCTTCTTGAACCCGACGGGGCAGCTGATCCACGACGTGGTGCTGATGGCCAGGTGCGCCTGGTAGTCCCCGATCGCGCCCGCGCCGACGGCGGAGGCGTGCAGGTCAGGGGTGCCGGCGACGACCTGCACGCCATCGGGCAGCCCGAGGGCCCGGGCCACGTCGCCGCGCACGGCGCCGACGAGGGAGCCCGTGGGCCGGAGGGGGGGCAGCTTGGCGGGGTCGATGCCGGCCATGCGGACCAGGGTGGCGTCATAGGAGAGGCGGTCGGTTCGACGGTTGTCGGTGAGCCAGGCGGCGGTCATCGACGCGTGCGACGCGGCGGCCGCACCGGTGAACCGCATGGACAGGTAGTCGACCGGCTCCAGGAACCAGCGGGCGGCCCGGACCACGTCGGGCTGCTCGGCCGCCAGGTACCGCATGTGCCCGATGGGGTCGGACCCGGTCGTCGACGGCGCGCCCCCGGTGCGCCGGATCCACGTCAGGAGCGGCCGGGGGGCGTAGCCGGCCACCGGACCCCCAACCAGGCGCCGGGCGTAGGGCTCGCCGCGGGTGTCCATCCACAGCACGCACTCGCCCACCGGCCGGCCGGCCGGGTCGACCGGCACGGTGCTCGCCCACTGGCCGGTGCAGCTCACGGCCACCACCTGGCCGGGGCGGACGGCCCCGCTGCCCAGTGCCCGCCGCGTCGCGTCGCTGATCAGCCGCCACCACTCCTCGGCGTCCTGGACGGCGCCGCCAGCGGGGAGCAGCGTCGTCGCCACCGGCGCGTGGTCCTTCCAGGCGATGGCCCCCGCCAGCGACACGAGGGCCACCTTGGGTCCACCGGTCCCCTGGTCGACCGCCAGGACGAACTGCTCCTCGCGACCGCCGGTCGCCACGCCGGCCACCGCTCACGCCTCGGCCGGGAGGGCCTGTTGATCGTCCATCATCTGGGCCATCACGGCCCGGATGAACTCGTCGGCGGCCGCGGTCATCCCGCCGGCGACACCGCCGTAGATGGCGCCGCTCTGGGCCTCCTCGCCGGCGTGGTCCTTGGCGTAGCGGACGGCGTCGGCCAGGTCGGAGGCGAAGGCCTCCACCACGCCGGGCTGGGTCTGGGGCCGGGTGACGGCCATGTGCAGGGCGTTCGGGTACTGCTGGCCGTTGAAGCGCCACCCCTTCGGGCGCATGAAGTCGTTGACGTGGTAGACGTCGAATTCGTCGGACGTGAAGCTGAACAGGAACGTGGGCTTCCCGAGCAGGCGGAGCTCGGGGTGGGCCGTCACCGCCTCCTGCATGGCGGCCGACGTCTCGAAGATCTGCGCGGCATACGCCAGGTACCCGTCCCAGCCGAGGCTCACCATGGACGCCCACGTCGCGGCGAGCAGGCCACCCGACCTCGAGCCCTCCATGCCGGGCGAGCAGTACTTCCCGCCGCTCCAGTCGGTCAGGTAGAAGTACTGCCCGTCGCGGAGCTCGCGGTCCCGGAAGGCCAGCACCGAGGTGCCCTTGAAGGCGTAGCCGTACTTGTGGGTGTCGGCGGAGATGGTCGTCACACCCGGCAGCCGGAAGTCCGCCACGGGGATGTCGTAGCCGAGATGCTCGCCGAACGGGAGGATGAACCCGCCGAGGCAGCCGTCGACGTGCAGGCCGACCCCACGCTCGACGGCCAGCCGGGAGAGCTCGTCGATCGGGTCGACGGTGCCATAGCCGTAGTTGCAGGCCGACCCGATGATGGCGACCGTGTCGTCGTCGACGTGGTCGGCCACCCAGTCGACGTCGACGAGGGTGGTGTCGGCGTGGACCGGGGCCCGGCGCAGCTCGATCCCGAAGAGGTGGCACGCCTTGTCGAAGGCGGGGTGGGCGGTCTCGGCCTTGACGATGTTGGGCCTCGTGACACCCCGTTCGCGACGCCCCTGCTCGCGGTAGGCGAGCACGGCGTGCAGGATGCTGCCCGTGCCGCCGGTCGTGACCATGCCCCCCGGCTCACTGCCGGCGACGGCGTCGGCGTTGAGCAGGTCCAGGGTCATGGCGATGATCTCGCCCTCAAGCTTGGTGGCGCTCGGGCACATGTCGCGCTGGAGGACGTTGACGTGGGCGAACAGCGCGAACGCCCTGCTCAGGAAGTCGTAGTGCTCGTGGTCGCCGCAGTACATCGTCCCCGAGCACCGGCCCGTCTCCCAGAAGGCGTCCTCGTCCCTCGCCATCTCCTGGAGCTCGGCGATGACGGCGTCGCGGGGCCGGCCGCGCTGCGGGAGTCTCCGGTTGACCTCGAAGCGGCCGGCGTAGGGGTGCGTGGTCATGGGCGTGATGCTACGGAGGCGCCCGGCGCCGCGCCGCCCGGCCGCGATCAGCGCCGATCGCGGCCGAGGATCACGGTCCCGATGCAGGAGAGCCAGCCACCCGACCCGCAGGCCAGGGCCAGCTCGCAGTCGGGGACCTGGGCGTCCCCTGCCTCGTGGCGGAGCTGACGGACGGACTCGATCAGCAAGAAGATGCCCCGCATCCCGGGGTGGCAGGAGCTGAGCCCGCCGCCGTCGGTGTTGAGCGGCAGGCGGCCGCCGGGCGAGAGCGTCCCACCGCGCACGAAGGGCCCGCCCTCCCCCTTGGGGCAGAACCCGAGGTCCTCGAGAAGGACCAGCGCGGTGATCGTGAAGCTGTCGTACAGCTGCACGGTGTCGATGTCGGCGGGGGTCACGCCCGCCTCGGCGAAGGCGATGGGCGCGCACCGGGCCGCCGCCGATCTCGTGAAGTCCTCCATCTGGGAGATGTTCCAGTGGGACTGGGCGCCGGCCGCCCCGAGGACGTGGACCGGCGGCCTGCGGAGGTCCCGGGCCCGCTCGGACGTGGTGAGGATCACGGCCCCCCCGCCGTCGGAGATGACGCAGCAGTCGAGCTTGTGGAGGGGGTCGGCGATGATCCTGGACGCGAGCACGTCCTCGACGGTGATCGGGTCCCGGTACAGGGCGTCGGGGTTGCGAGCGGCGTGGCCGCGGACGGCGACGGCGATCTCCGCGAGATCCTCGGGTCGGGTCCCGAACTCGTGCATGTGGCGGCGGGCGACCATCGCGTACGCGCCGATCAGCACGTTGCCGTACGGGGCCTCGTACTGCAGCGGCCCCGCCACGCGGGCGCCCTGCCCGAAGAACCCCTTGCTGCCGAGCATGCGGCCCTGGCGGGACAGCAGGTCGGAGCCGTAGGTGATGAGGACCGTGTCGCACAGCCCGTCGCGGATGGCGGCCGCCGCGTGCTGCACGTGGAACTCGAAGCTCGACCCCCCGACCTGGGTCCCGTCGATGAACCGGTGGTCGATGCGCAGATACTCGGCCATCGTGACGGCGTCATCGGTCCGGTCGGCGGCGCCGCCGGCGCACAGGTACCCGTCGATGTCGGCCTTCCGCAGCCCTGCGTCCTCGAGCGCGCGCTGCATGGCCTGGACGTGGTGCTGGACCCCGTCGAGGTGGGGCGCCTTCGGGTAGTCGCTCAGGCCGACCCCGACGATGACGGGGGCCCGGTCCGTCATGCCCCGAGCTCCGGTCGCGGCCACCGCGTCACCATCTCCTCGACCGATCCCTGACCGCCGTCGCCCGACATCGCCCCCCCGGGTCCCGATCCACCCGGCCCGCACTGTGTCATACCGGCGCAGGCGCCGTCAGCCCCGGGGGCCGGCATCGGACCCGGCGGCCGGAACCGCGGGGACCGGGCGGCGCTCAGAACGGCGGGGGTCCCGGCGGCGCCAGGTCGAGCATGCGGGCCACGATGTGGGTCACGCCGTTGTTGGTCTCCATGCCCGACTCGGGCATGCCCCACTCGACGGCCATGCGGGCGATGCGGATCATCACGAGGGCGAACCGGAAGCCGGCGAAGACCTCGTAGAACTCCAGGTTGTCGGCGTGCAGCCCGGTGCGCGCCTCCCACTCGATGATGGTGTCCTGGCGGGAGCCCAGGCCCTCGAGACGGGTCAGGCCGCTCCCCTCGGCGTGGAAGCGGTCGAGGAAGAGCCACCACCCGAGGTCCAGCTCCGGGCCGCCGAGCGACACCATCTCCCAGTCCAGCACCGCCTGACACGCGAGGTCGCGGAAGATCATGTTCCCGATACGGGCGTCGCCCCACGACAGCGCCGTCGGCCGCTCGTCGGGCAGGTTCGCCTGCAACCACGTCCAGGCGGCCTCGGCGACGGGCTGGGGACGACCACCGGCCGCCCACGCGAAGGACTCCCCCGCGTAGCGCAGCTGCTGGTCGAGGCCGGTGGCGCCGCGGACGGGCTTGGAGAGGAAGTCGAGCCCGAGCGCGGCGTGGTCCACCCGGTGGACCTCGCAGAAGGCGTCCATCGCGCTCAGCCAGAGGCGCTCCCGCTCCGCCGGTGTGAGCTCGGTCAGGAACCCCTCCTGGTTGTACGGCGGGGCGTCACCGGGAACGTCGCCCTCGATCCTGGTCATGACGAAGAAGGGTGCGCCGAGGATCGACGGGTCGTCCTCGTACCCGTGGAGGGGCGCGATCCTGACCGCCCCGCTCGACCCCAGCGCCTCGAGCACCCGGTACTGCGTCTCGAAGTCGTCCTCGAGGAAGATGCGGTACGACGTCGGCTGGACCCTGATCACCAGGTGCTCGGTCTCGGAGGCGGCGCCCGTGGTCCAGGTGGCGTCGAAGAGGAGCGTCTCGTTGGAGAACCCGGTCCCGCCGGGGACCCGGAGGTTCTCGACGGCCACCGCGCCGCCACGGGGTCGCCGGGACCGAAGCCAGTCCGCGATCGACCTCCGGGCGACCTCGAGGTCCCGCTGCGCCGGTATCGGCATGTGTCAACCCCCGTCCGTCCTGGCCCCGGGATCGACCGGGCCCCTCGATGGCGTCAGCCCGCCGGCCGGAACAGCGGCAGGGCGAGGCCGTCCTCGACCGGAGCGACGTAGGCCTCGACCACCATCCCGATCACCACGTCCTCCGGGTCGCAGTGGGTGACGTTCGTCATCATCCGCGGGCCTTCGTCGAGCTCGACGATCGCCACCACGTAGGGCAGCAGGCCACGGAAGGGCTCAGCCCAGTTCTGGCGGATGACGGTGAAGGTGTGGACGGTTCCCCGGCCGGAGGCCTCCCGCCACGCCGGGGTGGCCGCGCACGCCGTGCACATCGCCCGCGGGTAGAACTGCCGATGCCCGCACGCCGGGCACTCCTGGTACAGCAGCACACCCCGGGCCGCCGCCTCCCAGTAGGGGGCCGACACGTGGTCGGGCTCGGGCCGCGGCCGCCCCTCCACGACCGGCACGCGGTCGTGGGCCGGCGAGGCGCTCATCGGTGCGCCGGCCGTCGTCCCGTGCCCGGAGCGGGCTGTCCGGCACTCGCGAGTCCGCTCACGCGACTCCCGCCGCGAGCTGGTCGCCGATTCGCAGGAGCTGCTCCGTGGCGCCGCCGAGCATGAGCTCGGTCTGCTTGGCCCAGATGAAGTAGCGGTGCGTGGTGTGCTCGGTCGCCACACCCATGCCGCCGTGCAGGTGCACGGCCGTGTGGGCGACGTGGTGGCCGCACTCGGCCGCCCAGAACTTGGCGACCTCGACCTCGGTGCGCGCCGGAAGGCCGGCGGACAGCCTCCAGACCGCCTGCCACAGGGTGAGCCGCACGCCCTCCACATCGATGTACCCGTCGGCGCACCGGTGGCCGACCGCCTGGAACGTGGCGATCGGCCGGTCGAACTGGATCCGGGTCCTGGTGTACTCGGCCGTGTCGGCGAGGGCCTGCTCGCAGATGCCCAGCTGGAGGGCGCACAGTCCGACCGTGGCGCGCTCGAGCATCCACTCCACGATGCGGCGACCGTCGGCGAGGGAGCCGAGCAGCGCACCGGCCCCGACCCGGCAGTCGTGCAGCTCGAGGTAGCCGGCGGTCTCCCGGTTGGTGGTGCGCTGGCGGGTGAGGGTGACACCCGGGGTGGACGGTTCGACCAGGAACACGCCCACCTGCGCTCCGACCGAGGCGGGGACGAGGACGAGGTCCGCGATCGGCCCGGCCGGCACCGCCGTCTTGATCCCGTCGAGCCGCCAGCCGTCCCCGTCGGGCCTGGCCGCGACGACCGGCCTGGTCGGGTCGCGGTTGACGGGCTCGGCGAGGGCGGCCGTCAGGACGGCCCGGCCCTCGGCCGCCGGTCGGGCCCAGGTCTCCCGCTGGTCGGCCGACCCGAACTCGGCGATCGGCGAGGCGCCCATCATGATGGAGGCCAGCACCGGCACGGGTGCCAGCCGGCGGCCGACCTCCTCGAGGACCAGGCACTGCTCGAGCAGCCCGTAGCCGGCGCCCCCGACGTCCTCGGGGAGCGAGATGCCGAGGAGGTTGGCCGCAGCCATCGACTCCCACAGGTCGCGGTCGAAGCGGTCGGCGCCGGCCTCGACCTCGCGCAGCCGGTCGGGTGTCGCGTTGTCGGCGAGGATCCGCCGGGTCAGGGCTGCGAGGTCCTGCTGCTCCTCGGTGAGGCTGAAGTCCATCTGCGTGGGGGCTCCTTGTGCGCGGTCGTCGTGGGCGTGGGTCGGGGGTCAGCGAGGAGCCCGGGGCATGCCGAGGGCGACCATCGAGATGATGTCGCGCTGGATCTCGTTGGTGCCGCCTCCGAACGTGAGGATCAGCGTGCCCCGGTAGACCCGTTCGATGCGGCCCCTGAGCTTGGCGCCGGGCGAGTCGCCCTGAACGTAGGCCTCCTCGCCCAGCACCTCCATCAGGAGCCGGTAGGCCTCGGTGTAGAACTCGGTGCCGAACACCTTGGTGGCGGACGCATCGGCCGCGCTGACGCCCCCGCCCACCCCCCAGGCGATCCGCCAGTTGATGAGCTTGAGGAACTCGGCCTTGGCGTGCACCCGGGCCAGGTTGACGCGGACCCACTCGTGGTCGATGACCCGCCGCCCGTCGGCGGTGGTGGTCTCCTCGGCCCACCGACGGACCTGGTCGAGGGTGTGGGTGATGCCGGCCGCCGAGCACAGGGCCACCCGCTCCCGGTTGAGCTGGCCGGTGATGAGCGACCACCCGTTGTTCTCCCCGCCGACCAGGGCCGTGGTCGGGACGCGCACGTCCTCGTAGAACGTCTGGCTCGTCGTCGCCCCGCCCACGGTGGGAACCGGCGTCCACTTGAACCCCTCCGACGTGGTCGGGACCAGGAACACCGAGAGGCCCTTGTGCCGGGGGGCGTCGGGATCGGTCCGGGCCGCCAGCCACACGTAGTCCGCGGACTGGATCAGGCTGGTCCACATCTTCTGCCCGTTGATGACGTACTCGTCGCCGTCGCGCACCGCCCGGGTCTTCAGCCTCGCGAGGTCCGTGCCGGCGTCGGGCTCGGAGTAGCCGATCGAGAAGTGCAGCTCGCCGGCCAGGATCCTCGGGAGGAAGCGCCGGCGCTGCTCCTCCGTCCCGTGCTCCATGATGGTCGGCCCGACCGTGTTGATGGTGAGGAACGGCACCGGAGCCCCGGCGATGGCCGCCTCGTCCGTGAAGATCAGCTGCTCCATCATCGAGCGGCCCTGGCCGCCGTACTCCGTCGGCCAGCCGATCCCGAGCCAGCCGTCCTTGCCCATCTGGCGGACGAGGTCGCGGTAGAGGGTGCTGTCCGTGGACTCGGCTCCGCCGGCCGCAAGGCGGTCCTGCACCTCCTCGGTCATCAGGTCGGAGAAGTACTCCCGCAGCTCGCGCCGCAACTCCTCCTGCGCCTCGGTGTAGGCGATGTGCATCGTTCCCCCAAGTCCGAGCCGGGCCGTCCCCCCGGCGGCAACGCGACCCCACGTTCTATCCCCGGTCGCCGTCCGTGTCGAGCGTCGTCCGGGGCCACCGGACGCAGCCGCCTGCTAGAACGAGCTTCTCATCCTTCCCAGCGCGACGAGGAGTGGACGCCCGATGGGCATGCCGACCGACATCCCGATCATCGACACCATGCTGAGCTTCCCGGCAGCCGACATGCGCCAGCAGTACAAGTTCATCACCGACCACACCAAGGACGCCCAGTCCCGCGAGGAGTTCGCCTTCCCGGTCGAGTACATGTTCAAGGACGTCCCCGACAAGCAGATCGACAAGAGCCAGGACCCGGTCGCCGTCACCCTCGGGGAGATGGACCGGTGGGGCATCGCCCGGGCGCTGATCGGGGTCGAGAACGAGGTCAGCCGTCGGGCGCTGACCGAGCACCCCGACCGCTTCATCCCGTCGACAGGCGTCGACCCCAACGAGGGCATGGCCGGCATCCGCAAGCTGGTGGAGGCACACCGCCGGTGGGACGTGCGGGCCGTCGGCCTCTTCCCCTGCGGGTTCAGCCCCCAGGTGCCCATCAACGACAAGAAGATGTACCCCATCTACGCCAAGTGCGTGGAGCTCGACATCCCGGTGTTCTGCTGCGCCGGCGTGCCGGGCCCGCGCTTCCCGATGGCCCCCCAGAAGGTCGAGTTGATCGACGAGGTGATGTACGACTTCCCCGATCTGGTGTTCGTCACCCGCCACGGGTGCGAGCCGTGGACCGACCTGATCGTGAAGCTGATGCTCAAGTGGCCGAACCTCCACTACTCCACCAGCGCCTTCGCCCCGAAGTACTACCCCAAGGCGGTCGTCGACTACGCGAACACCCGCGGGGCGGACCGCATCATCTACGCCGGCTACTTCCCGATGGGCCTGTCCCTCGAGCGGATCATGACGGAGATGCCCGGCGTCGGCCTGAAGAACGAGGTCTGGCCCAAGTTCCTCCGGGACAACGCCGCACGCGTCCTGAAGCTCGACCGGTAGGGGCTTCCGCCCTATCCTGGCGCCGCCAGAGGGTCTTCACGCGGGGGGCGGGCGCATGGCCGTGAACGAGGTCGTCGAGGTCGACCTGCTCGACCCGTCCTTCTACGCCGCCGACCCGTACCCGACCTACGCGTGGCTCCGGGACCACGCGCCGGTCTACCGCGACCGGCGCAACGGCATCTGGGGGGTGTCGCGCCATCGGGACGTCATGGACATCGAGCGCAACACCCGCCGGTACAGCTCGGCGTCGGGCTCCCGGCCCCTGATCGACATGCCGGAGTCCATGATCAACAAGGACGACCCCGCCCACACCCGCCAACGCAAGCTGGTCTCTGCCCGGTTCACCCCCTCGGCGGTGCGCCGCCACGAGGACCACGTCCGGGCGATCGTCACCGGGCTCATCGATGCCGTGGCGGCCACCGGGACGGCCGAGGTGGTCACCGACCTGGCCGCGCCCCTCCCCGCGATCGTCATCGCCGAGCTGCTCGGCTTCGATCGGTCCATGTGGCCCCGCTGCAAGATGTGGTCCGAGGTCACGATGACGAACGCCGGTTACAGGGCCGGCGACCCGGCGGCGCCCGGCGGGTCGGAGGAGGCCGTCGCCGACTTCGCGGGGGCCGTCCTCGAGCTGATCGAGGCGCGCCGGGCCGAGCCCCGCGACGACCTCGTCTCCATCTGGGTCAACCGGGAGGTCGACGGTCGGCCGATGCCGATCGAGGAGGTGGTCAACGAGGCGCTGCTGCTCCTCGACGGCGGCGCGGAGACCACAAGGGCGGTCATCGGCCAGATCGTGCTCGCCCTCGCCCGCCATCCCGACCAGCGGGCCCTGCTCCTCGGGGACCCGGGCATCCTCGCCGGCACGGCCGTCGAGGAGTTCATCCGCTGGGTCACCCCCATCCTCAACATGCGACGCACGGTGACCGAGGACCACGAGCTCCACGGCGAGCAGCTCCGGGCCGGGGACCAGGTGCTGCTCATGTACTCGTCGGCGAACCGCGACGAGCGGGTCTTCGAGCAGCCCGGCCGCTTCGACGTCACCCGGTCCCACAACCATCACGTGGCCTTCGGGTTCGGCACCCACTTCTGCCTCGGGGCCAATCTCGCCCGGCTCGAGATCCGGGTCATGTTCGAGGAGCTGCTCCGTCGCCTCCCCGACTTCGAGCTGGGCGCCGGCTTCGAGCCCGAGATCGTCCCCGGCTTCTTCACCCGGACCCTGCGGACGCTCCCCATCGCGTTCACGCCCGAGCCGCACTGACCCCTCTGCTCCCGCCGTCGTGGCTCGGGCGAGATCGGA
>Ga0209048_10002251_pt1 | contig 19328 bp, 16 predicted proteins | sample FrelakmetCRP12CR_FD_187146 | JGI IMG/M metagenome (GOLD analysis project Ga0209048, IMG submission 187146) | Freshwater lake sediment microbial communities from the University of Notre Dame, USA, for methane emissions studies - CRP12 CR (SPAdes)... | ecosystem: Environmental > Aquatic >... | reverse complement strand
AACTACCACGACGAAGTGATCAGCAGGCAGTTCCCCCAGCCCGAGAACTGGTTCAGCATGGCCGACGATGAGTTCGATGAGCTCAGGAAAAACCTGTGATAGTTTCATACCAGAAATTGGACAATACAAGATAATGAAAGGTCTGCTGCCTTTATAGTGAAATGAAGATTCATCCTGGAACAGGAAGCACCCAAGGAGATACGATGACCAACGATTTACGCAAAAGGCTTGCGATACCCGCCAACCGGTTGGACGCCATCAATGCGGTCCTGCTTGATCCAGATGAGCAGGTTATCACCGATTTTCTCGCAGTTGTGGCTAAATATGGGGCTCCAGAGGAAATCAATCGGAAGCATCGTGAATCGCGCAAGCTGAAAAACCTGTTCGATAAGGTAAAAGGGAAGAACCAGGAATATATCAAGGACCTTAACTGGCTTATCGAACAGCGTGACCGGGGCAGCTTCACAACCATTGCACGCTACCGGGCCAAGGTCCTCGGGGACCGTGCCAAAAAGATTGATTTCCCAGACGCCTCCGCAGTGACTCTGGAGGTCTCGGCACTTCAATACTTCCCCTGGATCCGCCCGATGGCTGAGCGGGCGATCAAAGACGGGACTCTGATACCGGGCAGGTTCATCGCAGTCCGAAAAATGAAGGAATCTGAGGCGGATGGCGACCTGCCTGCTACTGTTGCCGCCCTGGACATCATCGGCGCTTCATTTGTCGAGACTCTTGACACAAAAGGCACAGATGGTTCAAACCCACATCTGGGGGGGCCCGCGACCATTACAGGGTACTTCGGCGGGATCGGCGAGCCTAACGGACATGCCCTGATGTGGTTGGATGAGTTTCTTTACTATTACACCAACTTTGGCGTACAGCATGTGCTTAATTTCAATGCGGGGACGATCCTGCTGGGATTTCTTCTCTATCGCCTGGGAGTGGACATTCAATTCAAGATTTCAGTCTTTTTTGGTTCGGACAATCCCTATCATGCGCTGTGGATCATGGCAGCCGCAAAATTATTCAGCCGGGAGGATGGATCCAGTCCGCTGATCGGTTTCAACTGGTCGAATTCGATCGACAACCAGACCATGGAACTGACAGCCCAATTCCGAAAAGCGCTGGGGTTTGAAAATGTGGTCCGGTTTGAGCACCATATCACCGAGACGTGGAAGAGCATCGTCATTCAACCGTATAACCGCCGTGCCGAACTGCTGGAGATCGCCGATCATGTGGCGAACATATCCGCCAAGCATGAAGGCGGCGACCCGGAGGTCGATCAGGCCCGCATCCATCCAACCGATATCCTGGATTACTTCCGAGAGAAAAAGGAGGTGATCGAGTCCGGGGACTGGGATCACCTCCAACAAAATTTCATGGATAAAGTGGAGGCCTGCAATAAGACCGCCCAGGCTTTGACCGAGCATGGGTTATCCTTTATCGCTGCCCAAAATTTGCACAAGTGACTATTTGATGTAGGCGGGTTCCTCCGCCCTCATCTTTTCCTCATTTGAAATAAGCATACCCGCTGGGGAGGTCATGCCATGTACATCGTTCATGTTCATATCCATGTTAAATCCGAATTCATCGATGCATTCCGGGCAGCCAGCCTGGAAAACGCAAAAAAAAGCCTCCAGGAACCCGGCGTCGCACGCTTCGATGTCCTCCAGCAGTCTGATGACCCGTCGCGATTTGTCCTGGTGGAGGCATACCGCACATCCGATGATCCGGGAAAGCACAAGGCCACAGCGCATTACAACAGATGGCGTGAAGTTGCTGAACCGATGATGGCAGAGCCTCGAATCCGCACTGTTTTGGTCAATCTGTACCCCGTCGATAAGGATTATTGATTTGCGCTTTGAATTCTCGACTGCCAACCGGATCATTTTTGGCCCAGGCACCTGTTCAGAAGTCCCCTCCCTGGTGCGCACACTTGGGCATAAGGCTCTCGTTTTTACAGATTCCCCTGAAAGAGCCTCCCCCCTGATCGAGGGATTATCAAAAGAGGGGGTCGAGACTGTTATCTTTAAAGTAGATCACGAACCGGATATTAATAATGTGATAATGGCTATGCGAATATTGGTAGAATCGCACTGCGATTTTGCCATTGGCCTGGGAGGCGGCTCAACTCTTGACACCGGGAAAGCCGCATTGGCGCTGGCGGCCAACCCCGGCGATCCACTCGCCTATCTTGAAGTGGTTGGCCAGGGGCGGACGCTCGAGGTTCCACCTCTCCCTTACGTTGCCATTCCCACCACAGCGGGCACCGGTTCCGAGGTTACCCGCAATGCGGTGATTGCCATCCCTGAAGCACGGATCAAGGTCAGCTTGCGCAGCCCCTTCCTGCTTCCCCGCATTGCCATTGTGGATCCCGAATTAACCTCTACATTGCCTCCCCCGGCTACGGCTAGCACCGGATTTGATGCGTTGACCCAGGTGATAGAACCCTTTGTCTCCAACGCCCCCACCCCACTGACCGACACCCTGTGCCGCGATGGGGTCTTTCGGGCCGGCCGCTCCCTGCTCAAGGCCTATCTGGATGGCACGAATGCCGCGGCGCGGGAAGATATGTCGCTGGTCAGTCTTTACGGCGGTTTGTCACTGGCCAACGCCCGCCTGGGAGCAGTCCACGGGTTCGCCGGACCCCTGGGAGGCAGGTACCCCGCCCCGCACGGATCGATTTGTGCCATCCTGCTCCCCTTCGTAATGGAGGCCAACCTTCGAGCCCTGCGTTCCCGCCAGCCAGCCTCGCCTGCCCTGGACCGATACGGGGAAGTTGCCCGGCTTTTGACCGGTGATCCCGCTTCCATTGCAGAAGATGCCGTTGCCTGCCTATTTGCTCTGCACAACCAAATGGCGATCAGAACACTTTCAATGTATGGATTGAAACCGGAAGATTTTCCGCTGCTTGTCGGTCAGGCTCAACAGGCCAGCAGCATGAAAGGGAATCCGATCCAGTTGACTGAAAAAGAGTTAATGGAAATCCTTGAAAAAGTAGCCTAACAACGCTCACCGGCCGGCGGCCGGTGAGCGTTGTTAGTCCTGGTATTTTGAATCCTCAAGATCTTTGCGGTCTTGTTCATCACTCTTTGGGCCCCCTACCTGCCCGGACGGTCGCGACATGGTCAGTTCATCTTTCTCCGCCTGGCGCAGATTCTCAAGGGATTCACGCCCGACCAGACTCCATTTTCCACAATAAGGGCAAGCGGCAAGCTTAGAAAATCCGAGATGCAGGCCAAACAGCGGCAGCACGAAAGGTCGGTGACATTTCGGGCAGATAGCCCCACCGCTCACACCATAATTGCGTTCAGCAGCTAGTGGCAGGCTTTTACCTTTCCTGCGGCCGGCAAGGATAGGCACCAGAGCGGACAGCAGGATTGCCAACACAACCACCACCAGCACGGGCAGGATGAATTTCAGTGGACTTTGTGGCGGGACAAAGTTGGCTGAGATGACATTGGAGCTGTAGGTCTGCCCACTGGAGGAATGCCCAACCGCGGACAATTGATGAGCACCCAGCGGGTAATCGTCGGTGTTGAATTGAAGATTGTAGGGAGCCTGATCCAGTTCACCGATTTTGGTACTATCCATAAAGTACTCCACCCGCACCAGATCAGTCGGTCCGCTAACCCGCATCGAAAAAAGCCCTTGTATGTCGCCATTTAATCCCCCGTACCCCCAATCCCTTGAAAGCTTCAGGCTCAATCCGGCGGATTGGGCCAAGGCCATTCCCACGACAAGCAAACTGGCTGCCAATCCCAGATACAAGGCAATCCCGGTTTTTTTCATAGCGTCACCTTAGGCTTTCTACTTATTTCCAGCGGGTCAGGATCAACTCACGCTGAAATATGCGGGTGGTCATGAAAAGCATCCCCGCATCCAGCATCAGCAGTACCATTGCCACAATCAATATGAGGCGTGAATTCAGCACAAACAGTCCTGCCACCTGTCCGAAGAAACCGGCCAGGACTGGCAGAATGACAACCATGGATATCTGTTCAGCCACACGGGGGTCATTTACTCGAGAAGATACCATCAAGGCGAACGTGACCGCAAGCACGGCAATCAATGGCCCCACAATGAAAACGGCGATGAGCCATCTCAGGTCCAGCAGGGTGGTGAGAAGTATTTTATTGGCCAGCATGATCCATGTACCAAGGGCAAATATACCAAAAGCGCCGTATGTGGCCAGTACCCCTGGAACGACCGCCGCAAGGCTTTTCCCCACAAGCAGCTCCATCGTAGTGATTGGGGTGGCCAGGAGCGGTTCCAGGCTTCGCGTGGTCTTCTCTCCCACGATTGAATAAGCCGCGATCGTCACCGGGATGGCTACCGGCAGCAGCATGAACAGCATCATGAACTCACTGATCAGGAAGATCTGCATGCAGTCGGATCCGCTCGACCCGTCGGGGCACATCGCCGTGGTGACATCGGAAGGCAGGGATGCTGTGCTGGTAGAAGCGGCCGGTGTCGAACTTCGCACACTGTACAAAACCCCGAGTGGAATGGCGGTCAGCAGCAAAGGTAAAAAAACCACGGTGAAGATGACCATCCTGTTCTTGAACACTTCCGCCCACTCTTTTCGGACTATCGTCATTATCTTATTCATAAGATCTCCTCAGGCATCCTTGACCAGCTCGAGATAAACTTCCTCCAGGGAATGACGCAATTCACCCACGAACTGGACTTCTGCGCCTGCTCCAACCAGTGTCCGCACCACGTCCGGGTTCTGGACCTCAGGGCTGTCCAGTTTGACAACCAGCTTATTGTCCACGATCTTGACTTCATGTACGAATGGTAAATCCCGAACAACTTTCGCAAGACGCTCGTCGGAGCTGACCAGATGAAAGATGACCTTACGACCATACAGCGACTTACGCAAGTTGGCAGGAGTGTCAACCACCAACATATGGGTCTTAAAGACGCACACACGATCGCACAAGCGGTCGGCCTCATCCAGATTATGGGTGCAGAGGAAGATCGTCCTTCCTTCCTTCTTCAATTCTGCGATGAAGTCTCGCACCAGGTGTGCAGCTTCCGGGTCCAAACCTGCGGTGGGTTCGTCTAAAAATAGGATACGCGGTTCATGCAATAATGTGCGTGCGATTGCAAGTTTTTGTTTCATCCCCTTTGAGAAGGTGCCGGTCGAATCCAAGCGTCGTTCGTACAAACCCAGCATTTTCAGGTATTTATCGATCTGCCCTTTAACATCCTTGACCTCGTACAATTCAGCAAAAATGCGCAGGTTGTATTCCGCAGACAGGTTGTCGTACATCCCGGGCGTCTCCGTCAGAACGCCTACCGCACGACGGATTTCGGTGTCCTGCATTCCGAGCCTGAACCCGGACACCGTCGCCGAACCGCTTGTCGGGCCGATCAGGCTGGTGAGCATCCGCACGGTGGTCGTTTTCCCTGCACCGTTCGGTCCAAGGAAGCCAAATACCTCTCCTTCGGCCACGTCCAGGGAAAGATCTTCGACGGCCAGCACTTCTTTGAATTTTTTTGTCAGGTTCTCTGTATGGATCATACTGCCTCTTATTGGTAGCGGGTTTTATCCAGGTTTTCCTTGGTCTCGTCGACCGGTTTGGGATTGAATCCAGGCACAGTGAGTGGATGAAATTGTATTTCCTCCTCCAATGTCTCGCGGCTTCTTAATGCAAATATGATCGCCAAGCTTGTGATCGCAAATATTCCAATGATCCCTTCGATACCCAGTGCTGGCAGTTTCATTTCTATTGCGGTGACAGAAACACCGTCTACCAGGGCATGATAAAGAATGGCGACAACGATCCACCAGCCTTGTTTTCGAGTGAACGTCTGCAGGACCATTAATGAACAGGCCAGCTGTACCGGAATTGCAAACAATCGCTCCAGGGCACCAAGCATGGACAAATACCAGGGTACCGACCAGAAGGCGGCAATTTGTTCCCTGGCGGCATCCAATTGCCCCTTCGGCAATATTGCAGCCAGGTTTGCAGTGCGAAGGCTGACATATTGGATGTAAGCGTAAAGGACCAGAACACCCAAAATGATCGCCTCAGCCCCTCCATGACCGGTCCCAGCAAGTAAACCCCTTCCCCACGAACGTGCATCTTTTACAATCCAACGGTACATCCCATACCGAGATAGTTCTTCAAATAAACCCGCACTGAACCCGAGAAAAGCAGCGCTGATTAAGGTCTGGGTTAAAACCGGTAAGGCTATTAACCCGAATTGATTAAAGACCGGGCTAACCAGAGCATTAAATGGGATATGCAATAGCTGAGAAAATATGAAGGTGGCTGCTCCGATCCAGAACAGACGCCACCCTTGCTTGTATGTGTGTGTCAGGTAGATAGCCAGGGCGATTGGCATCCCGATCATCATCAAACCATTTAGCAGGTAGGTAAGGTATAGGATGCTCATCGCTAATCATTCCCATAATTAATGAAGAAACCATTCGGTCAATATATTCCTGATCTTGGAAAACCCTTGCCAGATTATTTTACATCTTCAGGTCTTTTTAAAACCATGCATAATGTCACTTAAGCCGAAGACAAACTTCCCGCACGGGTTTAGGCTGGTTAACTGTTAAGCATGCCATTATAATTGCCTGATGCGCAAATGCTTACCCGTGTTCCTGGCAACCCTCTTCGTTTTTTTAGTTTCCCGTTCAACTCCCGCAGTCCAAGCCACCTCCACATCCTCTCCGGCTTTGTCAACAGCCTTGGAGGTCATCGATGCTGTCAATGCCCTGCGGGCAACTTACGGATTGCGTGCCTACCAACCAAATTCCATCCTGATGGGGATTGCCCAGGCTCACGCGGAGTACATGGCTGCTATCGGTGTTTCCAATGTCCACACCGATGCCCAGGGCTTACTCCCATTCCAACGTGCCATAGCAGCGGGCTACATGGTTGCAGGCGATCTCACTTTGCATGGTTTTTTCTCTGAAAATGTTACCGGTGGTGTTGGGAAAACGCCTCAGGACGCTGTCAATGAATGGATGGGTGACGAACCTCATCTTAACACCATGGTCGCCACTACTTTGTTCGACGTCGGCGCCGGTGTGGCAGTTGTCGGAAATACGTTTTATTACTGTCTGGATGCCGGTCGTTCCAACGGGGGTACCCCGGTCGCTTACACACCCCCTGCTCCGCTCTTTACATCCCTGCCGACTATCATCCCCAATACTCCCAACGCAGATGGCTCGATCTTCCATATCATCCAACCCGGCGATACGCTCGGAACCATCGCCGAGGCCTACGGGGTTCCGATCAAAGATTTACTAGGCTTGAATAATATCACCCTTCGATCAAAAATCTATGCAGGTAATAAGTTGAAAATTCGCGCCGCCAATACACCCACACCCACCCAACCCACTGGAACACCGACCGAACTTCCCACCATCACGGCCTGGCCCACCTCTACACCGACCTTCACCGAAACCCCCTTGCTTCCCACCCCCACCTTTTCCCCAGGCCTGCCGGTTACGGCAGCCCGCAATTCTGTCTTCGCGATTGTCCTAGCTGCGCTGGTCATCGCCGGGTTGATCGCCATGATCGGCCACAGACGAAAATAACCTTATTCTATAATAAAAGGGCTGGCGCGATTCACAGAGGTGCGCCGGCCCTTTTATTACTTGACTTTACCCTGAGCTGCCACCGCTTCTGCTGCCTTGCGGACGGTTTCTTCATCTCCAAGGTAGTAATGCGTTATGGGTCTCAGCTCTTCATTCAGCTCATATACCAGCGGAATGCCGGTTGGAATGTTCAGCTCCGGAATTTCCACATCCGAGATATTATCAAGGTACTTTACCATTGCTCGAAGGCTGTTTCCATGGGCAGCGATAATCAGTCGTTTTCCCGACCTAATCACGGGCGCAAGGATGTCATGCCAGTATGGAAGTACGCGCTCGAGAGTTATTTTCAGGGATTCTGCACTTGGAAGTTCTTCTTTTGAAAGTTGGGCATAGCGCGGATCAAAGTGCGGATGACGAGGATCCTCCCACTCCAGGGATGGTGGAGGGACATCATAGGAGCGCCTCCAGAGTTTCACCTGGGCCTCTCCATATTCCTTGGCGGTTTCAGCCTTGTTCAAGCCTTGCAGCGAACCATAATGTCTTTCATTCAGTTGCCAGGCATTGACCACCGGAATCCATTCAAGTCCCATTTCTTCCATGACTATCCATAAGGTTTTAACTGCTCGCTTCAGGACCGAGGTGTAGGCCTGGTCAAACCCATATTTATTCTCCAGCAGCAGTTGTCCAGCGGTATGCGCCTCTGCAATGCCCTGGTCGGTCAGACCGACATCCGTCCAACCGGTATACCGGTTTTCAAGGTTCCAAGTGCTCTGTCCGTGCCTCAAGAGGACAAGTTTATAAATGGTTTTCATGATTGACCTCGAATTGACATAATAAGCCGCCAGGCAGACCACTACCTGGCGGCTAAAGCTACCTTATTCGCCTAATCTATCGCTTTTTCAGTTTCGGGATCGAACAGGTGGCATTTATCCATATTGAAGGACACCTGGACTTTATCCCCGACATGGAAATCGGTCCTCGGGTCAACCCGGGCGACGATGTTGTTCGAACCCACTAGCAGGTACAGGAATATTTCGTTGCCCATCAGCTCGGTCACATCAACCTTGGCTTCCGTTGGGGCAGCGTGTATGCCGGTCGGAACAAATTCAGGATTGTAAATATCCTCCGGCCGAATACCAAAAACTACCGGCTTGTCCACGAAGGATTGGAATGTCTTATTCCGGTCGGTTGGCACCGCTACAGAAAAAGTTCCTGCGTCAACGATCAGGGTCTCGCCGGTTTTCCGAAGGGTTGCCTTGAAGAAGTTCATGGCTGGTGATCCAATAAAGCCGGCCACGAACATGTTATCCGGATGATCGTAAAGCATCTGGGGGGTATCCAGCTGTTGGAGCATGCCTTTATTGATCACCGCGATACGGCTCGCCATTGTCATGGCCTCGATCTGGTCATGGGTGACATAAATAAAGGTGGTCTGCAGACGCTGGTGCAACTTGGTGATCTCAGAGCGCATCGCTATGCGTAATTTGGCATCCAAGTTTGAAAGAGGTTCATCGAAAAGAAAGACCTTAGGCTCGCGTACGATTGCCCGTCCGACCGCCACGCGCTGGCGTTGTCCACCTGAAAGTTGCCGGGGTTTTCGGGTAAGAAATTCACCAATACCCAAAATATCCGCAGCTTCCTCGACGCGTCGCTTGATCTCTTCTTTTGGTGTTTTACGCAGTTTCAGGCCAAAGGCCAGGTTGTCATACACGGTCATATGCGGATAAAGGGCATAGGATTGAAACACCATTGCGATGTCCCGATCCTTCGGGGGGACTTCGTTGACAACGCGCTCGGATATTTTAATCTGACCTTTGGTGATTTCTTCGAGCCCGGCAAGCATCCTCAGGGCAGTCGTCTTTCCACATCCCGAGGGACCCACAAAAACCAGAAATTCCTTATCATCAATTTGTAGGTTTAGATCATTAACCGCAACAACATTACCATATTCTTTTGTTACATGATCGTACATAACACTAGCCATAGCAGTCTCCTTTTCTTATGAGTATAGTGACTTAATTATAGCGCAAATATCCAACTGTGCGATAAAAAAAACAGTATATTCCCAGAAACAAAAGATCATTTTCCTGATTCCTGCAAGAAGCAGTAAAATGAACCTATGACCGATGATATAACCCCCATCCGACAACAATACCTGGAAATCAAACGACAATATCCCAATGCGATTCTCTTCTTCCGTCTGGGTGATTTCTACGAGACATTCGACCAGGATGCGGAGACAACCTCCCGGGAACTGGATATCGTACTCACCTCCCGTCCCATTGGCAATGGCTTACGCGTGCCTCTAGCTGGCATTCCTTACCACGCTGTTGAAAATTACCTCACCCGATTGATCGACAAGGGATACCACGTCGCCATTTGCGAACAGGTCGGGGATCAACCCTCCCGGGGTATTTTCCCGCGCCGTGTCGTCCGAGTAGTTACCCCGGGCACTCTCATCGAACCTGGTCTTCTTCCCGGCGACGCAAACAACTATCTTGTCTCAATCGTGATCGCAGGCGAACGCGCTGGCATTGCTTATGTTGATATTACCACTGGTGAGTTTGCCGCGTCCGAAATAGACCTCGCCTCCAATCCGTTGACGGATCCTTCTGGTCAGGCATGGACACCGCTCCGCGCTGAACTTACCCGTCTTCATCCAGCAGAAACCATTCATCCTGACAATACTGCCATTCCGAGTGGAATCCCTGGTCAGGTAACAGCCTGGCCAGCCTGGCGCTTTGAGCCTGGAAAATGCCAGGAGGTCCTGCTGACCCATTTTGGAGCATTAACCCTGGATGGCTTCGGTTTGAAGGACCTTCCCCTGGCCATGCGTGCGGCTGGGGGTATTCTTCAATATTTAAAAGGAACCGAAGGGGCAGCCCTGTCTCTTCTATCCAGCCTGCATGTCTACAGCTTGAACGAATTCATGACCCTGGATGCCACTTCCCGGCGCAATCTTGAGCTGACAGAAAGTTTGCGCGGGGATATTCACTCATCCTTGCTCGGAATCCTCGACAAGACCATCACCCCCATGGGAAAAAGACTCATCAGAAAATGGGTGAGCCAACCCCTGCTTGATCTTGGCCGTATCCATACGAGGCAGGATAATATTGAATTCTTCTTTACCAATTCATTGTTAAGGGTGGAATTACGCTCTGCCCTCAGACCGTTAGCTGACCTGGAACGCCTGGTCAACCGCACACTTTCCAACTATGCTCAACCACGAGACCTGGTTGCACTCAAAGATACCTTGGATCAATTGCCAAACATCAAATCTGTTCTTAACAGAGATAAGGACGACGCTCATGCATTGCTTGTCTTACCTGGATTTAAGAACTGTTCCGCTGAACTGATCCTGCTCCGGTCCGCCTTAAACGAAACCCCCCCGGCAACCCTCCAGAACACCGGGATCTTTCGTCCTGGTTTCTCCACCGAGCTGGATGGTGTCATCGAAGCCTCCCGCCATGCCCGCGAGTGGATAAACAACCTTGAGACAATCGAACGCCAGCGGACCGGGATTAAGTCGCTAAAAGTTGGATACAACAAGGTTTTTGGCTATTACATTGAGATTTCGCAAGGCCAGGCTGGCAATGCGCCAGCTGATTACATCCGTAAACAGACTTTGGTCAATGCCGAGCGTTTCATCACCCCAGAAATGAAGGAATATGAAACCCTGGTTCTTAATGCTGAAGAACGTATTCACGAGATAGAACAGCGCCTTTTCCATGAAGTCTGTTCAACCCTTTCGACGTCCGCCCCGGACTTGCTGGATACAGCCCATGCCCTTGCTGAACTGGACGTGTACTCAGCCCTCGCGGAGGCGGCTGCACTGGGTGGCTACGTCCGTCCTGAAGTGCGAGAGGAGGATATCCTGGATATCCACGACGGCCGCCACCCGGTCGTTGAAACAAGCCTTCATAATGAGCGCTTTGTCCCCAACGATGTTACCTTTGAAAAAGGTGAGATTGTCCGGGTGATCACCGGACCCAACATGTCAGGTAAGTCGACCTATCTCCGGCAAACTGCCTTGATCGTACTGCTGGCCCAGGTGGGATCCTTTGTTCCAGCCACTTCAGCCATAGTGGGATTGGTCGACCGCATATTTACTCGAATCGGGGCACAGGATGAGATCTATGCCGGGCAATCTACCTTCATGGTGGAAATGATCGAGACCGCCAATATCCTCCATCATGCCACCTCGCGCTCCTTGCTTATACTTGACGAAATAGGGCGCGGTACCAGCACGTATGATGGTGTTTCTATTGCCTGGGCGGTGGTTGAATATATCCATAATCACCCGGCTCTACGAGCCAAAACATTATTTGCCACCCACTATCATGAATTGACCCAGCTGGCGGACATGCTTCCCGGTGTTCGAAACTACAATGTCGCTGTCACGGACGCAGATGAAAAAGTGGTTTTCCTGCACAAAATTGTCCCAGGCGGTGCCGACCGTTCATACGGGATCCATGTGGCCCAACTGGCTGGTTTACCCCGCCCGATCATTCAAAGAGCGTCGGAGATTTTAATTGAATTGGAGAAATCATCGGGTCAGGCTGTGCACCTCAACCCGCACGCCGCCCAGCAGGTAGCGCTTTTTCCTGAGACCAACCCTTTATTGGATGAACTAAAACTACTGGATGCGAACAGTCTTTCCCCGATAGAAGCGTTGAATAAACTATTTGAATGGCAAAGGCGCTACTTTGGGCGAAAAATAGATTAATGCGGGCAGGGAACCAATTTTGGAACAGGCATAAGAATAACTCCCGGCCTTTAAAACCGGGAGTTATTTTCTTCATCTTGTCTATCTATTTACTGGCGCTCTTTAGAGCCGGCATGGGCGCTTTTGACCTGAGTATTGCCCAGATCGTTGCAGCCAGTAAAACCAAGGCGATGGCCACGACGACGAAGTTTATTGAACCATCCGCCCTCTGCAATGGGTATTTAACAATAATCGGTGCAGCCAGCAAGCTGACCAGATTGGCAACCTTGATCATTGGATTAAGTGAAGGGCCGGCGGTATCCTTCAATGGGTCACCAACAGTATCGCCCACCACGCTTGCCTTGTGGCGTTCCGAACCTTTACCGGTGTTCTCTGCCTGGTTGCGAGGTTCGTCTTCAATGGATTTCTTGGCATTATCCCAGGCTCCGCCTGCATTGGACATGTACACCGCCAGCAGCTGCCCCGAGAGGATGATGCCCGCCAGAAAGCCACCCAGGGCCTCTACTTGCAGGACTAAACCGATCACGAGTGGCATCAGTACAGAAATGGTGGCCAGCGGGATAAGTTCCTTCTGCGCAGAGGCCGTGGATATTCCGACCACCTCCGCATAGTCGGGCTGCCTGGTACCTTCCATGATCCCGGGTATCTTGAATTGGCGGCGGACCTCCTCCACAATCTTTCCCGCGGCACGGCTCACCGCCCGGATGGATAACGAAGAGAATAGCCATGGTAAGGCTCCTCCCAGTAACAGTCCAATAAACACCTTTGTATCCGAAACGCGTATAGCCTCCATTACGGTCTGCCCCAATTGGGATTGGACCCGGCCCACGTCCGCAATATAGGAACCGAACAAGGAGACTGCCGCAATCACCGCAGAAGCTATCGCGACTCCCTTGGTTATGGCCTTGGTAGTGTTTCCCACAGCATCCAGATCCGCCATAATCTGACGCGCCTTCCTTGTATCCTCATCGTTTAAATCATGCCAGGCCATCTCGCCGATACCATTAGCATTGTCCGAGATCGGGCCAAAGGAATCCATGGCAACATTGTTCCCGGTATGACTTAGCATACCAATGCCGATCATGGCAATCGCATAAAGAACATATTTGGCCCCATCCCCGTTATAAAGCAGCAATCCTATTGTGAATGCGATGGCAATCACGACCAGAGCCCAAACACTGGATTCCATGCCGACCGATAGACCCGAAAGGATGGTGGTTGCAGCACCAGTGTCGGTGGATTTGACGATCTCCTTGACGGGTGCCTTTTTCGTGGATGTGAAGTGGGAAGTCAGAGGGTTGAATGCAACCGCCAGGCCGACACCAACAGCTGTCAATGCAGCCAAACGCCAGTCATGTGCATAGAAAAACGCCAGGAAAATCGACATTGTGACGGTAAAGATGCTTGATACTTCGTATGATCGGAACATCGCATCTTCCGCATCATGCGCACGCAGGAATTTGATCGGGAACTTCTCCCAGATGGGCACGGTAAATGTACCCAGCATGGAACTGATCACTCCGATGGCACGAATGATCAGGGGATACACAATCCACTTAAGATCATGGGTGAGGCCCACCAGTACCAAACCGAGAATCAGGCCGGAAACGATGGTGGTTTCATAGGATTCAAAAATGTCTGCTGCCATCCCGGCGCAGTCGCCAACATTGTCACCGACCAGGTCTGCAATAACCGCGGCATTGCGTGGGTCATCCTCGGGAATATCCTTTTCAACTTTACCAACCAGATCCGCGCCTACATCAGCCGCCTTTGTATAAATACCGCCACCCACCCGCATGAAGAGGGCCAGCAGGGTTCCACCAAAGCCGAAGCCCAGGAGGGCATCTGGTGCTGCCTTCCCGAATACGATGAAGATCAGCGTCCCACCCAGCAAGCCAAGACCATCAGTGAGCATTCCGGTGAATGTACCTGCATAGTATGCAATCGAGAGGGCTTCATTGAAACCACGCCTGGAGGCTGAAGCTACCCGCACATTGCCTTGCACTGCCATCCGCATGCCCAGCTGGCCAACCATCAATGAGAAAGAGGCGCCCATGATAAAGGCGATCGTCCTACCAATGGCAATGACCAGCTTCGTCCCCTGGTCGCCCAACGCCTTGAACTCCTGCTGTGCTTCCAGGCTGGGTGGAACAACATAGACACTGAAAAACATGACCAGGGTAAGAACACCGATCAGGGGCAGGATCGTTCTTAACTGCCTACCCAGATATGAATCTGCACCAATGCGGATTGCGTTCCACACTTCCTGCATCTTGGCTGTCCCCTTGTCCTTTTTTAGCACAGTTCTACGCAACCACGATGCATATGCCAGGCTGATGAAAGCTGCAACAAGAACAAGAACAACAGCAATCTGCTCAAAATTATTTAAACCATGCCGACTCCCAAGCCAAAGAATATTCATTTATCTACTCCAGATGACGGGTTCAAGGAGGCATCATCTCCCTGTCGCCTAATTCTATCTAACATAATTTATTTAGTCAATTCATCCGTATTGGTTCACTCTGGCAGACCTCACGTTCTGCCAGATTAGGATTTGATTAGAAAAAGTAAAACCGCTTGACTTTCCGATAGTTTGTATTGTATAGTAATAACCGGTTGAAAGATGCCGTCTCCGGCACTGCTGCCACCTGGCAGCTGTGCCGTTTATTTCGCCCGCGCATTTCAAAATTGTATTAAGGAGAACCCATGATTCGTGCCACTGGTCTCACCAAGGATTACGGCTCACGGAGGGCTATTGAAAATCTGACTTTTGAAGCCAAGCAGGGTGAGGTTGTTGGTTTCCTCGGCCCCAACGGGGCTGGTAAGACCACGACCATGCGTATCCTGACCGGTTATATGCCGCCAACCTCCGGCTCCGCCCAAGTTGCAGGTTTTGACATTATTAGCGAATCAATTGAAGTACGTCGCCGGGTCGGGTACCTCCCTGAGACGGTACCACTGTATCCGGACATGACTGTCTTCGAATACTTGAAGTTCATGGCGGACCTGCGTCATCTCCCAGACGCTGAAGATATGGTCGACGAAACCCTGGAAATGGTTCAAATGGGAAAACGGGCCGATGGATATATTTCAAATCTATCCAAGGGAATGCGTCAACGCATTGGCCTGGCTCAGGCACTACTGCACAAGCCTGAGGTATTAATCCTGGATGAGCCGACAATCGGCCTTGATCCAGCCCAGGTTGTGGAATTCCGTAATATCGTCCGGGATGTGGGGAAAGAACGCACGGTCCTGCTCTCGACCCATATCTTATCCGAGGCACAGCAACTCTGCGATCGGGTTTTGATCATTAATAAAGGCCGCATCGTTGCCGAAGACACACCTGAGAATCTTCAGGCCCGCTTGGTTGGTGCAGAACATGTTGTGCTCCGCATAAAGGGTGAGGCTGATGACCTGCTCCCCATCGTAGCAAAGATCGAAGGGGTTCAGAACGCCAGGCTCCAACCTGACGGCATGGTGGAGTTCCAATTTGCTCCCGGCACGGATGTACGCCCGACCGTCGCCAGGGCGGCGATAACAGCAGGTTTCGACCTGCTTGAGTTCCGTCCGGTGGGATTAAGCCTGGAGGAAATATTTCTACAATTAACCCAGGATGACACTCGTAAGGAGAGATAATTCATGCGCAACATATGGACCATTGCCCGCCGTGAATACCGGCATTATTTTTCCAGCCCAATTGCCTATATCGTGGCGCTGCTGACCCTTCTATCGGTTGGTGTCTACTTTGTGGTTATTGTTTACTACTTGACGAATCAGTCCTATTACTCGAATACAGCTCCTGGCATAGACATTGTCATCGGTCCCATGGCCACGGTGTTCTTGTTTGCAACCCCGGCCCTAACCATGCGCCTGCTGGCTGATGAACAGAGAATGGGAACTCTCGAACTCCTTCTGACCACACCCATCAGGGAGGGAGAATTGATTGTGGGGAAATGGCTGGGAGCTTTCCTGTTCATGGTCACAGTAATCGCAGCCACACTGGTATTTCCTGTGGTACTTAACAAATTGACCAGTCCGGGCATTGATCAAGGCGCGATGATTTCAGCCTATACTGCAATCATCCTGTTGACCGCCGTCTTCCTTGCAATTGGAACAGCAATGTCATCCCTTTTTAATAACCAGTTTGCCGCATTCTTCGCCACCCTGGCGATACTTATTCTTTTTTGGTGGCTTATCCGGATGCCAACCTACATCATCCAAAACACGACGATCAATAGTATCTTCAATTACCTGGATCTAAACAACCGCTTTACGAACATGCTCGCCGGGACAATGTCCCTCTCCGACATAGTGTATCCCCTCAGTCTCACCGCTCTGGGATTATTCGTAAGTTCGCTTGCTGTTGAAACAAGAAGGTGGAGATAATGGCCAAGACAAAGACAGCTCAGAAAGGATTCAGCCCAAAAAAGTTAGCACCAATCGGGCTTTGGGTATCAGGCATCGCCCTGATCGCTACCATACTGTTATTCATCGTCAAACTCCTGGCCTTCGCCAAGATCTATACCATTCCGGATGTACGGACATTTAATTGGATATTGTGGGTTTCAGCTGCCATCATTATCCTGGGACTGGCTGCTTTTTCCCTCCTTGATCCACAGCATGTACGCGAGCTGATCACTGGCAGGCAGGCGCGCTATGGAAGCAATGCCGTGATCCTGCTCGTCGCTTTCCTCGGAATCCTGCTTGTCATAAATATCCTTATCTTTCAGAACCCGGGCAAACCATTTGACTTGACCGAGGACAAGCAAAACAGCCTGGCAACTGAAACTCTGAGCACACTCAAGGCTTTACCACAGCCGGTCCATGCGACCGCTTTCTTCACTACCCAGACCGACCCATCAACTGCCCAGAAACTTCTCACCAATTACAAAAACAATTCAAACGGGAAGTTCACTTTTGAATTTGTCAATCCAGACCAGTATCCCCTGGTTGCACAGCAAGCAGGGATCACTGGCGACGGAAAGATCTTTTTACAGATGGGGACGCAACATGAAATCGTCGCCACATCCACTGAACAGGATGTTACTTCATCATTGATCAGGTTGATGAATCCCGCGAAACATGCCGTTTACTTCTTGACGGGTCATGGTGAGCGGGATATTCAAAATGCAGGTAACACTGCCTATACCGTCGCAAAAGCGGCACTTGAAGCCAAGAATTATACTGTCAAGCCGTTAAACTTGCTTGCAGACAACAAGATACCCACCGATGCAAGCGTCATAGTTATTGGCGGTCCAACACAACCCGTCTCAGCAGGCGAGGAAGTCCTGCTGCAAGATTATATATCAAAGGGCGGGGCGGTGGTAATTATGCAGGAGCCTACACCATTAACGCAATTTGGGAGCTCTCCTGATCCGTTGTCAACCTACCTTGCAACGGATTGGGGCATCAGCTTTGACAACGATATCGTTATCGATACAAATTCAAACCAGCCGCTTTATGCTGTAGCTGCGAGCTATGGGAAGCATCCGGTAACGGAAAAGCTACAGGGATTGGTATCCTTCTTCCCGACCGCCCGCAGCCTGGTGATCGCATCCAATGCATCCAATACACCGATGGCCTTGATCCTAACAAACAGTTCAGCGTGGGGCGAAACTGATTTTTCTTCGATGCAATCCAATGGCCAGATATCTTATCAACAGGGTAAAGATGTTCCCGGCCCGCTCACACTGGCAGCTGTTGCCCAAAACCCCGCAGGTGCACATCTGATCGTATTTGGGGATGCTGATTTCGCTTCAGATGCATTCTTTAACCAGTATGCAAATGGCGATATATTCATAAACGCAATCGATTGGGCCGCTGGACAGACTCAATTAATCAATCTCACTTCCCCCAGCACCATATCCCGTACATTTGTTATGCCCAGCAGTTTGTGGTTGCTGGTCATGGCCATATCATTCTTATGCATTCTCCCCGGGGTGGTTATCGCTGGTGGGGTTGTTTCCTGGTTGATCCGGCGATCTCGAGGTTAATCTGATGATCAAACGTTCTACATGGTCAATGCTGGTCCTATTTGCCCTGGTCATTGCTGGATTTTTTTTCTTTCGTGGACGAATTTCAACCGAATTCAGCGTGCCAACTCCAACTGCCATAAGCTACTCCTACCTTGTTACTCAAGCAGACGGTACCCTGGTAAATCTACGCATCTACGATAACTATTATCACACCACCCAGATGTACAGGGATTCAAGTGGAAATTGGCTGATCTCACAGCCAGCAACCGTTCCTGCCGACCAGGGGTTGGCAGGGGCTGCAGAAGCTCAGGTTGGTGCATTGAAGATTCTGACCACTCTAAGCAGCCAACCCAATTTGAAAGACATTGGTTTGGATTTTCCAACCTACACGCTAAGGCTCACGTATTCAAACGGCAACCAGCATATCATCGAAGTGGGCACAGTCACCCCTACCGGTAGCGGTTACTATGTACGTTTCGATGGAGGCGGCATTTACGTAATCAGCAAGGATGGAATTGATGCTCTGGTGAATTTGGTAAAATCGCCACCCTATGCGGCTACTGAAACGCCTGTCCCTTCCCCTGAATCGACCACCACCTATACCCTTGAAACATCCACATCCACGCCGCTTACCCCCACGCCATAAAGGGAATTTGGGGTGTTTTGCCTCTCTTGGATTGCCATAAATAATTGATCAGGAGTTGATCCGGTTGCCATCCCATAAAGCAAGAATGGGGTATTGTATTTCCGTCTAAATTAGAGTATTCTGATTCAAGATTAGGTTTGCAAGGAACTGGAATGGAAAATCCTTTACTGCTTGAAGAAGACGAAGAATATTCTGCCATTGCCAGATTGATCGAGCTTGGTCGGCAGAAATCCTATGTGACGATAGACGACATTCTGCATTTTTTCCCTGAAGCGGAACAGGATGTCGAACAACTGGAAGAGGCATTCGCAGCCTTATTAAGTGCAGGTGTTGCCTTTGTTGAAGATACACCTTCCATTGAGCCGCCTGAGGACGAACTGGTGGTGGCTGAGGAAGCAGAGGCTAGTCCTGAGCCGG
>Ga0209048_10002250_pt1 | contig 19333 bp, 12 predicted proteins | sample FrelakmetCRP12CR_FD_187146 | JGI IMG/M metagenome (GOLD analysis project Ga0209048, IMG submission 187146) | Freshwater lake sediment microbial communities from the University of Notre Dame, USA, for methane emissions studies - CRP12 CR (SPAdes)... | ecosystem: Environmental > Aquatic >... | reverse complement strand
GTACTCGGCGCAGCCGTCGTTGCTGGCAGCCTGCCGGCGCTGCGGGTGTTCGCCGCCGCACAAGAGCCTGCCACCGGCACTCATATCGTGCCGCAGGCGCCCGCACCCGCCGTGGAAGACCAGTACCTGTACGCGGCCCCGACCAACCTCGATCACATCGGCCGGATCATGGCCCCGGTGATGATCAACGGGCAGGGGCCGTTCCGTTTCATCGTCGACACCGGCGCTTCCCGCTCCGCGATCTCTCCGCAACTCGTCGCCAGACTGGGCCTCAAGGCCTCGACCGACGATTCGCTCACGGTGCAGGGCGTGACGGGCGCCGACCTCGTGCCGTCCGTCATGATCGACAAGCTGCAGGCGGGCGAGATCGTGCTCGCGAACCGGCGGATGCCGGTCATCGCGCCCCACGTCTTCTCGAATGCGGACGGCATCCTCGGGGTGGAAGGCTTCGACCAGATGCGGATCACCGTCGACTTCGTGAAGGACCGCATCTTCATCTCGCACGAGCGCCAGGCCACGATGTCCGGCGGCTGGTACCACGTGCCGGTCCGGCTGCGGTTCGGACGGTTGATGATCGCGAACGCCTACATCGGCAACATCCGGGTCAAAGCGGTGATCGACACCGGCGCCGAGCGGACACTGGGCAATCTCGCGCTGCGCACGGCACTGCGGCTCGACAAGGCGGCCCAGCAGGTGCGAACGGAGTCGCAGGTGATCGGCGCGACGGCCAACGAGGAATCGGCCCACTCCATCCCGTCGCCGATGATCCGCCTCGGGCAGACCGAGATCACGCGCGTGGACGTGACGTTCGCGGACCTGAACGTGTTCAGGATCTGGAACCTCGACACCCAGCCGGCGCTGGTGCTCGGCATGGACGTGCTCGGCACGCCGCAGGCGGTGATCTTCGACTACAAGCGCAGCGAGCTGCTGATCCGTCCTTGACCGGGCCACGCCGTCGTTCGGGCCGCACCAAAGAAAGAGGCCGCGCGACTTGCGTCGCACGGCCTCGAGGCTCAAACGAACCGGATCAGAACTTGTACTTGACGCCCATGCGCCAGTAGGTACCGATCGTGTCGTACGTCTGCACGTCCGTGTTCGCGTTCGTAACGTTGTTCTGATACAGGATCGGCGGCTGCTCGTTGGTCAGGTTGTCGACGCCCGCGGTCACCGTCAGCTTCTCCCAGAAGGTGTAGCCGATGGTGAGGTCGAGGTACGTCTTCGAGGGGATATTCAGAGTGACGTCCGGAATCACACCGTCCGCATTCTTCAGGTCCAGGCTGCCGATGTAGCGAGCCGACAGCAATGCCGTAAACGGATCGAAGCCCCAGCCTATGCTGGCCAGGCCGCGGAACTTGGCGAAGTTGCCGTACTGGCGGTTGTACGTACCGGCGACGTGCACCGTGTCGCAGATCGGGCACGGGGTGGAGTCGTACTTGTCGATGTAGGTCGCGTCCAGCACGAACTGGAAGCTGCCGGCACGCGTATCACGCAGCGCGTACTTGAAGCCGAAGTCGACGCCGCTCGTGTCGAGCTTGCCGAGGTTGATCGTCGGCTGCTGCACCGAGAGGATCTGGCCGTCCGGACCGCGCTTGAAGTAATCGCAGAACTGCTGGGTGCCGTTCGCGATGCAGATGTCCGACGCCGTCTTGACATCGATCGCCGTGATCACGTCTTTCAGCTTGTACTCCCACCAGTCCACGTTGGCCGAGAAGCCGTTGAACCAGCTCGGTTCGTACACGATGCCCGCAGTCAGCACGTCGCCCGTTTCCGGCTTCAGGTTCGGGTTGCCCTGCAGCAAGCCCTCCACCTGGCCATTGTCCTGGGTGAAGCTGCCGTCCTGGGGAACATTCACGCAGAACGCCTTCAGGCCCGGATCGGCGCTCGCGGTCAGTTTCACGCACGGATCGGCGAATGTCGTCGACGTGGAGGCCTTGGCGCCGTACAGATCGTTGATCTGCGGGGCGCGGAACACTTCGGCATACGAACCGCGGAGCAACAGGTCGGTGATCGGGCGCCACTCGAGCTTGAACGAGCTGTTGGTGGTGCTGCCGAACGTGTTGTAGTCCGAGTAACGCGCGCCGATCGTCAGGTTCAGGGCCTGGAACGCCGGGACGTCCTTCAGGATCGGGATGAAGACTTCGCCATAGACTTCCTTCACATTGTAGGAGCCCCTGACGTCACCGGAGCACGCTTCCTGCGCAATGCCGCAGTTCAGGTAGTCGGGCGGCTGCGCTTCCGTGAGCGTGTCCGTGTTGAACGTCTGCTCCTGCTCGTTGTAGTCGAAGCCGACGGCGAGCTGCACGGCGCCCGCCGGAAGATGGAACAAGTTGCCCGTGAAATCGAGGGCCGCGGTCTTGGAGTTATAGTCGTATTGCTGCGTGTAGCTGGCAGTAATCGTCTTCAACGCCTGCTTCTGGTTCGGGTTGTTGATGTCGAACACGTTGATGGGGGTGCAGCTGAGGATCGGCGCGCTCGGCGTACCGCAAACCACGTGGCCGCTCTCGTCGAGGAAGTTCGGGCCGAACGCGGCCTGCAGCTTCGACGAGATCAGGTACCCCTTGATTTCGGTGTCCTGGCGGAAGTGGGCGTACTGGCCGCTCAGGTCCCAGGTCCAGCTCGAGTCGAGGATCTTGCCCTTCGCGCCGAAGGTCGCCTGGTCGGCCGTCGAGCCGACGTTGGATTGCCGCTGGCCGAGGCTCTTCATACGCCACGCGGCGTTCGGGTTCACGCCGGCGGCGCCGCCGAACGCGATGCCGAACGGGTTGTAGACGTTGTTGACCGGGATGACGACGTTATCGGCGCGCGCGTCGAACGGCAGTTCGGCGATCTTGTAGCCGGACGTCGTGTAGCTGTGCAGCCACTCTGCGTACGCTTCGACGTCGTCCGTGACCTTGTAGTTGGCGGACGTGAAGACGCTCGCGCGCTCCTGCGGGGTCATCACCAGGTTGAGCGGCTGGTAGTTGTACAGGTCACTGTTCGTGAAGCAACGGTAGTTGTTCAGGTTGGTGCCGTTGCCACCAGCGGCGCCGTCCTTCTTGGTGACCGACGAGCAACCGTACAACTTGCGCAGCGGGTCGCCCGCGTTGAAGCGGATGCGCCCATTCGGCGTGCGACTCGAGCCGCCCTGGGTCACCGCACCGTTGTAAAGATACAGCGCGTTGCGGGCGAAACTGCGATCGCCGGCCGATACCAGGTCCTGCTTGTTGTAGTTGGCACCGATGAGCACGTTGCCGCGCTCGCCGGTCATGCCCCAGGCGAGGCTCACGGCCTGGCGGGCACCGTCGCCCACGTCCGAGACGCCATAGTCGTAGCCGAGTTCGAGGCCGTCGAGATCCTTGCGCGTGATGAAGTTCACCACGCCGCCGATGGCGTCTGAGCCGTAGACCGCGCCCGCACCTTCCTTCAGCACTTCGACGCGCTCGATCATGTTGACCGGCAGCATGTTGATGTCGACCGCGCCGACGGACGAGATGGCGCCCACGCGACGGCCGTTGAGGAGGACCAGCGTGCGCTCTGCGCCGAGGCCGCGCAGTTCGACGGTGGCCGCGCCGGTGCCGCCGCCGTTGTTGACGGCCGGGTTCGTGGCGGCGCCTGCGATCGCCGGCACCTGCTGCACGAGTTCGCCCATCGAGGTCACACCGGACGCTGTGATCGAGTTGCGGTCCATCGTGAAGACCGGGCTGGCGGTCTCGGCATCCACACGGCGGATGCGCGAACCCGTGACCACGATCTGTTCGAGTTCCGCGTCCTGCGAAATTGCTTCAGGCGTGTACATGGACGCGGCGGCCGTGGCCGTCGACACAAGCGCGAAATGAACAGCGTGTGTCAGCTTCGGGTTGGTAACCATTAGTTGCAGACCTCCTCGCGAAAGATCAATCGTTCAAATTTCAGTAAAACAGGTGCTTTTGTGGCACCGCTGGCGCTTCCGGAATACCCCTAATCCGGGAAGCATTTGTCCGTATGGACGTTTGCAGCCAACAGGCCACCTCAAAGGGTGTCGGATCATAACCACACAGGTGGGGTGTTGGGAAGAGCAAATCACAAGGCGAACAATTCGCAGCCAAAGGGAAATTCCAGAGCGAAACGCCTTCTTTGCACCGCAAGGAGGCGTTCTGGACAGGGTCTCGTCCAGACCGGTGCGTATGTTGTCCGAGCGCAACGATAGCAATCGTTGCTTTGCGACCACAGTCGGGGCCCGCCCCTGTGGCCCCGATCCGTCCGTTCAGGCACAGTTCGCGGATGCTCGAGTTGCCCGGCCAACCCATCCTCGACAAGCAGTGGCTCGTCGGCCGCTGCACGCGCCTGCCGCTCTACGTCGACGCGGACCGTCTGGCGTCGGAAGTCGCTGGCCTGCCTCAGGAATTCTGGGGGACGCAGGGTGGACGGGTGGGCGTCCACCGGGCCGCCGAGGCCGTCTTCCTGCGGGGCTACGCTCCCGCCGAAGGCGACAAGCCGATCGCGGACCGCCCGGCGCTGCACGCCCTGCCCTACGCCCGGCAACTGATCGAACGGGTCATCGGCACGAGGCCGCAGCGCTGCCTGCTGGCCCGCCTGCCGGCCGGGGGCACCGTCGCGCCGCACATCGATCGAGCGCCCTATTTTTCGCAGACGCTGCGCGTCCACGTGCCGGTCACGACCCACGACCGGGCCTGGATGGTGTGCGAAGGCCTGACCTACCGGATGCGGCCCGGCGAGGTCTGGGTGCTCAACAACGTCGCGATGCACGCCGTCTGGAACGCCCATCCCACCGAGTCGCGCACGCACATGATCGTCGACTTCCTGCCGGATCCGGGCCTGCTGAACCTGCTGGCCCGCGGCGAGCGCAACCTCGGGGTGCCCAAACCCGAAGTCGATGCGCACATCGCGGCCTTGCCATCACGGCAGGCGGTCTCCGGCGGATGATCGTCACCGACCGCTTCGTCTTCCTGCACCTGCACAAGTCCGGCGGCACGTTCGTCAACGAATGCCTGTTGCGCTTCGTGCCCGGCGCGCACGAAATCGGCTACCACCTGCCGCGGCAGCGGATTCCGGCGCCTGCCGCATCACTGCCGGTGCTGGGTTTCGTGCGCAATCCCTGGAGCTATTACGTCTCGTGGCATGCGTTCCAGTCGGCGCGCCCGCAGCCTAACGCACTGTACCGGGTGACGAGCGACGACGGCCGGCTCGACTTCAAGGGCACGATCACCAACCTGCTCGAACTCGCCTCGGATGAAGCGCGACTTGACCGCCTGCTGGCCGAGCTGCCGCCGGAGTATGGCAATCGGGGCATCAACCTGCCCGGCTTCGCGCTCGCGCCGATCCGCGGCAGCGGCCTCGGCTTCTACTCGTACCTCTATCGCTACCTGTTCGGCGCGGACGATGCGCAACTGGCGGTGGGCCGCATGGAGCACTTGCGCGAGGAATTGCCGGCGATGCTGGAGGCCACGGGACAGCCCGTGAGCGACGAGATGCGCGCGTTCATCGCAGAGGCGGCGCCGCTCAACACGACGCCGCACGCGCGTTACACCGATTATTACGACGATGAGTTGCGCGAACGGGTGGCCGGGAGCGACGCCACCGTCATCGCGCGGCACGGCTACCGCTTCGGCGGCTGAGCGATCAGAGCTGCTCGAGCCGGCGCCAGGTCGGCTCGATCGAAGGCAGCACCCGCTGGATTTCCGCTTCGTGACGGCGCCACTTCTCCGGCGCCGGCGGCGTCTGCGTGTGCCGCGACAGCGGCAGCGCGCCGGCGACGCGCGCAGCGAGCGCCGCGTCGAACTCGATGCCCGCGAACTGGCAGAGCCGGCTCACCGTCGAGCGAGGATCGGCCAGCAAGTCCGCATAGCGCAGCGACGTCCAGCGCTCGCGCGGCAGCTGGGCCAGGTCGTCGATCACCGTGCGATTCGCCGTCTCCCACTGGTACGCAGCAACCTCCTCGAGCGCCTTGCCGCGCAGCTGCTGCCAGCCCGGAGGCAGCAGCAGCGACCACGGCCCATCCCAGCCGTCGAGCTCGCGGTAGGTCGTCCATTTGCCGGACCGCCATGCCTCGATGATGCTGGCGAGGTTCTCGCGCGGGTCGCGCCACAGGAACACGAAGCGCGCATCGGGGAACAGTTCCGCGAAGAACGGGATCCGCAGTGCGTTCTTCGGTGTCTTCTCGAGCACGCGCACGTCGTCGAGGCCGGCCGGCAGCGCTCGCCCATCGGGATCGCGCAGGTTTTCGAGCAGCTCATCCTCGATCCGGCGCGCGACGGCATCCGAGCACTGCGCGGCCGTCAGGCGGTTCGAGTCGACACCCGGCGCGCCGGGACGCAGTTCGGGAATGCTTTCGACGAGCCAGTGCGCTTCACCGGCCACGGTCCACAGCTGCGGCGTCACCGCGAGCGTTTCGAACAGCAGCGAGCTGCCCGAGCGCGGCGCAGCGACGATGAACACCGGCTCGCGCAACTTCTGGTGACGCAACGCCGATGAGCCCGAAGAAGCAGCGGCGGGCACGTCGACGACGAGGTGCCGCAAAAGCCGGCCTTCGAGCACCGTGTGCGCCGCGACGCCGTTGGTCCGCATCACGAGGCCTTCGCCGACGTCGCGCGAGTTCTCGCGCAACGCCTCGACGAGTTCGCGGAACTCGGGCCGGCCCGGGGCGCCCTCGCCGCGCAGCGCGTAGAGCTGCCGCCAGTCGAAGCAGAAGCCCTGCAGCAGCCAGTGATAGCGCCCCAGCTGCGCCCGGGCTTCGGGGGTGTCAGCCCGCATGGCAAGTTCGCCCCGGAAATCGGCGAGCAGCAAATCGACCTCCGCGGGAGGCATGACCGGCCGCGGAACGACCCGCTCGGTCAACAACGGCACATCCGCACCCGGGCGGTACGGCAGGTGACCGGCGGTCACTTGTCCGCCGCCCGCCTGGGACACGAACTCCCAGAACGCGGCCGTGCCTGAAGTGTCCGCCACGAGGTGGATGCGCGTCGTGTCCGTCGGGTTCTCGACTTGGTGCAACCGCCAGTTGTCGAAGACCCACGCCTCCCCCGCCGCCATGTGCACCGCCTGCCCGTCGCAGTGAAAGCTCACTTCGGGCCGCGTCACGATCGGGATGTGCATGCGCACGCGGAAGAACCAGTGGTAGTTGATGTCCGCGTGTTGCGGCACGGAGCTGTGCGGATCCAGCCGCATCAGCCGCGAGCGGCTCCACACCACACCGAAGCTCGACAGCACCTGGCGGACGTACGGGCACTGCTGCAGGTGCAGGGTCGGCAGCATCGAGCCGTAGACGTCGTCGTTCTCGCCGCCGTCGGCGCTGATGAAGCGCAGCGAGCTGTTGCCCTCGATCTCGTTCGGATGCCTGGCCCAGGCCGACGCCGGCAGCGCCTCGATCTCGGCGCGCAGCCGCTCCGCGTCGAAGCGCACCGGCAGGCGGAAGAAAGGCTTCGCGAGCTTCATGGGCTCAGGCGCTCTCGGCCGCCTTGCGGAAATCGCCGACCGTCTCGACGATCTCGGCCACGGCGGCCTGCTCCGCTTCGGTCAGGTGCGGGTTCCACAAGTCGAAGATCAGCACGACGCGCGTCTGCTTGCTGCGGTTCCAGGCCTCGTGCTCGAACGTGTCGTCGAACACGACGACCTGCCCCTCGCGCCAGGCGTGGATCTCGCCGCCGACGTTGAGCGCGCAGTCCTCCGGCACCAGCAGCGGCAGGTGACCGACCAGGCGCGTGTTGGTGACCCCGCGATGCGGCAGCAGGTGCGTGCCCGCGGTGAACACCGAGAACAACACTTCCGGGCCGTGCTCGCGCACGCGCGACAACGGCAACCTGTCGAGCGCCGCCGAAGTGATGGGGCATGCGGAGCAGTTGTCGTCGCGACGCATGCCGTGCCGATAGAAGTAGTAGCCGTTCCAGGTCGGCGGCACGTCCATGCCCCGCAGGTTCTGCTGCTCCAGCTCGTCCCCGGTGAACACGCGCTCACGGCCCTGGTCCGAAGGCAGCAACCTCTGCAACTCCTCGCGGATCGCATCGGTCTGCGCTTCGAATTCCGGGATCCACGGGAACAGGCTGCGGTCGAAGTACGCCGTCGTCGGCAGGCCCGGGAAATACAGGAACGTTGGCGCCTGCCGCGGATCCGGCAGTTGCAGCTCCTCCTCGCCGAGGTAGGTGCGCAGGCTTTTCTCGACGCGCGTCATCGACGAGCGCCCGTAGCGGACAGCCAGCCGCTCCGAGATGTCGAACAGCAGCTGGCGCCGCCTGCCGCGCACCGTCTGCACGGCGTGAACGACGAGCGGCTGCAGACCGGTCGGCGTGGTCTCCGGGTTGAGCCAGCGGCCTTCGCTCTGGGCGTCGTTCAATGCGCGCGCGAACTGGAAGACGCTGCGCTCGGTCTCGCCCGCGCGCTCCAGCAGCGCCGCGTAGTGCAGGCGCGCCAGGTGGAAGCCCGGCCTGAGCCGGAGGGCCTCGGCCAGCGCGGCCAGCGCGGCCGGCAGGTTGCCGAGCGTTTCCTGGGCGCGCCCGAGGTAATGGAACGAGACTGCGTTCAGCGGGTCAATGCGCGTCGCGCGTTCGAGCAGCGCCACGGCCCGGAACGGCTTGCCGTCGCGCACCGAGGCGATCGCCACGACGTTCAGCGCCTCGACTTCGTCGGGGGAGCGTTCGAGTACCGCCTCGCAGGCCCGCTCGGCCTCGAGGACGCGCCCTTCGCGCAGGAGTCGCTGTGCTTCGGTCATCGTGGTCATGGGTTCGTTCCGGTACTGCGCGCCGACTATTTATGTGCCCCCGCCGCACAGGCTATTCTACCTGCCATGCCCGTCACTGACCTGCGCCATTACATTCGCGTCTACGACGCCGATCTCGAGCCGGCTTTCTGCCAGCGGATGATCGATTCGTTCAACGCCCTCGGCCGGTATCACCAGGCGAACGGCCGCGGCTTCCGCAACGGCCTCGAGGAGTCGGCCTGGACCGAACTCAACGTGACCGGCCTGTCGGACGCGTCGTTCCTCGGCTTCTTCCGCGCCCGCGTCGACCTGGCGCTCGACCGCTACAACGGCGACACGGGCCTCGAGATCCCGGTGCCGAATTCGCCGAAGACCTCCGACCTGATCATGAAGCGCTACCGCAAGGGGACCAACGAGCAGTTCCAGCCCCATTTCGATTCGATCCACGAGGTGGCGAACCGCTACCTCGTCATCCTCTGGTACCTGAACGACGTGGTCGAAGGCGGCGAGACCGCCTTCCGGCAGCTCGAGACCTCGGTTCCCGCGCGAACGGGCCGGCTGCTGATGTTCCCGCCCTACTGGATGTACCAGCACGCGGGTCTGCCACCGGTCTCGAACGACAAGTTCATCGCTTCGACGTACCTGCTGTTCTGATTCCCAGGATTCGCAGCGCGGAAGGGCCCAGGAGCCTTGTAGCTCAATCCGTCACGTGCAGCGCTTGCCGATTCGCGGATCAGGCTCATCAAGGCGCAGCAAGCGTATGAAAGGTACGCTTTCGCAGGGACGTTGTCAGCGCCCGGCTGGGCGGACACTTGCCTAGCCATCCCGACTGTCCGAGTACGGTCGGGGCCAATGCGGAGACTCCCTGGGACGGCGCAGGGCCGGCACTTGCATGCGACCTCTGCGACTGGTGATTGCCTGGAATCCATCGATGCAACTTCGCAAGGGGCGTGCTGACACGAAGATATAATGCGGGGCATCGCCTTCTGAGCGCCCATCCGGCAATCCTTCCATGCAGTCGCCTGATCAAGATCAATCGCCGGGGCAGGCCCGTCTGGCCGCTCAGCAGGGGAATCTCGAACTCGCGGACGCCCTCTACTCATCGCTGATGGCGTATCCGGATTCCCGCCTCGAAGCCATCAGTTTCCTGGCTTTTCACCGGTTCCTGCAGCAGCGCTACGACGAGTCTTGCCGCTTTGCCGCAGAAGCGCTGGCTCTGCGTTCCAATGACCGGGCGCGCGTCAATCTCGCGCTGTCTCAGTTCGGCGCCGGTGATCTTGCGGGCTGTGAAATCACCTTATCGCAGCTCGATGATCCTGACATGGGTTATGCCACGATTCTGCGCGGCGCGCTCCATCACCGTAGAGGCGAACATCGGCAAGCCCTTGCCTGTTTTGAATCGGGCCTGTTGCGACACGCCAGTGCCCCGCCCGACCCGTCCAAGCTGCCGCCGCTTCTGGCCCAGCTATTCGCACTGGCAAAGCAGGTGGGCGCCGAGTCCTTGCGGTCGATGCATCGGCAGATGCTCGATAATCTGCTTGAAGCGCATGGCGAACGGGCGTTGGAGCGTATTCGTCGTGCCATCGCGCACTTCCATCACAGCAGCGAACCTTGGCAACATGAAATGCAGCAACCGGAGTTCTTTTACGTTCCCGGATTGCCGCCCGAGCCGTGGTTCGAGCGTACGGATTTTCCGTGGGTCCGTGACTTCGAGAAACACGCGGGCGCCATTTACGCCGAATATCAGCGTGTTGTGTCGACTCGCCGACAGAGTCTGAGGCCGTACGTCACGGCCGAACAACATGCACCCCAATCAACCTGGGGGCATCTGATTGAAACCGAAAACTGGTTGTCCCTGCATTTGCTGAAAGGCGGCAAGCGTATTGAGCCGAACGCATCGGACATGCCGATCACCATGGCCGCTCTGCAGTCAATCGAATTGCCAGACTGTGCGGGAAATGCGCCCGAGGCGTTCTTCTCGACGCTCGCACCCCGAACGCATATTCCGCCTCACCACGGCTTGGCAAACTACAAACTGACTGCGCACCTGGCGTTGAACATTCCGGACCATTGCGGGATACGTGTCGGCGGACAAACGCGCGGCTGGCATATGGGACAGTGTCTATTGTTCGACGACAGTTTTGTCCATGAAGCATGGAATCGATCCGGGCAACACCGAACCGTCCTGATCTTCGACGTGTGGCATCCGGCGCTTACCGCAATCGAGAGATCCGCTTTGACGCAATTGTTCGCTCCGATTGACGCGTCCTACAATTATCGCTTGTCCGGGCTCAATTGAAGCGGAACCAGTCCATTGCGCCACCACGAATGGAACTACTCGTCCGTGGCCTCCGACACGGCTTGTCGCGGTGGATTCAGTCAGCCGCAATGCCGGGCCTGCCATGATCCCCCGCCCGAGGACCTTCATCGGTTCACGATGACGCGGGTGCGCGAAGTCGCACCGGCGAAATAGTTCAGCTTCCAGGCGGTGCTGGGAGTGGCGGCCGGAGGTGAAGCGAAGCGGCGACCGCGGATCTTCAATACGCTCTCCAGGAAGGCCAGTGAACAGAAGAATGGTCCACCTTGCGGCGAGCCCAGTCTGTTCCATGGCGCGCCCGGACCGATTCCTACTCCCGACCTTCTGGTTCGTAGCCCCAGCGATCGAGGTAAGGCTGCACCGTCGGCAGGACCGCGGAGAAGTGGCGCTGGTAGGCCTTCCATTTGCCCACCGCCTTCGTGTTCACCGGCTTCACGACCTGGCTGTAGCTCGGCGTGCTGATGTAACCCTTGCGCCGCGCGTGTTCGCCGGGATGCAGCATCGCGTCCGTCCACGACAATCCGAGAAAGTCGGCCAGCGATCGAACCTGCGGCTCGAAATCGGCGACGAACGACTCGTAGCGGACTTCGCAGTACGCAGGCTGCAGCAGCGCCGACTCGCGGAACCAGAAGTCGAATGCGCGGCGATACCCGGTGGCGAGCGTCGGCAGGTCGCGGCACAGCAGCGTGAACTGGAATGCGCGGAAGTGCTGCATGTAGCAGCTCAGCATCACGTCGCAGGGATGGCGCACCGCGAGCAGCAGCGGCGAGTTCGGGAACAAGCGCCGGATCGCGGGCAGCGCGAGCAGGTTCATCGGGTTCTTGTCGACCAGGCGCTGCCCGGGCTGCAGTTCGACGCGGCGCGCGACCTGTCGCCAGTAATGCGCGCGCAGTTCGTCGAGCTGGCTGCGCGTCAAACTCGCGAGCCGCTCCGGGTACGGGACGCCGAGGTCCGCGATGCGGTCGACGAGCTCGTGGACGTAGCGCGTCTCGTCCATCGCCTTGAGCGACGGGTTGGCGTCGAGTGTCTGCTCGAGCAGCGTGGTGCCCGAGCGCGGAAAGCCCACGATGAAGATCGGACTTGCGTCGACGCCGGGCGCGCCGGTCTCATCCCAGTTCGCCACGTCGGCGGCGTCGCAGCGCAGGTCCGCCACCTGCAGCGGCACGCCCCCGCGACGTTGCATCATCTCCGGCGCGGCGAGGCTCATGTAGGCCATCTGCGACCGGTGCGCCTCCTCGAGCGTGGCGAACGCCTCGTCGTACCGCCCGAGCGCGTCGAGCGACTTCGCGAGCGGATACAGCTGGAAGTGGCGCAGGTGAAACTCGCGCGTCGATGCGAGGATCTTCGCGTACAGGTCGCGCGCGTCCTGCGCGCGACCCTCGCGGTCGGCCATGCGGGCTTCGATGAGATCGAGGTCCGTGCCGAGCGAGGCGGCGCGCGGGTCGGCCCTGAGGCGGGCGAGCGCCGTGCGGGCTTCCGCCAGCCGGTTGGTGCGCTCCAGCACCTGGATCATGCGTAGCAGCGACTCCGTGTCCGGGTTCGAGTCGCGCGCGGCGAGGTCGATCGCCCGGGTGGCGCTCGGGAGCTCGCCGAGGTTCATCAGCAGCAGGCCGATCTTGGCGAGCAGCTCCGTATTGAGGCCGCGGAACGCAGGCCAGCGCAACAAAGCCGCGACGGCCTCGTCCTGGTTCATCGTCTCGTCGCAGCAGACTGCGTACTGATAGGCGATTTCCGCGTCGTCCGGGGCCAGGCGCACCGCGTCCTGGAGCACGAGGCGCGCAGCCTCGAAGCTGCCGCGATCGAGGTGGACGAGCCCGACGTTGTAATAGAAATCGGCCGACGCTTCGCCGAGCGCCGCGGCCCGCCCGTAAGCGGCCAGCGCTTCGTCGTGCCTGCGCTGCGCCTGCAGCGCGGTGCCGAGGTTCATCCAGTGATCGACGCAAGCCGGATCCCGCCGCGCCAGTTCGGCAAAGACGTCAGACGCGTTGGGGTACCTGGCCTGCGCATTGAGTGCGACGCCCAGCACGTTCAGCGCCCCGAGATGCGTCGGCTCGACGCGCAACGCTTCCCGGGCACAGCCTTCGGCCGCCTCGGGCTGTCCGCGTTGCAGCAGGGAGGCTGCAGCCCGGGTCAAGGTATCCGCGTCGGTGTCCGCCATGGTGGTCGCGAGCCAATCCGTGCCAAAGAAAAGGGGGCGGTGGTCGCCCACCGCCCCCACAAGTTACAACAAACCGCGGCTTAGAACTTGATGCCGAGGTTCAGCCACCAGTAGCTGCCGAGCACGTCGTATACGCTCGGGTACGTGTTCGACTGCTGGACATTGCCGCCCTGCTGCGTCGACGCACCGAGCTGCGGCGCCTTGTTGGCGACGTTGTTCACGCCGAAATTGACCTTCACGTGGTCGTTGAAGTCGTAGCCGGCCGACAGGTCGAAGTAGTCGATCGAGCTGAACTTCTCGCGGTAATACAGCGTCGACGGGTCGTCGTCATGCACGGAACCGAGGTAACGCCACAGGACCGACGCCGACAACGGACCGGTGGTCCAGGTCGTGCGGAACGCGTGCCGCCATTCCGGATCCGGGTTGCCGCAGCTACGCCCGAACGCACCGGCGCACTGGTTGACCAGCGGCAGGCCGACGATCGGCGTGTAGTCGTTCTTGATGACGTACGTGCCGAGCAGGCTGAACGCCAGGTTGCTCTTCGCGAAGAGGTCGATGTTGTAGGTCATCTGCAGATCGACGCCTTCGGTCTTCAGCGACGCGGCGTTCTGGTTCAGGTCCGTGAACGACTGGAATTCGCCGGTCGAGTCGCGCGTGATCTGGTTGCAGTAGGACGACACGCCGTACTCGTAGCACGCCTTCACGATGTTCTGCGAGCCGACCGTCGCGATCACGTTGTCGATCTTGATGTTGTAGTAGTCGATCGTCGTGACGAAGTGCTGCAGGAAGTCCGGCTGGATCACCAGGCCAACCGTGTAGGTGTCGGAGGTTTCTTCCTTCAGGTCGGGGTTGCCGCCCTGCGTCGCCGGGTAAGACGTGCTGCCGCCGAACGGCACACCGAGCTTCGAGGCCGGGTAGCCGGTCGCAAGGCAGCGGGTACGCAGGTCGCCGGCGGGCACAGCCGCCGCAGTGGTGCAGGGATCGACCGCGCCGTCGAAGCTGACGGTGTTGCCGAGGTACAGCTCCGCGATGCTCGGACCGCGGATGGCGCGCTGATACTGCGAGCGCAGGCCGAAGCCCTTGACCGGCTCGTAGACGAAGCCGGCGGCCCATGTCGTCGCGTTGCCGACGGAGTTCGAGTAGTCCGAGTACCGGACGGCGCCGTTGAACTCCAGCTTGTTCACCAGGAAGACGTCCGAAATGATCGGTGCGCTCACTTCCATGAACAGGTCGTTGACGCTGTACTGGCCCTTGGTCGGCAGGCCGGGGTTGAAGCCCGCGACGTCACCCGACGAGAGAAACTGGTCGGGCTGGAAGGCGCCCTTTTCCTGGCGGTTTTCCCAACCGAAGGCAAGGCCGATCGGACCGGCACCCCAGTCGTACAGGTTCGAGTTGGTGACGGACGCGCTGACCACCTGCGTCTCGGCGTACTCGGTGTTGATCGTGCCGATCTGCAGGTACTTCGCGGCGTCCTGGCTGATATTGCCCGGGCCGTAGATGTTGACAGGCACGCAATCCGCGGGAGCGCCGGACGCGCAGACTAGCGTGCCCGCGCCGTTGTTGGCGAGGCCCGCAACGTTCCAGGGCGTGGATCGAGTCTGCTGGTTGACCGGGTTGTAGAACGCGGTCTTCACGCCGGCGAGGAACTTCGAGATCGCGATGTTGCCGTTCTGCACGACGGTGTTCGACGTGCGCGACTTCATGAAGTACGTGTCGTAGTTCCAGCCGCCCCAGATGTTGCCCTCCATGCCGGCCACGATCCGGTAGGCATCGCGGTCGAACAGGCTTTGCCGCGGGCCGACCTCCTCCAGTCGACGACCGAAGTTGCCGACGCTCACGTACCCGTCGTTGTTGGTGTCGAGAGCTTGCAGTGCATTCTGCGTGGCTGCGTCGAGATAGGGCGAATACACCTGCATCTGCAGGCCGCCGCGCGAGGACACGCCCGGCGTCGTGTTGCCGATCGGGGTCGGCGCCAGCTGGTTTTCGGTCCGGCTGTTGATGAACTGGCCTTCCATGTACGGCTTGAAGTGGTCGTCGATGTCGTAGTGCGCCATGCCCACGATCGTGTAGCGCTCCTGCGGCACCTGCAGGTAGTTCGACGGCGCGTAGTTGTACGCATCGGTCGCGCCGTTGTATCGGGACGGGGTACCGTTGGCATCGAACTTCGTGTCCGTGCCCGTGCCGGGCAGACCGAGAGCCGCATTGAGCCCCGGGATGGCCGGAGTCGTCGGCGTGGCCGGGATACCTGGAACGCGGATGCGCAGACCGGGGATCGAACTCGAGCCACCGAAGAAGACCGTGCCGTCACCTGCGTCCTGCAGCGCGTGCTTGGTGAAGCCGCGCGCGCCGGCGAGCACCGCATCGCGACGCGTCCAGTCGGCGAACAGCACCGCATTGCCCTTGTCGTCGGCGAAATTGCCGCCGACCGTTCCGGAGACGTGCTGGCTCGCGCCGTCGCCCGCGTCGCTGACCGCGTAGCCGGTATCGAGGGCCGCGCCTTCGAAGTTCCTCTTCATCACGAAGTTCACGACGCCGGCCATGGCGTCCGAACCGTACACCGCCGAGCGGCCGCCCGTGACGACGTCGACGCGCTCGATCAGCGCGGTGGGGATCGTGTTCAGGTCGACGACCTGGTTGACGTCATACGAGATGTAGCGGCGACCGTCGACGAGCACCAGCGTGCGCTGCGTGCCGAGGTTGCGCAGGTTGACGGTGGCGACGCCGCCGCCCGGGTTGTTGGACGTCTGCGTGCTCGCGCCGACGACCTGCGGCAACGTGTTGAGGATGTTCTCGACGTTGCTCGAACCCTGCATCGCGATTTCGGCTGCGCCGATCGACTGGATCGGGCTCGCTTCCTGCAGGTCCGGGCGCTGGATGCGCGAACCGGTGACGACGATCTGTTCGATTTCGGTGTCCTGCGCGACGGCCGCGGTGCCATAGACCGCAGCTGCCACGAGCGCGAGTCGAACCGCGCGGGTGAGAGTCGTATTGCTGGCCATCTTTCCCTCCAAAGGGGGCGTTGCTTGGTTTCGATGCCGCTTCCGGGCCGCGGCGAAAATGTGTTGCCGTGATCGGCCCGGGTGGGCGCGAGTGGCGTACAGATTAGCAACGTTGTCGCATGGCAGCAAATTTGTGGCTTCTTTGATACGATTCTTGGCTTTGTTTTGTTATGAAAATATACTTACTTGACAGTGACTTACGATACTATTAGTCGATCTTTGTTGCAAATGAATCTTAGAAGTAGTCTATAAGCAACAGAAATATTCTGTTGCTTTCCTGCACTCAATGCGTAGAAATACGGACACTTGAGCCCGGCGCGGGGCTTTCCATCCGGGCCGAGCGGAGCATCAGCACGGCGGCATACAGCACGACCATCACGACCAGCCAGTAAAGCCACTGCAGGGGCAGCGACTTCACGATGTAGGCCGCGATCAGCACGCCCGGGATGCCGCCGAGGGCCAGCCCGAGCGCGGTGGCGCGGTCGAACTTCTTCTTCCGGACGAAGCGCGCCGTGGCGATGGGCATCAGGCAGGCACAGGACGCCATCATGATCGGGAAGGCCGCGATTGGACTCATCCCGAGCAGGCTCACGAGCATCAGGCAGGGCGCGTAGAGGCCGATGCCGAGCGTCATCAGGGCGCCGAGCGCGAAGTTCACGGCCACCGCAAAGAGCAGCGCCATGCCGCCCAGCCCGCGCGCATCGCCACCCGGCGGCAGCATTCCAGTCACCTTGAGCGTGAAGAGCGCTGCCGCCACCAGCAGCGCGATACCCATGCCGAGCTGGATCGCGCGGCGGTCCATCTTCGCGACGACGCCGGCGCCGAGCCAGGCGCCCGCCACCGCGGCCAGCACCATCGGCACGAGCGTGGACGGCGCCACGTCGATGGCCGTGACGAAGATGATCGCCTGGGCGACCGTGGGCAGCGCGTGCCCGGCGTTCAGCGTGCCAGGGATGAGTTCGTCGGCGACCGTGCGGCGAAACTTCAGGTAGGCAGTGGTCGGCGCAAATGAGCCGATGCCCAGCGTGTCGAAGAAGTTGGTGACGAACCCGAGCAGCAGGTTCTCGAACCTGGGCATGGCGGCCTCCCCCCATTGTCGTGTCGTAAGCGACGGCGGCGCAGTTCAGTCGCGCAGGGGCAGGTCGTTGCCCTTGCGCACGGTCCGCAGCGCGAAGCTCGACTGCACGCGCGCGACGCCCGGCAGTCGCGTCAGGTGCTGGCTGTGCAATCGCTCGAAGTCGGCCGGGTCCGAGACTACGACGCGCAGCAGGTAGTCCTGCTGGCCCGTCATCAGGTAGCACTCCATCACTTCCGGCACGCGCGTGACCGCCGCTTCGAAAGCCGCGAGGTCGGCCTGCTCCTGGCGGTTCAGCGTGATGCTGACGAACACGTTGCCCGGCAACCCGACCTTCGCCTGGTTGACGTGCGCGGTGTAGCCGTCGATGACGCCCGACTCCTCGAGCGCCCGCACGCGGCGCAGGCATGCCGATTCGCTCAGGTGCGCCCGCTCGGCCAGTTCGCGGTTGGTCAGGCGCCCGTCGCCCTGCAGGGCCGCGAGAATGAGGTTATCGGTACGATCGAGCTTCATTCGAAGTTTCCTCCGTGTAATCAACTTGAGACCGCAGGATCTTGCGTACGAGCCCCCATCAGCGACTGACTTTGCACGATTTCACCTGCTCAGCCAACTATGCTGTGTCGGTCTGCGTCCGTCCCGATAACGATCGATTCAACCAGCGAGGGGAGAGCCATGCGCATCGGTGTGCCAAAGGAAATCAAGGTTCATGAATACCGTGTCGGCCTGGTGCCGGCGGCCGTCCGCGAACTCGTCGAATCCGGGCACGAAGTCGTCGTGCAGACGGGAGCCGCCGCAGGCATCGGCTTTGCCGACGGCGACTACCAGCGTGTCGGCGCAAAGATTGCCGCCACCGCCGCGGAGATCTTCGCCTCGGCCGACATGATCGTGAAGGTGAAGGAGCCGCAGCCGCAGGAGTGCGCGATGCTGCGCCCAGGCCAGGTGCTCTACACCTACCTGCACCTTGCGCCGGATCCCGGGCAGACCGAGGCGCTGATCAAGTCGGGCGCGACGTGCATCGCCTACGAGACGGTGACGGCGCCGGACGGCTCGCTGCCGCTGCTGACGCCGATGAGCGAAGTCGCCGGCCGCATGTCCGTGCAGGTCGGCGCGTACTGCCTGCAGAAGGCCAACGGCGGTCGCGGCATCCTGCTCGGCGGCGTGCCGGGCGTGGCCCCGGCGAAGGTCGTGATCCTCGGCGGCGGCGTCTCGGGCACGCACGCGGCGGAGATGGCCGTCGGCCTGCGCGCCGACGTGACCGTCGTCGACCGATCGATGAAGCGGCTGCGCGAGCTGTCGTCGATCTTCGGGGCGACGCTGTTCACCGAGTACTCGACGCAGGAACACATCGACGCGCTGGTGATCAACGCCGACCTCGTGATCGGCGCAGTGCTGGTGGCTGGCGCCGCCGCGCCGAAGCTCGTCACCCGTGACATGGTGAAGCGGATGAAGCCGGGCTCGGTGCTCGTCGACATCTCGATCGACCAGGGCGGCTGCTTCGAGACCAGCAAGGCGACGACCCACGCCGACCCGACGTACGTCGTCGACGACGTGATCCACTACTGCGTCGCCAACATGCCGGGCGCGGTGCCGCGCACCTCGACGTTCGCGCTGAACAACGCGACCCTGCCCTTCGCCCGCAAGCTCGCGGACCTCGGCTGGAAGAAGGCCCTGCAGGCCGACCCGCACCTGGCGAACGGCCTCAACGTGCATGCCGGCCAGATCACCAATGCGGCCGTCGCGCATGCCCTCGGCTACCAGTACGTCCCGGTCGCCGACGTCCTGAAGTAGTCGCAGCACCTCTCCCGCTTGCGGGAGAGGTCGGGCGCGGCCCGGGGGAGGGCTCCGAAGACCCCCACCCCTCGCCCGTGGGACGGGAGAGGGCTCTGGTGGCTCGCGCCCTCGCCCGCGTTTACCCTGTCGCCGTGAAACACCTGCTGCTGATCACGGGCGGACAGCCCGGCGGACGGCTCGAACGCTTGGCCGAGGCCGTCGTCGCGGGCGCCGCCGAATTCGCCGACGAAGTCGAACTGCGCCGCCGGCCCGCACTGCAAGCCACGCTCGACGACCTGCTCTGGGCGCAGGCGCTGCTGATCGGCACGCCGGAAAAGTTCGGCTA
>Ga0209048_10002249_pt1 | contig 19334 bp, 15 predicted proteins | sample FrelakmetCRP12CR_FD_187146 | JGI IMG/M metagenome (GOLD analysis project Ga0209048, IMG submission 187146) | Freshwater lake sediment microbial communities from the University of Notre Dame, USA, for methane emissions studies - CRP12 CR (SPAdes)... | ecosystem: Environmental > Aquatic >... | reverse complement strand
TGGATTGGAAACCCGGGGAAAGGATATCCAAGGCTGTGTGAATACCCGGATAAAACAATCGATAGTCCCCGACGTCCGTCCTCTTATAAAATATCAGCTGCACAACTGGCGGCAGTCCTTGTCGCTCCTCAAAGTGATACGTCCATAGTTCGCATTCGGCGAGCTGTTCGGACCCCGAATAGCTGCTCCGCTCCGCCGGCTCGCCCAAAATCGCGTATATTCTTCCTCGATCCGTCTTGATCCCGTGCAGGCGGCTGTTCGCATAATTGAGGCGCTTGTAATACTCCAGCTTGTACTCATTCTGGGACGTTTGCGGGTTGGAATCCCTGGCCCTCCAGAATGCGTTAATAAACCTCGACCGGTCTTCTTCTGTTTTGAGGCTTCTAAAGACGTCTTCTTCGGCCTTGGTAATGATCGGACCAACTTCCTCCATCCATTGCTTCCAGCGTTGTGTTTCCCGGCAGAATACGTCCACAGAAATCGAGAGGGACATGGCCAGAACCAAAAAAGGAAGGATGCTCTGATACCTCACCCGCATAAGTCTCACGCCATTTCGGATGCTCTTTCGGGGTCTACGCGAGAAATCTTTAGCTCTCATATTGATCAAACTCACTATTTCCTCGATAACACAAAAAGCTTACAGGAAAACGAAAGGCCAGTAAAGTCTCAGCGGGACGCTGGCGAGGGATTGTGGGCAGCGTACCCTGGCTCTCTTCGGGACTTTTCAAGGAGGGCAGCGAGTTTGGCCCTGTCATCGGGTCGAAGGAAGGCGGCGTACTTTTTCTCAAACTCGCTGAGCAGGCGATACGCTTTGGCCTTATCCCCCTCCTCGATATAGGCCGCGGCAAGGTCAAAGAGAGCCGGACTGAAATCCGGGTGCGCCTCGAGAGCTTTTTCCCAGCAGGTCATAGCGGCTTTCTTATCTCCCTCTTCGAGGTAGGCCTGTCCCAAGCCGTGGTATGGCGCGGAATATTCGGGATCGAGTTCTATCGCTTTTTTATAGAATTCCAGGCACCGCCCAAAGAGCACAGAATCTCCTGACTCCAGGTCCAGGGAAAAATAGGCATTGGCGAGATTGTTGTTGAGCTCCGGCAACTTCTTATCAAGGGAAAGGCCCCTCTCGTAGGCTTTGATCGCCTCCGCATAACGACCTTTCCCGGCATAGGCGACCCCGAGATTGTTCCAGAGCGCCGGGTCATAATCAGATTCTCTCAGGCTCCTTTTTTCGAATGCGCTGATAACTTTGTCATACTGGCGGCCGGAAATGAGCATTTTCATATAATCGATAAGCAGCTCATGGCTTGTGGGGAGGGCGGCCAGCCCTTGTTCTAAGATGGCCAGGGCTTCGTCGAGATGCCCCTCATGCTGGTATATGGACGCCAGATTCTCGTACGCCAGATCGATATTGCTTCTCTCACGGATAACCTGCTTTAAGAGTCGTGTGGCCTCTTCCTGTTTCCCCTCCAGGGACATTTCCCTTGCGTCAGCGGCCCTATTGAGATACGGGAGGAGGGTCTTAATGTCATCCTGGACGCCGTAAGTCCTTTTTTTCGAAACTTGAATCGTTGAGACGTAACCGAGGCTGGCCAGCTTTTCCCTTGTCCTCTGGTCGGCGGCTCGAACCGCATCAACTTTCCGCGATGGTGTCAGATTTTCAATCATTTTGTTGAGCCGCGCAGTAAGCTCGCCTGTAACATCCGGTTTGGCCAGGTTGTTGAGTTCGGCAAAATCGTTATTGAGGTCATAGAGCTCAGGAATGGGAGAGTCTATGAACTTTTTCTTATTGAGGATGAAACCCCGCAGGGGTGCCCACCCTCGGCTATAAAAGGGATACAAGGATTCAAAGTAGATCGGCCGTTCCTCAAGCGCCGTCCCCTTCAAAGCCGGGAGGAGCGACCGGCCTTGGAGGAAGGACGGTTTCTCGATGTCGAGAAGATCACACACGGTGGGAAAAATGTCGATGTGGCTGACATAATCCCCGGTGCGGCCCGGGGTGGTTCCCGGGCTGGAAATCAGGAGGGGGATCCATATCGTCGAGTTATAGGCAAAAAAACCGTGCGTCTTCTCCCCGTGCTCGCCCAATGATTCGCCGTGGTCGCCGGTGAAGATGACGAGGGTCGAATCGAACAGATTGTTCTCTTTCAGATGATCAATGATTTTTGCTAAGGCCGCATCGACATAGGCCACTTCGCCGTCATACAGATGCCCTTTGTATCGAGTCATGAAAGGCTCGGGGGGTGCGTACGGGAGATGAGGATCCCAACAGTGGATCCAGAGAAACCACGGGGATCTTCGCCCCTCCAACCATTCCAGCGCGCTTCTGGTAACATCCTCGGCCCGTCTCTCAAGAGAGGCGTAGTTCTCAGTGTGGGTACGCCCGTAATGATCATCGTAATCGTCAAAGCCGTGTGACAATCCGAATCGGGCGTCGAGAGGGTAGGCGCCGATGAACGCCCCGGTTGCGTAGCCAAAGCCCTTGAGGTATTCGGCCAAGGTCAGAAGATCGTCACTGACGACAAAGTTCAGGTTCTCGTGAACTCCGTGGTAATTGGGAGTCACTCCGAGAAGGATATCGGCATGGGACGGAAGAGTCGTAGCTGCGTTGGAAAAGGCCCTGGAAAAGAGCACGCCTCTGCGAGCGAGTTCATCGATGTGCGGCGTCTGAGGATCTCGGCTGCCGTAGCAGCTGAGCCTGCCCGGCCTGAGCGTGTCAATGGTGATGAGAAGGACATTGATCCTGTTCTCGGCCTTGGGGACGGGCGTCCGGGGGAAAGCCATGGACACGCCCGGAAAGACCAGACACAAGAAAGCGAGGAGATTGAGGAAAATCTTTTTCAACGGTCGATCCAGCCTCTATTTAATGGCTCATCGGGAAACTGCAATTCTCATCTCGGTCCCAAGCTTCCCGGGGACTCGGATGACATCGTAACAAAGAAGCGGAAGCTTGACAACTCCGCTTTCCGGCGCCGGGCCGGTCTCCAAAAGCCGGGCCATCTGAATGACCCGCGCCGGCCATCACTCTCCCTGCGAAATTCGCTCGTCTGAATAACATACGGGATGGCTCACGATATTGTTTGCATATAAAACCAAAAAGTTTAATATTGTTTTGTGGATTAGTGTTCCCCTCTGATAATCGTTTAATAGAGCGATGCTTATTTGGGGGGTAAACGTGTCCAGCCCGGGATAAGGAGGAAAGCATGAGAAGAATTTATCCGGCGGTTCTTTTAGCCATGGGACTGGCTTTCCTGGCAGGCTGCAAAGGAGATCATCAAACCACGCCAACCGTTAAGAAACACGTCTTTACAAAGAAGATCGACGTCTTCGGCATTCCGGTCTACGCCACGAACGACGTCGCGGATGACAAAATACTTCATGCGGCCGGGGTCCTGGCCCAGTACCTCGATAACAACCAGGATGGCACTCCAGACTACCCCGCTATCGTCGCAGCGATGGTCGCCCAGAAGGCCTCTTTGGTCATGGGCAAGGACGAAGGCGAAATGCACGCCATCGACCGTTCAGACATGCCCCCTGGAGTGACCCAGGGCCTCTGGGATGAGGAGACGCGTCCCGGCGGGGCGGAGCGCGGCATTTTCGACGCCTCGATCGAGGAGGTCCTCCACCTCGTCACCGATACCGGATATGGAGTCGTCTTCCCCGAGGCTTTCGCGACCAAGCCCGGTTCGAAGATATCGCTGATCATGGACGAAGCGAGAGGCGGCCATTTCGAGGAGGTCCCTGCGAAATATCCCGAGACAGCCTGGTTTACGTACTACGACGGGACCTGCAAGTATGACTGCCAAGTTTCGGAATATTTTTATTGGACCCTTACTTCGATCCTGGGCGGCCAGGATTTCCCGGGACGTCTGGAGAAGATCGGCTATGAATGGCGCTTCAATACCCGGGACAAAGTCAAAGCGGGAGACCCCAAGATTTTTGCCCTCCTGACAGATCCGACGTACCACCTCCCCACAGTCCTGCCCGACGGCAACTACAAGGGCAAAGCCCTAGTCATCGTCCCTCGTTAGGCCCGCCTCCAACACCTCATCAAAGGAGTGCTATGATGAAAGAAGCGGGCCCGGCGATTTTGACGACGGTCCTTCTCGTGATACCGATTGCTCTCGCCTGCATATTCAATAGTTCCACCTCCTCGTCAGGCCCCGCCGCTGTGGCCGGCCTTGTGTCGGCAATCGACATCTCCGTGTCCCCCAATGGAATCGTCCCTAAGCCGGAGATTATTCCGACCTTTCCCCCGGCCATGCGAAATGGTTAAGATTGAAGGATAGTAGAGTGGCAACGCCAATATGACGCAGAAAGGAGACTCATGCACATCCAGAAGGCCATAAGGACCGCTGGACTGATGCTCTTGTTAGGTTGGCCGATCTCAATCCAGGGGATCCCGGGCGGCGGAAAACATTCTGCGGAAACCCCGCCACAGAAGGCCCTGCGATACGTCAACCCGCTCGTCATTGAAGAGGCCGGCTGGATCGCCGATCCGGCGGTAATCCGGGTTAAGGATCTGTATTATCTGTACTTAACCGGGGGGTGCTCGCCCGACGGGCTCTTCGGAGCGGTCGTCTGGTCTTCGCGCGATTTGGTGCACTGGGAGAATCACAAGGTCGCCTTCCAGGATGGCCGTGATATTGAAGCTCCCGCGGTTTTTGAATATGACGGATACATTTACCTGACCGGGAATGACATTGGGCTCTTCCGGAGCCGCGATCCGCTGGGCCCCTTCGAGTACCTCGGCGATTTCATGAACGAAAACGGTCAGAGACTTGAGCGGGCCCTCTGCCATGGTTGCGAGAACGGCGGCGTGTTTGACCCCGCATTCTTCGCCAACGACGACGGTCGCGTCTATTTGTATTATGCCGGGGGCGGGACCGATGGAATCTACGGCGTCGAACTCGACCCCACGGACCTAAGGAAACTCCTGGGACCGGCCAAACATTTCTTCCACTTCGAGACGACGCATATCTGGGAACGCTATGGGAACTGGAACGAGTACAGTGAGCAGAGCTGGATCGAAGGTCCCTGGATGACCGAGCATAACGGGATTTACTATCTCCAATATGCCGCCCCGGGAACCGACTGGAAGACCTATGCCGTGGGGGTGTATACCGGCAAGAATCCGCTTGGGCCGTTCACGTATTACACAGGGAGTCCGATCCTCCGACATCGTGGAGGCTTGATCAATGGCACCGCGCACCACAGCGTCGTCGAGGGCCCCGACGGCAACCTCTGGGCCATCTACACGCTGCTCTACCGGAACTGGAACCGCATCGTTGAAAGGCGCATAGGCATGGATCCGGTTGGCTTTGATGCGCGCGGGAACATGTTCGTTAAAGGCCCCTCGGAGACCCCGGAGTGGGCGCCGGGAGTAAAGGCCAGACCCTGGGAGGATAATGACAGCGGGTCGATTCCTTTGTCGGAGGACAAGACCTGTGCCGTCAGCAGCGAGGCGCCTGGACGCAATCCCGCGTACGCCGTCGATGGCAACCCCAGAACTTGGTGGGCGCCGGCCCAGGGCGATAAAGAACCTTGGCTGACCCTGGACCTCGGGGCCGAGTCAAAACAGATGTATCTCGTTGATTCCGCTCGGATTCTTTTCACGCTTCCCGAGGGCCTCAAGCGGGAAGGCGATAAGACGCGGATCCGGAAATACAAGATCGAGGTCTCCTCGGACGGAATAAACTTTAGGACTGTGGTGGACAAGACTCATAATTATCGGGACAACGCGGTCGAATTCGACGAAATCGCGCCGGTCAAGTGCCGTCACGTGAAACTGACCATTATCGGCTGGCCGCAGGGCCTCTCGTGCGGAGTGATCGAGTTCACGGTTTTTGGCCGGCCTACGCCACTTTGATACTCTGCATTGACAACTCCTCTGAATTTTCAATAGACTAAGCGTCCTGGAGTGTGCTTGGACCCGAGATTTCTAACCCCGACTTTTAAGGTGCGGGTGGATGGCATGTCACAGGAGAAAGGGGTAACGACGGTGATACGATGGCCAGCCGTATTGAAAGCGGGCTTTTGGCCTATTTTTCCGGAAATCGGAACGGGCGCTCCTTCGCGGACGGGTTCGCCGCGCCCGGAAACCGATTTCGAGACGTCATAGCGGGTCCAGCTATGACATCACTGATTATGTCCAGTTCGGTCAGAAAATCGTCCTGGTCCTGCGCGCCGAGGCCAGCCAGCATGAAGGCTCGTTTTGAGAGGGGGCGGGTCAATGTTCCATAGCCGCTGGCTGTTGACGGCCGTATGTACCCTCATGATCTTCGGGGTCGACTGCGCGCAGAAAAGCGGCTCGACCCGGGGAAGAATATCGCACCCGGCAACTTTCCCGATTATCGAAACAGGTCCGGCTGTCGTAGCCCCTCCTCCGGGGGTGCCAGCGTTCTATTCGAAATACACGAACGCTGCGGGCGTCCTAATCGTCGCCTCGGCCAAAGTGCCAGATGCCGCACTGCTCTCAGCCAGAACAACCTTCCTGTTTCTCCTCAGCAAACGGCCGGACGTCCACGCCGCAATGCTGCGACACCATCCTCGCGTGTCGATAATGGCCTCGACTGAAACGGCTTCTGACCTTCCCGAGTTCGGCCCCGAGAGCAACGGTCAATGGGGACTGGGGCAAATGCCCGGCGATCCAACCACGCTCGTATCCGTGAAGGGCGTCTGTTTTCCCGGAAATCAGGAGTATATCGCCAACTTCCTTCTCCATGAATTCGTTCACATGGTACACAACCTGGGCTTGCCCGAGGCGGAGCCGAACGCGGTGACCGAGATCTATGCGGATTACGCCGAAGCGATCCATAGGGGGCTATTCATGGCGCCGAAGGATGAGCCATTGGGCAGCCTCCCGGCTGCTGAGGCCTATGGCGACGATGAGTATTTCACGACGGCCGTCAACGCCTGGTATGACCTGAATGAGGCCTGGCCCGGTCCCTGGATGGATGTTAGCATAGACGACCGCAGCGTCCCATCCGGCACAAGGGCCGAGCTCGAAGCCAGAGATCCTAAGATTTGCGCCGTTATCCGGCGCATTTTTCCTGAGGATGCGGCTTCGATTCTAAAGGCCTGCCGTCCAATCAGCAGTCCCTCTCGAGCGCGGACATCTCCCCGCTCATCATGATTGGGTCGATTTCCTTCCGCCACTCATCACCGGCCTCTCCCATCCTCTCCGTGGGGTGCAATCGCCGTTAAGAGAGAAATCGTCGAAAAGTTGATGATGCGTTTCGTCAGGCCATCCTCGAGAGAGACCGGAGGCAGTGAATCACAGAGCCCAAATGAAGGCCCGTTTCTCGTCCTTGATGACGTTCAAGACCATGTACGTCATCACGCGCTGGACGTGAGGAATGGTCAGCCGGTCCTTCAAGAAGCGGTCCAGATCCTGGCGGGTCTTGAAGAAGCAGACCAGGATGGTGTCCCACTCGCCCGTCACGTCGTAGATCTCCCTGACCTCACGGTACTTGACGATGATGTCATAGACCGCCTGCAACTTCCCCTGGGCGATCCGGAGCATGATCACCGCCGTATGGTTATAGCCGAGCAGTTCCTCGTTCACCGCGGGGACATAGCCTTCGAGGACGCCGCTCTTTTCCATCTTTTTAACGTTGTTGTAGATCGTCGTCGTCGACGTGCCGATCTCCTTAGCGACATCCCGGAAGCTCTTCCGGGCGTCCTCGTTCAGGGACTTGAGGATCTTCTTTTCGAGAGCATTGATCATGGCCGCCTCCCTCGCCCGCGATGAACGGTCTTTCATGCTGACACAGACCGCACCGCAATCTGTTAACAGATTGTACTCTGAATCTTATTTAATGATACCAAATATCAACCTGAAAGGGAATCTCTATCGAAAATCTTAGACCACGCGCCTGACGGCGACCCGGCAGCGGGCCCCGGGGATGAGCGACCATGAGGCCCGCCGCCCCGTGTCCCCGCCGCAACTCGGAACGGAAAATAACGTCGGCTGCCGAGCCTATGATATAGTAATCCCCGCTAGGCGCAGCGGGTGATGCCGACTATGACCAAACCGAAAGTGACCGTGCGGGTCAATGAGAAACGCCGGATCTGCCCTCAAGGGACGACTTTAGCTCGCCTGGTCAGGGGAACCCTTCCGGCAGCCGACGTCCTCATCGTCAACGGCTTCCCCGAGGACCAAGGATACACCGTGAGGGATGGCGACCGGATCACGCTGATTCAAAAAGGCCGCGTCCCGTCGCCTTCCGAGCTCGGGACGCTCCTCATGGCCCGGCACTCCCCCGGCGTCTATGAGCGGGTCCGGCGGGCCGTCGTCGGCATTGCCGGGCTGGGCGGGCTGGGTTCTGCCGTGGCCCTCAGCCTGACCCGTACGGGCGTCGGCCGGCTCATCCTGGCCGATTTTGACGTCGTCGAGCCCAGCAATCTGAACCGCCAGCAGTACCTGGTGAAGCATCTGGGAATGGCCAAAACCGAGGCGATGCGGGAACTGCTGGCCGAAGTCAATCCCGCCGTCAGGATCACGACCTTCCAGCGAAAGCTCAGCCCGAGCAACATCTCTGCCGCTTTCCGCGCTGCCGATATCGTCGTCGAGTGTCTCGATCAAGCCCCAGCCAAATCCTGGCTGTTGGGGGCGGTCCGGGAATTGCTGCCCCGGGCCTATCTCATCATGGCCTCGGGGGTCGCCGGGTTCGGTGACAGCAATGCCATCCGGACCTGGAGGATGGGCGAACGCACGTTTGTGGTGGGTGACCTCCGGAGCGCCGCGGGACCCGGCCGGGGCCTCATGGCCCCTCGCGTCGGCGTCGCGGCGAACCATCAGGCCGATCTGGTCATCAGCCTGCTGGTGTCCCCGGACAAGGTCCGGGACGAAACTGTCGATATCCTCGACGGGCCTGATTAGAAAAAGGGGAGCGGGGCACCGACGCTCTCGGCGGGGGCCGGAGCGGGCCCCGGAACCTAGCCTCCGTCAGAAAGCGGGATGAACGAGATCCGGTCCCCCTCGCGGAGCGGCCGGCCGCTCTTTACATACGCTTCAAGCAGTTCCTGGTTGACGAAGATCCGGACGCTTTTCTCCAAACGTCCCGTCCAGGGGATCTGGAACCGCCGGATGAGCGCATCGACCGCTTCCCGGGGATCCGCCGGCAGGGGCATGACCAGTTCCCGTTGACCGGAATACCGGTTCATGATGGTCACGAAGCGGACGCGGACCTGAACGTGGCGGTGCCGACCTGTTTCAGAATTTACGGGCGCTTCTTCAGGTCCTTGATGATGCCGGAGTCGGTCCATTCTTTGATAGTCCCCCACTGGAAGTTCTGGTCGGTGAACCCCACCACCCGCAAGCCCGTCCGGGCCTCACAGTCCAGAAAGGCCTGGATGGAATCGTGGTCCAACCCGTGCCAACCCTCGATCTCCAGCCAGCGGTTCTTTTCGACTTCAAGGAAAATATGTTCCCCGGTCCCGCTGTACGGCGCCTTTGACCTCCTCAATCTATGGACTTTCATAGGGACAGACCACGTCAGTCCTTGGCCTTCAGGGCGGCCGTTGCCTGGAGCATCAGATCGATCTCCTCCGGAGTGTTATAGTGGGCGGCCGAGAGGCGGACCGCGTCTTGCCATCCGAGCGCTTCGAGCGGCAATGTGGAGTAGGCATCCCGAATCCGGGCCGCAAGGCGAACGCCGAATTCCTTGTTATATCTGTCGATGGCCGCCGATGAGTCCAGCCCCGCTAGGCGGAACAGGAAAATGCACAGCCGCTCCCCGATCGCCTCGGGCATGCCGCAGACCGCGACATGGGCCTGGCGCCGGAGACCGGGGACGGCTTCCGTTCCGTTCAAGGCCCGATGGAGGAGGGCTTTCATGTGGGTATGGATCGCGACCTTGGCGGCGACGACGCGGGCCCGCCGGTCCGTCGCGCTCGTGAAATGGCCTCCGAGCCAGGAAAAATAGTCGACCGTCGCCGACCAGCTCGCATACATCATGTGGGCGGGGGAACCGAGGCCCCAGTTCGTCTCGGGTTTGCCGTGCAGCCGTTCGTGGGGCAGCCGGGCCAGCCGCTCGGAGATGTGAGCGAATCCGATGCCCTTGACACAATAGGCCTTGTAGGGCCCGAACGCATAGGCATCGGCGCCGTAATCATCGACATCAATAGGACCGTGCGGGGCGTATTGAACGGCATCGATCAAAACGTAAAGGTCGGGTTTGATCTTCCGGGCCTCGACGATAATCCCTTTGACATCGTTGATCGCCCCCGTCTGGTTAGACCCGTGCTGGAAAGCCAGGAGGCAAGTGTTCTTATCGACCTTTTCGAGGATGCGGGCGGCCGGGACCGAGCTCGTCTCTCGATCCAGTTCGGCTACGCGCCAATCCATGCCGTTCTTCTCGGCGTAACACTGCGTCGCGCCCAGGACCGCCGGATGTTCGAGCTGCGTCGTCACGATGTTGTTGCCGGGCACGTGCGAGGTCACGGCCTCGACCGCCCGGAAAATCGTTTGCGTGGCGCTGTGTGAAGGGATGACCTCGCCGGACCTCGCCCCCAGGAAGATCTTAACGTCCTCCGTCCCCTTGTCCACGGCCTCGACGACAACTTGCGAAGCGGGATTAAAACGATAGAGCTCGTCCGGGAGGGCGGCTTCCCTGGCGACCGTGTTTACGACCGACTTGAGCCTCAGGGAGCCGCCTGAGGCCTCCAGATAGACCCGCCTTCCCGAATAGGGGTCGCCTTCGACATACATGAACCGGTCGCGGATGGTCGCCATCATCTCCGGGGAAAACAGGCCGTTCTCGAGAGTCGTTCTCATTCCGTTACCTCTTCTTTCGGCGTCTTGATGGATTTCCTAGAGGACCAGGAAGCCATTTTATCGATTTTGCCGTTCGTGTCAAGAAGGGGGACGGGCCATAACTTTGAATTTGTAGCCTAAGCTGGGCTTGCTATGGAACAATCTATCACATATTTGCCATTTATCACAATATATTGCTTTACAATCGACAATTTCATTGATAAAATCAGTTATCGCAGTACGACGAAAGGAGATCGCCCTCCGTTGGAAAACAAACTAGACCGTATTGAAGAGGTCCTCCTCATGGGGCCGGGCCCGTCCTGCGTTCCCGATTCCGTGTATGCGGCCCTCGGCCATAAAACGCTGGGCCATATGGATCCCGCGTTCATCGAGATCATGGACGAGGTCAAGAGCCTGTTGCAGGCCGTCATGCAGACACAGAACAGGATGACCCTTCCCATATCCGGCACCGGGTCTGCGGGGATGGAGGCCAGCTTCGTCAACCTCGTTGAGAAAGATGATCCCGTGCTCATCCTCATCAACGGCGTCTTCGGCAAGCGCATGGCTGACGTGGCCGGGCGGCTGGGGGCCCGGGTCGAGACGTTGGAGTTTGAATGGGGGACCCCGGTCGTCCTCGAGCGTGTTGAGGAAAAACTGAGAGGCGGCCGGTACAAGATCCTGGCCGTGGTGCATGCCGAGACCTCGACGGGCGTGAAGAATCCCGTCGAAGAAATCGGCGGGATGCTGCGGGGAACAGACACGCTCTTTCTCGTCGACGCCGTCACGAGCCTCGGGGGTATGCGGGTCGCGACCGACGAATGGGGCGCGGATGCCCTCTATAGCGGGTCCCAAAAATGTCTGTCCTGCCCGCCGGGGTTGGCGCCGATCTCGTTTTCGACCCGCGCGCTTGAGATCATCGCCGCCAGGAAGACGAAGGTGCCGAATTGGTACCTGGACATCAGCCTGTTAACCCAGTATTGGGGCGGGCGGTCGCGCGTCTACCATCACACGGCGCCCATCAACATGATCTATGCGATCTATCAATCCCTCCTCCTCATCATGGAGGAGGGGTTTGACAGCGTCTGCCGGCGGCATCTGGATTGTCACCGGCGATTAGTCGAAGGGCTCGAGGCCCTGGGGCTGGAGATGCTGGTTTCCCGGGATTGCCGGCTTCCGATGCTCAACTCCCTCCGCATTCCCGAGGGGGCCGACGACGCCGCGGTGCGCGGCCGCCTGCGCAACGAGCACAAGATCGAGATCGGGGCCGGTCTGGGGCCCTTGGCCGGAAAGATCTGGCGCATCGGGCTGATGGGCCACACCGCCAGGCCGGAGAACGTCGATAGGGTGCTCGGCGCGCTGAAGCAGGTCCTGGGCCGGTAGACAGACGGGAGGAGGACGAACGATGCCTGCTGGGTATTGGGGCAAGATCCTCAGGATCAACCTCGATGATCTGTCTTACACCGTCGAAGAGAAAGGGGACTATTTTTATCGGACGTTCATGGGCGGAAGCGCCATGGCGTCCTATTTTCTATTGACGGAATTGGATAAGGGCGTCGATCCGCTCGGCCACGGGAATGTCCTGGTGTTGACGACCTCTGTCCTGACCGGGGCGGCGCTGCCCGGAGCGAACCGGATCAGCATGGCGGCCAAGTCCCCCCTCAGCGAAGGCTTCGGCGAGGCCGAGGCCGGGGGCTTCTTTTCCGTCGAGCTGAAAAAGGCCGGATTCGACGCCGTGGTCATCCGGGGCCGGGCGCCGGGGCCCGTCTACCTCTGGATCAACGACGGGAAGATCGAGTTCAGGGACGCCGCACACCTCTGGGGGCGCGACTCGGGATTCGCCCAGGACACCATTCGCCGGGAATTGGGGGATGCCAAGATCCAGACGCTGGCCATCGGCCAGGGGGGAGAGAACCTGGTCCGGTACGCCTGCGTCGTCCATGATCTCCGCCATACGTGCGGCCGGGCCGGGATGGGGGCCGTCATGGGTTCCAAGAACATCAAAGCCATCGCTGTACGGGGAAGGCTCAATCCGGCTCTGCACAATAAGGAAAAAATAAAGGACCTGGGCTCGTTTTTCGTCCGCAACAGGAAAGGCCACCCCGTCTGCGATATCCTGACCTACGGAGGGACATGGGCATGGGACATGGAGGATCTGGATACCGACGGCGTTCTGCCGACCCACAATTTTCATGGAGGGTCGTTCGACAAGATTGAGGACGTGACCTTTGAAAAGCTGAAGGACACCGTGTTCGTCGGCCAGTACACTTGCTATGCATGTCCCGTCCGCTGCAAGCCAATATGCGGCGGCGGGAAATATGAGATCGACCCGGCCTACGGGGGGCCCCAATATGAAACGGCGGGCGCGTTCGGGCCCAACCTCCTCATCCATGACGTCGAGGTGATTGCCAAGGCCCACGAGCTCTGCAACCGGTACTCGATCGATTCGATCGATGCGGGCATGACGATCGGCTTCGCGATGGAATGCTTTGAAGAGGGGCTCATCACGAAGGGCGACACGGACGGCATCGATCTGCGCTTCGGTAACGGCGCGGCGCTCCTCGAGCTGATCGAAAAGATCGCCTTCCGCCGGGGTTTCGGGGCGCTTCTGGCCGAGGGAAGCTATCGGGCCGCGAAGGCCATCGGCAAGGGAGCCGAACGTTTCGCCATGACCGTCAAGAAGCAGGCTTTTGCGATGCATGAGCCGAGGGGCAAGAACAACATCGGTTTCGCCTTCGCTCTCTCGCCGGTTGGGGCCGATCATATCGAGGCGGCCCACGACATGAACTTCCAGGAAGGCCGTTGGGCCGTTCCCGACCTCTACCCGGTCGGCATCCTGAAAGGCATCCCGGCCAGGGATCTCGGTCCCTATAAGGTCAGATGGTTCGTCCTCAACCAGCATATCTATAGCGTCCTGAACACGCTCGGTCTATGTTTTTTCACGGCCGGTCCGGCGCGCCTTTTCCGGCTGAACCACATGGTCGAGATGGTGAACGCGGCCACCGGCTGGGAGACGAGCCTCTATGAGCTGATGATGCTGGGGGAGCGGACGACAACGCTGGCGCGCCTCTTCAATGCGCGCGAGGGCTTCGACCGGACGAGCGACGAGCTGCCCAAGCGGCTCTTTGAGCCGTTGCAAACGGGTCCGCTGACAGGGGTCGCGCTGGACGAGGTGGCCTTCACCCGGGCCCTGGACCTGTATTACGAGATGATGGGATGGGACGTGGCCACGGGCATGCCCCGGCAAGCCAAGCTCTACCATCTCAACATCGCCGACCTGTCGCAGTTCTAATCAGATCTTCACGTCCCTGTCGCGGAACCTGAGGACCTCCATCCCCAGACAAACGCCGGTCCCGTCCCGGACGGGTGTCCTCGACGATCGTCGGCAGGCCGGGGCCCACAGGCTCGGGCCGCATTATTACAAAATTACAGCAATTCTTTGATTATTTAAATAAATTATTTGTCTTTCCTAAAATATATTGACATATTCACTCTGCAATCACTAATATAGTGAAAGATTATAAAATCGAACGAGGAGAATAAACATGTCCCTTAAGAGAGGCCGCTGGGCGCTTTCGGCCGCGCTTGTCCTCCTCGCCGCCTCGGGCATTCAGGCCCAGGAGGCTAAGGCCCGCGTTGAACTCCTGAACCTGATCCGGAGGGAGAAGTTCGACAAGATCGTGCCGGGGGCGATGCGGGATCATCATGTCGACATGTGGATCCATGTCATCCAACGCGGGGATCCCGACGCCTACGCCCTGGATTTCGGGACCACGATGGGGTATGTCATTTTCACAGACAGGGGTGGCGACAGGATTGAGAGGGCTCTGTTCGGCAACAGCTTTGCGGAGATCGCCGACGAATCCGTCTATGACATCATCGGGCCGGAAACCGACATCACCAAACACGTCGCGGAGCGCGATCCGCGGCGCATCGCGGTCAACATGTCGGAATCGCTCAGCCAGGACGACGGGTTCTCCTTCACGGGGCACAAGAAGCTGACAGGCTTGCTGGGTGAAAAGTACGCGCAGAGGTTGGTCACGTCCGAGGACGTTATCACCGATTTCCGGGTCCGGCGCGTTCAAACCGAGATCATTGCCGTGGCCAAAGCCTGTGAGATTCAAAGGCGCATCATGGAAGCGGCCCTGGAGGGCATCAAACCGGGTCAGACGACCCGCGAAGAGCTCGCCTGGTGGGCCAACGATCAGCTCCTGGCCCAGGGGATCGAGCCGTCCTATTTTGGCTTGGAAATGCCCGGGATCCAGCATTCGCCGACGTCTTCTCCGGCCGAAACCGAACGCCCGGGATACATCTTCCAGCGAGGTGACCTAGTCTCGTGGGATTGGGGCATCCATTACCTGAATTTCGGAACTGATTTCAAGCGGAAGGCCTACCTCCTACGGGCCGGGGAAACGGCACTTCCCCCGAGCATCCAAAAGGCCTGGGACCGGGGACTCTTCGCGCGGGAGGTCATCCGCCGAACTTTCAGCTCAGGCAGGACCGCGGGCGAAACCCTGAAGGTCGTGGTCGCAGCCCTGGAAAAAGCGGGATTTGTCTACACGCCTTTCGTGGATACCCCGCAGGATAAGGAGATCATCCAGGCCATGAAGGACGCCGATCCATCCGGCTTTTCCATCGACTGTCACTGCATGGGCAACACCGGCAACAGCGAGGTCGCCGAGGGGCCCTCCATGGCTCCTTTTCGGCCCCATCGGGCCCACCTTGTCATCCAGCCGAACAATCTCATCTCGTTCGAGTTCATCGTCCATACGTGGATTCCGGAATGGAAGACGAGACTGGCTATCAACTTCGAGGACAACGCCGTCGTGACGGCGAGGGGAGTTGAGGCCCTCTACCCGCGAAATGACAAGGTGATTCTCGTGCGGTGATACCCTTGAGCGTTCATGAGAGACGAGGCTTAACGGTTGTCTCCAAGACCGTTCAGGGCGGGACAGATCGCAGAACAATCGATGTTCCTCCCGGCGGCGACGACGGCACTGATCAAGAGTCAAAGGAGGTTCGGCGATGTCGATCCGGAAGTTAGGGAGTCTGATCCTTTTCCTGTGTTTTTTCATGGGCTTTCCCGATTCGGGACATTCGCGGTTGGGGGCTGCCGATGCGATCCCGGCCAAGGTATCGGCCCTGGACGCGGACGAAGACTCCGGCCTTTATAGGGATGTCTATAAAGACATCAATATGAAGGAATGGAATAACAGGATTCGCCGGGAGAAGTTCGACGTCGTTCTCCCCTTCGTCATGAGGAAACACAAGATCGACATGTGGATCCATGTCATGAGCACGACGAGGCCTGACTCCTTCGGCGCGGGAGAACTGGGCAGCACGTCCGGCCTCTTTGTTTTCACGGACCGCGGCGGCGACCGGATCGAACGGGCGGTTCTCGGGCGCCGCTGGGGAATCAACCACCGGGAGGATTATTTGGCGCCGAGTCGCCTGGTCGAGGAATCGGGGGTTTACGATATCATCAGTGACCCGGTGCGGGTGCAGGAACCCGTGGGGGGACCGATGACGGAGTATGATTATCGTTTCAGGGGCCTTAGGGAATTCGTCGTCGAACGGGATCCCAAGTGCATCGCCGTCAATTTCCTTCAAGATCTGGGACCGTCCGTCACCGAGACGGACACCGAAGACGGCATTTCGCACACGGATTACCTCCTGCTGACCAAAGAGCTGGGCCCGGAATACGCCGGCCGGCTCATCTCATCGGAATATGTCTTGATGGACTTCATCACGAGGACCGTGCCGAGCGAGGTCCAACTGCTCAAAAAGATGCGGGAGGACGAAACCCTTCGGGTCAAGGAGATCTTTTCCAAAATCGTGCCCGGCGTCACGAAGGCCCGTGATGTGGGAATCAACGTCTTCAGACGCAGGGGGACAAGGATTTCGCAAAGGGGAAGGACCAAGGGCTATGAGGATCCCGTCATCGAGGGGGGTGATATCGTCGCCGCACCGAGCCAGGGGATGTATGGTTATGTCCTCCGTCGAGGAGAGACGGAGCCACCTTTGGAAATCAAAAAGCTCTGGGCGGAGTATCAGAAGATCGACAAGATCCTGACTTCGACAATCAAGGCCGGAATGACCCCTCACGATATCATCCGCGACTACACAAAGAACTTTGAGGCCGCGGGGATTATCCTCAGGGATAACCAGCTTCATATGGTGCTTCCAAAAAATGACTATCCCGTTTATTCCGCAGGGTATGATCCCGCGAAGACCGAGATCAGCGTCGACTGCCATGGCATGAGAAAGGGGGCACGGGAGACGAAGGAAGAGAACTACTTCGGCCCCAGGATCGGCTCCCTCGGTCCCGACTGGATGAAGAACATCCCCCTGCCGCCCAACCATCACTTCGTTCTGGAGTATTTCTTCTACATGCCGGCGCCCTCGAAGCAATACGAGGATCAATATCTGTTTTGGTGGGATCATGAGCAGGCGATTGCGACGGAGAACGGTGTCACGTACCTATCCCCGCTCCCCAAGGAGCTTTGTCTCATCCGTTAGTCCGGCGCGGGGTGAAGGAAGGAGCGGTATGATGCGAGCGAAGACTGTCCTCCTGGGTGCAGAAAGGCTTACGATCGACGACGTCGCGGCGGTCGTCTATAAGAACATGCCAGTGAGGCTGTCCCCCGAGGCGCGCGGGAAGATTCAAACGGGTCATATCCGGCTGAACACGCTATTGGCCTCGGGCCTTGCGGTCTACGGCATCAACACGGGCTTCGGTGCGCTCAGCGGCGTGGCCATCCCCCGGAACCGGCTTAAAGAACAACAGGCTAATCTCGTGCGGAGCCACAGCGCCGGCGCCGGCGATCCCTTCCCGCCAGAGATCGCCAGAGCGGCCCTACTCGTGACCGCGAACAGCCTGGCCAAGGGCCATTCGGGCAGCCGGAGGATCTTGGTCGACACCCTCGTCTCGATGATCAATAAGGGGGTCACTCCCGTCATCCCCTCGCAGGGCTCGATTGGCGCCAGCGGGGACCTCATCCCATTAGCCCATGCCGCGGGCGTCCTGATGGGTCAGGGAGAGGCCTGCCATCAAGGGAGAACGTCCCCGGCCCGCATGGCCATGCAGAAGGCCGGCGTCCCCCTGCTGGAGCTCGAGCCCCGGGAGGGCGTAGCCTTAACCAACGGCACGCATATGATGACGGCGCTCGGAGCCCTGACCGTCCACCGGGCCAGAAGGTTGAACAAGCTTGCGGACGTGGCCCTGGCCCTGAGCCTGGAATCGATCCTGGGCCTGACCGCGTCCCTGGACCCTGACGTCCACAGGCTCCGACCGCACGCCGGGCAACGGGCCACGGCCCGGAACGTTCGAAAACTCGTCAGGGGCAGCAAACTCGTGGCGGCCCATCGTTATTCCGAAAAGATCCAGGACGCCTATTCTCTGAGGTGCGCCCCGCAGATCCATGGGGCGGTCAAGGATGCAGTCCGTTACACCCGGTCGGTCCTGGAGACCGAGCTCAATTCCGTGACCGACAACCCCCTGATCTTCGGGAACAAGGTCGTTTGCGCCGGGAATTTCCACGGACAGCCCCTGGCCGTCCCGCTGGACGCCCTCGGGATCGCCCTGACCGTTCTCGGCAACGTGTCCGAGCGACGCATCGACCGTCTGATGAACCCCAACCTGAGCGGGCTGCCCGCCTTTCTCGCCCCCGACCCCGGGCTTCACTCCGGATACATGATGGCTCATTATCTCGCCGCGGCCCTCTCGCTCGAGAATCGGGGGCTGGCCTCGCCGGGCAGCGTGGATTCCGTGCCGGTCTCGGCGGGCAAGGAGGACTACAACTCCAACGGGATGTGGTGCGCCCGGAAGGCCTGGCAGATCACGAAGAACGTCGAGACAGTCATCGGCATCGAGATCCTCTGCGCCGCCCAGGCCCTGGATTTCCTGAAAGGGGAGCCCGGCCCCGGCACGGCGGCGGTCCGCCGGGCCGTCCGGCGGAAGGTTCCCCCTCTCAAAGGGGACCGGGTCATCCATGCGGACATTCTCGCGATGCGGGAGCTCATCGCCTCAGGCACGATCATCGAGGCGGCGGAAGACGCCGTCGGGCCATTGGACGCCTGAACTGGGAGCGAAGCCGCTCCGTTCGGACTATACTTTGAGGAGGTTCAGAATGAAAAAGTGGGTTGGAGCGCTGGTCGTCGTCCTGATCTGTTCGATCTTATCCTGCCGGGGAGGGAACGGAGAGGCCGGCGCCAAAGGCCAGACGGCGCAGGATGACAGGGACGCCAGGATGCGGCGGGCCGTCGCGGAGGTCAAGTACGATGTGCCCGCGAAGATCGATATTAATTACGAGGTCCTCGACCGCATCGATACCTCCGGCTCGCCCTACGGGGTCGTCCCGCCCCCCACGGAGCTCGGAGAGACGTTGAACGGCTTATTCTCGAAATACACGAAGCACCTGGCTCCCAACGGCAAGCCCATCCATATCTTCGCCCAATCCGGCGTGAGCGACCTCCAGGTCGCCCGGGCACGGGAGATCCTGAAGTACCACCTGACGGACGCCCCAGGGACCCAGTATGGACACGATAAAGCGGCCATCGCCAACCGCATGGCCGACGTGAGGGC
>Ga0209048_10002248_pt1 | contig 19334 bp, 18 predicted proteins | sample FrelakmetCRP12CR_FD_187146 | JGI IMG/M metagenome (GOLD analysis project Ga0209048, IMG submission 187146) | Freshwater lake sediment microbial communities from the University of Notre Dame, USA, for methane emissions studies - CRP12 CR (SPAdes)... | ecosystem: Environmental > Aquatic >... | reverse complement strand
ATCTGAAAGGTCTATGCTGGCTCTTCCGCTAATTGAAACATGACCGTATATGCTCGTGTGTGGTTCAGTTTTCGTCCTATCAACATACAAATGCAATCCGAGTCTTTTGCATCGCTCAATAAGATAGGGCCAGTCTTCACTGTTCGTTCCGTAGCCTACGATTATGTCCGGGTCGAATTCTCGGACCCAGTCTATGAATGATTCTAGAACAGGCTTGTCGTTTTTGTCTTCGTTCGCCACGAACTGTTTTTCCTCTCCACTATCTGTTGCCACTGAGATCATGACGACAGGGTTTCTCTCGGGCTTGGGTGTTCCTTCTTTGCTGTAACAAACCATTGTAAACCCTAGGATCCTCAATTGTGGAGGCTCAGCCTTTTCGACGGGTTTCGGCGATGTCTTTGCCATGTACACCTTGTCAACTTGAACGCCCGAAAGCCCAGTTTCTTCAATAACCTCCACTTCATGCCACGCGCAAGGGACAACGCCGTTGTCAATCATGTAGCGCATGGAAAATCGAATGTCGTCTTCGAGGCAGTCTTTTACACCTTCGAGGTCTCGAAGGGTTCTTGCACATTTTGGCATGGCTTCAGGGTTCTTACAGTAAACTTTCACAGCTTTGACTGGTTTGCCAAAAAACATCCTCTCAGCAACCTCGAGTCTCACGATTGCTGAATATTTCTTATTCTTGATCTCTTCAACCACTCTTGTAACATCTTCACTCTTTTCAACAACAGCATAGAAGTAATCAACAAAATTCCTGTCAATAACAAGCACTCTCTCTCCAGAATCATTGACTCCCCAAAGCCGAATCTCCACACCGCCATTTACAACCTCATAGTTCACATCCAAGAGCCAAAAAACAACCTTAGCCATGAACACTCTTTCCATGCAATCAATAGTGAAAAAACAACTTTTAACGGTTTGCTGTTTTGGGCGTGTCTATTTCTGTTTGCTCTATGAACCAAGCTCGAAAGGTCCATGATTCGCTGTTTTCAAGTTCACTTGAAGGTATTTCATAGCACGCGCTTTTGGAAGTTCACTTCTTAATTCTTGTGACTTCGAATTTGACACCGCCGTCCCCGCAGCTTAGTTCAGCAACCTTGCTCATCCAGTCGTTCTCTGCCAATTCCCTTGAAAGAGGAGTAAGATACGGCATGAGAGAGCTTAATGCGTAAAGACAAACATTAGTCGACTCTTTCATGTCAATGCTTGCATCATCTATCACTATCTTGTCACCAATCCTGCAGTTAGCCGCACATTTTTGCAGGACTTGAACAACTTCGAGCACCACTCTGTACATGCAAATGCACCCAAACGAGTAGTTGCACATCTGGCTATTAGCTTTAACCATCTCGACATTAGGCAAGTGCCTCAAAGTTTTTTCCACATTTTTCTGGACAGAATTATGTTACGTTTTGGTTGCGTGCACTTGATGGAGCCTTAGGTCAAAAGACTTAACCGTATCAGGCAGAACAAGCTACTGACTTTACAGCAATCGACGTTGGAGAGGCGTGATGCCTTGAAAATCTTGGAAACAAACCTGAAAAAAGGCTACATAAAGATCATTCCAGAAACAATTGATGATCTATGGCACTTGCACAATGTCATTTACAAAAACGATGAAGTCTATGCTCACACGACACGCGAAGTCAAATCAGATGAGAAATACTCAAGACCCGGCAGGGACGAAAGGATTTCAGTCTTTCTAGGAGTCAGGGTCGAAACCGTAAAATGGGACAAGCTTCTAGGGCGGCTCAGAGTTCACGGAACTATTTGCCAGGGCCCAGACACTGTTCCAGGGGGTGCACATCACACTCTCAGCATTGCCTTGAACACCCCGATCACGGTCGTGAAGAAAGAATGGGCGAGACATCACCTTGAAAGACTGGAAAGAGCAAGCAAGACATCTGAAAAATCCATGATAATAGTTTCAATAGATGACGAAAGCTACGCGATAGCTACGACCATGCAGTATGGTATCGAAGGGAGGATAGAAGAAAGAATAAAGCTTCCTGGAAAGCTTGAAGCTGAGAAAAGGAGCTTGGCAGTCAATGAATACTTTAGGAGAGTATTGGCTAGTCTGCGACAGGTTTGGATGATGACAAGAAGCCCGATCGTAATCATTGGTGTTGGATTCGTGAAGAATGATTTTGTGAGATACCTTGAAAATGAGGCAACAGACGTCGCCAGAGCTGTCATAGATGTGAAAAGCGTTAACAACGGTGGCGTTTCGGGGATAAATGAAGCTCTACGCTCAGGCGTTCTGCTCAAAGCTATGAAGCATTTGCGAATTGCTGAAGAAACCGAGATAATGGAAGAGATCCTGAAAAGACTGGGCAAAGGCGAATCCACTGTCACTTATGGACTGAGCGAGGTTGAGAATGCCGCGAAACTGGGCGCTGTTGAGAAGGTCGTGTTGGCTGATTCGATGATACGTGAATCGACGGATGAACAACGTCTACATCTAGAGGGCATAATGAGACGAGCAGAGCAAAAAGGAGGCGGAGTGGTTATAATCAGCACGGAACATGAAGCTGGAGAAAAACTCACCGCTCTTGGTGGCATAGCCGCGTTGCTCCGTTTTCCAGTTCAGCAAACTGAGCCATAGCAAGGCTTAATTGCTCATGAGCATCAAAACAGTTATCACGTCAAAACAAGTTATATCAAAACCAAACGTTTGATTATGTTGTTGTCGTGTTTGAGATGGGAATGAGCAAACGAAAACCATTAATCACTATTCAGAACATCGTGGCGTCGGTCACGCTTAACCAGAGAATAGACTTGAAGCTCATAGTCCAGAAATTTTCGCATGCTGAATATAATCCAAAGGTGTTCCCAGGACTCGTTTTCAGACTGAAGAAACCCAAAACGGCCACATTGATCTTTGAGACTGGCAAGATGGTTTGTACTGGGGCGAAGTCAGAGAAAGAGGCAGTGCAAGCAGTGAACAAGGTGACCAAGGAACTGAAGAGCAATGGAATCGCCATCATGAACAAGCCCATAATAAAAATCCAAAACATCGTTGCATCAGCCGCGCTAGGCGGCGAAATAGACCTAGAAAACGTTGTCTACAAGCTTAAGAGAGTCATGTACGAGCCTGAACAATTCCCTGGTGCAGTGTTTAGGATGGATGAACCGAAAGTGGTGTTTTTGATCTTCTCAGCCGGAAAACTAGTGTGCGTCGGTGCGAAACGAGAGCAGGACGTGTATGAAGCCGTGAATAATATACAAAAACTGTTGGAAGAACAAGAGCTGATTTTTTACCCGAAATAGCAGTTTAATATGCTATCTTAAACTTGTCAATCGTCTGTGAACAGCTGGATTCTGTTTGGCCATTCGGCTTAGAACTAACTCGAAGTTTTCATTTTCTCGCAGTTCTCTCTTAATGAAAACGCCTGTTCTTCCGATCTTGTCTCTCCTCAAAAGTGCGTGAACTCGATCTAAGACGGTGTCAACCGATATTCCTAACAATTTGGCCACATGTTCTTCCTGCCCAGCTACAGTGCTTTCCACATGACCTTCCTCGGTTGGTTCAATAAGCATCAGTCGCTTGTCAACTCCAGCTGTTCGCTGTTTTTTTCTCAGGTTTTCAAGTGTTGCTTGGCCGCCGAACCTGTAGAATTCGGTCTCTACCCTGCGCATTTTCATCAATGGAAACGAAATGGTTGTGTTTTCTTCTATTTCAATGTGGGCTTTTATTGAATAGGTAGGCGTGGCTTGCACGATTACGCGCTTACTGATTGATATGCCTGCTTTCTCCAAAACGGTTTCTACCGTGAATGAAGATATCTGCGTTGCCACGAAAATATCTATGTCACTTTTGGCATTAACGTCTCCTCTGGCAATACTGCCATGCACGATAGGTTCCAATTGCGCACTCTCCAAGACTTCCATCGTCTGTACAGCCTTACCTCTAAGCTCTTCCAACAGTGCCCAGCGTTTAGCATCATAGAACACTTCCAGGTGTTCTGCGTGTCTCACGGGTTTCCTTGTCATTCAACGGCGCCTTGTCAAAAGACTATTGTATCTGGTTTATTTTAGTAGTTCTGGAAAACCGTCTGCTGCGTGAAGCTTGAATGAATACACGTCCTTTAATCTGCACTGCCTGCAAAACTAGAGACGCCTTCTTCTCCAGACCATATTCTGGAGAAAAACTCTGCAAACGATGTTTCACCAAGTCCATTGAGGAAAAGACCAGAGCGACTGTAGCAAAGTACAGGATGCTCAAATTCGACGATAGAGTCGCAGTGGCGGTTTCAGGTGGGAAAGATAGCATAAGCTTGTTGCACATATTGGCCAAAATGCAGCGAGATCACCTGAAGTCTACGCTCGTTGCGGTCACAGTGGATGAAGGAATAAGGAATTACAGGGATGAGGCCCTAAGAGTAGCGGTCGGAAACTGTAAGAAGCTCGGTGTGGAACACCACGTAGTCTCTTTTAAGCAGCTCTTTGGCTTCACGTTGGACGAGATCGTTAAGCTTCAAAGGCAAAAAGGCGAGGGCAACGTGACTTCGTGCGCCTATTGTGGTGTCCTGCGAAGAAGAGCCTTGAACATGACAGTTAGGGAGATCAAAGCAGACAAGCTTGCAACGGCGCATACATTGGATGATGAGACACAAACAATTCTCCTTAACATCTTTCATGGAGATGTTCTGCGTATAGCGAAAGAAAAGCCTGTGACTGATGAGGTGCACCCTAAGCTTGTGAGGAAGATCAAGCCTTTCTGCGAAATTCCTGAGAGGGAAACTGCCTTGTATGCTTACGTTAAGAAGATCGAGTTTCAGAGTAGACCTTGTCCCTATGCTTCAGAAGCGTTGAGGAATGACGCTCGCATAATGCTTAACAGGATGGAGGAAAAACATCCGGGAATCAAGTTCACGATCTTTAAGTCAATCGAGAAAATCCGGCCAGCCTTGGGAGAGATGGCCCAGAAGGAAGGTTTAGGAGAATGCGGCGAATGCGGCGAACCTACGACTGCCAGGATTTGCAGGACGTGTCAACTGCTGAAGAGTATTCAATGACTACAGCTAGATGCTGTCCTGCAAATCTCGTAAGCGTCTAGCCTTGCTTGTTTGCCATGCCTTCAAACTTCAATTTGCGTAGGATCATTGACGCTTCGTTGGCGCTCCGTGCTGAAGTTATTCTCTTGGCTTTTTGCAGGGCTACGTTGTAGCCGCAGTAAGGGCAGGTTCTGGTTTTCTGTTCAGCTTGGGCTAGCAGAAGGCCTCCACACTTGGGACAAACCACTATGTATGTGACAGTCAGTTCGTTCACCTATCGAAAACCTTTTCCATGTTTGGGCTAATTAGCATTTGTGCAGAGGAAAACGGATGTCTGTTGAAGACAAATACGCGGTCAAGTCTTCGTCTGAATTGACGCAGGTGGCGATTCGCTATTTCAGGAAAGAAGGTTACAAGGTGGAGCAAGCAGAGACGACGCTTGAGGGCTTCAGCGGAATCTCGAACAAGTTTGACTTGATTGTGCAGAAAGGGCATGTTGAGCAGGGCGTTTGGGTGAGGGACTGGAACAGAACCATCGGCGTGAATCTTGTGATAAATATTGATAAGGCTTCGGAGGATGTGGGCTTGTCGAGTCCGATGATAGTTGGTGAAAAGTTCAGTGATCATGCAAAAGCTTACGCGAACAGAAGGAAAATCACCCTATTGACAAAACAGAAAATTGCACTCAGCTTGAGGTAAATCGGCTCAAATTCTCAGAAACTCGTCTAGCAAACCTTCACTTTCTAGCTTACCAATCCAATCAACGATACCAACTTGACAGCCCTCTTTACTTTCCAGTATGGCCAAGATTTCAGCCACGATTTCTTCGACGGCTTTGCCTGAAACGTCCAGCTCACACACTTCTCCACCGCCATGAACACCTAGCGCATCAACCAAACAAACATCTAGAATTTCAGAAGCCAAATTCTCCCACAGCTTAGCGCCAGAAAAGCCTCGCTGTTCCATCAGTTTCCTGAGCTCAACAGGGTCACGCCTTAACACGAAGACATGTGATACAAGTTGCTTCGGGACTGCATTTACGGCATAGTGCCCATCGACAATCACATCTTTGTTGTTACATTCGTTGATTATCTTCGCGAGTTCTTCGTTCATCTTCTTTTCGTTTATGATTAGGGTTTTCCTTGTTTTGTCTTCGCCTAGGATGAGTTTTCTGCGGGTAGCTAAATCAGTCAAGTTCAGATAGAGTGCATCGAGTTTTGAACTGAGTGCTTGTGAGACCAAAGTTTTTCCCACGCAAGGTGTTCCAGTAATCAAGATGACCCGTTTATGCAATCACCATCAGTCCATAGTCTTACGTGAATGTGCAAGTAGAATAACGTTTCCAAAATTCTTATTGCTGTCCAGTAGCGCTAGATAGTTTGGGCTGGCGAGTTGGTGTGTGGCTTTCGAGCCTCGGAAAAAAGGCTTGAGGAAACTCCGCCCACGCGTAGAATTGCAACGCCTGCAAGGGCGTAAGGCGAGAGCCTTGGCTACGGAGCAGAAACGAAACGTCCATCCAGCATGTGCCGATGACGCATGGAGATGCCGAGAATTCTGGGTGCGAAACGGTGAAACGGCCGTCCTGCAAGTGGAAAGGGCAAACAGACGCCTATGAGGAATCTACCCAAGGCGCGGGTAGCCCGATTAGCCGAATGCCACAAAAAACAAAAGGCGGGTTACGGCCAACACGCCAGCCTTTTGGAATAACACGTATACCTCTTTCTTGCGAGCTCGTGTACACTTATCGAGGTAGCGAATATTATAGCTAGTCGATGTAGCTGCAGGAATTATCCATTGGGAGTTTTGTAGTTCATAATTGAGAATACTTCATATTCGTCCCCAAGGGTCTCCCTTCCGTGGAGATACTCTAGTTCTATCAAAAAGCCCATTCCCACAATTTTCCCGCCCAGCTTTTCGACTAGTTCAGCATTAGCCTTGATTGTGCCGCCTGTCGCCAGTAAATCATCAATAAGCAGAACTTTCTGGCCGGGCTCAATGGCATCTTCATGAATCTCAATGGTGTCGGACTCGTATTCCTTTTGGTAGGTGAGGCTTACTGCCTTTGCAGGCAGTTTTCCTTTCTTCCTTATAGGGACAAAACCGACCCCAAGTTCATAAGCCAGTGCTGCTCCTAATATGAAACCTCTGGCTTCACTTGATATTATAACATCTACGTCCTTATCTCGATAATGGTCAGCCATCTGTTTAACGCATTCTTTGAATGCGTGTTTGTCTTTCAGAAGTGGAGTTATATCCCAGAAAACTACGCCTTTAAATTCGGGTATTCGTCTAATTCTCGATTTGAGATCCAATTCCTTTCATCCTTCATTTCTTAGTCGTTGGACTCAGTTAGAGCAGTGCTTTTTGTAATGCACTCTTGCACTCGCATCTTCTTACTTTCGGTATATTTGGAATTGCTTCAGCAATTATGCTCTTGACTTTTTCCACATTTGCCTTCATAGTTTTCCGGACTTCAGATGCACTAACCGGTTGATCTTTCCACACATCATAGTCAGTAACAGTTGCTACACAAGAATAGCACATCTCGGCTTCTCGAGCAAGAACACACTCTGGAACAAGAGTCATGCCTACGACGTCTGCCCCCCATGTCCTGAACATTCTGGATTCCGCTTTTGTTGAGAATCTTGGTCCTTCTATGCAAACATAGGTGCCAGCATTGTGAGTGCTGACGCCTACGTCGCCAGCTGCCTTTATCAGAGTCCGCCTCAACTCCGGACACATTGGCTCGGCTACCGATATGTGGCATACCTCCCTTCCTGCATAGAATGACTGTTCTCGCCTAGTTGTCCTGTCTATGAATTGATCGATGAATACAACATCTCCCGGTTTGAAATCTTCCCTCAGGGAACCAACCGTTGAAGGTGCAAGTATCCTTTGAACACCAAGTTTTTTCAAAGCGAAAATGTTTGCTCTCGAATTGACGTCAGTCGGTCTTATCGTATGTTTCTTCGAGTGCCGCGGTAGAAATGCTATGCATCTTCCTTTCAATTCTCCTATTGCAATTGAATCAGAAGGCGGACCATAGGGTGTGCGCACCTCCATCTCCTTAACATTCTTGAGAAGCTTCGGATCGCAAAAGCCAGTCCCCCCAATGATTCCAATCTCTGCCTGCATGAGAATCTACTTTCAGGTCTCGATTAATAAAAATAGCGACTACAGCATTGGCAGTTCCATACTAGGCGTCAACGTATATCTAGGCTAGGCTCAGAGTAGGCACCGCCTTAAGGCGCGAGTGGTCTCGACGACTTTTTGGCGGCAGCAAAAGCAACGCTGTAAACAATGTTGCAGTCAAGGTTGTTGTCTTTGGCAATGTTCTCGGAGCCCTCTCATGTAGAAAGACCTTATTCCTACAGCCGCGCTATTACTATGCAACATTACTTCTGCCGTTACTTTTGAAGCATGTGGGCCAATTTTGCGGGAGAAGATCCCCCTTTTCCGCAAGCATACTGGGCATGTGGTCCCTGCTTTTCCTGTTTTTCTTTTTTGTCACATCAAGCCCCATGGCGATTACCCCAGTCTTCCCATCCTTGCCTTGGAAGCCCGAATAAGGTGAACAGTGTCTCAGAAAACAGAAAAGGAAGGGGCTTTTGCGAGAAGTTTCCATCTTTTGTTCGTGTTATCACCAACATGCCACTCGTTTGAATGAAACCCTTATCCTACTCGAACCTCTTAGCGGATTATCTACCTCTCAGCAAAGCCTATATTGATAGAGGAATCAAGGATGGGATGTGCACGTGAACTATGGGAAATGATGATGATTACGTTTTGACAGTGTCCAATCTAAGCTTGAAGCTTCAGAATCAGACAATTCTGGACAACGTGAGTTTCAAGCTTAAGAGAGGAACCACCTTGGCAATTGTCGGGCCAAACGCTGCGGGAAAGACGATGCTTTTCAAAGTCCTGTTGAACCTAGTGCCGTATAGTGGTAAAGTCGAATGGGCAGAAAAAGTGAAGATAGGCTATGTTCCACAGAACATCGCTGTAGATGACATTCCCATCTCTGTGAAAGATTTTTTGTTGTTCAAAGATAATGTGAATGTGGAGAGTTCTCTCAGTCCCGTGAGACTTAGCAATAAGAATGTGGCAGACAAAACGCTCGGCGTACTGTCCGGAGGACAACTTCGGAGAGTATTGATTGCGTGGGCCTTGGCTGACAACCCGAATGTTCTGCTGTTCGATGAACCAACGACCGGCGTCGACCATGACAGCGAAGAACCCATATTCATAACACTTAACGAGTTGAAGAAGAAAAACAGCATAACCATCCTTCTGATTACACATGACGTTCATATCGTCAGGGAATACTCAGATTATTTGCTGGCATTGAATAGGTGCGTCACATTCTTTGGTGAATCAAAAGAAATAATGAACCCGTCAATACAGAGAATAATCTACGGCGAAACAGTGTGCGCGGGAACACCCGACGAAAAAACGTGACCATCTATGACGGAAACCTTGATTCTTAGCCTATTGACCGGGATCTTTGTGGGCATTTCAGCAGGCTATTTGGGCTCCCTAATGGTCCTTGAAAAAATGGCGCTAGTTGGCGATGCCCTCTCACATGTGGCTTTGCCAGGACTCGCATTGGGAATACTATTCAACTTCCCATGGTTCCTAGGAGCTTTTGCCTTCCTATTCACATCAGCCGTCATCATCTGGTATCTAGGTAGAGTCACTAAGCTATCCTATGAAACGATCGTTGGTGCAATGTTCACCCTTGCTCTGGCAGTCGGCATACTGATAATTCCGCAAACTGAACTACTTGAAGCACTGTTTGGAGACATAACAAAGGTAACAATTCTAGAGACTGCTACAGCGGTAGTCATCTCTGTAATAGCAGTGATCTTGACTAAGCTGATCTACAAAAAACTCGTACTTGGCATGATCTCAGAAGAACTGGCAATCTCAAAAGGCATAGATGTTAGCAAAACGAACCTGATTTATCTTCTGCTAGTGTCCCTTGTCGTGGCTATAGGCATCAGAATTGTGGGGACACTTCTAGTAGGCTTCTTGGTAATCGTTCCGGCAGCGGCTGCGAAGAACGTCAGTTCAGACCTGTTCAAGTACGCAGTGCTGAGCGCTTCTTTCGGGGCAGTAAGTGCCTGTTCTGGAGTTCTTTTCTCAAGCTACTTGAACTCGCCAACTGGACCGTTCGTGGTTTTCTCAGGAATCGTAGTCTTCGCAGTAACGATTTTCGCGAAGTGGAAAACAAAGTGAAGCACAACAACCACGCTTTTGGTAACGCGTGCTACGTGCAACGCTTGGCTTGGCTTCTTTGGCTTGTTGGATAGTTTGTCTGTTCTTTTCGGCTTATTGTGTTCCTCCCCAGAGAGATTTCCGTTTATAATTATCTTGATTAAAGCGAGATTCCCTTGCGTTATCATGATCAAATTCCATCCAATTGCGAACGTGTTCAGAAGTCTTCTTATCCAGATGCTTTCGGATCATCTCCAACAATTTTTGCACGTCGAGAGGTTTCAAAATATATCCATCGGCACCCTCGTTAACCGTCTTCATGGCACTCTCCAGAGTTGGAAAGCCGGTAATGACTATCTTGACCATATGGGGTTGCTTTTCCTTCAGCCAGTTGAGGAGCTCAGTTCCCTCCATGTCAGGTAGCCTAATGTCAATCAAAGCTACGTCAAAACTCGATTTCTCACAGGCTTTAGCCGCTTGCTTGCCATTTTCCACAGTTTCAACGGAGTATCCTTCCTGGGATAGGATCATCGAAAGGGTCTTTCTCACCTCAGTGTCGTCGTCAACAACCAGGATTTTTTCACTCAATCACTGCGCCTCCGCTTTCTCACGCGCCCTGAAGTCGGTAGTTTTCTTCTCGGGTCTGATTTGTCTTAGGCATTGTTATCGTGAATTGTGCTCCTTTGCCTGGTGTGCCTGTTTCCTGTATCTTCCAGCCGTAGACTTCCATCATTTTCCCTATCAAGTATAATCCGTAGCCGGTGCTTCCACCTGTGCTGTATCCTTCCTTGAAGAGCTTGGGCTTTTCAGCAACAGGTATCCCGATACCATCATCTTCATACACAAGCTTGAGCGAATCTTGACCTGTCTTTTCATAGTAAACTCTTATTCTAGCGGTCTTCTGGCCGTATTTCAGCGAGTTGTCAATCAGATTATAAAATAACTGCCTCAGTAGTGAGTCTGCCAAGATAGTTAATCCATGGCAATCGTTAATTACTTTAATGTTGTTTCGGTTTGCGAAGAGTGAGATTGCTTCATTGACAGTTTTCTCAACGTCATTGTACACCAACTCTTCGGCCCCAAGCATTTCGTATGCTTTTGCGAAATCAAAAATCTTTACTGTTTGCTGAACCGCTTTTTCCATATCTCCAAGCTTATCAAGAGCTTCGCTATTTCCAGTCAATTGCTTCTTCAACAGGTAAGCATTGCCTGTTATCGTAGACAGCTTGTTTCGAACGTCGTGTCTGGTCAATCCGCCGACTACGCGCAACTTCTCATTCATTTTATCCAACTTCTGCAGCATCTTTCTCAATTCGTCTTCAGCTTTCTTCAGCTGAGAAATGTCCTTATACACCGCTATGTGGCCTATGACTTGGTTTTCGATGATTACGGGAGCGGCAGAAAGGGCAACTGAGACTAAGCTTCCATCTTTTCTCTTTCTAATAGTGTCTTCGTGATAGATCTCTCCTTTGCTGGTTCTTTCATCGAAGACGACGGCTTCTTCCATCTTGTCCTTTGGCACTATGATATCGTTGATGTGTCTGCCCTTGACCTCATCCAAAGAGTAATCGAAAAGCCTCGAGAAACGGGGGTTAACATTCAAAATGTGAAAGCTCGAATCCAAGTGCACCGCTGCCTCTGGATCATCTATAAAGAGCCGTTCAAACATCTGTTGGCTCTCTCGAATTTCCCGCGCATATGCCTCCAACTCCCTAGCACGATCCAAGTTGCTTATTGCAGTGGCGGCATGTGACGCTAGGATTTCAAGCAACTCCTGATCTTTTTCGTTGAAAGCATTCAATTCCTTGCTATCTACTCCTATGACTCCAAGGACTTTATGTCCAATCTTGACAGGTACGTCGAGGCCGGAACGAATGCCTGGCATGAATTCGACCCAAGCATCTTCCTTTTCCGCGTCTGGGACGTTGATCGGTTTCCCACTTCTCGCCACCTCAACAGATACGCCTCTTTTTGCCCCGTCTATTGGTAGCTCAAACGAAAAGGATTCTGGGTATCCACGGTGATCCACAACGCGAAGTATGCCTTTGTCCACAACCATAAAAAACGCAATCTCGAATCCTAGTGTCTTCTCCATAGCGTCCATTGTCAGCCGATATATTTCCTCCATACTTTCCGCCGTATTCAATTTCAGACTGTGAATGTGTAAAGTTGAAAGGCTTCGTTCATAGCGTTTCCTTTCTGTGATGTCTCTATGTATGACTTCTATACCGATAGCTCGGCCTTTCTTTTTGTACGGGCTGACGCTGATCTCAAGTGGAAGAGATTCTCCATTTTTGTTCATTCCTCTTATCTCGTATACTAGGGGAAGTTCTTCTTCTGAGTATTCTGTTTGATATTTTTCTAGAACCAAGGCGTGGTCGTCAGGGTGGACAAAATCCAAGAACGCTTTGCCTCTCAGTTCTTCATCAGTGTATCCGGATGATCTCTTGAACGCTGCGTTGTAATCTATGAGACGACCTTCTCTTCCAACGAAGATGCCCACAGGATCTTGTATGCTTTCAAACAAGCCCCTAAACCTTCCCTCAGACTCCCTCAGCTCTTCCTCAACCTTCTCATGCTCTGAGATTTCTGTGAACACGTTCTCTGTTCTCAAAACGTTTCCTTTGGTATCCTTATAGAGTGTGATGTTGGCTTCTATGCAGACTTGAGAGTCGTCCTTTCGTTTCAGGATTGCCTTGAATCCTTGAATATAGCCTTTCCCCATTAATTGCTTAAGCAGCATCTTTCTCTGGTTCTGGTCAACGCGTGATTCGAGAGATGCCAAACCTACAAGTTCCTTTGGGCCAGAGTACCCCAGCATCCTTGCTGCAGTCGGATTTGCAGAAGACACTTTACCATCAGGACCAGAAATTACCACGCCAATCCTACTCGACTCGAACAATTTCTCATATCTCTGACCGCATGCTCTTAGGGATTCTTCAGCTTTCTTGCGTTCTGTGATCTCTCTGAAGATCACTTGGTAACCTATTGTCTTGCCGTTTTTTTTCAAAGATCCAACATGCGCTTCTCCCCAGCCAATAGCTCCATCTTTCCGGACATAGGAATATTCGAATGGTTCAGGCAGTCTTCCTCTCAATGCAGAAATCATCAGCTTCAGATATTTCGGAATGTCTTTGGGTTTGATAGTCTGTAGCTTTGTGAAACGCTTGCCAACGATATCTTCCCTTTCGTAGCCAGTCAGCCTTAGAAAAGCGCTGTTGACTGACATGATAACCCCCTTCATGTCTATGGTCGCTATGCCATCAGGAGCCATTTCAAACAGTGAATGCCACTTTTCCTCAGACTCTTTCGCAGTTTCTTCTGCTTTCTTGCTTTCTGTGATGTCTAGAACTATGCCTACTGTGCCAGCAAAGCTTCCATCAGAATCAAACAAGGGTGAACCAGAGATCTGAACATTCCGTGTGGTACCATCAGTTCTGCGAAATATCAGCTCATAGCGACTCGCCTTTCCTTTCAGGCGCTTTTCTGTCTCAGTTTTTATTCTTGCCCAGCTTTCTTCGTCTACGAATCTGCGCAGATTCATGCCGATAAGTTGGTCTTCTTTGCAGCCTAGAATATCAGCAAACGCTTTGTTCACAAAAACAAAGTTCTCTTCTGAGTCTACGAAGGAGATTCCTTCGACAGCATTCTGATATATCGCCTGAAGCTTATGGATCGTTTCTGTAGCCTTGATCTCAGCCCTATGTTTTTCTACAGCAGAACGTAGGCAATGCGATAATTCACAGTATACAGCCTCTGGATCGCCATTCTTGTTGACATAGTGATCAGCCCCCAGATTCAAGGCTTTAATAACCATTTCCTCTCGACCCTTGCCCGTGAATACTATGAATGGAATGTCATTTCCGTTCTGCCTCAGCTCCTTCAGAAACTCTAATCCGTCTTTCTCGGGCATTTGATAGTCGGAAATGACAGCGTCATAAGATCCATTACTCATCTTTTCCATGGCTTCTTTAACAGAAGACACAGTGTCCACTTGGAATCGACCTTCCATCTCCAGACATTGTCTAGCTATCTTCAACAAGCAAAGCTCATCATCAACGTGCAAAACACGTATCGGCTTCTTCTCATTCAAATCAACAACCACTTCTGGAGAAGATTCTACAGTGCTCTGATTCATCCAATTCACTCCTCTGCATGCAGTTTCGTGAAAGACCGACGGTTTACCTCAGAAGTGCCCCGCCAGATAAAACAATTATGAATGCACGATTAGTACGAATCAAACATATGCCACACTCACAAAGTGTTGGCGCACGCTATGGCGCCTTGAATTGTGAATCACGATTGTATACTCATGATTGCATTTGACAATCAAGACTTGAGGATAATGTTCAGTGTTCCCAAGTATTCCATGGAAGATGAGTGGATGACTGATTCTGCTGCAGAGTCTCTAGCGGAGATAATTCTTGATTTAAACGCGCGCACCTTTTCCAAATTACCAGCAAAAATGGTGCCACGCGTTGCAGACACGACATAGTCCCTGATGGGATGTTGAAAAAGTCGGTTTGCAAACTGGAAAAACAGAAACCTCTCAGAAAAGGCATCCTAATGTACAGTGCACGTTCTTAACAACCTATAGTGATTCTAGCAGTCCCATCACGTCAGCCATTCACGAAAGTCCGCCCAGTTTTATGCGCTAACTTATCGCATAATTCTCAATTGGTCCACTTCATTTTTGCTCGGCACGGACACTGTTAACAATCGGACTTCATTTTTCTTGCCAAGTCTTACTTGTACTAATCCTGTCTTTTGATCTGAATGGTAAGCTGTCAAACGGGCAGCTTCTTCGATTGCTTTTTTCGTCTTAGGTCCTTGGAGCAACGTGACGGGGCTTCCACAGTTTTGAGCTTCAAAGTAGTAGTCTTCTGCTTCTTTCATTCGGAGCAGAGCCTTGTTTTCGCCTTCGTTTCTCCCAACTATTATCTTGTTTTTCCCAAATCTGAAGTGCCTTCCAACCTTCAATAAAGCAACATCTTTGAATGAGACGCTCTTCTTATGCTTGAACAGATCTCTCATCTTGTCAGCAAATTCTCTGTACGTTAGCAGGCAGCCTCCAGCTGGGCACGGATAGTCCTGTATCCCGAATTTTCCAGCGAGCTCGATCTGTTTCTTTCTGGACCTTCCCTCAATGTTCCAGAGCTTTTCTCTGTTCACCAGTCCTTTCTTTTCTTCTTCGGTCTCCTGCAATAGTCTTGCGGACAAGGGTCGCAGGATCTTTCCTCTTAGACCCGCCTTCTCTTCTATCAGATCCAGGGTTTTCCTGTGCTGAGACATGGGCCTTTGATCTAGGACTTCACCCGTGAGAATGAATGCAGCTCCTGTTTCTTTCGCGTATTTTTTGGCTTTCTTCAGCATGAAAATTCTGCAGTCAATGCACGGGTTCAGGTTCTTCCCATATCCGAATTTTGGCTTTCTTATGATCTTCAAATAGTCTTCGCCGACGCTCATAACTTTCAAAGGTATGTTGAACCTTTTTGCTGCTTCCGCAGCACCGCATCCGCCTTTCCCGCAGAGGCAAAAAGGTGTCACGAAATTTATTGCCTCAACATCTATGCCTTGGTCTAGGACCAGCTTTACGGCTAGTGTGCTGTCCAGACCGCCAGACAAGAGTGCTAACGCTTTGACCTTTTTCATTTGGTTCAGTATGATTTTTGCGCCTTTATTTAAATGTGCACGTATCCGCTTTCTCTAATTCTCTCATGCAGCTGGTTTCTATCTCTAAGGCGTACAACCAACGCTTCAGTCCAATGTGTGTTTAGTGATAAGCTTTTACGCGTTAACGGGAGTTGTTTCAGGCACTTGCGCTATGCTTCTGAACCTGTTTCTTCTTTGAATTGCAGCTTATAGAATGAGCTGTATAATCCTTTCTTGTGCATTAGCTGTTCATGAGTGCCTCTTTCCACTATTGATCCTTGGTCGATCGTCAGGATTTCATCGCAAAGCCTGATGGTTGAAAGTCGATGGGCAATTATTATCGTCATTCTGTTGTGCATCAGTTTCTTCAGGGCCCTCTGTATCACCAGTTCGGTGTAGGCGTCAACTGAGGATGTTGCCTCGTCCAGCACTAGGATTTCAGGATTTGCGATCAGAGTTCTGGCGAAGCTTATGAGCTGTCTTTGCCCTGTGGATATGTTTGAAGATCCTTCCTGTATGATGTAGTTGTAATCGTTGGGAAGCTTCATTATGAAATCGTGAGCACCGATGGATTTTGCTGCATCTACGACTTCTTGGTCTGATGCTTCAAGTTTCCCGAACCTTATGTTTTCCTTTATTGAAACTGAAAAGAGAAATGAGTCTTGTAGTACCGTGCTCATGTGGCCTCTCAAAGAGGCAAGCGGAATGTCTCTTATGTCGTGCCCATTGATGAGTATTCTGCCATTGTCTGGATCGTAGAATCTGGCGAGGAGATTGATTATTGTGCTCTTTCCTGCGCCTGTCTGGCCAACAATCGCGAGTTTCATGTTCCGTTTTAGGGTGAAGCTGATATTCTTCAAAACTGGGACATCTATATCATACGCGAAATTCACGTTTTCAAACTTGACTTCTTCTATCATAACGCAATGCTCCTTTCAGGCGGCGCGTCCAAGACCTCGACTTTTGTATCTATTACATCGAACATTCTTTCAATTGCGGACATGGCTGACTGGTACTGGTCGTACATGGATACAAGGTCAACCAGCGGCATGAAATACGAGAACTGGTACTCTATAAAGGCTACAAGAATTCCCAACGTGATTGTAGGCGGTACGGCCACCAAAGCATAGACGCCGAAGAACAGGATTATCATAGTTCCGATCAGCCTCAGTGCCATCACAAACGGCGTGTACGACGAGCCTATGAGGATGGCTCTAATCGTAGCCTTGACGTTTTCGTCTTGACTTTTTAGGAACTTCTTTTCTGTCTCTTTCTCCTGCGCGTAAGCTTGGGTGATTTTTATGCCTGCCAAGTCTTCCTGTAACCTTGCCGTCAACCCTGAAGTCGTGATTAGCGTTCTCCTGTAAGCAGCTCTTGAGTGTTTTCCGAGGTACCAGACCAGCACTATGGCCACGGGCAGAACCGAGATGGCCAGAAGTGACAGTCGAAGGTCAAGATAGAACATAATTGCGAAGGCGCCTAGTATCGAGGAGATGTCTATCAGAATGCTCGTTAGTCCAACTCTGATGAATATTCTGACGGTGTTGGCGTCGTTAGTCGGGCGGGAGATGATTCTTCCAGCTTCGCCTTCTGAAAAATACCTGAGGGAGATGACCTGCAGTTTTTCCATCATGTCGTCCCGCATCTTTGCAACCACTTTTTCTCCCACTATACGCATTTGATAGGTTTGGATGTACTGGAACAGATAGTTGCCTAGAATGATAGCAGCGAACAGGGGAATCCACCAGAAGAAGCCTGAAAGGTTAGGCTTTATACCATCACCGAGGATCTGGTCGATGGCTATCGCGTGCATGTAGGGGGCAGCTAGGCCGGTGAAGGCGCCGGCTATCGTGGCGGTAACGCCGATTTGCAGGTTTCGTTTGTTGGCTTGAGCGTACTCGTAGACCCTTCTAATCAACACCCGGTCAGGGACGATTCTTTTTCTTCTCTCTTCCTCTTTTGTCGAGAAAGTTCCGTACGAACCTGACACTAGGAACCACCTGCCTCCCGTAGGATGGGTGAAGCTTTTTGGACAAACTGGGTTTCATAGACCTTCTTGTAGACGCCATCTCTTGCCATGAGCTCCTCGTGTGTGCCAAATTCCGCTACTGAACCGTTCTCAAGGACCAGTAACTTCTCAGCCGTCTTTATCGTTGAGAATCTCTGCGCTATTATGAGGGTTGTCCTTGTCTTTGTTGCTTCTTCTATTGCGGATTGAATTTCTTGCTCCGTCTTCGCGTCCACAAAGGAGAGCGAATCGTCCATTATCAGCATCCTCGGGTTGCCCACGAGCGCTCTCGCTATGGTTATTCTCTGCTTCTGACCCCCCGAAAGCGTGACCCCCCTTTCCCCAACAGGTGTGTCGTAACCAGATGGAAGGGATTCAATGAAATCGTGTATTCTGGCTGACTTGGCAGCTTGCACTATTTCATCCATCGAAGCGTCAGGCTTACCGAAGGCAATATTCTCCCTCATCGTTCCAGAAAACAGGAAAACATCCTGCAGCACTACGCCTATCTGCCGCCTGAGGGAAGCCAGCTTGAATTCGCGGATGTCCGTGCCATCTATCCTTATGCTGCCCGCCTGGATGTCGTAAAACCTTGGGATTAAGTATATCAGAGAGCTTTTTCCGGACCCTGTTGCGCCTAGTATCGCTATTTTTTCACCTGGCTGCACCGTAAAAGTGACCTTATTTAGCACAGGCCTGTCTTTCACGTACCCAAACGTGACGTTTTCCAGCTCAAGTTTTCCTTTTTCTATCCTAACGTCTCTGGCGTTAGGCATATCTTCAACGCTTCTTGGAGCATCTATCATTTCTTGGACTCTTTCCAGTCCCGCATAAGCCGCAATCCACGTCCCCAAAGTCTGGCTTACGTCCCTTATGGGAAAGGTCAGTCTCATCATGTATCTGACAAAGAGAATCAAGTAGCCAATTTGTTCAATCGCCAAGGCTGAGTATGGAACTCCCAGCGTAATTCCTGCGTACACGTAGACCAGGGCCGCTCCAAGCGTGAGTAGCGCTGGACCGAGCGGCATGTAGATTGACTGTATTTTGCCCGCGGTGATTGCCGTGTTCACGTATATATCTTCCACCTCTTTGAATCCATCAACAACATCTTTTTCTCGGCGGAATATCCTGACTGTTTTCATTCCGATGATGTTTTGTTGTATGTAGGAGGTCAATCTTCCCATGATTAGTTGCATGTTTCTGAAGAGGGGCATCGTGTCTATCCATAGGCGCGTTGTGAAATAGAAGATGAGCGGCATCGTGGCCATGGAGATCAGGGTCATGGTCGGGCTTATTGGGAGGATTATCGCAATGATGATAATTGTCGTGAAGACGGCCGCGGAGAGATGGTGGTTTCCGGCCGATCGTCGAGAAGCGCTGGCCCGACGCCCTCAGCAGGAACGAGGACGGTTCCATCACGCCGTCCGGCTGGATGATGTGCCACAACCTCAACAGCG
>Ga0209048_10002247_pt1 | contig 19334 bp, 29 predicted proteins | sample FrelakmetCRP12CR_FD_187146 | JGI IMG/M metagenome (GOLD analysis project Ga0209048, IMG submission 187146) | Freshwater lake sediment microbial communities from the University of Notre Dame, USA, for methane emissions studies - CRP12 CR (SPAdes)... | ecosystem: Environmental > Aquatic >... | reverse complement strand
CACAAGCCGTTCCAGGGAGAGCGGCGAGTGGTTCAGCTCAACTGGGTCCGCAGCAACTGGGTGGTTTGGCGCGAAAAGACCCGGCACAGTGTGTCGGCATTTGCGAAGAGACTAAGGGATTAACCTAGTTGCCTCGCACCACGTTGCAGGAGCGGCATAAAGACCGAAGATTGTCTATGGCGGTGCGACCACCTTTGGACCACGGAACAATATAATTGACGTGAAGCATGCAAGATAGATTGACGGCTGGGCTATCGCCCCATAACACGCACTTGAAACGGTCTCGGTATAGAACGCGAAAGCGCAAGCTGAGGGAGATTTCGCGCTTATCTCTGCCAGCGTCTTGAGCCTCCGTCGCGGCTACAGGTTCACCGACGGCGGAATGGCCAGTCTCTGTTGTAGGTGTTGTTTGTTCATCTGGGTCCGCATTCACGCGCTCGACAAAGGCCGCCAGGGCTTTGTTCCAGGCACGAAATCTTAGCATGTACGCTTTGCCGCCAACCTTTGACGGAGGATGCGAACTTGATTGGAAGTAACGGAACTTGAATTAAGATCCGGGCCGGCCGCTTTTGACCGGGCGCCGCCGTTTGCCGCGGCGTTCGGGCTCCACGCCATCATCGCCAACGACGATCGTTTTGCCAGCCTTGAATGTCTTGAGATCGGGAGCGGAACGCGAGGGCTTCGGCTTGCCGCCAGGCAAGGGCCGCTCGGCGTGTGGTCCCATTTCATCCAGCATGGGTTTGTGAGGACGCGCGAGGGGCGAGCTACGGACGGGGACGCTCCATTCGCCGACCTTGCGTTCCTTGCTCGTCTCGGGCGGGGGCGCGATCCGTGAGCCTGAAAGGTCCGCATTGACCTCCGCCGCCAATTCCCACTCCTGCGGATTGCCCGAATTCTCGCCCGTGTTGAACAATGGGCTTTTCGCAAGCGCTTCCCGCGAGCGCTTTTCCTCCGCTGAGTTCGTGCGCCGCCGCTTCGCGCCTGCACCGCCGCCGGTCGTTGCCGTCGTGTCGACAGCGATCTGAGGCACATAAGAGGTGCGTTTGTCGCCCTCATAGCGTCCGGCGCGATTTTCGACATCGGATTGCCGCGCGAGCGGGTCGTCCATGATCGTCATCTCGACCTCGCGCAGCCGCTTCACCTCGTCGCGCAGCCTCGCCGCATCCTCGAATTCGAGGTTTGCCGCCGCCTCGCGCATGCGCTTCTCCAGATCGGCGATGACCGCCTGCAGATTGTGCCCGACGAGCGGTGTTTGCGCGCCCTCGGCAAAGCCCGCATCGACGATGACGTGATCGCGCTCGTAAACGCTCGCGAGTATGTCGCCGATGTTCCTTTTCACCGATTGCGGCGTGATTCCGTGCGCCTCGTTGTACGCCACCTGTTTCTCGCGGCGGCGGTTCGTCTCCGCGATGGCGCGCTCCATGCTGCCGGTGACGCTGTCGGCGTAAAGGATAACCCGGCCATCAACGTTGCGAGCCGCACGGCCAATGGTCTGGATGAGCGACGTTTCCGAGCGCAGGAAGCCTTCCTTGTCCGCGTCGAGGATGGCGACAAGCGCCACCTCGGGAATGTCGAGGCCCTCGCGTAAGAGGTTAATCCCGATAAGCACGTCGAACGCGCCGAGCCGGAGGTCGCGGATGATCTCGATGCGTTCCAGCGTGTCCACATCCGAATGCATATAGCGCACCTTGAGCCCCTGCTCATGCGCGTATTCCGTCAGGTCCTCCGACATGCGCTTGGTGAGCGTGGTCACGAGCACACGGTAGCCCTGCTTGATGACCTTGCTGCATTCGTCGATGAGATCGTCGACCTGCGTTTTGACGGGGCGGATCTCCACTGGCGGATCGATGAGGCCGGTGGGGCGGATCACCTGCTCCACGAACACGCCACCCGTCTGCGTCAACTCCCATTTGCCGGGCGTTGCCGAGACGAACGTTGTCTGCGGGCGCATCGCGTCCCATTCCTCGAACCGCAGCGGGCGGTTGTCGATGCAAGACGGCAGGCGAAAGCCGAATTCGGCCAGCGTGGATTTGCGCCGAAAGTCGCCGCGGAACATGCCGCCGATTTGCGGCACGGTCACATGACTTTCGTCCACGAAAACGAGCGCGTTGTCGGGCAAATATTCGAATAGAGTCGGCGGCGGCTCGCCAGGCTCGCGTCCCGTCAGCCAGCGCGAATAATTCTCAATGCCGTTACAGGAGCCGGTCGCCTCGATCATTTCGATGTCGAATTGCGTGCGCTGCTCCAATCGCTGCGCTTCAAGGAGCCGCCCAGAGGCATTGAAGCGCTGCAACTGCTCCTGCAACTCCTGCTGAATGCCCTTGATCGCCTGATGAAGCGTCGGCTTCGGCGTCACATAATGTGAATTCGCGTAGACCTTCACCAGCGCGAGGTCTTGCGTTTTCTCTCCCGTCAGCGGATCGAACTCCGCGATGCTTTCCACCTCGTCGCCAAACATGCAGATGCGCCAGGCGCGATCCTCCTGGTGAGCCGGGAAGATTTCGATGGTGTCTCCGCGAACCCGGAAATCGCCGCGAGCGAAGCTCACATTGTTGCGCTTGTATTGGATGGCGATAAGATCGGCGAGCAGTTGGCGTTGCGCGACGCGGTCACCCACTTGGATGGTAAAGGTCATCGCGGAATAAGTTTCAACCGAGCCGATACCGTAGATGCACGACACGGAGGCGACGATGACGACATCGTCGCGCTCGAGTAGCGCGCGCGTAGCAGCGTGACGCATACGATCGATCTGCTCGTTGATCGAGCTGTCTTTCTCGATATAGGTGTCACTGCGCGGGATGTAGGCTTCCGGCTGATAGTAGTCGTAATAGGATACGAAATACTCGACGGCATTATCCGGGAAGAACGACTTGAACTCGCCGTAAAGTTGCGCCGCGAGAGTCTTGTTCGGCGCCAGGATCAAGGCAGGCCGCTGGGTTTGTTCGATGACCTTCGCCATGGTGAAAGTCTTGCCGGACCCTGTGACCCCCAGCAGCACCTGCTCCTGCTCGAGCTGGCCCACGCCCTCCACCAACTCGCGAATGGCCGTCGGCTGGTCGCCCTGCGGCTCGAAATCCGACTTGATGACGAAGCGCTTCCCGCCTTCGCTCTTCTCAGGCCGCGGCGGACGATGCGGTACGAACATCGGCATGTTGTTGCCGGTGAGAAGAGGATGGTCGCCGATAGGAGGCAGCTTGCCCTGAAGGTGCGATGGCAGCGGCATCGCACCCGTCGGCTTCAAATTCCGAAGCGCAGGGATGAGATGCGCTGTGCTTTCCGAGGTGTAGGCTTGGCCTTCGAACGCGGCCTGCGGCGCTTCAGCGAACCCGATAGCCTCGCCGTCTTGCGTCTGCTTGGAAGTCTGTTTCTTCCGGGCCGATGACTTAGCCACGCGCGGTCTTGCCATTCAGCATATATGTCACCGGAATCAAGATTCCGCTACCGCTGCGTGCTTTACATCAACCCGCCTTTGATCGGAGTCGATCAAAGGCGGAAAGGTTGCTCTAGGGACAAAAAAGGCCAGCTTAACGCAGTTAAGCCGACCTTAAAAACTCTTGTCTGTAGTTATGCCGCAGCGCTTTGCTCGTCTTCTTCACCGGCGACCGGGCCTGAATCCAAGCCTTTTGCGCTTTCATCGCGATCGACAAGCTCAATGACGGCAAGCGGCGCATTGTCTCCATAGCGGAAGCCAGCCTTTAGAACGCGGGTATAACCTCCGCAGCGGCTTTGATAGCGCGGCCCGAGCGTATCGAAAAGCTTCGTTACCGTGGCATCGTCGCGAAGCCGCGATGCTACGACCCGTCGCGCATGAAGATCGCCCCGCTTGGCGAGCGTGATGAGCGCCTCTACCACACCACGAAGGTCTTTCGCCTTGGGAAGTGTCGTGACGATCTGCTCATGCTTTACAAGCGCGGCCGCCATGTTGGCGAACATCGCCTGACGATGGCTTGCCGTTCGGTTAAACTTACGACCGGATCTACGGTGACGCATTGTCTCGCCCTCAAAACCCGCGGCACCAAGTATCGCGGTGATCTATCCCTAATCAGTAATGATCCTCGAACCGCTTCGCCAGCTCTTCGATGTTCTCTGGCGGCCAGTTCGGGACTTCCATACCGAGATGCAGCCCCATGCCGGCCAGCACCTCTTTGATCTCGTTCAGCGACTTACGCCCGAAATTCGGCGTGCGCAACATTTCAGCTTCGGTTTTCTGAATGAGATCGCCAATATAGACGATATTGTCGTTCTTCAGACAGTTAGCCGAGCGCACCGACAGTTCGAGCTCGTCAACCTTCTTTAGCAGCGCCGCATTGAACTCAAGTTGCGGGATACGCTCCTCGGAGACCTCCTTGCGAGGCTCCTCGAAGTTCACGAAGATCGAAAGCTGATCCTGAATAATGCGCGCCGCTAGCGCAACGGCATCCTCCGGCGATACAGCCCCGTTCGTCTCGACCTCGAGCGTCAGCTTGTCGTAGTCGAGAATCTGACCCTCGCGGGTGTTGGCAATCCTATAGGAGACCTTCTTGACCGGGCTGTACAGGCTGTCGACAGGGATAAGCCCGATCGGCGCGTCGTCCGGACGATTTCGCTCAGCGGGCACATAGCCCTTGCCGATAGTCGCCGTAAGCTCCATGCGAACGGTCGCGCCTTCGTCAAGCGTGCAGATCACAAGGTCAGGATTGAGGATTTCCACATCGGGACCCGCGTCGATGTCGCGCGCACGCGCAACCCCCGGGCCCTCCTTGCGAAGCACCATGCGTTTTACACCATCCGAATGGATTCGGAGCGCGATGTCCTTGATGTTGAGGACGATGTCGGTCACATCCTCGCGTACGCCCGGAATGGATGAAAACTCATGAAGCACGCCATCGATATGGACCGTTGTCACCGCTCCGCCCTGCAGAGAGGACAGCAGCACCCGGCGGAGCGCATTTCCAAGCGTGAGTCCAAACCCACGTTCCAGCGGCTCGGCCACAATGGACGCCAGGTATTTGGGATTAGCGCCGGGAAGAACGTTGATCTTTCCCGGCTTAATGAGATCCTGCCAATTCTTGTTAAGCACTTTTCTTTCCTTTAAGGCGGCGCGTACTCTAGTCGCCACGATCGCTTGCTAACGTCGTTGGCTTGCCTGGAGCGGCCTAGACCCGGCGCCGCTTCCGCGGGCGGCAGCCATTATGCGGGATCGGAGTCACATCGCGAATCGAAGTCACCTGGAATCCACAGGCCTGGAGCGCGCGAAGAGCTGATTCACGTCCTGAGCCCGGCCCGCTGACTTCAATTTCTATCGTCCGCATGCCATGCTCCTGAGCTTTGCGGCCTGCATCCTCAGCCGCAACCTGAGCCGCGTAAGGCGTGGACTTTCTTGAGCCCTTGAAACCCATCGCACCGGAGGAGGACCACGAGATCGCATTGCCCTGAGCATCGGTAATTGTGATCATGGTGTTATTGAAACTCGCATTCACGTGCGCCACGCCGGATGCAATGTTCTTCTTTTCGCGGCGTTTTACCCGCGCTTTTTCCTTCGCCATCGTCTATTCCTAAATCTCGACGCTAAGAGCCACGTCCTATTTCTTCTTACCCGCGATGGGCTTGGCAGGGCCTTTCCGCGTGCGCGCATTGGTGTGCGTCCGCTGCCCACGTACCGGAAGCCCCCTGCGGTGCCTCAACCCTCGATAGCAGCCCAAATCCATCAGCCGTTTGATGTTCATCGCAACTTCGCGGCGAAGGTCTCCTTCCACCACATAGTCGCGGTCGATCACCTCGCGAATTTGCAGAACCTCCGCATCCGTCAATTCATTGACGCGCCGGGCCTCAGGAATATTCACTTTCTCACAGATTTCTTTCGCAAAACGCGGGCCGATGCCGTGAATATAGCGAAGGCCGATCTCAACGCGCTTATTAGAAGGGATGTTCACACCCGCGATACGTGCCACGTGGTCCTCGTCGTGTTTAGGCTAAGTTGGAGCGAGTGCCGCTCAAACCGGAAAAAGCCACATGGCCCGAAGTCGCAACCCTCCAGACCGTGGCAAATCTGAGCTAAGGCGTCTTATATAATCAGCCCTTGCAAATCTGTCCAGCCACGATATCGGCGCGGCTGAGACGAAGCTTTGGATTGTGGTGGAAACAAGCAATTTTAACGCGCCCCTTCCACGATCTCGTTAATGCGACGGGTTACCTCTTCTATCGGAAGTTCCCCGTCGATAACATGGAGCTTGCCTTTTCCCCGGTAATAGTCGACCAGAGGCTTCGTTTGTTTGTGATACACTTCGAGGCGGGCGCGGACCGTCTCAGGATTATCATCCGAGCGGCGCTTGAAGGCGGTGCTTCCGCAGCGCTCGCACACGCCCTCGGTTTTTGGAAGCCGGAAAAAGTCATTGTAACTTTCGCCGCAGTTCGCGCAGGTGAAGCGACCCGCAATTCGCTTTATGAGCTGATCGTCATTCACATCAACGACGATGACCGCATCGATGGTCTTGCTTTTGCCTTCCAGAAGGTCATCCAATTCAGATGCCTGCTGGATCGTGCGTGGAAACCCATCAAGAATGAAGCCGGGTAAGTTCTCCGGCAGCGCGTCTATCGTCTCGAACACAACGCCAAGGACGACATCATCAGGAACCAGCTTGCCGCTTTCCATGTAAGTCTTTGCGACAAGGCCCACCTCGCTGCCCGTCGTGACAGCGTGACGAAGCATATCGCCGGAAGAAAGCTGCTTCAAGTGGAAGCGGTCTTCCAGGTACTTGGACTGGGTGCCTTTTCCTGCGCCGGGCGGACCCAGCAAGATGATGTTCATCGACGCTTTGCTCCTCTAAGCTTCGCTTTCTTGATCAGTCCCTCATATTGATGAGCGAGCAGATGGCTCTGCACTTGAGCTACCGTATCCATTGTGACGCTCACGACGATCAGAAGCGAGGTGCCCCCGAAATAGAAGGGAGCCTGCATCTGATACGATAAAATTTCAGGAAGGATGCAGACCGCAGACACATAGGCTGCGCCGATAAGGGTAATTCTATTAAGGACATATTCGATGTATTCCGCAGTACGAGGGCCGGGCCTGATGCCGGGAATAAAGCCACCATACTTTTTGAGGTTGTCGGCAGTCTCCTGCGGATTAATTACGATCGGTGTGTAGAAGAAGCAGAAGAAGACGATCAACCCGATGTAAAAGAGAACATGCAGCGGCTGTCCTGGCCCCAACAGCGACAAAACACGCGTCAACTCGTCGGAGCCCCTCCCCACAAACTGCTCGATCGTCGCAGGCAGATACAGAAGCGTCGACGCGAAGATAGGCGGTATAACACCAGAAGCATTGAGTTTGAGCGGCAAGTGAGAGCTGTCGCCTTGAAACATGCGATTCCCGATTTGCCGCTTGGGATATTGAATGGTGAGCCGCCGCTGCGCCCGCTCGAAAAAGACGACAACGGTCACGACCACGACCATCATCACGAAGAGGCCCAGAATAACGGCCGGCGACAGCACACCGCTGCGTCCCTGCTCAAGGATGCGGTACAGCGCTGTTGGCATTTCCGCGACGATGCCCGCGAAAATGATAAGCGATGAACCATTACCAATTCCCCGCGCAGTGATCTGTTCGCCCAGCCAGACGAGGAACATCGTACCGCCCACCAGTGAAATTACTGTGGTCAACTGGAAGAACCAGCCAGGCTCCAGAGCGGAACTATTTAATCCCTGCGCCGTCAAAGTCGACTGCACCGTGGCGATCATTACGGTGAGGTAGCGCGTATATTGGTTTATCTGCTTGCGGCCCTGCTCTCCCTCCTTTTTTAAGTTTTCGAGGGTGGGAATGACGGAGGTCAGAAGCTGAATGATAATGGACGCCGTGATATACGGCATGATATTCAAGAGAAAGATCGCCGACCGCGAGAGCGCGCCGCCGGAAAAGACGTTCAGCATCCCGAAGACAGTATTGGGGTTGCCTTCGAAAAGCTTCGCAAGTTGCGCGGTATCAATTCCCGGAATTGGAATGAACGTCCCCATCCGGTAAATCAGCAGCGCTCCCAACGTGAACAAAAGGCGCTGCTTGAGCTCGTCGGCCTTTGCGAACGTTGAGAATTTGAGGTTAGCGGCAAGCTGCTCCGCTGCGGAAACCATGATGACTGCGACTCCGGTCTGCGGCGCTATTCCGACACGGTGGCCGGCGACAGCGTCTGGGCGTGTTTGGCCTCGATAAGTATCGTACTATAGTACCAAAAGTTGCAAAAGGCAGGGTTGAGCGAGTTAACGGACGCCGCCCCCTAATCAGCTTTTAGCTGGCGGCTTTCTCGCTTGGCGTGAGCGGCACGCCGACGAGCGGCGCGCTTTCCGTCTCCGGCGAGGCGATCCTCTCGGGGCAACAGAATTTCAACAGAGCCCCCCGCGGCCTCGACCGCGCTGACCGCTGCTGCGGAAGCCTTGGCTACCTTGAAATTGAGTCTCGCTTTCACCTCACCGCGGGCGAGCAGCCGTACCCCGTCCTGTTCGCGGCGGAGTGCGCCCGATGCAATCAGCGCTTTCGAGTCAATAACCGACGTCGCATCGAGCTTTCCGGCATCGATCGCTTCTTGCACCCGGTCGAGATTGATATGAACAAAATTCAACCGCAACGGATTGTTGAAGCCGCGCTTTGGAAGTCGCATGTGGATTGGCATCTGGCCGCCTTCGAAGCCCTTGATCGCCACGCCCGAGCGGGCTTTCTGCCCCTTGACGCCGCGGCCTGCGGTCTTGCCCTTGCCCGATCCGATACCCCGGCCAACGCGCATCCGGTCCTTCGTTGCGCCTGGATTATCTCTTAACTCATTCAGCTTCATGATTTGTTCCCCGGGCAGCGCCGAATGCTTCCCCTATCGCTTCTTCGCATCGACCGAAACGCCGTTTTCTTCGACGATGCGGACGAGATGCGGAATCTTGTTGATCATGCCTCGGATGGCAGCGTTGTCGGCGACGACCCTACGACGGTGCATTTTGTTCAAGCCAAGGCCGACCAGCGTCTCGCGCTGATCGTAAGGCCTGCGGATCGGACTGCCGACCTGCTCAATGGTGAGCGTCATTTTTGTCGATGCTTTCGGCATGGCAATCGGCTCCCTTATACTTCGGCGGGCTGAGCTGGCGCGGCGCCCTCTGCGCCGTCGCGCCGACGGGTTACGATCTCGCTCACCTTTTTGCCCCGGCGCGCCGCGACACCGCGAGGGCTGTCTTCATGCTTCAGCGCATCGAATGTAGCCCTCACCATGTTGTAAGGGTTGGAGGTGCCGATCGATTTCGCGACGACATCCTGAACGCCCAGCGTCTCAAACACGGCGCGCATTGGACCACCTGCGATAATACCCGTTCCGGGAGGTGCTGCACGCAGGAACACTTTGCCCGCGCCATGGTGGCCGTGGACGTCATGATGGAGCGTGCGCCCTTCGCGCAGAGGAACGCGGATCAAACTGCGTTTCGCAGAATCAGTCGCCTTCTTAATGGCGTCCGGCACTTCGCGTGCCTTACCATGACCGAAGCCAACGCGCCCTTTCTGATCGCCGACGACGACAAGAGCAGCAAACCCAAAGCGTCGGCCGCCTTTCACCACCTTGGCAACACGGTTGATGTGAACGAGCTTGTCCACGAATTCGCTATCGCGATCATCGCGGTCCCGTTCCCTGCCTCTGCTATGTGGTTCTCGCGCCACCAGCGTACCCTTTCCTTTGTCTCAAGCCTCGAGCCTGAGCCGTCCTTAAAAGTTCAAACCTGCTTCACGCGCCGCGTCGGCAAGCGCCTTGACGCGGCCATGATACATGTACCCCCCGCGATCAAAAACGACGTCCTTGATCCCCGCCTTCAAGGCGCGCAGAGCGAGAAGTTTCCCGACCCCGGCTGCAGCGGCCACATTGGTCCCCTTCTCCAAACTGCCCTTCAGCTCGGAATCGATACTTGAAGCGGAAGCCAGGGTATACCCCTTAGCGTCGTCGATGATCTGGGCGTAGATATGCTTCGACGAGCGAAAAACAGACAAGCGCGGACGATCGCCCTGCGCGCGGCGCAAACTGCGGCGCACCCGCGCCTTACGGCGATCGAAACTGGAGAGCATGGAGGCCATCGTTCGTTCCTACTTCTTCTTGCCTTCTTTGCGCTGAATGTATTCGCCTTGATAGCGGATACCTTTGCCCTTGTACGGCTCCGGCCCTCGAAATCCGCGGATCTCCGCCGCCACCTGTCCGACTTTATCCTTCTCAATCCCGGAAATCGTGATTTCGGTAGGCTTCGGAACTGCGATCAATATGCCCTCAGGCACGGGATAAAGAACGTCGTGGCTGTAGCCGAGTTGCAGCTTGAGAGACTTCCCATCCATCGCAGCGCGGTAACCGACACCGGTGATTTCCAGGGTGCGCGTAAATCCGTTCGTCGTCCCCTTCACCAGATTGTCAATAAGTGAACGAGACATGCCCCACATGGAACGGGCGCGTTTTGTGTCGACACGCGGCGTTACGACGATTGCGCCCTCTTCCATCTTCACCTCGACGTCATCGACGAGGGTCAGTGAAAGCAGGCCTTTCGGACCCTTCACCGTCACTTTTTGTCCGTCAACCGTCGCCGTCACGTTCTTCGGGACAGGTATCGGTTTCTTGCCAATCCGGGACATCGTCCAAAACCTTCTTCTTCACTGCTCTGGCGGCGGGAAAAGGCCGCCAAAAATTGACCCGCGCTAAAACACGCTGCACAAAACTTCGCCGCCGACGTTTTCCGCTCGCGCGCGGGTATCCGACATCACGCCCTTGGGCGTAGACAGAATAGCGACGCCAAGACCGTTGGCGATCGTCGGCAAATCCTGGACGCTCGAATAAACGCGACGACCCGGCGTGGAAACACGCTTGATATCGCGGATGACAGGCGCACCATCATAATATTTGAGCTCGATTTCGAACTCCGTCTTACCGCCGCCATACTCGATTTCGGCATAGCCGCGGATGTAGCCCTCTTCTCTCAAGACATCGAGGACGCGGGCGCGCAACTTCGATGCCGGGGTCGAGACCTTCGGCCGATTGCGCATCTGCGCATTGCGGATCCGTGTCAGCATATCGCCCAGTGGATCGGACACCGTCATGATCTATGATCCCTACCAGCTCGATTTCACCAAACCGGGGATAAGCCCCTGATTGCCCAATTCGCGAAGCGCGATGCGCGACATCTTCATTTTGCGATAAAAACCGCGCGGACGGCCCGTAACCTCACAGCGGTTGCGGATGCGTGTGGGCGATCCATTCCGTGGAAGCTGCGCAAGCTTGAGGCGAGCCGCGAACCGCTCTTCCATCGGCAACTCCTTATTGTTCGCGATTTCCTTCAGCGCCGAGCGTTTTTCAGCGTCGCGCGCGCTGAGCCGCCGCCGCTTGTCGTTTCGCTCGATCATGCCTGTCTTGGCCATAGTCTCTCCTCCGCCTCGCCCTACTGCCGGAAGGGGAAGTTGAATTGTTTCAAAAGCGCGCGAGCCTCGTCGTCCGTGGTGGCCGATGTGCACACGATGATGTCCATACCCCAGATTTGCTCGACCTTGTCATAGTCGATTTCGGGGAAAATGATGTGCTCCTTGATGCCGAGCGCGTAGTTTCCGCGGCCATCGAAGCTTTTCGGGTTGAGGCCGCGAAAGTCTTTCACGCGTGGCAACGCGATCGTCACGAGCCGATCCAGAAATTCGTACATGCGCGCCTTCCGAAGCGTAACCTTGCAGCCGATCGCCATGTTATCGCGCAGCTTGAAGCCAGCAATTGATTTGCGGGCTTTTGTCATTACGGGTTTCTGCCCGGCGATGAGCGTCATATCGCGCGCCGCCTGCTCGACCTTCTTGCGGTCAGCGGTTGCCTCCCCGATGCCCATGTTGAGCACCACCTTCTCGATGTGCGGAACGCGCATCGGGTTGGTGTACTTGAATTCTTTCAGCATCTCGGGCCGCACAACCTCAAGATACTGCGTCTTGAGGCGGGGCACGTAGCCGTTCGTGCTTTGCGCTGTCTTAGTCATTCGATCGTCTCGCCCGAGCGCTTGGCGAACCGCACCTTGCGCCCATCATCCGTGAATTTAAATCCGACCCGCGACGGAAACCCATCCGCGGGGTCTTCCACTGCGATATTCGAAATGTGAATCGGCGCCTCTTTGGCAGTAATCCCACCCTCTTGCTGCGCGGATTGCTTCTGATGACGGCGCACGATATTGACGCCCTGCACCAGCGCCCGATTTTCCGTTGGGATCACCTGCAAAATTTCGCCGCGCTTCCCCTTATCGCGGCCAGCAAGCACCACAACGCGATCGCCCTTTTTAACCTTTAGCTTCGGCTGGGTCATTACAGCACCTCGGGAGCAAGCGAAATAATCTTCATGTGCTGCTTGGCACGAAGTTCGCGAGGAACGGGGCCAAAGATACGTGTGCCGATCGGTTCGCGCTGATTATTGATAAGCACCGCGGCGTTGCTGTCAAAGCGGATCACGCTGCCATCGGGGCGGCGCACTGGAAATGAGGTGCGGACGATCACCGCCTTCATCACTTGGCCCTTCTTCACGCGGCCCTTCGGGATGGCTTCCTTCACACTGACGACGATCACGTCACCAATGGTGGCTGTGCGGCGCATGGAGCCCCCAAGCACCTTGATGCACATGACCCGGCGCGCGCCTGAATTATCGGCGACATCCAGATTAGTTTGCATCTGTATCATTGCAGTTCACCTTTCAGACGAAGGAGCTTCAGCCCACCCCGCGTTCATTTCACTCAGACGATGCCCGACCAGAGTCTTGGTCCAAGACCACCCATCGTTTGTTCTTGGAGATCGGCGGACATTCCTGGATGCGAACGACGTCGCCTTCATGGAAAGCATTCGCCTCATCATGAGCATGATATTTCTTCGTACGACGCACAGTCTTTTTCAGAACCGGGTGAGTTAGACGGCGTTCAACCTGAACTACAATGGTCTTATCGTTCTTGTCCGAGACAACCACACCCTGCAAAACGCGCTTCGGCATTTTCGTCTTCCTTAACTTTGCGCTTCGGCCACGCGCTTCTCGCGCTCAATTGTCTTGATGCGCGCGATGGTGCGCCGGACGTCGCGAACACGCGCCGTGTTGGTAAGCTGCGAGGTCGCTTTCTGGAACCTCAAATTGAATTGCTCGCGCTTCAATTTGATGAGCTCGTCTTCGAGCTGGTCCAGCGTAAAGTTCCGAATGTCTTCGATAGCCATGACCGCCCCGCTATTCCTTTGCCGCCGCAATATCGCCCAGGCGGGTCACTACGCGGGTGCGGATCGGAAGCTTCGCCGCCCCGAGCCGCAGGGCCTCTCGGGCGGTATCCTCACCAACACCATCGATCTCAAACATGATCTTGCCTGGCTTGACGCGAGCCGCCCAGAACTCCGGCGAGCCCTTTCCTTTACCCATGCGGACCTCAGTCGGCTTCTTCGAGACAGGAATGTCCGGGAATATCCGGATCCAGACGCGGCCCGCGCGCTTCATCTGACGTGTGATCGCGCGCCGAGCAGCCTCGATTTGCCGCGCAGTCACGCGCTCAGGCTCCAAAGCCTTAAGGCCGAAACTGCCAAAGTTAAGCGATGTGCCGCCTTTGGCGTTGCCATTCATCCGGCCCTTGAAGGCCTTCCTGAATTTTGTCTTTTTTGGTTGCAGCATCGCTTACACCTGTTCCCCTAGCCGCGCCTCGTCTAGCGAGGCGCTATGCCTTTTCCCTTTCACGGTCTCTGTGGCCGCCACGGTCACGATCCCTGTCGCGATCACGCCGAGGCGGACGCGAATCCGGACGTCCCCCCGGGCCGCCACCTTCCTGGTTCTCCAGCGAGAGCCGTTCTTGAGCCATAGGATCATGCTCAAGAATTTCGCCCTTGAAGATCCACACCTTCACGCCGATGACTCCATAAGCGGTCTCTGATACCGCAGTGCCATAATCAATGTTGGCGCGCAGTGTGTGCAACGGCACACGGCCATCCAGATACCATTCCATGCGCGCTATCTCAGCGCCGCCAAGACGGCCCGAAACATAGATGCGAACGCCCTGCGCGCCAAGGCGAAGAGCCGCCTGGGTTGCCCGCTTCATGGCCCGGCGGAACGCCACCCGGCGCTCCAGCTGCTGCGCAATGCCCTCAGCGGCAAGAGTGGCATCGAGCTCAGGCTTGCGCACTTCGACGATGTTCAAATACACTTCCGACGATGTGAACTTTGCAAGCTGCGCGCGCAACTTCTCGATGTCGGCGCCCTTCTTTCCTATAAGAATCCCTGGCCGAGCGGTATGAACGGTAACTCGACACTTCTTGTGCGGCCGTTCGATCACGACTTTTGATATGCCGGCCTGGCGGCGCTGCTTGAGAATGAACTCACGCATCCGGAAGTCTTCGTGAATCAGCTTGCCGTACTCGCTCTTATCAGCGTACCAGCGGCTATCCCAGGTCCGGTTGATCCCGAGCCGAAGCCCGATTGGGTTGACTTTTTGCCCCATTAGGCCTGCTCCTGAACTTCTCTGACAACCACGGTGAGCTGTGAAAACGGCTTTAGGATTTTCCCCATGCGTCCGCGGGCCCGAGTATGAAAGCGCTTCATAACGAGATTCTTGCCAACAAAAGCTTCCGCGACGATCAGCTGATCCACGTCGAGGCTATGGTTATTTTCCGCATTCGCGATTGCTGATTGCAGCGTCTTTTTCACGTCCCTGGCAATGCGTTTGCGAGAGAAGGTTAGGTCTGCGAGGGCCTTATCGACTTTCTTCCCGCGAATAAGCTGCGCCACGAGGTTCAGCTTCTGCGGGCTCACGCGCAGCGACTTCGCTACCGCCTGAGCCTCAGTGTCCTTCAGCCGCCGCTCGAATTTTGGTTTCGACATGGCTACTTCCTTTTCGCCTTCTTGTCGGCTGAGTGTCCGTAATAGGTGCGAGTCGGGGAGAATTCGCCGAACTTATGGCCCACCATATCTTCCGACACCAGCACAGGGATGTGTTTCTGACCATTGTGCACGGCAAAGGTCAGCCCCACAAACTGGGGCAGAATCGTCGAGCGTCGGCTCCATATCTTAATGGGTGCGTTAGATTTCTTCTCGCGAGCCGCATCCGCTTTTGCGATCACGTAGCCGTCCACAAACGGCCCTTTCCAAACTGAGCGTGCCATCGCTGCCTCTACTTCTTCTTCACGTGACGTGAGCGGAGAATGAATTTATCCGTGCGAACGTTCTTTCGGGTGCGGGTACCTTTGGTGCCCTTACCCCAAGGGGTTACTGGATGACGACCGCCCGAGGTACGCCCCTCGCCGCCGCCATGCGGGTGATCGATCGGGTTCATGGCGACGCCGCGCACACTGGGGCGTTTGCCGAGCCAGCGGTTACGTCCGGCCTTGCCAAGATTTTGGTTTGAATTATCCGGATTCGACACGGCGCCCACAGTGGCCATGCAGTCAGCCTGCACCATGCGCATCTCGCCCGAATTGAGCCGCAGGATCGCCATTCCTTGATCGCGCCCAACGAGCTGCGCGTAGCAGCCCGCCGAGCGCGCAATCTGGCCGCCCTTGCCGAGCTTTATCTCGACATTATGGATGATGGTGCCAATGGGCATATTGGCCATTGGCATGGCGTTACCCGGCTTCACGTCAACTTTCTTGCCCGACACAACCTTATCGCCGACGTTCAGGCGCTGAGGGGCCAGGATATAAGACAGCTCCCCGTCCTCATATTTGATGAGAGCGATGAAAGCTGTGCGGTTCGGATCGTATTCGAGCCGCTCGACGGTGGCAGACAGGTCGAATTTCTGCCGTTTGAAATCTACAAGCCTGTAGGTGCGCTTATGGCCGCCTCCGCGCCGCCGTGCCGTGATGCGGCCGTGCACGTTCCGCCCGGCGCTTTCCGAGCGGCCCTCGGTCAGCGCCTTCACCGGCTTGCCCTTCCACAGCTGCGAGCGATCGACCAGCACCAACTGGCGGAGGCTCGGTGTTATGGGGTTATATGTTCTCAATGCCATGGCGAATGCGCCCTTACCAAAGTCTGCCTTACAGCCTTGACGTTATGTCGATCGTTTGCCCTTCCTCGAGCGTGACGATCGCCTTCTTGAAATCGCTTTGCTGACCCTTCACACCACGGAACCGCTTGACTTTACCCTTGCGGATCAGAGTGTTGACTGCGACGACCTTCACGTTGAAAAGCCGCTCGACGGCTTCTTTGATGTCCGGCTTCGTGGCTGTCATCGCGACCTTGAACATCACCTGGTTGCTTTCCGAAACCATGGTCGATTTCTCGGTTACGAGTGGAGCGCGGATCACGTCGTAGAGTTCTTCTTCCCTCATTTGAACCGCTCCTCCAGGGCCTCGAGCGCCGCTCGGGTGAGCACGAGCTTGTCCCGGCGCAAAATGTCGTAGACGTTGATGCCCTGAACCGGCAGCACATCCACGTTTGGAATGTTGCGTGCGGCGAGCGCGAAATTGTCCTGCAATGAAGCGCCATCGATTATGAGCGCGTTCGTCAGGCCTAAACCGCTAAACTTGCCGCGCAAATGCGCAGTCTTTGGTTCAGCCAGCTCCGCCTTGTCGAGCACCAGAATGGCATTCGATTTTGCCTTCGAAGAAAGCGCATGCTTCAATGCCAGCGAACGCACTTTTTTTGGCAAGTCGTGTGCATGGCTTCGCGGAACCGGCCCAAACGCCCGGCCGCCTCCACGGAACTGCGGTGGCTTGTCGTTGCCGTGACGCGCCTGACCGGTGCCCTTCTGCTTGTAGATCTTCTTGTTCGGCCCGTTTACTTCACTGCGACCCTTGGCCTTGTGCGTACCCGCCTGCCGCTTGGAAAGCTGGTAGCGAACCATACGCTGCAGGATGTCCGAGCGAGGCTCAAGGGCGAAAACATCGTCGCTGAGTTCGACACTCCCAACGGAGGAAGCGTCAAGGGTGATCACATCGGCTTTCATTTCGCCCCCGCTTCCGAGCCCGCGCCGGTATTGGTTGGTTTGCGGAAAGCACCGGGCTTCGGCGCCTCGTTCGGCAGAGGCCGCCTGACCGCGTCGCGCAGCATGACCCAGCCACCCTTGGCGCCGGGAACTGCGCCGCGGATAAGGATCAATCCGCGATCGGCATCCGTGCGAACCACCTGCAAGTTCTGCGTGGTTACGCGCTCAACACCATAATGCCCCGCCATTTTTTTGCCTTTGAAGGTCTTTCCCGGATCCTGGCGGTTACCGGTTGAGCCGTGGCTGCGGTGCGAGATTGAAACGCCGTGAGTTGCGCGCAAACCTCCGAAGTTCCATCGTTTCATCGCGCCAGTAAAGCCCTTGCCGATGCTCGTTCCGGTCACGTCCACGAACTGCCCCGGAACAAAGTGATCAGCAGTCAACTCCGCCCCAACCTCGATGAAATTTTCGGGCGACACACGGAACTCGACGACTTTAGCCTTAGGCTCAACCTGTGCCTTGGCGAAATGTCCGCGCTGAGCGCGCGTCACGTTCTTAACCTTGCGCGAGCCCGAGCCGAGTTGAAGCGCGGTATAGCCGTTCGCTTCCTGCGTCCGGTGCGCGACCACCTGGCATTGATCGAGCTTCAACACCGTCACGGGCACATGCTCGCCCGCGTCAGTGAAGATCCGCGTCATGCCAACCTTCTGTGCCAACAATCCCGATCGCATCGGTATGCCTCAGTTTCCGTGATCTTATTTCGCCATGAGCGCCGGGATGGCAATCAGAGCGAGCTGTGTCTAGCCTCTGGCGAGAGCCGGTCTATGCCGGCACTGCCTTCTATAACTTAATCTCAACGTCGACGCCTGCCGCCAGATCGAGCTTCATCAGCGCATCGACCGTCTGCGGCGTCGGATCGACGATGTCGATGAGACGCTTATGCGTGCGCATCTCGAACTGCTCGCGGCTCTTCTTGTCAATGTGCGGCGAGCGATTGACGGTATAGCGCTCAATGCGGGTTGGGAGCGGGATCGGCCCGCGTACATCCGCGCCAGTCCGCTTCGCCGTGTTGACGATCTCCTTCGTGGAGGTGTCGAGCACGCGGTGATCGAATGCCTTGAGCCTGATGCGAATCGTTTGGCCTGCCATCTGTCACTCCCGAAAGAAGAGGCGCCCCGCTGGGAGACGCCCGCTCCTCAATCCCGTAGCTACTTTATGATGCTTGCGACGACACCTGCGCCGACGGTACGGCCGCCTTCACGGATCGCAAAACGAAGCTTCTCTTCCATGGCGATCGGCACGATCAGCTCCACCTCCATGGAAATGTTATCCCCCGGCATCACCATCTCGGTGCCTTCGGGAAGATGAACCACACCCGTCACGTCCGTCGTGCGGAAATAGAATTGCGGACGGTAATTTCCAAAGAAAGGCGTGTGGCGGCCGCCTTCTTCCTTCGTCAGGATGTAGGCTTCGGCCTTAAATCTTGTATGCGGCGTCACGGAGCCGGGCTTGCAAAGGACTTGACCGCGCTCCACCGCCTCGCGATCGATACCACGAAGCAGGCAACCCACGTTGTCGCCAGCCTCGCCCTGGTCGAGAAGTTTGCGGAACATTTCGACGCCGGTCACCACCGACTTCACGGTCGGCTTGATACCGACGATCTCGACTTCTTCGCCGACCTTGATCACGCCGCGCTCGATACGGCCCGTCACCACGGTGCCGCGACCTGAGATCGAGAACACGTCTTCGATCGGCATCAGGAAGGGCTGGTCGCGAGGACGCTCGGGAAGCGGGATGTACTTATCCACCTCTTCCATCAGCTTGGTTATGGACTGCCAGCCAAGCTCTCCTTTGTCATCCTCCAGCGCCATCCTCGCCGAACCTTTAACGATCGGAATGTCATCGCCAGGGAATTCGTATTTGGACAGAAGCTCGCGGATTTCGAGTTCGACCAGTTCCAGAAGCTCCGGGTCGTCGAGAAGGTCGACCTTGTTCATGTACACGACCAGAGCCGGCACGCCGACCTGGCGAGCGAGAAGAATGTGCTCGCGGGTCTGAGGCATTGGGCCGTCGGCTGCGGAGACGACGAGGATCGCGCCGTCCATCTGAGCAGCGCCGGTAATCATGTTCTTCACGTAGTCCGCGTGACCGGGGCAGTCCACATGCGCGTAATGGCGATTCGGGGTCTCGTACTCGACGTGGGCGGTCGAAATGGTGATACCGCGAGCCTTTTCTTCGGGGGCCTTATCGATCTGATCGTAGGCGGTAAAGGTCGCGCCGCCCGATGCAGCCAGCACTTTCGTTATCGCAGCCGTCAGGGAGGTTTTGCCATGGTCGACGTGACCGATGGTCCCGATATTCAAATGGGGCTTGGTGCGCGCGAATTTTGCCTTGGCCATTTGGCTCTCCGTTCTTCCTCTTTCATGCCGGTCTAGTGCCTAGCCCCGGAAAAGGCTCCT
>Ga0209048_10002246_pt1 | contig 19339 bp, 24 predicted proteins | sample FrelakmetCRP12CR_FD_187146 | JGI IMG/M metagenome (GOLD analysis project Ga0209048, IMG submission 187146) | Freshwater lake sediment microbial communities from the University of Notre Dame, USA, for methane emissions studies - CRP12 CR (SPAdes)... | ecosystem: Environmental > Aquatic >... | reverse complement strand
AGCCTAGACAGTCCCCCTCTTCATATATTAGATAAGCGAACCTTACCAATCATGACCTTGCTTCTTGATCGATCTACCCAGCAAGCCCTCCTTGAACTCAAGCGCATCCTGATCATCGACGACGAAGAGCCGATCCGCCGGCTGCTGGGTTACATGCTTCAGAGCCATGGGTATGAGACGGTCCTCGCGGCCGATGCACGTGAGGCACGGACACGGTTAGACGAACAACCCTTTGCGTTGATTTTGTGTGACGTGAATATGCCCGGCGAGTCTGGCATGGATCTGGTCCGCAATATCCTGAGCCAGCATCCCCATACCGCCGTCATCATGGTGACCGGTCTCGACAGCTCCGTGCTCGCGAATGCTGCAATGGACATGGGGGCCTTCGGGTACATCATCAAGCCGTTCGAGTCCAATGAAGTTTTGATCGATGTCGCCAATGCACTCCGCCGCCGCCGGCTTGAATTGGATAATCGCCTGCACCGGGAAAATCTGGAAGATATCGTCAGAACCAGGACGATGGCTCTCCAGCAAGCGCTCGAGTGGCTCGAGCGAAGTGAAAAGGAGTTGCGTCTCTCACGGGAGGAAACGATTCAACGACTCGCCATCGCCGCCGAATACCGGGACAGTGCCACGGCACAGCATATTCAGCGCATGAGTCACTACTGTGAATTGCTCGCCAGGAAATATGGGATGTCATCGGAACGGTGTGATTTGATCCGCACCGCCAGTCCGATGCATGACATCGGAAAAATTGGCACGCCGGATCATGTGCTCCTGAAGCCCGGCAAGTTCACACCGGAAGAATTCAACGTCATCTCTCAACATGCGGAGATCGGCTATCGCATCCTCGGCGGATCGGACGCGGAAATTCTCAAAGTGGCGGCATCGATCGCCTGGACCCACCATGAGCGTTGGGATGGCAGCGGATATCCACGCAAGCTAAGAGGCGAAGCGATTCCCGTGGAAGGACGGATCGCCGCGATCGCCGATGCCTTCGATGCCCTCACCACACAACGGGTCTACAAGCCGGCCTTCACCCTCGATCACGCCGTCGAACTCATGAGCACACATCGGGGCGAACACTTTGACCCCGAGCTCCTCGATATCTTCTTTGCCTCGATGAGCGACATCAAGCGCATATATGACCAGTATGGCGACCAATCGTTGCGCGGAATGATTGGCGAGTCATAGCATCCTTTTCGACATTTCGTTGACCGGTTTTCTACCCGCCGATATACTTTCCTCATCTCGTCAGGTACAGCCCCACGCAGAGACTGTTAGGCCCTGTACCCATACGATCTCACGTTGGCGAAAGGATTGCCGCTCATGGCAAAGAAGACAACTGCGGCCCGCAAACGGGGGGCGACACGCAATTGGATCGCCTATCTGTGCGAATCCTTGGTCACATCCGGAGTCATGCCGACCTGGGAGGCGGCAACCTATCTGACCGAGAACCTGTTTGGAGAAAAACCGAATCCCCGCCTCTTAAGTACGACAAACGCCTACGAAGTGACGTCCCAATTTCTTCAGCGGCTTTATCATCCTCTCATAGAGGCCGCTGCTCGCGACATCACATTGCCCGATGGCGCCATGCTGCACGTGTTCACGGATATCAGCCTCACAGGCAAATCTGCCGTGCTGATCGTGTACATGCCGGGCAATGCTCACCCGAACCAGTTGCTGATGCTGGACGCGGCAAAAGCCTGGGAGCTGGTCTTTACTGATTCAGAGGACGTGAATCGCTGGGCAGAAGAACGATATCAGCGGATGCGGTCGGCGCTGACCGCGGCGATCGGCAAGCCGGTTCTTGCGAAGATCCTTGCAGAAATTTCCTAGCCGGTCGCGCAGTCGAGACTCTCGCTCATCCTGTGCGTTCGCCTCTCACCCTCCAGTGGGTTCATAGTTCAGGTTCGGCCCCAACCATCGTTCAAGCCCTGAAAGGGGCATCCCTTTTCGTTCCTGATAGTCGAGCACCTGGTCCTTCCCAATTTTTCCCACCGCGAAGTACCTGGCCTCCGGATGGGCGAAATAGTATCCACACACGGCCGCAGCAGGCCACATCGCGAAGCTTTCAGTCAGAGTGATTCCTGTGTGCTGCTCAACGGCCAAGAGATCGAATAGCAACCGCTTCTCTGTATGGTCGGGACAGGCAGGGTAGCCTGGCGCCGGACGGATACCTCGATACTTTTCACGGATCAGATCCTCACTCGACAGCTTCTCTCCTTTGCCGTACCCCCACGCCTCACGGGCTTGCTTGTGAAGATACTCGGCAAAGGCTTCGGCCAAGCGGTCGGCCAAAGCCTTTGCCATAATAGAGTTGTAGTCGTCGTGGTCGCGTTCGAACTCTCGACACAAGAGATCCACCCCGACTCCCGTCGTCACGGCAAAAGCGCCGATATAATCCGCGCGGCCGGACTCTTTTGGTGCCACAAAGTCGGCCAGCGCGAGACTGTACTGCCCTTGAGGCTTCTCCGATTGCTGGCGCAAGGTGTGGAACGTCGTTAAGACCGTCATACGACTCTCATCGGTGTAGATCTCAATATCGTCTCCCAGGCTATTGGCAGGGAAAAACCCATACACCCCATTGGCGGTCAATAACCGTTGATCCACAATCTTGCGGAGCAAGGTCAGCGCATCGTCGTATAACTCCTTGGCCTTCGGGCCCACGACAGGATCTTCTAAAATGGTCGGGTAGCGTCCGCGCAGTTCCCACGTGTGAAAGAACGGCGACCAATCGATATAGGGAATCAGCTGATCCAGCGGCTGCTGCGGCACCACCTTCACACCCGTGAAGGCCGGTATGGGTATGTCAACTTCAGCCCATTTGGACTGGAGTCGATTTGCTCGCGCCTGCTTCAACGTCCAGAGGGATTTGGCTCCCCGGTCGTGATGGGTCTGACGTATCTGATCATAGTCGGCACGAACTTTTTTGGCGAAGTCCGCCCGCAAGTCGGCGTTCACCAGACTGCCGACAACGCCTACCGCTCTGGAGGCGTCCAGCACATGCACCACGGAGTGGTTGTAGGATGGGGCAATCTTAACGGCTGTATGGGCTTTGCTCGTGGTGGCGCCGCCGATCAGTAACGGCAGATCAAAGCCCTCGCGTGTCAGCTCGCGCGCCACGTGTACCATTTCGTCTAGTGATGGGGTAATGAGTCCGCTCAGCCCTACAACCTTCACCTTGTGTTCGCGTGCAGCCGCCAAGATCTGTTCACAGGGCACCATTACCCCGAGATCGATTACCTCGTAGTTATTACATCCCAGGACAACCCCGACGATGTTCTTCCCGATGTCATGCACATCGCCCTTCACCGTGGCGAGAAGGATCTTGCCATTCGAGCTCGAAGCGCCTGATTTCTTCTTCTCTTCCTCCATGAACGGCATCAGATAAGCCACGGCTTTCTTCATGACCCTGGCGCTCTTTACCACTTGAGGCAAAAACATCTTGCCTGACCCGAACAAGTCCCCCACGATATTCATCCCGGCCATCAGTGGTCCTTCGATTACATGCAGCGGCTTGGCATACTTTTGTCGAGCTTCCTCGATGTCCTGCTCGATAAAGTCGGTCACACCTTTAACCAGTGCATGGGAGAGGCGCTCCTCGACCGTGCTCGAGCGCCACTCATCGTCTTTCACCGCTATTTTGCCCTGTTGCTTGACGGTTTCCGCAAACGTCACCAATCGTTCTGTCGCATCCGGCCGGCGGTTCAGCAGCACATCTTCAACCAACTCAAGGAGATCCTTGGGAATCTCCTCGTACACCGCCAACTGTCCGGCGTTCACAATTCCCATGTCCAGACCGGCCTTGATGGCATGGTAGAGGAATGCCGCATGCATCGCCTCGCGCACGCGGTTGTTGCCGCGAAAAGAAAAGGAAATGTTGCTGACGCCGCCGCTGACTTTCGCAAGCGGAAGATGTTGTTTGATCCAGCGCGTGGCTTCGAGGAAGTTCACCGCGTAATTATTATGTTCCTCGATGCCGGTCGCCACCGTGAGGATGTTTGGATCAAAGATGATGTCCTGGGCTGGAAAACCGATGCGCTCCGTGAGGAGGCGATAGACCCGCTCACAGACCTCAATCTTGCGCTCGTACGTATCAGCCTGGCCTCGCTCATCGAAGGCCATCACCACTACGGCAGCCCCATAACGATGAACCAATTTGGCCTGCTGGAGGAACTTGGCTTCGCCTTCTTTGAGGCTGATGCTATTGACGACTGGCTTGCCCTGGATGTTTTTCAGTCCTGTCTCGAGGATGTCCCACTTCGAGCTATCCACCATGATGGGGACGCGACAGATATCCGGTTCCGACGCCACCAATCGCAGGAACTTCTCCATGGCAGCCTGAGAGTCGAGCATGCCTTCGTCCATGTTGATGTCGACGATCTGGGCACCCCCCTCGACCTGTTGTCGCGCCACCGAGAGCGCGGCTTCATAATCGCCACCGAGAATCAGTTTGGCGAAAGCCGGTGATCCTGTGACGTTGGTCCGTTCACCGATATTCACAAAATTCGATTCCGGCCGAATCGTGACCGCTTCCAACCCGCTTAGCCTGGTAAACGGCTCGACGGAGGGCGGGACGCGCGGAGGAAGACCTCGCACGGCCTCGGCAATCAGTTTGATATGTCCGGGTGTTGTCCCGCAACAGCCACCGACGATGTTCAGCCAGCCATTCTGCGCCCATTCTCTCAATTGGGGTGCCAGGCTTTCCGGTGTCTCCGGGAATCCCGTCGGCAGCAATGGATTAGGCAGTCCGGCATTCGGATGGGAGCTCACATAGATCGGGGCCAGGTGCGAGAGCTCTTCGATCAACGGGCGCATTTCTTTGGGACCTAAGGCGCAGTTGATGCCGACGCTGAGCAAGGGCACATGGGAGATGGAGTTCCAGAAGGCTTCGATCGTTTGGCCCGTGACCCCCCGATTGCTGCCTGCTTGAATAAAGGTCACTGAGGCCATGAGGGGGACCCTGATGTGGCGATCCTCAAAAAACTTATCAATGGCAAAGAACGCGGCTTTCGCATTGAGCGTATCGAAGATGGTCTCGACCAACAAGAGATCGACTCCCCCGTCGACCAAGCCGCGCACCTGCTCATAGTAGACCGCCACCAGCTCGTCATAGGTGGTGCCACGCGCCGCAGAATTGTTGACATCAGTTGAAATGGACGACGTCTTCGTCGTGGGCCCAATCGCCCCGGCCACAAAGTAGGACCGGCCAGGTGATGCAATCTTGACCTGCTCCGCAGCACGCCTGGCACATTCCCCTCCGGCTCTCGCGATCTCGTAGGCCAGGGACTCCATGCCGTAGTCGGCCAGGGAAATCGCTTGCGCGTTGAATGTATTCGTCTCCACGATGTCGGCGCCCGCCTCGAAGTACTGGCGATGGATCTCCTCGATGACGGCAGGCTGCGTGAGGTTCAACAGATCGTTGTGCCCTTTCTGATCTTTCTTCCAATCTTTGAACCGCTCGCCCCGAAACGCCGCCTCGTCGAGCCTCCGCTGTTGGATCATGGTTCCCATGGCCCCGTCGAGGACGAGAATGCGTTGTTGCAATAAGGCTTCTAACGATCCACTCATAAGACCTGTCTCCGCGATCGACTCCGCTGCGATGGTGAAGGAAATTGGGCCATCATAACTGACAAGTTCTCAGGCCAGCAAGCAAACCCGATCGTCCCGCCTTGACAGCAGGGGAAGCCGCCGATACGATGCCGACACCAGTTGGAGAGAAACCGTGCTCCTGCGTCTTTCCATCCATACCATCTTCTTGCTTCTGCTGGTTCTGCTATCGACCACCGGCATCTGGCTCCAGCCTTCCGCAGTCCTCGCAGCACCCTATTTTGAGGATGGGTATCTCGGCCTTACACAAACGGAATTACATCAAAAACTCGGGATGCCGCAGGCGGTGCGCGACCGGAAGTCCGCTCTGCGCGTCTTTACCTACTACGCCATCACCGATTGGGACAAGTATTTCCGGAAGCTCGTCTCGCCGGAAAATGGCGAGGATGTCTATACTTTTAAACGCGATGGCATCGAGGTCCGATACTCGTTCAGTTACACCGTCGACCCCAAAGATGAAAGCGAGAATCGCACGTTATTCGTTCGGCTCGTCGATATCGAATTCTCCCCCACTGTCTCTCTCGCCCAGATCCCCTCTCTCGTTCCCGAATTTCACCCTTCGGAGGATCCCGCGTCCCCCTCATTCCGATCGAATATTTGGGTGTTGCTGTTTAAGGGCGCCCCGTCACCACAGGCTCGTTTTATCGTGAAAGAGGCAACCAAGGACAAGCTGGACTGGACCCTGGCCTATCAGCTATTCTCGTTGCAAGGCCTGCCGGACCCACTCACAACCAAGGCGCTTGTCGATCGAGTGGAAATCAGCACTCAAAGTGTCGACCTTGTGAAACAACGCCAGCGACACACCCATGACCCTATCCTGAATCCCTACTCACCAGAATTCTCTCAGCGCACGCTTGCTCCTCCGTTGCCCACGGCCAAAAAGATTCCCGTCCCCAAGTACGCGGAGTAGCCACGCTTCGCCCGCATTATTCATGACGGTTCGTTGCGAAATGGTGTAGTCGCCAAGCGAGGCAGGCGCGCGGAGCCGGGAGGCGGGGCAATGCCCTGCCTGGAAGTTCCGAAGGGGGTGTGCCCCTTCGTGGGGATTTTACAAGGGGGCTGGCCCCCTTGTAGGAGTGGGCGAGGCAGGCTTCAGAGCCGAGCCTGCTACGGGAGGGAGGCACATATGATTCAGGATGGTGACCGACCGAGCGGCGAATCCTCGATTGCAACAGAAGCGTTCATGAATAATGCGGGCTAGACTTCTTGACGCAGCGATGATCAGGAAAAGCAGAGACTAGGGAGCGCGCTGGAGGTGCTCCTGCTGTTTCTCTTGGATCTTCCCGGCCTGATCACGGAAGACATCCAGCGGGGCATCCTGCGAGGTAAAGAGCAAGGCAGGAATGGTCAAACCCAACATGATCAAGCACCAGAGAGTCAGGAAACGGACGACTTGGCTCCGCCCCAAAAACCTGGCCAGCAGGCAGATCGCCGCGGCAAGGCCGCCGAAGGTGAGAACTTGAGACTGATAGTGAGTCAACCCGGAAATATTCGGAGTGAATTTACCGAGTCCAGCGCCGGTGTTATTTGCCCAACCAGCAACCTTCTGCTGTAGTATTATGACGGCAGAATGCTCGGATGGCCCCTTGGGGGCCTGCTCCGTCACCTGGACCTTCGCACGATACCGTTCGGGGATACTCTCGTAGTTGTCGGTCAAGACCGGAGTGCCTTGCTGATCAATATAGGAATAGATGGTCGTGGCAGAAGCGATCGCCGGCAGCAGGAGGCTACTGATCCAGAGGAACAGCATTCCAGCAATGACAGCCGCACTGCTAGTGAACAGAAGATCACTTCTTTGATCTCCAGGAGTCATGTCATTTCTGAATGCGCACATCACTATAAGTATACCGACCAAACCGATTACTCACATCTTATTGATTAAATTGGAGCAAACAGCCCCGCTTCCTTGACTCTCTCAGATTCACATTGCTACGATGCAAACCGTCATGCATCAAACCACCGCGGCGACCCATGAAGCGATGAACGCCTCTCCGACTGATCTCGAAGAACCGATCCCCTTCATCCGCCGCCGCCCGGTTCGACTCATCATCTACGCCGGGCTGGGGCTATTTCTCCTCCTCATGGTGATCTGGCCGCTCATTGCACAGCTCAAAGACCCTGATTTTCAAAAACATATCGCAGAGCATCGCGTCATCGTCGGCATGTCGAAAGAACAGGTGTTACAGGCGTGGGGAGGCCCACAAACGATTAACACGACGTTCACCAATGAAGGCCTCCGCCGCGAGGAATGGATTTTCGAAGATTGGGAAAGCGCTGCGGTGGTGAAACACCGCTATCTGTACTTTGAAGAAGGCACCCTCATCGGCGGATGGTTCCAAGGCTCGGGCGAACGGCTCCCTGCTCAGTCCCCATCGAACCCGCACAGCCCAAAACCGCAAACCTAGTGTGCGATTACGTCTGCGACGAGACATCCCGCACGGCCAACCGCAGCCGGCTCAGCAGCACTTCCGCATGGACCTGATCGCACTCCTCGACCAGAACTCGCGAGTTGAGAATGGGGAGTCCGGGATACAAGCTACTCACATGTTCGTTCTGAACCATGTAGGCGATACCACTGCCTTCCAGCAGACTCGTGATCATCGCCAGCTCACCCATACTCTGCGGCTCAGTGAGACGGATCATCGGCATGCAACGCACTCCCCGCTTTAACAGGCCACCGGTTATTCAATCCTCTCGTTTCGTTGCTTTTTTTCCGCGCTCCTCTTACACTGAACGAGTGGCTAAGGAGTCTCCGTAATTTGCACGCGGCGCAGTTTCCCTGGACCGCCCGAAATGGTCAACACCCGTTTCCATTCTCGAATCTGATACACCGCCCAGGCAGGAGATTGGCCCTTGAAATAGGCATCCGGGTCTTCCCCGCTGGCATTGAGAAAGATTGGCTCAGTGAAGCCTTCTTCCAACACATAGTCGAGGAGGCAGTCTGTCACGAAGCCGGCCCCTTGCAGGGACACCTCGGCCAGCATCGACAGTATGTCTTCTGGATTTTGAATCGTCACATGCTGCATTGAAGCACCTCCGAGCCATCGAATTGTAACGAGCCGCTCATCAGGAAGGCAACAGACATGACACGTCCCATGACGAAAAGCCGCTTCCGAGAAGAACTCTTGCGTCTTATGGACCGCAAGCATCATTGGGCCTGGCCGGTATTCGCCAACGGAACGGTCACCATCGATCAACTCAAATGCCACTTTCAGCAGGAATATGGTGTGTACGTGCGTGACTTTCCTGTGTTCCTGGCACGCATCCACGGACAGAATCCCCCGTCCCCGGTCCGCCGGATGCTCGCCGATAATATTTACGAAGAAGACACCGGCGGGCTCTCGCTGGGAAAGTCGCATCCGGAATTGTTCCTGACCATGATGGCAGGCCTTGGCTTGCCGGCACGTGACTTTGACATGGTGCGCCTCTTACCGGCCAGTCGGCGTTACCGCACTTGGCTGGACCGCGTCTCAAATCACCGGGACTGGGTTATCGGTGCAGCGGCCCTGACCATCTTTGTAGAAGGCAGCGTAAAGGATCGCGCTGAAATCGCCGACCCCTCCAAGCCCAAGACCGCCGAAGAAATAGAATCGATCGTTCAACGCCACCCACTGGTGAAATACCACGGCCTGTCCCCCGATTCCATGGATCTGATTCGCGCGCACCAACTGGTCGAAGCCGGCCACCGACATGATGCCTATGCCATGGTGGTGAATTACGCCACGACACGCACCCAACAACGGGCCGTACTGAGCTGCCTCAAGAAATGCCTGACGCTCTGGCAAGGCTATCGCGATGCGGTCGCCAAGGCCTGTGGATTGAAAAAGACCTCGCGGTGAGTCAGCGGTGTATTGCCGCACTCCTCTTCCTCTTCCTCTTCCTCTTCCTCTTCCTCTCCCTCCATCCGGCTGTCAGTGATCAACCATCAGCGCTCAGTGCACCTCTGCCGGACGACATGGTTCTGGTTCCTGCCGGAGAGTTCCTAATGGGGAATCCGGCAGGCAGCGATGGTCTTCCCGACGAACAGCCACAACGCCTAGTCTACACCGCAACGTTCTGGATCGACCGGTACGAAGTCACGAACGATACCTATACACGCTTTGTCGAGGCTACCGGGCATCGAGCGCCGGCAAACTCCAGCCCCGCCTCCACATTGTGGGAAAACAATGCACCGATCTCCGGGATCGGCAAGCATCCCGTGGTGAATGTCAGTTGGGAGGATGCAGTGGCCCACTGCGCCTGGGTGGGCAAGCGTCTGCCGACCGAAGCGGAATGGGAAAAGGCCGCGCGCGGCACCGATGGCCGCCGCTACCCCTGGGGAAACGAGTGGGACTTCAAGAAGGCCAACAGCGCAAGCTATTGGGCGGGACGGACCGTCGACTTTCAGAGCGGAGCGGACTGGGATGCCTTCTGGATCAAGGGCGAGGGAGCGAAGATTTCAAAAGAGAGAGGCATCAAGGGCGAAGTACTCACCATGCCGGTCGGCAGCTTTCCCGAGAGCGTCAGCCCTTACGGATTGCATGACATGGCAGGCAACGTCGCTGAATGGGTGCAGGATTGGTATAACCCGAACTACTACAAGGATGCCCCTCTCTCAGACCCTCAGGGACCTTCTCGCGGGGCAATCAAAGCGATGCGCGGCGGGTCCTGGCTCAAACCGGCTATCAGTCTTCGTGCGAGCGACCGCGACTGGGGCACCATGGACGGCCGCCCCAGTGGCACGGGTTTTCGCTGCGCAAAGGATGCGTTCTAACAGGCTGCTGAAAAAGCCCGCCAGCGCCACAGGCCGTGGCGTGTGAATCGCGAGGCATGCGAGAAAAGCGCGACGTGGATAGGATGGATTCCCACCTCGTCCAGCCAGTCTCGCTCGGCTATCCTGCGAGACCTCATCGGGCCAGCAGACACTCAACCCGCTCGATCCTCACCACCGGCATAATGAGCCCCAGACCCTCTTCATCGTGGGAGAAATCATAGACAAGGGACTCCTCGGGAATGAGCCGCCCCATCATGGCAATCTCAATGTCGACTTTCTGACCGGTTTCGAGCTGTCGGCGGAGGACGTCACCTGTGCCGGGATCAGGAATCACGACGAGATTACTCGGGACCTCTTCGGCTTTGAATCGGACAACGCCCCACCTGGTGGGCGTAAAGATCGGTCCCATGGCAATGCTTAACCCGCCCGCCGTTGGCTCATAGCGGGAAAGTTCTCCGGACCAGAGAAAGACCACCGTCCACTGGAGCGCTTCCTTCCCTTCGCGCTTCGCATCGCGCTCCCGGTTCAGCGCAAACAACCGCTCATCATGGTCGGGATCGTGATGGCCATTGCCGTAGACCGAGCCCCAGTCCGGCGGGGTTTCATCCAGTGCGTCAAGAAACTGTTCGATCGAATGGGGATCGATCAGGATCCGGTAATCCGGCGGCAGGATGGTATATAGATCTTTTCGCGCAATTGTCAGGAGAGGTCTTGTACCGAGAGCCACTTCAGCCCATCCTTCCCCGACCGATCCTCCTGTCAGGGCAAAGACGGCGAAGAGCCAGAGAGCCCACATGGGATCAGCTCACTCCTCCGCGGCGGCGACAGCTTGCTCAAAACTGGTTCGGAGGGCAGTGACCGCCTGCTGCCCATCCGTCAACACGCCACATTCAATCAAGACTGACAGACGAGGATGTGGATCGATGCGGCGCAAGGCCTGGCTGGTGAGGCCACCAGACTCAATAACTTTTTGGTAGGTACCTAGCCACGAGTCGGTAATGGCGCGCAGTCCGGCGTCGGTGGGTTTCATCCGGCCAAGCTTCACCTCTTCAAGCAATTTGGTGAGCGGGTCGGACTGGGAGATGGTAGCAATCGCGCGCTGGAGGACCTGCTCACCTGAGTCCATATTAATTTGTGGAACAGGAGCCAGGTCCGCGCGGGTCACCGCAACTTCCGCAGGCACCTCCACCATTACCTGGTAACACCCAGCTATCCGTGCCGCCGACCCCGAACGAAGAGATTTGTTTCTCCAGCTTCGTGGCCCGGCACTGTGGACAGGCGACTTGCGTCGAGCCGTACACCAATAACTCGAATCGATGATTGCATTCCCCGCAGACATATTCGAAGATAGGCATGGATCGTACTCCTTATTCTGAGGGGTATTATAAGATCGGGCCGGCTAGTTCGCAATCTGCCAGGAGCCGTATGTACCAAGAAGAGAAAACCTTTACCCTCCGATTCAGCCTGGAAGCCTCATTTCCCGACGACTATGAGGGCGAGGAGGAGCACCAGGCCTGGGTACGGGAATGGGAAGCGCGAATCAAACCGGATCTGCTCAAAGTGCTCTTCGAATCGTTGCGTCAGCACCGGTCCTGGCAGACGCACGTGCGCAATCGCGGGAAATCCCCTGCCGACGAAATTGAAATCGTCCTCGCGCGGGACTTTTCCAAACCTCAAGGATTCAACCTATCATCATGACGCGCCCTCCCCTCGGTTTATACCTCCACATCCCCTTCTGTCGGCAGCGCTGTGACTTCTGCGCCTTCTATCTTGAAATCCATCGCGAAGGTCGCGCAGAGTCCTTTGTCCGATCCCTCATGCATGAGATCGGACTGTCGGCGGAGCAACACGTGGCAGGAGGCCGCCCCATCCAATCCGTCTATCTCGGAGGCGGCACACCAACGGTGCTCGCCGCAACTCAGCTTATTGCGATCCTGTCTGAGATTCGCTCGCATTTCACTCTCACCTCAGACTGTGAAATCACTGTTGAGGGGCACCCCTCCACGATCTCTCAACAGGATCTCGTCCAACTGCGTCAGGCCGGCGTCACCCGCATGAGTTTCGGCGCGGAATCAATGGAAGATGACGATCTTGTTCGGGTCGGACGGCCCGGTGCCGTCCGTGAGACCGTCACAGCGGTAACTCAGGCCAGAGCCGCCGGATTCACAAACATCAACCTCGACTTGATGTATGGGCTCCCCGGCCAAAGCCTGGAGAGTTGGCAACGAACGCTGACTGACTGTCTCACGCTGGCGCCCCCACACCTGTCCTGCTATGCCCTTACAGTCGAACAGGACACCAAGCTCGCCTCCAACATTCAGCGCCAACGGAGTCCGGCACCGGATGAAGGCCTTCAAATTGAAATGGACCAGGCCGCGCAAGAGATACTCGCCGACGCCGGCTATGCACGGTATGAATTGTCGAACTATGCCAAACCTGGATATGCCTGCCGGCACAATCTGCTCTATTGGACCAATGGCGAATACCTTGGATTGGGCCCGAGCGCACAGTCCTATCTGGGCGGCACAAGATTTGGCAACGTCGCCGACCTTGCGGCCTACGACACATCGCTCGCGGCAAGCCGTCTTCCTATTGAAGATCGCACCAGGCTTTCCGAGGAGGAGCAACTCCGCGACGCCGTGATTTTCGGGTTACGCCTGACTCGAGGAATCCCCTCACAGCAGCTTCATCAGCATGCCGCAAACTACGGGCATGCAGCAGTCACCGCCCAGTTACTCGCGCAACAGTTGATCGAAGAAGACGGTGAGCGCAGCAGACTATCGGCACGAGGCCGCCTCCAGGCCGACACCATCGCCGGGCAGCTGTACTAAGCAGCAGATTGTTGAAAAAGTCCGCCAGCTTTCTGGAAGGCTAAGGCTGAGGTCAAGGCTGAGATAAAAGCCTGTCTTCGCTCAACCTTAACCTCGACTTCAGCCTGCCTCACTCGCTGCGGCCTTGATTGGGACAAGGCGCGTCTCGGCGCGCCAGGGTTGGGCGGGTGAGAAGTCTGGCCTTTTTGAACAGCCTGCTAGAAGAGACAAGCCTATTCTCGTTCGCGGCCACCGCACGCATTGACTTTTTCCTTGGGTGGGGTGGAGACTGAATGTAGGTCACGTCGGAGGTACCATGCCCGTCAATATGGATCCTGCCAAGAAGCGAAGACAACAGCCCTCGGCGCATGAGGCAAATTCGTCTCCGTCCGAGAGGGATCAGACCGTGGCGGCTCAAGGGAATCAGTTCGGCAAAGAGACGGAAGAAGACCGGGTCAAGGACCTAGCAGATGCAGAGTTGAAGAATCTGTGGGACGCCACGGAAGTCATCGACATGGACAAATTCTGAGACGCGCCTGTCAGGCGGGCAGGAAGAAAAAGGCGATCGCCAGCATCAGGTAGACCCCGACCAACATCACGCCTTCCATCCAGTGCGATTCTCCGTCCATCGCCACGAATCCCACAATCAGGACCGAGATCGTCACCGCAGCCACTTCGAACGGCGTAAAAATCAGATCCAACGGCGTCCCGAAGAGATAACTGGCAAAGACGAGCAGTGGCGCAACGAGCAAAGCAATCTGGAGGCTGGACCCCACGGCAATCCCAAAGGCCAAGTCCATCTTGTTTTTCAGCGCCACCATCACGGCTGTGGAATGTTCAGCCGCATTACCCACCAGAGCCACCAGAATGACGCCGACGAAAAGCTGCGTCAGCCCGAGCTTGTGCGCAGCAGGCTCCAGCGCCCCCACCAACATCTCACTCATCAGAGCCACGAGACAGGTCACCACGGCGAGCACCGTGATCGAGGCGCCACGGGTCCAGGGTTGCTCTCCGAGGTCCGAAGCATCGTGCGCCTCTCCGGCAAACAGATGGCGGTGTGTCTTCAAGGTAAACATCAGGCTTGCGATATAAATGGCGAATAGCACGAGAGCGATGGTGAGACTCAACTCTCGTTCAATCGCGACGCCCCGATCGGAGGCGGTGAAATGGAAGAGGGCGGGAATGATGAGCCCCACAGCAGCTAGGAGCAGAAGACTCGCGCCCATTCCAGCAGCCGTCTGATTAAACTTCTGCCGCTCGTACTTCATCCCACCGGCAAACATAGAGACCCCGAGTACGAGTAAGATGTTGCCTAGGATCGAGCCGGTCAGAGAGGCCTTGACGACATCGTGAAGGCCCTCGCGCAACGCCACAAATGCGATAATCAATTCCGCGGCATTGCCAAGCGAGGCATTGAGCAGTGCACCCATACCGGCTCCGACATGGGTCGTCAAATGCTCGGTGGCTCGTCCCAACAGGCCCGCCAGCGGAATAATGGCGAGGCCCGCCGACACAAAGACCAGCAGTGGGTCGGCTCGAAGGACCTCGAGCGCGATCGTCACCGGGACAAAGATGAGCAGGAAATCAAGCCACGACGTGAAGAGATATCGCACGTGCAACACCTAGCATGACTGTGAGATTTTGTCGATGAACCGCCCCTGGCCACCCAACGCGCTATTCTACCCCTTTCACCTGTGCCACCCGGAGACCTTGGCACGGCTCCTGACTCGCTTCGCCACCGTCCATTTCCGCGACTTCATGGCCCTGCAATTTACCCCCATGTCCGGGATGACGGCCTTCCAAGACCGGATGGGCCTGAGCTTCCCGGATCTCATCGAGTCTGGACGCCTCGTACAAGGCTATGACGTGAGTGGATCGCTTCCACCTACTGTGGCATCCGCCATCGATCGCGACCTTCACGATCCCCTGTGGCGCGCATGCTTTCACAGCGCGCTTCGTCTGGACCGTCGTCTCCAACGTGGACTGTTCGAGCCGTCCCATAGTCTGCGCATCGGCGATATTCTCGTGCCAGGCCCTGCCGCACTCCTGCGCCTCATGAACGACTCGTTCAGAGAGCAGGACTACGATCTCGCCCGGGTTAGAGCATTATGCAGGAGCAATGTCACCCTTGAAGAAGGGTACCACTTTGAATATGGGCTCGCCCTCATAAAAACATCCGCCTCACTCGTCTATACGCAGACCCTCGCATTGGCGCACCGGCTCCAACCAGTCACAGACTCCCCCGCTCATTTCGCACTCTATGCGCGATCCTGCGTCAGAGAAAATTGGTCGAGAAGCAATCACCTGCTCATACGGGTTGGCTATTAAAAGTTGCACCCAAGTCTGCTAGAATTCGCACCCATGGCAGGCACGGAAACCCCCTTCGCCCCCCCCGTCCCGACGGAGACTACCAGCACCGGCACAGAGATCGGACTCGACGCGCGTGTGATCGTATTCAACTGCGAGTGCCATACTTACCAACAAGTTATTGCGCTCTTCTGCCAATACATCCCGGGCATGACCAGTTCGAAAGCCTTCGAGCTGGCATGGAAGATTGATCATGACGGTGAGGCCATCGTGTTTGCTGGTACGCTGGCACAAGCGGAAGAGATCGCTGTAAAGCTCGCGGGCGGGGGACTAAGAGTGGCCGTGCAATAAACGCAGTTTCGCTACTTCTTGTGCTTCTTTGTCGCTGCTTTGGCAGGCCGAGTTTTCCGCCGAGACTTTGACTTTGGCTTTGGCTTTGGCTTTGCCTTTGCCTTTGCCTTTGCCTTTGCCTTCGAGATGGCAGGCCGCGCGGTGGCTTTCGCGGGTGCACGTTTCGCTGGAGCCGACTTCGCATGCGTGAGTTTCGCGGGGGCGGGCTTCATAGGCGCAGTCTTCTTGCCGTGGCTTCCCGAACCACCCTTCACTGGTTTTCCTTCAGCAAGCTGGGCCTGTAGTTTGTGCGTCGCGGAGGTCTTGTTCAGCTTCATAACCATATCGCCACTATGGATCCGCACTTGATAGAGCTCTAAGAGCTTGCCAATGGCCTTCTGATCGCCTTTCTTCGCGGCATTCAGCAACCGGCGGCGATGGTTCATCTCTTCTTCTTCTGTATGGGAGGCAGCCCGTCGTTCCATATCTGTCCTTTCGTTCTGCGTGGGCACCAAGCCACCGCGCCGCGCAGTATACGCGAAATGTTCAATTTCTTCTATCGCTTATATGGGCTCAAGAGGGTTGCACCACGAGGCACGCGGGACTGGCAGGAAAGGAGAGACGAGCGAGGGTTCAAGGTCAGAAATTCGAGATATTCGGAGCTTCCAAGCTGATGCTCCGGTTCATGCATAACCTGATTCTCCCGCACATCTTGCGCATCTCGGTTTTCGTACTGGACCTGCCCGTCGCGCCTTTGAGAGCGCTTGTGACACGTTTCACCCCACGCGTATAATACGAGTGTAAGACACAACAGAAAGGCGCTCGAGGTAGGCGGGACGAGCGAGATGGGCCAAACAAGGTTGGAACCCAATCTGTTCCACTTCTCGCAAGTCTCGCGCTTCACACGCCACGATCTTTGGCGGTGGCAGCCTTGTTCAGCATTCTGCCAATTCGATTCACGAAGGAGAGTACCCGATGGAAGAGCATCAACGGAAACAGGAAGAGGCCACGGTTGCAGACGATCCAAAGGCCCGCGAAATGCTTCGCCAAGCCTTCGAGAAGACCGCGCGGTGGCAGAAAGACTTTAAAGGATTCACTGCCGACCTGACAGTGAATGTGAACGGAAAGGAAACTAGCGGACCCGTCATGGTGAAAGGTCCTCGTGAAGTCTCTGTCCAACTGGGAGATGCCGAGGTACAGAAGTGGGCGCAGGAACAGCTCGGTATGATCGCGGTGCACCGTGGACCGAGAAGTTTCGAGGAGTCGGACGGCAAGTACACTTTAACCATGGCAGAAGACAGCCACCCGTTCGGAACGAAACTGATCATCCATGGATCGAACTCGTTTTATCGCCTAAAAGACAATCGCATCACCCAGATCAATCGCAAGATGGCGCATCCAGGCATGAACCCATTCGCCTTTACGATCAATGTCGAAGAAAGCGCCGTCACCCAGGACCAGAAGAATCTGACGACGAAATACAGCGTGTACTACTATTCACCCACCGACGGGAAGCTGAACAATGTGGAAAGCTTCACCGACACCCACGTCCGCGTCGGATCATCGGATTTGCCGGCCACCCGCCGCATTATTTCCTACGAAAATGGCGAAGTGATCGTCAAGAGCCTGACATTCACGAATCACAAGTTGATCTAACGATCCCTACTTCCCACCCTCTCCCCCGCAAGGGGAGAGGTGCAGGAGACCGCTCGCACGGAAGCTCAATGGATCTACGAAAATCATTCCCCCGCAGCATGCAGGCCAAGTTAGAGGGTTACGTCCATCTGGCACGGATGATCGACAAGTGCCGCGCCGTGCTGGCGGGCACCGAGGGCGAATACATCTACCCCTGCCCCATGGATGACAGACTCTTGGAGTTCGCAGGAATCACTGCCGAGCAATTCACCGCAACCGTTAAAGCCAATCAGACCGATGAGGGCATTGCACAATGGGTCAGGAAGAAGGTGAAGCCTCGTACACAGGCTAAGCTTGACGAGTGGAACGAGATGATGTTGGAGCGCGGACCCAGCACACTAGAAAAGCAGGAATACTTCAAAAAGCTCAGAGACGCAATCGATCCCTCCCGAACCGACCTCACCAGCTGGGCGGATCTGCAAGACTTAGAAGAGGGCCGGACCGTTCCTCACCGATCATAACCCACGTCAGAGCATTCGCGAATAAGTAGACCACGGATTGCTCCAGAGAGTCCTAGCTATACCAGATCACCTCCCTTGCCTTGCAACCACCAAAGAAACGGCGTAAGACAATCGGGCACGACAGGGCACAGTTCTTCACAAGATCGGAGGAATGATGCCCACCTCCCCGACAACCTTACATATCGGATGGCCGATTCTCGCAGTGGCAGTCACCCTGGGGGCTTGTGGAAGCATGGACCCCGGGAGCAAAGTCCTCGCGACAAATGCGTTAGGCGAGAAACTTCGAAGCAAGACGACCGTCGGTGCGACACTTCCCGCCGGCTGCCCTACTATCACAGCCTCAGTCCCGGCTGGACAGAATGGAGTCACAGTCACGTATCGCGAACCCTCTACCAATGCGACCGGCTCTCCGCTCACGAACCTCCTGCTCACCTCCATCTATCTCGGAGCGCCGAACGGCCAGACCCATGCCATTCGCATCTTGACAAACGACCCCAGAGGCGGTGCAACCGTCACCGTTCGAAATGTTCTTCCGCCGGCTCCTGAAGTCAGGCTCTGTGTCACCGCCACGAACCTGGCCGGACAAGAATCGCCTTCCGCACCACCAACCCAACCGAAACCTTAGGCCGCTTCCTTGAGCGGAGGCACCCCATTCCATTGAATTCTATGCGCATAGAGATGAGGCTCGCCCATCTTACTCCTTCTCTTCACCACCACAGCTTGTGACCAGCACCTCCGAGCCCCTCGCTGACCGTGAATGTTCCGCTACCCGCCAGCCCGACAAAGCCTTTCCCATCTTCCCCGACAGATACTCCTTCAGAAACTCGGTCGAGGCAACGGCGTCGTAGAACCCTCCAAGCTCGCTCGCTTCCACTCAGAGGTAGTGCGGCCTGGTTGATCCTCGAGCGCGCGCGTCGGACGAGCACTGTCTAATCGTGCGCGTTCCGCGAGCAGGAGGACAACCAGGCCGAGCTACCGAAATCCCTCTCCACTCGTTCCGCCCCCGAACCCTCCGAAGTTGCCGCCGAAGCCCCCCTGGCCGGTTCCCCAATACTCGCCTTTTTGAATCCGTCTGTACGGATGCCGAAGATCCGGTCTGCTGATCCACCAGAAGAAGGAGATGGCCCCGATGCTGGTAAAGAGGGTGATCCAGAAACCCACTCCTTTGAAATGTGTCTTCGAGAGGGTGCCGACTCGCACGTTTTGCGCGGGAGAGGCCAGCGCAACCACGGTGCGATAGAGCCCCTCGCCGAAATGCCCCAACTCAATCGAAGGCTGCAGATACTCGTGCCCGACTTGATTCATCACCGTGGGAGTTATCACCGGCAACATCTGCCTGCCAAGCGTGATGGCAGCTTGTCGTTCCTGCA
>Ga0209048_10002245_pt1 | contig 19346 bp, 16 predicted proteins | sample FrelakmetCRP12CR_FD_187146 | JGI IMG/M metagenome (GOLD analysis project Ga0209048, IMG submission 187146) | Freshwater lake sediment microbial communities from the University of Notre Dame, USA, for methane emissions studies - CRP12 CR (SPAdes)... | ecosystem: Environmental > Aquatic >... | reverse complement strand
CTATGAAGGCTGCTGCCTCTAACGGCTGCCTGTAAGTGATTGGTGCGGAAGGGGGGATTCGAACCCCCACGCCCTTGCGGGCGCCAGCCCCTCAAGCTGCCGGGTCATAGAGCTAACCTATGATAATAAAGAACTTACAGATTCATCATCATTTGACACACACTTGACACCCTTTTCTTGTTATTCTTCCCGGCGTGGAACACACGCCAAACGCCCGCAAACGACGCCGCCAGCGAACCATCACCGTCCGGAAACTCTTTGAGGGACGGCTCCGGATCGAACAGCGTCCGCCCCGACGCGCCTACTACGCTCGTGTGTGCATCCAGGGCAAGCTGCTCGTCAAGAGCACAGGAGAGACGACTATCGCCGCCGCCAAGCGGGTGGCGGGGGAGTGGTATCGGGACTTACTCGCCAAAACACGGCTCGGGGAGTCCATCCACGAGCGGACGTTCGCGGACGTGGCGGAGAAGTTCCTGGCGTATCAAGACAAGGTGGCGCACGTCTCCGAGGGACAGAGGGGCAACTACCACGACAAGTGGAGCGTCCTGAAGCAGTATCTGCGGACACTCAAGCTGTCGGATATCAACCTCCAGTTCCTTGAAGACCTGCGGGAACGTCGGTTCCAGCAGTCAGTGGCGGACGAGAAGAAGGTCTCCGCGAGCACACTCAAGAAGGACTTGATCTTCATCCGTCTGGTTCTCAAGCACGCCATCGAGCGGGAACACTGCCTGGAACAGCTACCGGCATTCCCGTCGTTCGCTCAACAGAAGTGGAAGATCGTTCCGAAGCCGCGCCCGTTCTTTTCCAAGGCGGAATACGACGAACTCAAAGCCGCAGCCTCCAGACGCATTCGTGAAGCTGACAACCCCCGCCTCAGGGAACAGCGCCAGGAACTCTACGATTTCATTCTGATGTGTGTGGGCGGCTGTCTCCGCGTGGATGAAGCACGGAACCTCCGATTCAAGGACGTAGAGATCACGCGACACAACGGACACGAAGTGTTACGGCTTCAGGTGCTTGGGAAGCACTCCCCGGACGGACGCACGAGGGAAAAGGGTTTTGGCGTGTATGGTGCCGTCCCGGCGTTTCGGCGCATTCGGAAACGGCATCCGGACGCCAAGCCCGACGATTCCCTGTTCATTCACCACCACCGGGACGGGTTCCGCGAGCTACTGGAAGCCTGCGGTATGCGGGAGACGGAAAAGGGTAAGCGTGATCTCAAGTCGCTCCGTCCGACGGGAGTCTCACTCCGCCTCGATCTGGGTCCAGCGAACCCCGACTTCCGGGCATTCGCCAAGATCATCCGCACATCGCCTGAAATGGTTCGCGATTTCTACGACCAGACGGACCCCGAGGAACTGCTGGACAGCTACCTGGGAATGCGGGACGAGAAGACCGACACCCGTCCCGCGACAGGAGCGAAAAAGCAAGCCAAGTAACACGGCGCATGTCAGTCGATGCGGTAGAATCCGCCAATCCGTCGTTTGCGACAGTCGCAAAGACCTATGCCCAAGTCCGCCCTTGTCGTCGCCCAACGCTCACCGCGCCTTGCTCCACTTGTCCGACAACACGCGGACGCCTTGCGCCCGAAGTGGCAGTCCGTCGTCGCTTCTGCTCGCCAGTTCATTCCGGCGTTGCTGATGTTCGCTGTGGATTACCGAGAAGCCTACACCGAGGTCAAGGACAACCTCGGGAACGATGCGGTCAAGGCGCTCAACAGCGGGATCGGGCTGACAGACACGGCTGCATCCAGGCTTCGGGACATCGCCGAGGCGCACGGTCGGCTCTCCCCTCACGCCGCGCTGTTGCCCGCGAGCGTGGATGCCATCCACTCGCTGGCGGTGCTGGCGACGGATCAGCCGAAGCGGTTTCAGCGCGAGATAGACCACGGGCACATCACCCCATCGCTGACCGTCCGTGACGCTCGCGACCTCCAGCCCACGCGCCGTCCGAAGGCGGTCAGGGCGACCGCAAAGGCATGGACGGTGATCGTCTCCTTTGACTCGCGTGCCAAAGCAGGGCAAAGTATCGCCCAGTTGTTGCTGGGCAACGACAGTGCCAGCGTCCGCGTTTCTGATGCGACCCTACGCGATGAAATCAAAGCGGCTATCGGAAAGGGAGACTGGCAAGAAGTCGAGCCCCGCCTCTCCAAGTGACGCCTTCGCGCCCGACTACCCGCTTCAAGGTTCCCGCCTCGACATTCCCCTGTCCGTCGTTCTCACCTGGTCGCCGGATCGCCGCAGCCAGTTCATTCGTCGCGTTCTGACCGCCCTTAGTCGCGAGATGCGCCAGGGCACGATGACGCTCAAGCGCCGCGTCCCGTTCAAGCGGGAGATGAACGACCTCCGGGCGTTGCTCAAGACGCCCGATGATGCCTACCTGCGTCTGGACGAACTGACGTTCAAGCGCAACGTGCTGATGACGGGCGCTCCCGGCAAGACCCACACGTTCTGGTCGCGCTACGAGATGTGGAAGATGGCGACCAAGTTCGGCGACCTCCGCAGGGAGGTGGCGAACGCCGACCCCAAGCTCGTCAAGCGACTTGAAGCACTGCTCGACCCGACCAACGAGAGCAAGGCAACCTACCGCGGCGGGAATAAGGTCCACGCCGAGAGCGTCCTGAAGGTGCTGTATCGCTACATCGAACAGCAATACAACCTGCGTGGCGCGTTCCCACCGTTTCACGCTCGCTTCCTCGCTGACCGCTACTTGCCGCAAGACGGCGACAGCATCGTGGTGGACCCCTGCGCTGGGTGGGGCGGTCGGCTCCTGGGCACGCTCTGCGTCCCGCGAAACGGGCACATCCGCTACTATGGCGTCGACCCCAATCGCCACAACCAAGAGGCTTACGCGGGACTTCTGCGCCGAGTGCGGGTCTGGCTGAAGCGGGAGATCGGCGCGCCGAGATCGGGGCGCGTGTTTGTCCAGCCGTTTGAGAAGTGGATTCACTCGCGGACAGCGGAGCGCCTTCGGGGGCACGTCTCGCTGGTGATAACGAGTCCGCCCTACTGGACCGCTGAGAACTACGACCCCCTGTCCCGGCGACAAAGCGCCAACCGGTATCCCGACTACCTGGCGTGGCGAGAGGGCTTCCTGAAGCCGTTGATTCAGGGAGCCTATGACCTCGCCTGTCCTGGCGGTGTGTTCTGTCTGAACATCGCGGACGTGACCGGGGCGACCCTGGAACGCGACACGCGCCGGATCGCCCGCGAGGTGGGCTTCTGCAGCTTGGAGTTCTTCAAGTTGGCGATGTCGCGTGCGGTTGGAACGAAAGGCGGGAAGCCCCGCCATGCTGTGCAGGTCGATGGAATCGTGTGGAAGCACGAGCCGATCTTCGTCTTTCGGAAGGCGTAAAGGACAAGAGGAACACGATGAAGCACTCATACCCGACTTCCGAGCCTCTCAAGTTCATGCTCTCTCTGATTCAGAACCGTGAAATGGCACTGCCCGACTTTCAGCGCGACTTTGTTTGGGACCCGTCCGCGACCGACGAGTTGATTGAGTCGATCATCAGCAACTTCCCCGCGGGCTCTCTACTCCGCATCAAGAACGGTCACCAACTCCTGTTCCAGCCGAGAGCGATTGAAGGTGCCCCATCACTCGCCAAGGAGACCGCACCCTCATACCTGGTTCTCGACGGGCAGCAGCGTCTTACCTCGCTATACCAAGCTTTTTACGGCGTCGGCGACCATCGCTACTACCTCGATCTGGCGGGACTAGAGGCAGGCAAGGACCTGGAAGACTGCGCCTTCTACTTGAGAGCGGATGAGGGACAGGAGCAACTCGGGACCATCGAACAGCAAGCAGCGAAGCTGGTATTCCCGATGGGTGCGCTGTTCGGGTCACCGGGATTCCAGGGGTGGGCAACCAAGGTGCAAGCGGTGCGCTGCCACGACATGGCGGAGATGCTCGACCTGCAGGCACGCCTGAACAAGCTCCACGAGCAATGGCTCGAACCAGTGGAGCAATACGAATTCCCGATGGTGACGCTCAACGAGAACACAAGCGGCGAGGCAGTGTGCACCATCTTCGAAACGCTCAATAGGACCGGCGTGAAGCTAGGTGTATGGGACCTCCTAACGGCTCGGTTCTGGGCGCACGACCTGAATCTCCGTCAGTTGTGGGACGAAGCGAGAAGCGACCACGAGGTGCTTGAAGACTTCGACATTGACCCGTATTACCTGCTGCAGGTCGTGGGCTTGATCGAACCGGGCGTGGACAAGAGCGGAACACCGAGAGCGCCCTCGATCAAGCGCAAGGCAATTCTGCAGATGAACGTCGAGCAGGCGAAAGTGGGTTGGGACTCGGCGACGGAAGGGTTCTGCCACGTCTTGCGAATGCTGCGTGATGACTGCGGGGTTCTGGTTCCGGGGCTCATTCCCTACAACACGCTCCTGATTCCGATGGCGGCGGTCTGGGCGTCTCAGCGACATGTGACGGGGGCGCATGAGGGCGCAAATCGTCTGAAGCTCCTGCGGTGGTTCTGGTGCTCAGTGTTCGGGCAGCGATACGAGAATGCGCCAAACAGCCAAGCGGAGAAGGACTTTGGTGAACTAAATCGCTGGATGGCAGGAGGTGACGCGCCAGAGTCCGTCGCTGAATTCACGATGGACAATCTGAAACTCAGAGAAGTCCGACCGAAGCAGAGAGCCGTCTACCGCGGAACGATGTGTCTGATTCTCCAGAACGGCGCCCTGGACTTCCACAAGCGGGGCAAGATCACGGCGCAGTTGTTCGGAGACAAGAAGAACCCAGTCGATGACCACCATGTGTTCCCTCGCGCCTACCTCAACAAGCGAGAGTGTCCCGCCAAACTTCGTGACTGCATTTTGAACCGGACCTACATTGACCGAAAGACGAATCGGCGGCTCTCAAAGCGCGCCCCGTCCGACTATTTCGGCGAGATACAAGAGAAACAGGGCGTGAACGAGACCAGGGAAATGTTCCGTTCGCACCTCATGCCGGCAGAGCCTCTGCTGAAGGACGACTTCGATGGTTTCATCAAGGCGCGTGAGGCGGACTTGCTCGCGCTGATTGCGAAGAGAACTGGTTCATTGGCTGCGGCTGTGTAGGAGAAGGGTCCTAATGCTCACGGGCGACCTGCGAAACCAAATCAACAGCATATGGAACGCCTTCTGGACAGGCGGCATCTCAAACCCGCTGGAGGTTATCGAGCAAATCACCTACCTGCTCTTCTTGCGCCGACTGGACGACATCCAGACGCTTGAAGAGAACAAGGCAGCCCGCCTCAAGAAGCCGGTGGAGCGGAGCGTCTTTCCGGCAGGCAAGGACCCGAAGAAACGTCCTTACGTCGACCTCCGCTGGTCCCGATTCAAGAACTTCGCGCCCGAAGAGATGTTCACAGTGGTCAGCGAGCATGTGTTTCCGTTCTTACGGACGCTCGGGGGCAACGGGTCCACTTACTCCAAGCACATGGCGGACGCTCGCTTCACGATTCCGACCCCGGCGTTGTTGTCCAAGGTCGTGGACCTCATCGACGCTGTGCCGATGGAAGACCGGGACACGAAGGGCGACCTCTACGAATACATGCTCGGCAAGATAGCGACTGCTGGGCAGAACGGGCAGTTCCGCACGCCCCGTCACATCATTCGGCTGATGGTGGAGATGACCGCTCCCACGCCGAAGGATGTGATTTGCGACCCTGCGTGTGGAACGTGCGGGTTCCTCGTAGCCGCTGGCGAGTATCTGCGGGAACGGCACCCCGAGTCCCTGCGAGACGCCAAGTTGCGGGCGCACTTTCACGAAGGGATGTTCCACGGATTCGACTTCGACAACACGATGCTCCGGATTGGCAGCATGAACATGCTGTTGCACGGGGTGGAAGACCCGGATGTGACCTACCGGGATTCGTTGGCGCAGGACCATGCGGGCGAGGAAGAGAAATACACCCTGGTCCTTGCGAATCCGCCGTTCGCTGGTTCGCTGGACTACGAGAACACCGCCAAGGACCTGCTGCAAATCGTCAAGACGAAGAAGACCGAGTTGCTGTTCTTGGCGTTGTTCCTGCGGTTGTTGAAGCCCGGCGGACGTGCGGCGGTTATCGTCCCTGACGGGGTGCTGTTCGGGTCCTCGAACGCTCACAAGGAGTTGCGGCGGCTTCTCGTTGAAGACCAGAAACTCGACGCCGTTGTGTCCCTGCCAAGCGGCGTGTTCAGACCCTACGCAGGCGTCTCTACTGCCGTTCTGGTCTTCACCAAGACGAACAGCGGCGGCACCGACTTCGTGTGGTTCTACGATGTGGAGGCTGACGGCTGGAGCCTCGACGACAAACGGCAGCAGTTGCTTGACGACGACAAGGTGGGTCCGGTCCCAAAGGTGAAGTTGTCCGACGACGAGCACGCCAAGAACAACCTGCCGGACGTGCTGGCGAGATGGGCGAACCGAACGACAAGCGAGCGGAAGCGTCCACGGACAGCGGCGAGCTTCTGCGTGCCGAAGGGCGACATTGCGGCAGCGGGCTACGACCTGTCGTTGAACCGCTACAAAGAGGTCGTCCATGAGCAAGTAGAGCATCGACCGCCAAAGGAGATTCTGGCGGACCTTGCGAAACTGGAAACGGAGATTCAGGCGGGACTCGCCGACCTTCGGGAGATGCTGAAATGAGCAGGTGGCAGCAGGTGCCGCTTGGGAACCTGGTCGAGAGTGTCCAAACCTGGAGTCCAGCGGACGACGCCCCAGACCGTGTCTTTCGCTACATTGACCTTAGTGCGGTTGACCAAGAGACGAAGACCATCACGGCGGCGAGAGCCATCCTCGGCGCAGATGCACCGAGCCGTGCTCGGCAACTGGCACGGAAAGGCGACGTTCTGGTGTCCACCGTTCGACCCAATCTGAACGCTGTCGCCAGGGTCTTCGGTGACCTGGACGGGGCGACAGCATCGACTGGCTTCTGCGTGCTTCGCCCCAACACGTCAGTTCTCGACGGGGGCTATCTGTTTCATTGGGTCAGGACGAACACCTTTGTTGCGGACATGAGTCGAAGGGCTACAGGTGCAAGCTATCCGGCGGTTTCGGACTCGGTCGTCTGTGGGTCAACGCTGCCGCTACCGCCGCTTGCTGAACAACGCCGTATCGCCGCCGTCTTGGACAAGGCGGACGAGTTGAGAGCGAAGCGGAAGGCGGCGCTTGCGGAACTGGACGGGCTGGCGCAGTCGGCGTTCGTGGAGATGTTCGGGGACCCCATTGCCAAGCCTAACCGGTGGGCTCTTCGTGGGCTCGCCCAACTGGGGAGAGTTACTACAGGCACAACGCCTCCAAGTGTCAAGTCGGGGATGTTTGGAGGTTCAATCCCCTTCGTCACGCCCGGCGACCTCGAGACTCAAGAGCCGCCAAAGCGAACGGTTACGGAAGCGGGTGCATCAGAGTCAAGAGTCGTGAGGTCGGGTGCCTCTCTCGTCTGCTGCATCGGTGCCACGATTGGAAAGATGGGAAGGGCATCGTCTCGGTCCGCATTCAACCAGCAAATCAACGCGGTGGAGTGGGGTGGCGATATCGATGACGAATACGGACTCGCGACGCTTCGGTTCTTCAAGCCCCTAATAGTGCAGTTGGGAGCGTCCACGACTCTGCCGATTCTCAAGAAGTCCTCTTTTGAGAAGTTGCAGATTCCCGTTCCACCGCTTGCGATGCAGCGCCGCTTTGCCGAGAGGATTCGGTGCATGGACGCTGTTGGCAGAACCGAGCGCCAGTCGAGCATGCATCTGCGTTTCCTGTTCGAGAGTCTGCAACACCGTGCCTTTCGTGGGGAACTATGAGCAACTTCGCCTTCATGCAACCGGACTGGCGCCCACTGTATGAAGCAGCGACGAAGGCGGAGTCGCTCGTCTATCCAGACCCGCGAGCATCCTGTTTCTACGCTCGTCGCGCGGTTGAACTTGCGGTGGCGTGGCTCTACAAGCACGACTCGGCACTGAAGCTGCCCTACCAGGACCATCTCAATGCCCTCATCTACGAGCCGACGTTCCGCAAGGCAGTCGGTGAGGCGGTGTTCAACAAGGCTCGGGTCATCAAGAACCTGGGGAACCTCGCCGTCCACAGCTACAAACCCGTCCAGCAGTTCGACGCCTTGACCGCCACCAGGGAACTCTTCCACTTCTGTTTCTGGCTGGTTCGGACCTACTCCAAGCAACCGCCAGCAGCAGCACTGACGTTCAACCAGTCGCTCTTGGCTAAGACCGCCGGTGTCCCTCAGCAGACGCTCGACCAACTCAAGCGGCTGGAAGAGCAACTCCACGAACGGGACGAGAAGCTCTCGGCAGTGCTGGCTGATAAGACGGCTCTGGACGAGGAACTCAAGCGGCTCCGTGAAGAAGTGGCAGCCGCCAAGGCAGCGAACGCCGCCACGCCGGACTCGCACGACTACTCAGAGGCACAGACCCGCGACTACTTCATAGACCTATTGCTGAAAGAGGCGGGCTGGGCGTTGGACAAGAAGCGGGACCGGGAATACGAAGTCGCCGACATGCCCAACGGCGAGGGCAAGGGGTTCGTCGATTATGTGCTGTGGGGCGACGACGGCAAGCCCCTGGCGGTCGTAGAGGCGAAGCGGACCAAGAAGGACCCGAGGGTCGGACAACAGCAAGCGAAGCTCTACGCCGACTGCCTGCAGAAGGAGTTCGGGCAACGTCCCGTCATCTTCTATTCGAACGGCTACGACCACTGGATGTGGGACGACGAGCGATACCCACCCCGGCAGGTCCAAGGGTTCTACAAGAAGGACGAACTGCACCTGCTCATTCAACGGCGGGAGACTCGGAAGCCGCTGGCGGAAGCTGCGATCAACGAAGAGATTGTTGAGCGGTTCTACCAGACACGATCCATCCGCCGAATCGCTGAGACGCTTGAGAAAGAGAATCAACGCAAGGCGCTTGTGGTCATGGCGACCGGAGCGGGCAAGACACGCACGGTCATCGCCCTCTGTGACCTGTTGATGCGGTGCAACTGGGTCAAGCGGGTGCTGTTCCTCGCTGACCGGGTGGCGCTCGTAAATCAAGCCGTCGGTGCGTTCAAGCGCCATCTGCCGGATTCGTCGCCAGTGAACCTCGTCACGGAAAAGGACCAGCAGGGGCGAGTGTTCGTGTCGACCTATCCGACCATGATGGGGCTGATTGACGAGGCGAAAGACGGACAGCGCCGATTCGGCACCGGACACTTCGACCTCATCATCATCGATGAAGCACACCGCTCCGTCTACCAGAAGTATCGTGCCATCTTTGACTATTTCGACTCGATGCTCGTTGGGTTGACGGCTACTCCCAAGGACGAAATCGACCGGAACACCTACTCCCTCTTTGACCTTGAAACGGGGGTGCCGACCGACGCCTACGGGCTTGAGGAAGCCGTCAAGGATGGGTTCCTGGTTCCAGCAAAAGGCGTCTCGGTCCCCCTGAAGTTCCAGCGAGAGGGCATCACCTACGCCGACTTGAGCGACGACGAGAAGGAGCAGTGGGACGCGCTGGAATGGAGCGAAGACGGCACGGTGCCTGACCGTGTCGAGCCAGCCGCAGTCAACCAGTGGCTGTTCAACAAGGACACGGTCGACAAGGTCCTTGAGCATGTGATGACGAGGGGACAGCGGGTGGCTGGCGGCGACCGCTTGGGCAAGACCATCGTCTTCGCCAAGAACAACGACCACGCCGAGTTCATCGCCAAGCGTTTCAACGACAACTACCCGGAGTTCAAGGGCGAGTTCGCACGGGTCATCACCTTCAAGACCGAATACGCCCAGACGCTCATCGACAACTTCTCCAACGTGAGTAGGCAGCCGCACATCGCCATTTCTGTGGACATGCTGGACACGGGCATCGACATTCCCGAGGTCCTAAACCTCGTCTTCTTCAAGCTCGTTCGGTCAAAGACGAAGTTCTGGCAGATGCTCGGTCGCGGAACGCGGCTGTGCAAGGACATCTTCGGTCCCGAACAGGACAAGGAGTTCTTCTACCTGTTCGACTACTGTCAGAACCTGGAGTTCTTCAGCCAGAATCCGCCGACCGCCGAGGGCGTCCTTCCTGAATCGCTTTCAACACGCTTGTTCAAGACCAGGCTGGCGGTGATCGGGGCGCTGGACAAGAAACTGGCGGCGGGCGGCGAGTTCGTCGGCGTGAAAGAGCCGACGCCAGGCTATGGACTGACCGAACAGGTGGTGCGGAAGGACACAGCGGCGTTTCTGCGCTCGCTGGTCGGCGGGATGAACCCGGACAACTTTGTGGTCCGCCCGAAACGGCGGTATGTGGAGCACTACGTCAAAGACGAGGCGTGGAACACCCTTGGTGACGAGCAGTTCGCCGAGCTTGGGGAACACATCGCATCGTTGCCGACACAGGTGCTGGACGAGGACGAGGACGCCAAGCGTTTCGACCTCATCATCTTGAAGCTGCAACTGGCGCGGCTGAACGCCGGGGACGAGTTCGTCACGCTCCGCAACCGCGTCCAGCAGATTGCCACGCTGCTTCTGGAGCAGAGCAGCATCCCGATGGTGCGCGATGAACTGGCGCTCATTGGGGAGGTGGCGGGCGACGAGTGGTGGCAGGACGTGACCGTCCCGATGCTGGAGACAGCAAGACGGCGGCTCCGTGCCCTCATCAGACTCATTGACAAGGCGAGCCGCAAGACGGTCTATACCGACTTTGAAGACGACCTCGGAGCGGAGACGGCGGTCCAGTTGGAGCCATTCCAGGCTGGCACGAACGCGCCGAGGTTCCTTGCCAAGACCCGCCAGTTCCTCAAGACGAACGAGAACCACATCACGATTCACAAGCTTCGGCGGAACATCGCACTGACAAGCAGTGACCTCGACCAACTTGAACGGATGATGGTGGATGCGGCGGTGGGAACAGCCGAAGAGATTGCCCACGCCAAGGAAGAGAACCACGGACTCGGCATCTTCATTCGTTCGCTCGTCGGACTGGATAGGGAGGCGGCGAAGGAAGCGTTCGGAGAGTTCGTGGCGGGCGGAACCGCAACCGCGAACCAGCTTGAGTTCATCAACCTCATCGTGGACCACCTCACCGAGCACGGCGTCATGAAACCGGAGAGACTCTACGAGTCGCCCTTCACGGACATCAACCCCCACGGACCCGAAGGTGTGTTTGCGTCTGCACAGGTGGACCGACTGGTTGCGGTCCTGGCGGAGATTCGGGAGAGGGCTGCCGCCTAGCTGAGGCTGGCGAAGGCAAGGGGAGCGAAATGAGCCAGTCTTGGATCGTAGGCGTTCGCGGCACGCAAGTCCTGCCACTTATCAACAACGATGCCACGACAATCCGTGTCGAGGCGGGACCGGGTACAGGCAAGACATTCGGATTAGTCAGGCGCGTCGAGCGGATTCTCCATCCTGAGGGACTCAACCAGCCGGGGCGCGACGTGCTCGTTGTCGCGTTCAACAGGGTAATCGCGGCGCAGTTGCAGACAGACATCAACGCTAGGCTTCAGACCTTCCCCCACGACGGGGACCCCGTGATCCGAACGATCCATGCGCTTTGCGTGCAGGTCATTGGCAGCGAAGTCCGCCTGCTACTCCCACATGAACGTGAAGCCATGGTCTACGACCTGCTGGAGTGGTTTCCCGCGCTGGGCGAAGCCTATGGTGGGTTTCACGCTGCGGATCAAGCGCTGCGGGAACATGAGGCGCAACACGCTGACCACGCTGCGTTGTGGCAAGCCGCCCGGCGCTGGTTGCTAAGGCATCACGCACAACTGGTGAGTGATCTCCCCGGACTTTTGCTCGACCGTCTTGAGGGAGGCGACTTCCCTGACCACTCCTATCGCCATGTGATCGTCGATGAGTTTCAAGACCTAACGCCGGGCGAGCAAAAGTTGGTGTTCAGACTCCGACGAGAGGGGAGTCAACTCGTTGCGCTCGGTGATCCGCGCCAATCGATCTATCGCTTTCGTGGAAACGACAGCGAGGGTCTCTCTAAACTGGAAGCTCTGGCGACAGGATGGGGTGTCGGCGGGATTACTGACATTCTGATGAACGAATGCCAGCGTTGCCCGGGAGAGGTCGTCGTAGCTGCGAACCGGCTGATGTCGCTATCCGGCGCACTGGCTATGGTGTCCACTAGCGCGATCCCCGCAAACCTCCATGTTGTCACCTGGGCTGACCCAGACGCGGAGGCACTGGGCATGGCGAACGCGATTGTCGGGAACATGCGGTCGCACCCAGACGACCGGCATCTCGTCATGGTCACACGCAGACAGTTCGGCTACTCCCTTCGAGACAGGATTCACGCGCTAGACCCATCGCTGACCGTGCATCTCAGTTTTTCTGAAGGCTTGCTGGAGACCTGGGCAGTGCGGGAGGCGTTTCTTCTCTTCTGCCTGCTCGCCGATCCGGATCGTCCAACATGGCGTGCTTGGCTGGGCTATCAACATTCCCCGTCAGGCAGGGGGTTCAAGGCTCCCGAACGCAACTCCGGCGCATACCTCCGTCTGTTTGGAGCGAGCGGCGATGACCTCTGTGAGGACAGCATCCGCAGGCTCGTTGCGGAGGCACGAACGCACCGACGCGGCAAGGGCGGCGCCGTGCTGTGGGATCGGGCGAGTCGATTCCTGGCTCTGCGCGAAGCGGTGGCGTGGGGCGGCGAGGACGGCGAGGCTCTCCTGAAGCGGGTCTTCGATCCAGCCTTATGGATCGGTGAGGGCTACGAGGACGCTGAAACGGCACGTCGTGACATGGAACTGGTGCTCGCCCAGTCCATCGACTTGCTCTCCAAGGGGCGGGAACGGCATCCAGAGGGCACTCTTGATGCCCTGATGTGCGCCGTAGCACGTCGACTGAGATACGAGATCGCAACCCGTGAACCGTTCGGCGCAGACACTGAGCCTGATCTGGAGATCGCAACGCTGTGGGGTGCAAAGGGTGTGACCGCGGATCACGTCTATATGCTTGGTGTCTGTCACGAAGCGATTCCGGGCGAAAGACGCGACGAATACCCCGGCACCGACGAGGCGTTCTTCGAGGAACAGCGACGGCTGTTCTACGTGTCCATCACGCGAACGAAGCGCACGCTGGTGTTTTCGAGGGCGCTTGGCATTGAGTTTGGGCTGTCGAAGCGGCTTGGACTTGCAGCCGGAGCGAGCAGTGGCGGTCGTGTTGTCCTTCAGATGTCTCCATTCTTGAGAGACATCAAGGACGTTCTGCCGCCTGCGCGACCTGGGGCGACCTGGGGTGGATGTGTCGTGGCATAGGCTGGCTTCACACAAGGGCGCACAGTGGGCAGCATCTTGTGCTGCGGCGTGGCTTCAGATCGATGGAACCGAGACACGTTGAGGACTTTGGGACCATGGCACTTCGGAAACTTCCATACAATTCCGTCAAGCCCATCGTGCGGCTCTATCTGACTGACGAAGAGGGGAGCACGACAGACCTGATTGCTGACCTTCATCCCGCTCGCGAGCGGGGATACCTGCGACCATCTGAGCTTGAGCAGGTCTGCCGTTGGAAGTCTCCGCGTGCCCTGCCATACATCAAGGGCAATTCTGCGAGTTTGGTTCGGAGCGCGACAAGGCGGGCGCTGGCGACCAAGAGCGAAAGAGTGCGTCTTGAAGCACTTCGCGAATTGCGGGGTGTCTCTGTGCCGATGGCGTCCGCGATCCTGATGCTCTTGGACCCGAAGCGATATGGGGTGATCGACATTCGAGTGTGGCAGCTACTGCACGCCGTAGGGACCGTCACGAAGAAGCCCAAGGGGGTCGGATTCAGCTTCGCGAATTGGTATCAGTTCCTCATGATCATCCGCCATTTCGCGAGGGAGTTCCGGGTCAAGGCACGGGACGTGGAGAGAGCGCTATTCCTGGCTCATCGGGACTATCAGAAGGGGCTGCTCTACGGCAGCGGCAAAGCGCAAGGGCGCTGAACGTCGGCGCACCTGCGAATAGCCCCGTGTGACTGCGCAAACATGCGAGGGAGTTCCGCGACCAATGTTGCCTAAGATACGTGTTGACCCAGAGTTCAGCAGCCTGATCCAGCCGCCAACTGCCGAGGAATACGCGCAGTTGGAGAGGGACATTCTCCGCGACAAGGGCGCTCGCGATCCGATTGTCTTGTGGGGCGATACCTTGCTGGACGGGCACACTCGCTACGAGATTTGCCGCAAGCACAAGCTGCCGTTCAAGACGATCCAGCGTGAATGCAGCAGCCGGAACGCGGCACGGTTCTTCATCATTCGGAACCAGTTGGGTCGGCGGAATCTCCAGTCCTACGCCCGGATCGAACTGGCGCTCGCCCTGGAACCGACCCTCGCCAACCAAGCGAAGGCACGCCAGCAGGAAGCGGGACGCACAAAGCATCCGCAGAAATCTGCGGAACCGCCTCGTCACCGAGAGACGCGAGAACAGCTCGCCAAGATGGCGCAGGTGTCCAGAGACACGCTCGCCAAAGGCAAGGTGATCGCGGCGCGGGCTCCAGCCAGGATCAAGCGCCAACTCCGCAGCGGCGAGGTGTCGATCAACAAGGCGTATCAAACGATCAGGCAGGAGATTGAGCGCAAGAAGCGTATCCCGGTGATCGACGCGATGCGAGCGAACAACCCGACGTTCGGCACCAGAGGTCCTGTCTCAATCATCCTCGCCGATCCGCCATGGCAATACAGCACGGACCCGTATGGGCGTGACACCTTGGCGATTGAGGCAAAGTATCCAACGATGGCGACGAAAGCGATCTGCGCTCTACCCGTTTCGCGCAGAGCGAGGAAGGACGCCATCCTGTTCTTGTGGGCGACAAGTCCGAAGCTGCTGGACGCGATCAAGGTGATGGAGGCATGGGGCTTTTCCTACGTCACCTGTATGGTGTGGGTGAAGGACAAGTGGGGACTTGGATCGTATGTCCGCCAGCAACACGAACTGCTCCTGATCGGTAAGCGGGGGAAGGGGCTGCCCTTGCCGAGAGGCAAAGACCGACCATCGTCGGTGGTCGAAGCCAAGCGTAGGAAACACAGCGCCAAGCCGTTCATCGTCCACAAGCTCATCGAGCAGATGTACCCCGAATACGAGAACGACCGGCTGGAGATGTTCGCGCGGAAGGCACGGCGGGGATGGTTGGCGTGGGGCAATCAGGCGCCGAAGAACTAATGCCGGACTCTTGTGACGTGAGCATCTGAAGGAGCAGGACGAGGGCTATCAGGAGAGCTGATATGAGACACCAACTTGTATTGGGGGGTCTGTTACTGGCGCTTGCTGCGACCGCGGATGTTGCATCCGGTTGCACTCCGTCTGGGAAATCTGCCCGCGATAAGCAGATCGCTGCCGAGGTCTGCCAGTCCGTGGCGGACTATCCAGACCAGATCATCTCGGTGTGGGTCACTTCGACTGTGATGGGAATGAATGTCACCAAGCCTTACTATCGCAGCTTGCTCGCCGACAGACTGACTGCGAAGGAAATGGTAAGGAGCATGTTGAAGGTCATGCAGGCAAAGACGCAGAGTCCGGTGGTCAGTTTCCGGCTCTACTGGGACAACAGCGTTGTCATCAAGGGTGACGTCACGATGATGGGTGAGTATAAGGTCGTCTTCGTCGATGACTAGACCTGACGTCCGGTGTCCGCAACGAGCCGTAGCATCTCAACGTGTTTCAATCCACCAGAAGACGGACGAATTCTGAGAACCGCAGGAGCCGACGTTCAAGCCGTCGACCGGGTAGCAGGCGTTGTGGTGGCAAGGGCACTCGTTGAAGCGTAGTGATCGTTTGGGGGTGGTCCCATTTCCATCTGCCGACCTCAACGCGCTTTCGTCCTCGCAACACGCGTCGAAGGATGCGCGCCCGCCGAGAGTCGGATGGTCCTTTCGTCGTCTTGGGCATAGTCGTCTCTTGCCGAATCGTTACAGCATCGGCGTGTGGTTGGCAGAAATCGGTTGTTTCCGGTTCGGGGACGCGCTTGCCCGAAGTGGGCGAGCATCCTTCCCCGCTGTCCGCATCCCTTCCCTTCCGGACACTTCCCCGGTAAATGGGGGGTCCGCCCGGGGGATTCTTATTCCTTCGGGATGACGAGCACGATGCCGACGGGACGCTTGATCTCTGCCAGCTTCCGGACGAACGCTTGGTGTTCGCTGGAGTTCGTCAGGAGCGTGATCGTCGTCTGCGTCAGCGCCGTGTTCTGGATGGCTTGGACTGCTTCCCGAATGTTGCCAAACCGTAGGGTGTCCTTTGTCTTCTTGGTGACTTCTAGCGTGTTGCTCATCGGGTCGTCTCCTTCTTGCAGTAAGCGTGGATGGCATCTCGCACCACATCGGACTGGGTACTCTGCCGAGCGAATGCGAGTTGCCGGAGCTTGTGGCAGGTGTCCAACGAGAGGCGGACGCTCACCACGTTGATGTTGTCGGTATCCCGTAGGTGGACGAGACGGAGGCACTCCTTGACGGTCCGGTAGAGCACCCTCAGGTCGTCTTCGCTCATCTGGTAGATAGTGCCGAGCAGTAACGGCGTCGGCGCTGTCATGGTCATCGTGTTGGCGGTCATTCGATCTCCTTCGGTCTTGGGTTCAATCGGTCATCAAGTTGTGTCGCTCGCGAGCGACACGCGAACGCGGTCCGCGTTCGCTCATCAGTTGTTCTTGAAGACGAGGATGCGGTGAATGTTCTGAGACACTTTGACCCACCGAGTCGCCCCGTCAGCGTTCTTCTGCTGGCAGTGCTGGTCGTCAGGTCAGAGCGTCTCAGGATGCGTATGAACGCCCCTCGACACCTACTCGTAGGAGAAGTGCCTTGCACTCGGCTGGGGTTACAGCGGTCAGCCCTTGGCGGTTGCCCGCCTTGCTCCTGTTTGTCTTTCGCAACGGTCGCCAGCGGCACTACGAGTAGCAATGTCCGCCGGTCGTGCTGGTCGTCAGTAGGGACGTTGCCAGCGTCGTGAGAGCTTTGGTTTTGCCAGCGTTGTCTCCCTGCCGCTGGGGTCACAACGTTCTTCACGGTGGCGTGTTGCCTGCCACTGCCAGTGCAAGTGTCATGAACTGGCGTTCCTACTTCGTCCAGCAGGTGCCGTCGTCGCCGACCGGCACTCTCTTGCTCCACTGACGTTCCAACTTGCGGCGGTCCTTCTTCGCGGCGCTCGCACGCGCCGTCAGTCTGCACCTGTCCTCGATGTCCATTTGGTCGGCAGAAACCGTGGAGGTGCTTACCCATTCCCGGCGAACGGTGTTCCGTGCCTGGCGCTCCTTGCCGTCATCGACAGTCTGTTGCAGCATCGCGGCTTGTTTTGCTGGGGTCCGGTCCTTCAGGCAATGGCAAGGGAATGGACGCTCATCGAGATGCGGAGGCGTCAGCATCCGTATCTTCGACCGCTTGCGTTGTCTATACTCGTCGCGCACACCGTTTGCCCTTTCCGATAATCGCGTCCGACGGCGGCTATCTCGGCGCTCCGTTATCACCGTCTGCGCTTCGCACCGCCGTCTTACCTCGTATTTAGGAAAACGAACGTCTTCAGAAGGCACCACGCGCCAGTGACATCCACCTGTCAACAAAGGCGCAATCGCATCGCCGCAACAAGTCGTCGAACTCGGGCGTCCCCCGACGGACGATTCCGAAGAGAGTGACCACATGCCCTTGAGCGTCAAAGGAGAGGCTTCGAGTGCTCAAGGTGGACAAGTCGTCAAGCGTTATGCCGCAATTGCCGCAGCCGTCTTCTGTCAGGACTTCACCGCACAGCGGGCAGGGCATGAGCGTTGCGAGTTCCGTGATGCAGGCGGCGAGAGACTCAGCCATGCTCGCAAACTCCATCCATTCCCCGTATTCGCAGAGTAGGAGCAACGCGAGGCGGAGCATGTCAGGTCGTGAGGCATCCGGCTTGAGGTCATCGTTGGGTGCAAGGGATTCGGCACGGAGCGTCATCGCAGTGTGGTAATGGACGACCGTTTCAACGAGGTCGCAGGCGCAATCGATGCGCTGGGCTATCTTCCGGTTCATCATGATTCCTCAGGTGCAGCGCCGAAGTTGTTCATGCACCTCCGGCTGCAGCGGCGCGTGCATTGGCTGCTGCCGGAAGGGTAGTGTTGGAGAAGGCAGTGACAGGACCGGGATGGTCGGGGACGGGCTGGCGGACTTACTGCGCGGCGTCGGCTGTCGAGGGCGTTCCTTACTTCAACGAATCGGTCACCACGCTCACGCGGCGACCGTATCTTGTTCTCGCTTACCGTTCAGCACGCGGAACACGGTGCTGTGGTCAAGCGTCATCTCATACTGTTCTCCCACCTCCGTAGCGATGGCGCGGTAGGTCATTCCCTCGGCGCGCATCGTCTTCATTGCGTTCAAGCACTCCTGCCAGCGGTCGTCGGCAACGAGCTTCCCGTCCTCGGTGACGTTGAAGCCCCGGGCGACGTGTCCGCCCGTGAAATAGCCCGCCTCGCGACGATGCTGCTTGACGCTCCTGACACGCTCTGAAATGCGCCCACGCTCCATCTCGGCGACGGCAGCCAGGATGTTGAACACCAGCTTGGCAACGCCGTTCCCCGTCACGTCTCCGCCGATGTCCAGCAGGTGAAGGTGGATGCCCTTGCTACGGAAGTCCTCTGCCACGTTCAGCGCGTCACATGCTGAACGGAAACAGCGGTCCAGCTTGGTGGCTACGACATGGTCGCCAGGACGGAGCGTTGCCAGGAGTTCAGCGCCCTTCGGACGGAGCGACAGACGCTTGCCACCGGACACCCCGGCTTCCACGAACATGCCCGTGAGCGTCAACCCGGCACTCTGGGCATAGCCACGGATGCGGGATTCCTGGTCCCCGAGGGAATGCCCCTCGTTGCTCTGCCGCTCCGTGCTGACGCGAGCGTAGCCAAAGCATCGGGGCGTTCCGTCCGTTCTGGTCGTCGCTGTCCGTTTGGTTGCTTTTGACATCCTGTAACTCCGTTTCAATGTAGATACAGAATACAACATTCCGGGGATGGAGTCAAGGGGTTTTATTGGCAAAGCAAGGCAACAAGATGGCTGTAAGAAACCGCGTTACAAGGACTTCTGGCGAGCGCCCAAGAGGGAGAGCAGGGTAGGACGGGGAACGTCAGGGGAACCCGCTGGTGACGCTCCTGGCGCGTCTAGCGTGGATACCAAGGCAGGGCGTTCATCCCCGAAAACAGAGGGGCGCCTGCGTGTCAGAGGCTTCCGCCCGGCTGGAACTAGCGGTTTTAGCCCGGAAATCACAGGGAGAAAGCACCACGACTTGACACACCGTTTGACACACACTTTCCAGAGACACCAACGGCTCGGTGGTTAGCCGAGCCGTAAGTCATTCTATTTAAATGACTTGTGTTGGTGCGGAAGGGGGGATTCGAACCCCCACGCCCTTGCGGGCGCCAGCCCCTCAAGCTGGTGCGTCTGCCAGTTTCGCCACTTCCGCGTAGGAGGGAC
>Ga0209048_10002244_pt1 | contig 19352 bp, 15 predicted proteins | sample FrelakmetCRP12CR_FD_187146 | JGI IMG/M metagenome (GOLD analysis project Ga0209048, IMG submission 187146) | Freshwater lake sediment microbial communities from the University of Notre Dame, USA, for methane emissions studies - CRP12 CR (SPAdes)... | ecosystem: Environmental > Aquatic >... | reverse complement strand
AATCTGCTCGACCGAAAACCGCTTCTTCTTCATGGCCAATCTCCTCATCCATCATGGGGAAATCCGCCGAAAAACTAACTCAAAATCTGGACCACTTCTACCGTGTCACCTCAGGTCGGCTCCTCCCAATTTCTTGAGCCAGCCTAAGTGAGAGTTTTCCGGCTAAGGTAAGCCCGTCAGGAGGGGCCCTGGCCGATGAAGGAGTCGAAGTTACAGATCAGCAGGTCGCATTTGCCCTGCAGCAGGCTGAGGACGGCACGCCGGTCGAAGAGGTGTGGCGGAAGATGGGCATCAGTTAGACAACGTTCTTCCGGTGGAAGAGGGTCTACGGCGGGCTGATGCCGTCCGAGGTTCGCAAGCTCAAGCAGCTTCAAGAAGAGAATGCGCGGCTACGCAAACTGATGGCCGATCTGATGCTCGACAAAGAGATGCTGACCGAGGTCATTAAAAAAAAGATATGCCACCGGCTCGGAGCCACGAGATGATCGACTTCGTGCGAGCGTGTTTCCGGGTCTCTATCCGGCGCGCATGCTGTGGTGTTCCGGTACCCAATTGCACAGGTTCCATCCTGATGTCTGCTGCGGCGGATGTTTACGACCAATTATTTTAATTTGAACTGTGCCAAGCAAATTCTCGCGGCTGAGTTTAGATATACTTCTTCTCCTGCAAACCAAGTCGCCAACGAAGGGACCCCAACTTTTTTCGAAAAAGGAAGTTCGGATTCCGAAGATCTATATAGGTATTCAACAATCTACGCCATATCCGGCGCTCCAGATCTGACTTCGGGCCAAACTTTTCAAATATCAAGCGGGTTTCTAGGGCGGCCTGCTCCGGATGCACCGCGCTGTAGTTCACGCCCGTACGCCGGAAGCATGCGATTAGGCGCCGTGCCCGTCCATAGGGAGCCTTAGATCGGGCCCGCGCGAACATCTCGTGATCTCCGGCCACCGGGAAGTCCGTATTGAACCCGCCCAATTCGGTGAAGAAATCCCGAGAAAAATACGTCGCCATGTGCATGATTGGATTCCATTCGAGGCAAGCATGAAGGCGGGGGACCAGCCAAGTGGGCGGCGCCGCCATCCCGCCGAGGCTGTTCCCGTGCTCGTCGATCCAGCGGATTCCGCCGACCACCCAGCGCTTGCCGCTTCGTCGATAGGTACGGACAATGGCTTCTAACCCGCCCTCCAACATGACGTCATCGGCGCCCAAGAACCCGATCAGCTCGCCGGAGGAATCGAAGTACCCCTTGTTGATGGCGTCGAAAAGTCCTTTGCCGTTCCCCTGCATGACGCGCAGGCCGTAGGACCGTGCCAGTTCCACCGTTCCATCGGTGCTGCCATCGTCAACGATCACGTGTTCAACTTCAAAATCGCGCGATTCGTTTCTTCTCACGGATTCGATGCATTCCCGCAAATATCGAATCGCGTTCAAGGTCGGCGTAACCACCGTGACGATCATGGAACGTGCACCCCGTCAAACAGATCCGTCAAAATGACCGGTCTCCGGTAAGAAGTTTGGTCAATCATGGGGTGACGACTCTACGCGGGTATTGGTGAGATGCAACAAATCGGTGCACAGCATGGATCGCCTCCTCGGGAGATATTTTCTCAATGCCCCCCATGTTGTGTACGATCTCATGACCTTCTCCGTAAGGATGCCAGTGTCCTGGCGGATCATGGCTCCCGAACAGCGCAACACAATGAACGCCGCGACTCGCCGCAAGATGCATGGGACCGCTGTCGTGGCCCAGAAACATGGATGCTCGCTCCAGGATGGCGGCACTTTCCCGCAGCGTAAATTTTCCACATGCATTGAGCACGGGGCGATTCCAGATCTTGCTAAGCTCGTCTGAGTGCCGTGCGTCGTCAACGGATCCAACAAAAACAAGAGCGAAACCTGGAAGGAGCGTTTGAAGTTCTCTGAGTACTACAGCCCAATTTTCGTCCCCCCAGCGTTGGGCTTGACCCGCTCCTCCTACGTGGATTGCAATGAATGGCGTATCTCCCAGAGGGGAAAGAAAATTGGAAGCTGTGCTCTTTTCTTGCCGGGTCAAGCGGAGATCCCATAGGCCCGCATCCGTCAGATCCAAGGGACCAAGTGGAGCCAGTAAACGAGCCAGCCATTCGGACTCGCGCTCATAGAACCCGGTTCGCGGATGTAGGCGATTCCACATGACGTCCTTTCGCAGCGGAGAGCAGAGCAGCTTGATGCCGCAGAAGCGAAGAAACGCAATGTCCCTCAACCATTGCAAGTGAATAAGATTTGCCGGAAGATACAGTGCAAAACGGAAATTTTCCGCGATCAATCGCCTGCGAAGCTCTATCAGCCGCAATGGGTTCCGCAAGTACGCCTCATATGCAATGACATCGTGGATCAGGCCTGTGCCATTCAAAATCAACTCGATCGGGCCTATTTCGCCGGGGACCGCGCGAGTCGTGAGCAGGATCCTTCTTGCCTGCGGAAACGATTCGGCAATTCTATGGAGGCAGGGTAGTGCCACGATCGTATCGCCGATTTTTCGACCGCGTCGAAATATCAGGATGTTCGAGGGAGCTTGCTTATGATTGAGCATCTTCTCGATACCTTGCGCATATAGCTGCGTGGTCGGCAGGGGATCCCATTCTAGACCAGAAATCTGACTTGCATCGGCGTCATCGGCGGGATTCCCAGAGCGCACCTTCATCACTAGTATTTTGCCGTTAGCTCGGCAGCAAATTCGGGGTTGTGCCAAAGGTCCACCAGCGCATCGTCGATCGAGTAGACAGGTTCCCAGCCAAACAAGCGTCGGATCTCGCTCGGAACGTTTCGAATTGGTAAACAGCGGTGCCGATCATGTCGAGTATCATAAGGCGCCGGCGGTTCGGCTGATCAGGCCAACGGGGCCCTCGGTAAGTTTTCTTTGTCTTCCGGGCGCTGCGACATCAGTCCTTTGATGGCGCTCCAGGCAGCGTCGACCGACACACTTGAAACACAGGGAGCCGGATCGAAATATCTGATGGGGTATACACATTTCCAATTGCAGTTAAAACACGGCATCGGATGGTGGAGTGCAACCACTCTGATGCCGGCATCGTGCGCTTCCTCAGGATAAGGCAGGAAGCGCCCAAAGTGTCCCCCTCCCACGATGCAGACCGTAGGTACTCTCAATGCCGCCGCGAGGTGAGCAATCCCACTATCGTTAGTGACAATCAATTTGGCATGCCCAAGAATGGCCAACAGGTTGTCGATGTCCGTTCGCGCCGTCAAGTCAACAACCAGCCCGGAACATCCCTGTGCCACTGCTGCAGTCTCCTTCCGCTCCGATGCGGTGCCGATCAGGACTATACCCAGGGACATTTCCGCGGACAGTTTATTTGCCAAACTTGAAAAAAACTCTGCTGGCCAAATTTTCAGCGGGTATGAAGTGCCGGGAGAAAATACAACGTATTCCTGACCCTTGATGACATCTGGTAATCGCTTTGGCGAAGGTATGGCAAGCTGCGGCCAGGGATCGCCAACTTCGAACCCCAGGAGGCTCTCGGCAAATTCCTTATTCCTGTAAGATTCGTGTGCCGAGTTGTTTCGAGACGGTATCAATTCATTGTACCAGCTATTTGGAATCGAAGGATTCACGTAGGCAAGGTCCAAATCTCCGGCAGAGGCGACCTTGCGTTGGGCATTGATCGCCCTGGCAACCGTATCTGTCGTAGTCGGGTCGCGGCTGTGGATTGGCGTTACCAACAATTCTGCCTTCATGCGCGCTAGGCGAAAAATCATTGCAACTCGGTAAAAAGGATTGCGCTGAAATCGCGTCCGGTTCAATGATATGACGCTATCGAATAGGCTTAAATCCTCAGCGAACCGAGACCAGTTCGAGTTTGCGACGAGGACTAATCGGCACCCGGGCCATGGCCATTTAGCGCGCATCGCTTTCGCGGCGGGCATCCACAATACGAAGTCGCCCAGGTTATCCGTCCGAATGAAAGCAACACAACGCGCTGGCGTTCGCAATGGGAATATTCTAGCCAACGATATTATGAAACCATCGACAACGAAAACCGCCCTAAAGCCCCAGGACGCTAGATATCTTTTTACGAATCTCCTTAATGCGACCGGCGAATTTCTAAAGGCCGCCTTGAAACGTCGCCATGCTCGATTGTCTTTGCTTGGACGGTAAGTCATTTGCCAGACCATGGGTGGAACTTTGTCATCAACCATAAGCATGCCGACGGTGTGATCATTCAAGGCCTGTCGACTTGGCGAGGGCCGATTCCGGGCGGGCAGGCCAGGCGCGAAAGCTGCTGCAAGTCGCTCGACTTTTCCACCACGAGCTGCGATCGCAACTCTTGCCCGCGTCCCTGGGCTTGCGACAAATTCATTGTCTCACTCCCGATTCGAAATCGGCGCAGCTCGCCTTGGTTCACGATGATGTGGTTGTTTTCAAAAAGATTGGCAGACGCGAGCGTCACGTCACCTCCTTTGCTGCTATAAAATCCTGATACTCCAGCAGCGCCGGAATATGTGATCTCGTTTCCGATGATCACATTTTCCCGCGAAACGTATTCGGGAAGGTCATGTATATGCTTTTGCTCATTGGGGCGCCCCTCCTCGACCATGAAAATTCCATGTCCGTAATTTGGGGCAACGTGGATTCGATTGTGCCAAACCAAGGTATCGACGGATCCAGACACGAGGATCTGCGAGGCCCAAGGCGAATTCTCCCGAGAGCCGTTCAACGCGCTGACATTGTCGGCGATGATGGCGTGACCGCTGATTTCATGAAAGATGCCAGTTCCTGAATTTTTGATTGACCAGTTGCCGATGATCGACGCATTACGGTTGTCGATATCCGTCCAGATCCCGGCGCCCATGTTGTCGTGTACGCAATTGCGCACGAACATAAGGTTATCGGTATGGACAAATTTGGTCGCGCCGGCTTCCCAGGCCGGATCGAAAGCGTGCGTGTTGTTTCCCGAGACTTCGTTCGATTCTACAAATAGGTTAGCGCCAGTTCCGGCAATGCCCATCTGACCGTTCGCTGACACACGATTTGATTGCACGCGCATCAAATCTCCTGTTCGTATGCCGGTGCCGCTGTTGAAACGAACATCATTATCAACGACGACCCAGCCCGAAGCCGAGATGGCCTCAATTGCACCATGCTGCGCGATCGTTGCAAATTGCTCGATAATTAGTTGGCGGATTGTGACATTCCGCGCGCCGCCGTAGAAGGCGGAGGAACGATAGCTCAATTCGACAAGCCGCTTTCCCGGGTCGAAGGCCAAAAACACGTCCCCCGTTGTGCGATCCTGGTACCAAGTGCCCGCGCGGAGCTGGTCTAGTGTGAGCACGCGTGTGAGCGGCGTCCCGTCGATAAACAGCGCCTCGCGCAACAGACACGTGTCTGCACCAGGGGCGAGACGTCGATCGCAGGAGCCATGAGAAAGAGGCAGGGGCGGCGGACCCGCGGCCTTCCAATAGTTGTCGGCGAGCGCAAAGTGTTCCAGCCGGACCGCTCCTGAGAGGACTGCACCGGGTTTTCCTTCGAAGATCTGGCCATCCTTGGGCTTAACGTCTCCCGAGTAATGCCGACCCGGAAGAAGAACGAATGAGGTGTTCGGCGGAGCGCCTGCGACCACGCGCGCCAGATCGGTATCCGGCGCAACAAAAATTTGAGGCGTCGCTGCCCTGCAGTCGCTCGACACGACGGCCCAGATGGTCACGCAGTAGGCTACAAGTTTGATGCTGGGCACAAGATACGGCAAGACTTGAGTTCGCAAATGACAAAGCGAGGAGGGCCTTTGCGATATCCGAGATGATGACATCAAAAAAGTGCTCTGCTATTCGGCAGGATTCAAGCGTTGCTGGTCGATCCGTTTGACATGTTATTTATAGCCGATTTCGCCCAAGTTCTCTTGTCTACGTGCAGGCGATCTCGTGCTACGGCAATGGCAAGCGGGCGAACGCAAAATATGCTGTCACGTCAATGAACTTTCTTCGAGAGGGCGCATTACGTGAGCCTCGGACGACCCGCCAAGGCATGATCGTCTTTCTTCGCTAAGCGCTGATGATCGACGATGAGCGCAAGCCCAAAGCCGAAAATACTCCAAAACCAGATGCCACCTTGTGGCCCCTCGAGAAATACGTCGAAGCTACCGTTGAGCATAAACCCTAGCCAATAGAGCAGTATCCATAGTTCCATCGCCGCCAGCGCGGATCGTTTAGCCCGTCGGTCCCAGAGAAAGTTCAGGAACAATTTCATTGCAAAGGTCGCTTGAAGCGCAAGCCATAACAGCAGGCCGGGAACCCCAGAGCGGGCTAGCACGGTCATGTGAGCGTTGTGGGGGCTTCGCAGACTGTGGTCGCTCCCGACTTTAAATCCATCGTCGTCGGCGAGATTTATGCCAAATCCTTTTCCGGTCCAAAAGTAATTACCGTAAACAGTATAATCGAGAATCTCATCCCACCACCTCTGACGCCATCTCTTGGTTCCTTCAAGATCGAGATCAGACCTGTCGCTCTTAAAGAAGATGCTTTGGGCATTTTCCAAAATTTGATCGACTGATACAATTCGTCGATTACTCAAACCGAGATCCAAGCCGTTTGGCGAAACGGTCACTATTGCAAGATAAAAGAAAGTTATGCAGACGCCGCCAAGGATCATGGCGTAATAAAACTTCAGAGGAGGACGCAGCAGCATCACAAGTCCAATCGCGGAAGCCACCGTCAGCATGGCGCCTCGGCTGACGGCGGCAAGGGGCATGGCACCTAGCATCCAGAGGGCCATCCATGACGCACCGAGTGGGTTCGATGACAGGCCGAATACAATGAAGGGAAATGCGCCGGCGTAATGAACGGCGAGGTCGCCCGACTTTACGAACAGCACACTGACCCCTTCGACCGGTCCCCACGGCCAGGTGGGAATAAGATTATTTGCCAACGAAAAAATTGCGTATGCAATTGGGGCGACGACAAGAAATATGCGCAAGCCCCGGGCATACAGGTTGGTGACTTTGTCGATTGCGTCGAGCCGCAATAGTGTGGTTGCAACCGCCAACGCATAGATCGCGTAGCCCCAAATCACTCCATCGCGCAATGCGTCTACGCCATAGGTCGCGACATATGGAAATGTGCGCGCCGCACCCCACAGCATGAACGCCACAATCAGCCAGGTCGTGGATGACCGCCACAGGCTTCTGTAAATTGCCGAGCAGAGGGTGATGATCGCGAGCAGCACCCCGATCTCCCCGACATACGCGATTGGGGGTACTCCGAGGTAGGCAAATCCTTTGCCGAACACGGCATAGCCGCTGAGCAGAACCAACGTAAATATTCCGAAGCATACTGGGGCAATTGCGAACTGAGGTGTTGATCTTTCAACGCGCAAGAGATCGGCTGCAGCTCGCATGTTAACCTCTTCGCGCCATTTCTGCGCGGCTACGATTTTGACACCACGACGGGCAGTCAGCTAGCTGCGCTTGGCATTTCCGACTTCGACGCACATGGCACAGCCGAAATCGTACCTGGTTTTTGCGGAGCAAGGCCGTTGTTCGCTGGCGTCCTACTAAATACGTGCGGCGCCAATGCTTTAGGACTTGCGATTGGTCGATTCCGCCGACTTTGCCGTTCAATGATTGGCCTTCAGTTGGGTTTCGATCCAGCTATATGTCTTCTCCAGGCCCTCGCGCAGCGGCCTTGACGGCTCCCAATCCAGTTTTGCCTTAATCAGCCGATTGTCGGAGTTTCGTCCTCTCACCCCCAACGGACCGGGGATGTGATTTTTTTCCAATCGTTTGCCGGCGATATCAGAGACCAGGTCCACTAAGTGATTAATTGTCACCATTTCTTCCGACCCGATGTTGACGGGACCAGAAAAAGTGGAGCGTGTCAGACGCAACGTCGCCTCGGTGCACTCATCGACGAATAGGAAAGACCTGGTTTGATTTCCATCGCCCCATATTTCGATTGTTCCGCCATTCTTCGCCTCTGCCACTTTTCGACAGATCGCGGCGGGCGCCTTTTCGCGTCCCCCGGTCCACGTCCCTTGTGGACCGAAGATATTGTGATATCGGGCAACACGTACTTGGATGCCATAATTGCGCTGATAGGCAAGGTAAAGGCGTTCGCTGAACAGTTTCTCCCAGCCGTATTCGCTGTCGGGGGCGGCAGGATAGGCGGAATCCTCGGCGCAATTTGGGTTGTTCGGATCGGTCTGATTATATGCTGGATAGATGCAAGCGGAGGATGAATAAAAGATCCGCGATATATTGCGTCGGCGGCCGGCTTCTAGGATGTTCAGGTTGATCGTCGCGGAATTGTGCATCACATCCGCGTCGTGCTCACCGGTGAAGATATATCCGGCACCGCCCATATCTGCGGCCAATTGATAAATCTCGTCGAATTTCCTGTCGATCACCTCGCGACAAATGACCGGATCCCGAAGATCGCCGATCAGGAAATCATCGGCCTCTACATCCCGGAATTCCGGAAATTTTAGGTCGACGCCGCGGACCCAAAATCCTTCGCGTTTCAACCGGTGAACAATGTGGCCACCGATAAATCCGCCAGCTCCGAGAACAAGTGCCGTCTTCGCCATGCTACATTCTTTCTATTTAGGCGGTTTCAGCGTAACTGTGGTTGCCATACGGTTGCCCCATCGCGATATCAAAGTCTCGGCCATGAAATACAGAAACTGCGGAATGACGAAAAAATATCGCTTGAACAACCGTCTCGGCTCCATCGCCAACCGGAACAGCCATTCGAAACCCGAACGTTGAACCCAGCGGGGAGCCTGTGGGATCGCGCCCGACAACAGGTCGAATGCCGCGCCGACACCGATCCCGACGCCGCTGCCGATCTTCTGCATGTGCATGTGCAGCCACACTTCCTGCTTCGGGGTGGAGAGGCCAACCCAAACAAAGTGCGGCTTTAATTCTCGAATGCGCGATAGAATTGATTCGTCTTCGACGAACCCCAGCGGCCTGATCGGATAGGAATACGCTCCAACAAAATTGAATTCCCCGAAGCGTGAAACGAGTGCGGCCGTCAATTTGCTGACAACGTCGGGAGTGCTGCCATAAAAAAAATGTCTGAGCTGACGGAGCTCTTTCCTAGAAAAGATGCATGACATCAGATCGGGTCCATATACGCGTCCGATGGAATTGAAGCCAAGCAGTCGTCCCAGCCATACCAGCGGCATCCCATCGGGAACCACCATGGATGCTTGTTGATGGGCGCCTCGGACTTGTTCGTTGCGGACAGCTTCGACAATGCCATGCGCGCCAGTCACCGTGACATACGCCCCACGTGCATTAGCTGCAAGTTGTCCGATCAAATCGGATGCCCGAACGACGTCGACTGCTGCGACGTCGATTTCGCGAACTCTGAATTTTTCGAACTCGAAGGCGTGCGCTGCGCTGCCGCCATATGTCATTGTCGTCGCTGCCAACTATTAAGATCCTTTGTGGCGCATTTCTCAATAGGCGTTCGTGTATGCATTTCTTGAGAACAACGTCATCATGATGATCTTTAGGTCGAACATGAACGACCAATTGTCGATATAAAAAATGTCGTATTGAAGCCGTTTCTGCATTTTTTCGAGCGTTTCTGTTTCTCCGCGGAGGCCATTGACTTGGGCCCAGCCGGTTATGCCGGGTTTAACGGTGTGCCGCCGTGAGTACAGACAAAGATTGGCGAATGTCTCATTCAACGCTATTGGATGCGGACGAGGTCCGATCATCGACATCTCGCCGAGCAAGACGTTGAAGAGTTGCGGCAGCTCATCGATGTTGGTCGAACGCAGGAAGCGGCCGACACGTGTTACTCGAGGATCGTCCTTTACCGCCTGCCTGAAGTTGTCACCATCCTCGGACGTTGTCATGGAGCGAAATTTGAATATCCGAATGGTTTCGTTGTTGTAGCCATGACGCGCCTGCCGAAAGATCACCGGCCCACGGGACTCAAGCTTGATCACCAAGGCAACCGCCAGAAAGAAAGGCGCGAGAATGATTAGAGCGAGCGTCGCTGCGACAAGATCGAAAGTCCGTTTTACGGCCTGGTCGAACTTTGATAATGGAGGCCGCAATATTTGCATCGTCGAAACGCCAGCCAACTCGGCATTGCGTGCCGACAGCAGAAGTTGATCCTGCAAAATCGGAACGACGTGTAGCGAAATGGGAAGTTCTGAAAGGACATTGGCGAGCTGAGAAAGTTTTGAGTATCTGTCTGGTGTGGCAAGGATGATAATATAGTCTGGCCGAAGCGCCCGGAAAGTCTCGATCATCTGGCGCGGGAGCCCATCATCGCGACCGCTGCCCATGGTATCCATAAAAACCTTATCGTCGATCGGCAAAGAAGTTGAACGGACAATATTGATTGCGCTGCCATCAAACTGCTTCGCGAACCGTGCACAATCGGCCTTATTGCCGATCAAGATTGCTCGCGGAGCTTGTAAGACGCCGGAAACGAGCGCGGACTGGAGAACTGAGTGTGTCAACGCGCGCACCAAGAGAATGGCGATGGTGACGCCAATCAACTGAGAAATGAAAGTACCGCGCGAATATGCGTCGGAGATTTTCAGCAAGAATATTGTTGTCTGAAAAAACGCGAAGGTGAGCGCGACCGCTCCAATTGCATTCCATAAGTACGTATCGAGCCGCTGCCTTTGCTCTAAAATAAAGTGGTGGAACCCTATAGACGCAATAGTGAACAGTACCGCGATGAAAAGCGCAGCGGGAAGGTATTGTATTTCCGGGGCAAACGTTCCTAAAATAAAATGATAGTAGAAGACGCTGGCAAAGTAAGCCGACGCAGTGACAGTGAGAAATTCAAACGCCAACACATATCCGAAAAAAGTAGACAAGCGCGTCGTATAGGTCGAATTTAGCGGCGGCACGTCATTGGAAATGACAGCCGCGCGATTTGCCGCTTTCTTGAGGAGGGGGCGGTTACTCATTTGTATCGACACAGGTCTGCACTGCTTGTATTGGTTACCTGAATTTTTAAGTTATAATTTAATATATAAACTCTGACAATAGAACAGACGAAGACTTGGCATAGTATGTTGTAAAATTAACGTTAGCGTCGCGATCTGATCGTGCCGGTCCGTTTGCGCTTGCCATTCTTGGCCTTACGCCCTTGCTCATCGACTTTTCGCTGCAGATCCCGGGCTACGCCATTGGCGTATTTGCTCTTGTTGGCGCCGGATTTGCGCAGTCATTCTCAAGTAAACATATGAATAGCGCGCTATGGTCGCGCTGAAAAGCTTGATCTACCGCAAAGCGGGTAAGCTCAAATGCGGCACGATTGCCCTCGTATTTAGGTTAACATACTCCATATACGGGCGAATGGTGCCGGATTGGTTGGCAATGTACCCCTCTACGTACTAGAAACATCTCAACTTTTTACCGGGAGACGTGTGATGGACCTCATCGATCGGACGATCCGCTCGATCGCGGGCGAATAAAAGGCGGCTCAATTGTACCTGGCACCATTATGATGCTGCAAAACATTAAAACGCAGTCCGATATTAACCGCGAACCGGCGGAGCCCGAATTTGTTTCGAGCGCGGAGACATTGCAGCTTTTCGTAAGTTTTGTCCGTCGGCAGTTTACTGTCATCGCTTTTGTGACGCTTCTGGCGATAGTACTTGGTGTGATTTACGTCATCACTGCACGACCGAGCTTCACCGCTCAGGCGCAGCTGATGATTGATGCGCGCAAGATGCAGGTATTTCAGCAGCAGTCAGTTTTAGGCGATATTCCGATCGATTCGGCGCAGGTGGGAAGCCAAGTCGTGGTGTTGAAATCGGAAAACATTGCGCTTGCCGTTATCAAGAATCTCCGCTTGACCGAGGACCCTGAATTCGTCGGATCGGGCGGTGGATTGCTGGGGACGCTATTTAACTTTGTTTCTAGTCCATTTGGATCCGACGACGCCACCTCGGAGTTTGAGCTTCAACGGCATGCGATCCGCGCCTTTCAGGATCGATTGAGCGTCAATCGTGTTGGTCTGACTTATGTCATCGAGATCAATTTCCGATCCTACGATGGCGCACACGCTGCGGAGATCGCGAATGCGGTGGCCGATGCCTATATCGTCGATCAGTTGGAGGCCAAGTACCAGGCCACACGACGAGCCAGCGTTTGGCTGCAAGACCGGATCAAAGAATTACGCGATCAAGTTTCAACTGCTGAGCGGGCCGTGGTGGAATTTAAAACGAAGTATAATATTGTCAGCACTGGCGGTAGTGAGAAGCGGCTCATAGGTGAACAACAGGTAGCCGAGCTTAATAGCCAGCTCGTTATTGCCCGTGCGCAGTCAGCTGAGGCAAAAGCTCGCCTCGATCGAATTTCTACAGTCCTTAAGGCGGATTCACCCAATGCGTCGGTTGATGCGACAGTCGCTGATACTTTGAGAAGCGAAGTCGTAACAAAACTGCGCTCGCACTACCTCGAGTTGGCCGCCCGTGAATCGGAATGGTCGGTAAAATACGGGCGCGATCATCTTGCAGCAGTGAATTTGCGCAATCAGATGCGCGAGATTCGCAACAATATTTTCGATGAGCTCAAGCGCCTCGGGGAGACTTACAAGAGCGATTATGAAATCGCCAAGCAGCGCGAGGTTGGTGTTCTAACAGAACTTGCGCAAGCAGTATCCCAGTCCCAGTCGACCAATACGTCGCAGATTGCCTTGCGTGAACTCGAAAGCACGTCGCAAACCTATAAAACGCTCTACGACAATTTTTTGCAACGTTATATGGAATCGGTGCAGCAGCAGTCATTTCCAATCACCGAAGCTAGATTGATTTCAGCGGCGTCCCGGCCATTGCAAAAGAGCCATCCCCAGAGCCTTCTTATTCTGGCGATCACAGGCTTTGGTGGATTAATTTTCGGATTTGGTATCGGCATGTTGCGGGACTTGTCGGACCGGGTTTTTCGCACGAGCGAACAAGTCGAGAGCGTGCTACAGGCGGACTGTATTGGCCTGGTGCCGCTATTGGCGGGCGACGAGGCAGGTGAGGCGTCGAGTCATCGAAAAGCGAAAGTAGATGCAAGCAATCCAAAAACCAGCACAAATTTACTATTCTCGCACTTTGCAAAGGCGATCGGCAAATTTTCGTTGATTTCAGATCTGCGTGGAACAGTTAAGTCGGCCAGGCGCAAAGTCACTGACTTTACCTCGACACTCTCCGATAAAGACAACCCGGCGGACGGACTGTCATCGGTTACCGGGAAGACTTCGAAATCATCCGGTTCAAGGACGATCGTGCGTGACGGCAACTTGCTTTGGACTGTCGTCGATAAGCCGTTTTCTCGTTTTTCGGAGGCCATGCGCTCCATTAAGATGGCGGTAGATTTGAATGACGTGGTCAAGCCCAATCGGGTTATTGGTTTTACCTCGTCGCTGCCGAACGAAGGCAAGTCGACGGTTGCGGCTGCACTCGCGCAGCTAGTATCGCAAGTGGGCAAACGGATAATTGTGGTTGATTGCGACCTGCGCAATCCGGCACTAACTCGCGCACTCGCTCCCAGCGCCAATTCTGGATTACTTGAAGTCCTTGCCGAAAAAGCGTCTCTCGAAGAGGTAATTTGGACCGAGCCATCTACTAACATGGCATTCTTGCCAGCGGTGGTGAAATCCCGCGTGGCGCACTCCAACGAAATTCTTAGCTCGGCCCCGACAAAAAAACTGTTTGAGCAACTTCGTGAACGTTACGATTATATAATCGTTGATTTGCCACCACTTGCACCGATTGTCGACGTCCATGCGACGACGCACCTCGTAGATTCATTTATTTTTGTCATTGAATGGGGGCGCACCAAAATCGATATCGTGGAACATGCTCTCGGTCATGCACCAGGTGTCTATGAAAATCTACTTGGCGTTGTGCTCAACAAGGTCGACATGAATGTGTTCGGCCGGTATGCAAGTCATCGAGAGAATTATTATTACAACAAGCATTATGCGCGATATGGCTATACGGAATGAGCCAGAAGCTCACCAGTCTGCTAACCGCGCATTACATTCTTTTGGCTCGTAGTTTTGTTGTCATTTTCGGCTGCATTGCGGTTTGGTGGGGAATTGTTGAATTTCCTGTTTTTTGGCAGGAATCTTCTACAGAGCGCATTGCTGCTCGGATTATTGCTGGCGACCCATTCAAGGTCGAAACACTAGCCCGACAACTTCCCATCATAGCCAACATCGAGAGGTCGGCCTATTGCCGTCCGGCTGCGCTGCGAAGCGCGGCGATCTTCCGGCTCCGCATGGTGGAAGCCGGCGCCCCCACAATTGATCGCGAACACGTCGATGAGCAATTGAAGTCGTTGGGCAATGTGATCCGCAGTTCTCTGTCCTGCGCACCTGCTGACCCATTTTTGTGGCTGGTTCTCGGGTGGATGGAAACTACACAAAACGGCTTTAGGCCGGACGATTGGAAATATTTGCGGATGTCGTATCGGCTCGGTCCGAACGAAGGTTGGATTGGACTGAAGCGGAATCGCATGACTTTTGCAGTATCTGAGAAATTGCCGGTCAATCTGGCTGAATATGCCATTAATGAGTTCGTTGGACTTGTAGAAATGGGATCCTACGAACAGGCGGTAGAAATCTTGAGCGGGCCCGCTTGGCGGGTGCGTGACGTAATCGTCCCGCGTCTCGCGGCCCTGCCACATCAGGTCCGGGAAGCTTTTGCTAGGGCCGTGTACAATCGGGGTCTCGATGTTGCAGTGCCTGGTGTCGAGCCGCCCAATTCAAAACCACCCTGGCGTTAAGATTTTCCAAGCCCTCATGGCACCTAATAATAAAATATTAGTCAGGCTGATGCGCTCATTTCGATATTCAATCAGGCATTTTTCTTCGTTCGGTCCACGTTCGCATAGCTTTTACCGTAACATCGATGGGGTATAAGTTGAATATTCCCGGCCTCATATCCAGCTCTCGCCCTAGTCGCAAGCTCAATCCGACATCGCGGACGATAGTGCCGAGAAGCACGGCTCCGGCAAGCCCCAAGACATCGAACAGCGACCCTAGCAGCACGCCACCGATTACCACGACAGCCAGATACATAGCCGAATAAAACAGGACAAGCTTCTGCCTGCCACTCATCAGATAAGCGGTGCTTGCCATGCCAAATCCGGCGCCCGTTGCCGTCGACACACAAATAATCAACATGGGGCCATAGGATTGCCTATAGGCGGACGGAAAGAAGTGGTCCAAAAACCATGGCCCGCACAGAGCCATGACCATCACGGCGCCCGCAGCGGGAACAAATGACAACCAGGAACTGATCGCCAAAGCTTCCCCCATTTCTCTACTGTTATGTGTGGCATATCGTCCAGCGAGCACAGGTGAAAACGTGGTCGCGACGCCAGTAGCGAAGATCGTTGGCAATGTGCCCAGTCTCGTCGCTATGTCGAAAATCCCCGTAGGGGCAGCCCCCAAAAGCACGAGGCTGATATAGGTTGGTATACGAACAGCGAGACTTGTAACCAGCAGAGCCTGCCAGATTTGCCAGGCATGGATCGAAAGTACGCGCCGGATCGGCAGTGAGAGCTGAGCGCCTATATCAATCCCGCATCGAATTCTGACTAGACAGTAAATAGCGGCGACCACCCACGCGACTACGGCTTGTGCTGCCAGCGCGTTCTCGAGAATGACAGAATGGCAGATGTCAAGAATGCCGATAGCGGCGAGCATTGGTAACTGTAAACCAATAGATTCGATCGCTTGCGAAGAAATGTTGCGCTCGTATCCACGCAACTGTCCTGCCATCAAACCTGCGATTGCGTATGCGGGGGCGCCCCCAGCACCCGCCAGAATTTCTAACGGTGACAGTACATAGAAATTGCGAAATGAGAGCATGTACAGGGAACCAGCCGTGAGCAGGAACAGTCCTGCATTTACGACCGCGACGCATCTGGCGGCGAAATTGCAGATGGCTTGCGCTCCATCTTTCATTCCGCGCGCATTGGTGGCGGCAATTTCCCGCATCGATAGCTGATCAAAGCCAAGGGGGCCAAGCATGCGGACAAGGCTCCAGTACACATAAATGCCGGCGAACAGACCCATGTCGTGTATGGACAACCTGTTCGCCAAATAAACGAAGACGAGCGCCTGGCCGACTACTCCCGCAACGCGAACTATTGCTACAATGGTCGAAACGCGAGAAGGAGATGACATTAGTAAACGACCTTCTGTGCAGACAGTCCTAACTTACCGTGCTAGCTGTTATTTTGCAGTGTATACTGAAATATGACATAATTCCCGGAACGCCAACCACTAGTGGATCGAACCTAACATGGTTCTCTCGCCTCGATGGCAGCAATGATATTGTCGGGGTCTGCGGTGTTCTTCCAATCCTTCGGGATGCGGCCTTGCTTGATTGCCTTCTTCTCATCTTCATTGTTGCGCTGGTGCGGAGCGGCCACCGGATCGAATGGCGGTCGCCCGCCTTGCGTTCCATCCGAGTAGGCGGGTGCCGGTAGCCATCCGCACCTCGCGTCTGTCTTGAAGAAGGCCGGAAAAGCGCCAATGTTCACGCTCGTTCGGGAGTCATCTGGGAATCCCGGATTGAATCTCGCAGAATAAGGCTGGAAGCTAAATGCCGAAAAACCGGAATATCATGATACGTAAAAGACAATTGCGTGCAGCAGTGCCGTTGGTTCGTAGCAATGTGAGCACAATTTCCGAGTCGGCCAAATTTATTATTGGATACATAAAATTGGTTCGACGCAATACGTTGTGTTTTTGGATAGTTACGTGGGCAGTTACATTTCTCTTGGCCACTACGTCTACCCATGCCAGAGATACGCAATCTGAGAAACCTATTGACGTTAGTTCCCGCACGCTTACCTTTGACGAAGACTTCAATGACATAGATCTTAGCGCTGACGGGGGGGGCGGGCATCGTTGGTACATGCTGCGATCTCTCGGTAACCCGGTCCCGCCCAGTTTATTGTCCATCTCTGACGGGGTTCTGTCTATTTCTACTCCACCAGACGACCACTATGGCGCAAACACTTCGATTGCTACCCTTCCGCAAGATGGACACGAAGGGACTCCGACCTTGTTCAATCTTGGTTATTTCGAGGCAAGACTTCGTTTTGATCCCAATGCCAATAACTGGCCCGCCTTTTGGTTGTTTAGTGAGACGGGGCTCCTCCATGCGATGGGGCAGCTCCCTAACTCGGTGGAGTCACATTGGTGTGAGATTGATATCATGGAGGGTATTAGCTCGAACACTTATGGTGGAACGGTTCATGACTGGCGGTCCGGGCAGTCAGCGCAAAATGTACAGAATAAAAACGCTCTTATCACATTACCGCCAGAAACAAACTTTCGGGAATGGAACGTCTTCGGTGTGTTGTGGACGACCAATAAGATCGTCTGGTATTTCAACGGCCGCCCCGTTTCTTCGACATCTACTCCAAGTATTTGCCAGTCTGAGCAGATGTTTATTATTATCGGCTCGGCGAAATATGGTGGCGCCGAGACGCAGACGATTGATGTCGACTGGATCAGAGTATATAAGTGAATATTAAGAGCTACTCGCCACTGGATTTCAAAAGTCAGTGGAAGGTCAGATAAAATGTATACTCGTCGTCTGACGCATCGCGATAATACAGGTAACAGCGCTACTCAATTTATTATGTTACTGTTATTTTTTGCAATATATACATTTACTACCGGAACCGCGGCTGATATCCTAACAGAATATAATACTACGCAATTTATTAAGATCTCCGCGGTTTTTGCACTTATCATAATTGCCATTGGCAGACTAATATCTCATCCCAGAGGCTGGTCTAGTCTTTTATTTGTGTTTCGTGAGATGTGGTTGATATTGCTATTTTTAATTGTTTGCGCACTGCTTCTTCCGTTTAGCTTTTTCTTTGATATTTCGCTAAAGAGGCTTCTTATAACTGCTATCGGTGTCCTCTGCCTGCAAGTTATATTGGGATATTATGTAGTTCATAGTAGCGCCGGGGGGGGTGATATACTTGCTCGACATATGTTGTACGTTTTTTGTGCATTGTCGATGTTCGGTCTTATATCTCTATTAGTATATACAAGCGCGGACCCGAGGGAATATCCGACGGCAGGTCTTGTGCATCCCAACATTATGGCGTCGGTAATTGCGCAGGGTTTTTTGCACGCGTTTCAATATAAGAAAATAACACGATCTTTGCACCTTACTAAAATGGTTTCGATCGCGAGATTAGTGGTAATTATAGCTGGAATTCCTATTTTCTTAGTTTTGTATTCCCGAGGCGCAGCAGTGGCATTATTGATTTCATCTCTTGCGTTTCTAGTTAGTTTTGCTCGTCGTGGGAAGGTGTTTCCTATATTGGTATGCGTATGGATTTTTTTATTGATATTAATTTTATCGCTGAATTTTTCGGACGTAATTATGCTAACAATTCAACGCCAAGGTGCTATGGACGATATCAGTAACTTCTCGGGTCGAACTGTCGTGTGGCAGGCGATATTTAGCGAAATGCAAGGTTTGCGAATACTGACCGGTTTCGGATATGCGATTGCCTTTCCAAGTTATTCTTTTTCGTTTAATTTCGGCGAATTGTATGGGACGCACAACGCTTACTTGCAAGCATTGACAAGTGGAGGTTTAGTAGGGTTTGTTTTATTCACATTCTATATAGTCAAGCAGATTTATTTGTCACTTGGTACACTACGAGCTGGTATAGAAAGGTATGATACATACTTTATGAGCTTCAGCATCTTTTTAGCAGTGAATTGCTTTTCGGAGTCGCTATTCGGGACAAACCTTACCGCGCCATTCGTAATTTTTATGTGTTCACAAATCTGCCACTCGCTATTGCGACGACGCACGTCTCAAAGTGAGATGAGAAGCTCAAGTGGACAGCGGGACCCCAGCGATGCTGGCGTCATAGCTGGTGCTCGACATCGAAGGCTTCTTCGACAGCATCGATTGTGAGCTGGACACTTCTATCAACGGCCTCTTCGCACGCGATGAGCATTTTCGGTTTGCGTGAGCAGCCACCGGCTGAATAGGGCCGCTGCCTGATGGAAGATTTCGCCCATACGACTGCCATTCTCCGAAGGAACAGAAAACGTTTGGTATCCAGAACCTTTCGCAGTGCGCTTGGTCTTCTTCGCCAAGCTGCGGAGCTGAGATTCACTAAAATCCCACCGCAATGGCATCGGAACCGACATAGCAAACCTCCTTCGTTCGCCATGTTGAATCAGACTCGCGAACTTCGACAGCCCCCAACGGGCTCAAGTGTGAGGTGACGCGGCAGAAGTGGTCCAGATTTTGAGTTAGTTTTTCGGCGGATTTCCCCATGATGGATGAGGAGATTGGCCATGAAGAAGAAGCGGTTTTCGGTCGAGCA
>Ga0209048_10002243_pt1 | contig 19353 bp, 16 predicted proteins | sample FrelakmetCRP12CR_FD_187146 | JGI IMG/M metagenome (GOLD analysis project Ga0209048, IMG submission 187146) | Freshwater lake sediment microbial communities from the University of Notre Dame, USA, for methane emissions studies - CRP12 CR (SPAdes)... | ecosystem: Environmental > Aquatic >... | reverse complement strand
AGTAAACCACCATGCTTGGCATGGTCTCCTACTCTCGCCGCCCGCAAAGCGGACACTTCACTTGCTATCTCAACCGGACATATCATGTGCTACTGACAACGTAAGCCAGGTCCGGTTGCAGAACCTGGGCGAAAGGTCTAGCCTGTTGGGCAACAGTGAGGATGTTGCTGTGTTCAGTCTTAGTTTCGTCCTGATACTGGCCGGGCTTTCCTTCGGCGGAGGCATGGCTGTGATTGGATTTGGCGGCTTGCTCGTCACCTCGTTTCACCGCGCGCTAGGCGCTCCGTTGCCACTGCCTACCCTGCACAATGCCCGTGAACGTTGGCTTTACATCTATGTTGGTCTGGCAGGACTCATAGTGTGGGGAAGTACGTTCCTGTTGAGCCTGAAGATCGCGCCCTAGACCGCCCGATGCGGTCTTCCACGCTATTTGAACAGCTCCGGCTGAGGACTTTCCCCGGCCAACTCTGCCATTTGCTCAATGTACTTTTGCGCGTCGAACTTCCTGGCCGCGGCGTTTCCTGACATGTAGCGAATGGTACCGAAGATGGGACGCTCGAACCACGGACGGTCGAACTTGCCGGCGATAGACCAAGCAATTCCGGCGTAGCCGTTGGGATCGCGGCCGTCGAGGAAGTACTTGTCGTTCAGGTAGACGGCCGTCTGATAAGCCACCGCCGGCGACGGGCTCCATTCCAGGATCTTCTTCGCCCAGTACATGCGCATGTAGTTGTGCATCCATCCGGCGTGCAGCATCTGGCGCTGGGCGGCGTTCCACAGGTCGTCGTGTGTTTCGGCGCTTTCCAGTTGGGCTCGCGAATACATTACCGGACGGCTGTCGCGGGAGTGAGCGGCCAGGGTACGATGCGCCCAGTCGGGAGCGCTCTCGATGGAGTCATACAGGGGGTTGAAATGAACGAAGTTGATGGACAGCTCCCGCCAGGTGATGAGCTGATCGAGGAAGTCGTCCTTCGCGGCACGCGATGCCTTGGCCTGTTCGACCGCCAGCGCCATCGTGTGCGGACCGATGTGTCCGAAATGCAGATAGGGTGACAGGCGGCTGGTTCCGTCTAACTCCGGCTTGCCGTGGCGCTCAGCATAATGAGCCAACTTGTGGGTGACGAACTCATGTAAGTTCTCAAGCGCTTCGCCGGTCCCACCGCGAAACGAATCTACCGGCTTCACCGAACGGTCGAGATCTTTCCAGCCTTCGGTGATGTCGACGGAGCCGTCGTCAGGCAGCGTTCGCAGGCCGCGCGGCTTCGCCCACGCAACTTTCGCTCCCGGATTACGCGGCGCCGCCAGGAACTCTTGCAGCCGCTGCTGCAATCGCGGCCGGATAATTCTCGCGGCGTACTGTTCCTTCTCCAGCAGTTTCGACGGCACGATGACGTCGGCATCCACCGTCCATAGAGGAACGTTGAGTTGCTTCGCTGCCAGCTCGCGCCAGTGGTTCGGCTCGCGCATCGGGTTCTCGTCCCCGACGACCAGCGAGGCGTTCACCTCCTCGCAGAACCTCACCAGCGAGTGCTCGGGATAGCGGCGCAGCACATAGCCAATGCCGCGTTTGCGAGCCCGCTCGGCAGTATCGGGGATGCCCTGTGCCAGAAATGCATAGTGCCGCAGGTTGGCATGCGGGTAGAACGGCACCGGCGCGAAGAAGATCACTACTGGTTGTTGCAATGCATTAGCGGCTGCGACCGCGATATCAAGGGCGGGATTGTCGAGCGCGCGCTGGGCACGCTGCATCCAGTACACCACGCAGCGGCCGCCGACGCCGGGCGCGCTGGCGCGACGAACGGTGACGCGGGGATCGGAGGTGAGTTGTTCCAGTTTTCTCATCTGCCGGAGGTGAAAGTTCCGCGGCTTACCGCTGCCGCTAATGTCTCATCCGCCACTGCCGCCGCTTCCACAGCGGGTTTCACGTCGTGCACGCGCACCATGTGGGCCCCGCGCAGGATGGTGGCAACCATCGCAGCCAGCGAGCCGTACAAGCGCTCGTCCGGCGGCGCATCTCTGCCGCTACGCTTGCCGACGGTGCGTCCGACGAATGACTTGCGTGAGGTCCCGGCCAGCAGCGGAAATCCCATTCGGTGGAGCTGATCGAAGTGCGCCAGGATGGGATAGTTCTCCTCGAAGTTCTTGCCGAAGCCGAAACCCGGGTCGAGCACGATGCGCTCGCGGCGTACGCCTCGCTCAAAAGCCACCTGCACACGATTCGCCAGGTCGTGCTCCAGCAGCGAGAGGAGGTCAGACTCGTGTGGCAAGTTGCGCCACTGTTCCGGACGGCCACGCGTATGCATCAACACCACGCCGCATTCCATCTCGGCGCAGGTTCGCGCCATCTCTTTGTCCCACTGGAAGGCGCTTACGTCATTGACGATCTCCGCACCGGCGGACACGGCGGCCCGCGCCACAGCCGACTTGTACGTGTCCACAGAGATGACCGCCTCGGGCCGCGCGCGCAAGACACCTTCCACAACCGGAAGCACGCGCTGCCGCTCTTCCGCTTCGCTGACGACCGGCTCGGTTCGGACGGTGGGGCCTGCGTCCTCAGCCGCAACCGCCGCGCCGGGACGCGTGGATTCGCCCCCGATATCGACGATGTCGGCGCCTTCCTCGAACAACTGAAGCGCATGCTGCACGGCGCGCTCCGGATCCAGGAACTCCCCGCCGTCGGAGAACGAATCGGGCGTGACGTTCACCACGCCCATGATGAGGGTTCGCTGTCCGAGTTCGAGCGTCCGGCTTCGCAACTGCCAGTTATAGCGGGGGCGCATGCAACGATTGTACTTGGCAGCACGGCCCGCAACGACGCTGCAACCGGCAGAGGCGTCTTGCGGAGCGGTGCTAAAATCCCAGTAGCAGTCTTATGTATCGCGTTCGCTATTTCGCCGGCGTCTGGCTTGTGTGGGTGCTGCTGGTACCGGCGTTTGCCGCCAGCCACAAGAACCTTGCCGCTAAAACCCTGGGATCCGGGAAGCTCGATCACGATGTCGAGCAGATCCTCAGCGATCCGGAAGCGGCGCGGGGATTTTGGGGCATCTACGCGGTCTCGCTCGACAGCGGCAAGCCCATCTTCCGCCTGAACCAGAACAAGCTGTTCACGCCGGCGTCCAACGCCAAGCTTTTCACTACGGCCGCGGTGTTCGCTCTGATCGGGCCGGACTACCGTTTCAAGACCACGGTCGAAACCGTGGGCACGCTCGACAAGTACGGGCGTCTCGACGCGGACCTGGTCGTAGTCGGACGCGGCGATCCCAATCTTTCCGGGCGCACGTTGCCCTACAACCTGCACACCGAGCGTCGCGCTCCGCCGATACAAGTGCTGCAGCAGCTTGCGGACCAGCTCGTGCTGCACGGTCTGAAGTACGTAGACGGAGACGTCGTGGCCGACGACAGCTTCTTCGTGTTCGAGCGCTACGGCGAAGGCTGGTCGCAGGACGACCTGGCGCGCGAATGGGGCGCTCCCGTTTCCGCGCTCACCGTCAACGACAACGTCATCTTTGTCAACCTCATGCCGGCCGATCGTCCGGGCGAGCGCGCGTTCCTCAACATCACGCCGTTTGCCGAGTACTACAAGATTGACAACCGGGTGATGACGACGCCGCAAGGCACCGGACCGCGGACCGTCAGCATCAACCGCGAGCCAGGCTCGAACCTGATCACATTCTGGGGCAACATTCCGCAGGACGATGCGGGATTCAGCGAGGCGCTGGCCATCGAGGACCCAGCAGACTTCACGGCGCGCCTGTTTCGCCAGCTTCTGGAAGAACGAGGCGTGACGATCTATGGACGCACGCGCACGCACCACACGGAGTTGGCTTCCACCCAGACGTTCAGCGTGACCTCGATTGCGTCTGGCGGCGGTTCGTCCACGCGTCCGGCGATTCCAGGACCGCTGGTGCTGGCCAGCTACGAATCGCAGCCCATCACGCTGGACCTGCGCGTGATCAACAAGGTAAGCCAGAACCTGCACGCCGAACTCATGCTGCGCTTGCTCGGCAAGGAGAAGGGAACCTCGGGCTCGATCGCGGGGGGACTGGAAGTGCTGCGCGGCTTCCTCATCACTGCGGGCGTCAAGCCGGACCAGGTCGTCTTCTTCGATGGCTCGGGGCTTTCGCGCGAGGACCTCGTCACGCCGGAAGCGATCGTCACGCTGTTACGTTATTGCCGTCAGCAGCCCTGGGGTAAGCAGTTTGAAGACACGTTGCCCGTCGCAGGCGTTGACGGCTCGCTGGCCGAGCGTTTCCGCAACACGCCCGCGGCAGGAAAGGTCCGCGCCAAGACCGGCTCGCTTTCGCACGTGTATTCACTTTCCGGATACGCGACCACGCAGAAGGGCGAGCACATCGCGTTTGCCATCCTGACCAACAACGGCAACATGCCGACCAAGAAGACGCTCGACACCATCGATCGCATTGTCGAAAGCCTGGTCGAAGACAAGTAGCCCGCCGCAATTCCACTAGACACTCGAAGGTTCAACACGGCAGGCGCATCGTTGTTGCGCGGCGCATGCAGATTTATATTTCGTCGCTGGTTCGCAACTGCAGATAGGCAAGGGTGTTCAAGTTCAGCGAGCGCTCATAAAAAACAATGCGAGGAAACCACAACGATAAAGACAGTCTTGAAGTTTGCATGTTTGGGCGCCGCATTAGCGGCGATGCTATTGCCCGCAGCGGCTCAAAATCAGACACCACCCAACGCAACGGCGCCGCAGCCGAACATCAACCAGCGCCGCGAAAACCAGCAGGACCGCATCGCGCAAGGCGTAAAAAGCGGCCAACTGACGGCCGGCGAAACCGCCAACCTGGAAAACCGGGAAGCGGCCATCAATCACGAAGTCGCGGCCGACCGCAAAGCCAACGGCGGCAAACTGACCCAGGCGGAGAAGGTGCAGGTGAACCACCAGCTCAATCGCACCTCCAACGCCATTTATCGCGACAAGCACAACGGTAATCGCCAGCACTAGGCGGCCAGGAAGCGGTTTCGGGGGAAACCGCCAGCGGGCACAGAGACTCCAGGGACCTCGGGTACTCTCTGTGCCTTCTTTTTTCTGGCGCCATCGTTCTCAGCGCCTAACGCGCATTCGGCCGTGTTGTCCGAGCGAGCAATCCGTATTCACGTTCTGGATGTAGATGTAGTTTTCGCCGTTGCGGTCATCCTCCCAAGCCAGAGCGGTAAGTCCCGACGACGCGATGCCGGCGGACAAGCGCGACTTGTCGGACGACGCGGTTGAAACTCCGAATTGCGGGCACACCGTGCTGCCGGTTCCGTCGAGCTTGATCGCCTGGATCGTGCCGGAACCGTAACCTGGCTGGTCGAACCAGAACGCGAGCGCTCCGGTGCCGATCTGCACCGTGGTCGCGAAAATCTGCGAGTCATTTCCCAGCGGCACGATGGTCAGTCCGGTATCGCCCCATTGCCGCGCGCCGGCGGGATCGAACTTCTGCGCCGAGATTCCATTGGTGAACTGGTTGGAGTCCTCTTCCGTCCAGAACAGGAATGTCTCTTGCGTGGAAGCGCGATAGGAGACGGCCGGCGAAACACGCACATTCAGATCATTCGTCGAGGCGACGGAGCCGTTGTGCCCAAAGGCCTCGCTGCCGTCTGATTTTATGTGTTGCGCATAGCACTGCAGGCTGGGACTGCTGCTATACCACGCGAACACCGCGCCACCGTTGCCGTCCGGGAGGAAGTAGGGAAATTCGCCGAACTGCAGCGAGCCGCCGTCGAAGACCTTGACGTGTCCCGTCCACAGAAGTTTGCCTGAAGCGGAGACCTTGTCGGCGTACAGATAGTTGTTGCTGCCGTAGCCCTTGTTGCGCACCCAGGAAATGATGACCGAGCCGTTGTCGGAAGCGTGCATGTCGGCCAGCATGTAGTTGTAGCCGGGTTCGCCCACGATGATGCCGCCGGAGAGCGCGGTCGGCCCGGCCCATAGCGGATGGCCGTTGGCGTCCAGCTTCTGCAGCACGATGTGGTCGTCGGTCGTCCAGCCGACAACGACATCGCCGTCGCTGGTGGCGGCAATCTTGGGATCGGCGTGGAAGCCGGGGTCATTGGTCAGCGCCACGCCCGACGCGCCCCACAGCGGCTGGCCGCTGGCGTTCATCTTGGCGGCTGTGATCTGCGGGTTGTTGGGATCCTTGCGGTCGTCCTGGAAGGCCAGCAAGGCGTTGCCGTCGGCGTCAGTGTCGAGGCCGTAATCCTCAGTCGAGCTGAGGGTCAGCTTCGCGACCTGCACACCATCATGCGGGAACTGTTCCACGCCATTCGCGCTGAGCAACTGGTAATACACGTCGTAGCCGCTCGGCGGCGGATCGTTGGGATTGTTGTTGAACCAGCCCACGTACCAGGTGTTGTTGGGCAGCGGCAGAACTTTTGGCTGGACTTGGTCGGCGCCGGAAATGTTGGAGAGCGCCAGGTTCTGCATCGGGTCCGAGGACCACTGCGCCCAGGCCGCGCCAGTCAGCGCAAGCACAACAACGATATGACAAAATGACTTCATGAATTCTCCTTTGGCCAGAGGAGAATCTTACGCTTGTTGAATAGGCTTTGAAATGGAAGGTTCCATCCAGCCAATCGCTGGAAGGGGACCTGGTATCCCTTTGCCCCTGCCGGACGCCCTACTTCAGCAACTGCCTAAGCACAAACTGCAAGATCCCGCCGTGCTGGTAGTACTGGACCTCCTGCGGGGTGTCGATGCGGACGGTGGCGTCGAGCTCGGTCGCGGTGCCGTCGGGCTTGGTGGCGCGCACCTTTACCGTCTTGCCTGGCGCGAAGTTCTTCAGCACGTCCGTCAGGCCGACGATGTCGAACTGCTCCTCGCCGGTGAGGCCGTTGGTTTCGGCGGTCTCTTCCTCGAGGAACTGCAGCGGCAGGATGCCCATGCCCACCAGGTTCGAGCGATGGATGCGCTCAAAGCTTTCGGCCAGCACGGCGCGCACGCCCAAGAGGCGCGGGCCTTTCGCCGCCCAATCGCGTGACGATCCCGAGCCGTATTCCTTGCCGGCGAGCACAATCGTGGGCACGCCCTCGGCGCGGTACTTTTCGGCAGCCTCGAAGATGAACATCTCCTGGCCGCCGGGCAGGTGGCGGGTGTGCGGGCCTTCGCGCTCGGGCACCAGTTTATTGCGCAGGCGCACGTTGGCGAAGGTGCCGCGCATCATGACTTCGTGGTTGCCGCGGCGCGAGCCGTAGGAGTTGAAGTCCACCGGCTTCACGCCGTGGCCGATGAGGTATTGTCCCGCCGGGCTGTTGGGCTTGATGGAGCCGGCGGGCGAGATGTGGTCGGTGGTAACACTGTGCCCGAGGAAGGCGAGCACGCGCGCGCCGGAGATGTCCTTCACCGCGGCCGGCGTCTTGGGCATGTTCTCGAAGTAGGGCGGGTGCTTGACGTAGGTCGAGCCCTCGTCCCAGGCGAAGGTCTCGCCCTCGGGTACGGCGAGCCCACGCCAGCGCTCGTCGCCGGCAAATACGTCCTTGTAGCTCTTCTGGAAGAGGTCGCCGGTGATGTACTGACGGACGACGTCGTCCACTTCCTTGGTGGTCGGCCAGATGTCCTTGAGGAACACCGGCTCGCGCTTGCCATTGCCGGAGAAGCCCAGCGGCTCGTTGTACATGTCGATGTCGGCGCGGCCGGCCAGCGCGTAGGCCACCACCAGCGGCGGCGACATCAGGTAGTTGGCGCGCACCTCGGAGTTAATGCGGCCCTCGAAGTTGCGGTTGCCGCTGAGCACCGAGGCGACGACCAGGTCCTTCTCGATGATGACGTTGGAGACTTCCTGCGGCAGCGGGCCGGAGTTGCCGATGCAGGTGGTGCATCCGTACCCGACGAGGTGGAACTTCAGCTTCTCCAGGTAGGGCATCAGGCCGGAGCGGGTGAGGTATTCCGTCACGACCATGGAGCCGGGCGCGAGCGAGGTCTTCACCCACGACGGGACCTTCAGACCTTTCTCGACCGCCTTCTTGGCCACCAGTCCTGCGGCGACCATCACGTAGGGGTTCGAAGTGTTGGTGCAACTGGTGATGGCGGCGATGACCACGCTGCCGTGGGTGAGCGCTTTGTCCAGCACCACGTGCTCTTCGACGATGTCCTGCTGCGAGTCGGCGCCCGCGGGATGTCCGCCTTCACCTTCCCAGCGCGCTTCCTGCCTGGGCGGAACGGTCTGGCCGGGCTTCAACAAGCTGGGCAGCGCCTGCTCGAACGCTTTCGCCGCGTTCGAGAGCGCAACGCGGTCCTGCGGGCGCTTCGGGCCGGCGATGCAGGGCTCGACGGTGGCGAGATCGAGTTCCAGCACGTCGGTGTACTCGGCTTCCGGCGTGTCGGCGGTGTGGAACAGTCCCTGCTCCTTGCAGTAGGCCTCAACCAGGGCAATCTGCTCGGCGCTGCGTCCGCTGAGCCGCAGATAGTTGAGCGTCTCTTTGTCGACGGGGAAGATGCCGCAGGTCGCGCCGTACTCGGGACCCATGTTGGCAATGGTGGCGCGATCGGCGAGCGGAAGATTTTGCAGCCCGGGGCCAAAGTACTCGACGAACTTGCCGACGACGCCTTTCTTGCGCAGCATCTCGGTCACGGTGAGTACCAGGTCGGTGGCGGTGGAGCCTTCGCGCAGCCGGTTCTTCAGGCGCACGCCGACGACCTGCGGGATCAGCATGGACACAGGCTGCCCGAGCATGGCGGCCTCGGCCTCGATGCCGCCGACGCCCCAGCCCAACACGCCGAGTCCATTGATCATGGTGGTGTGCGAGTCGGTGCCGACCAGCGTGTCGGGATAGGCGAGCGGCTTGCCGGTCTCGCCGTTGGCGCCGACGAAGACCACGCGCGCCAGATATTCAAGGTTGATCTGGTGCACGATGCCGGTGTCGGGCGGCACGATGGCGAAATTCGTGAACGCGGTCTGCCCCCAGCGCAGGAAGGCGTAGCGCTCCTTGTTGCGCGAGAACTCCAGCTCGGCGTTGAGCTGGAAGGCTTGCGGGGTGCCGAATTCATCCACCTGCACCGAGTGGTCGATGACCAGCTCGGCCGGTTGCAGCGGGTTGATCAGCTTAGGGTCGCCGCCGAGGTTCTTCATCGCGTCGCGCATGGCGGCGAGGTCCACCACTGCCGGCACCCCGGTGAAATCCTGCAACAGCACGCGACTGGGCATGAAGGCGATTTCCTGCACGGGAACGGTCTTGCCGGTCCAGGAAGTGAGGGCGCGAATGTCGTCGGCCTTTACCGACTTGCCGTCTTCGTGGCGTAGCAGGTTCTCCAGCAGAATGCGGAGCGAGTAGGGAAGGTGCTTGATGGAGCACCCGTGTTTTTCCACGGCGCCGAGACGGTAGATTTCAAACTCGCGAGTGCCGACGCGGAGGACGGAGCGGCTGCCAAAGCTGTTCATGAATGAGTCCCTTCTGTATTAAGGAATTATGAGGGCGCGGATTGCGGTAACGCGGAACTGATTATCTTAAAACAGTTTCAAGTTTCGAGTTTCAAGTTTCAAGCAAAGGGCGAAAATCGCGCCGATCGCCGCGCATGAACTCGCGGACGGGAGACACTTCACTTTGCCCTAAGCAGTAGCACCGGCACGCGGATACTGTGCTGGACGCGGGTGGCGGTCGTGCCGAGGAACAGGTCGGCGAGGAAGCGGTGGCCGTGGGTGCTCATGGCCACAAGGTCGCAACCCTTCTGCCGGACCCATTTGACGATTTCGTCCACCGGTTCGCCATAGGCCAGCTCTGCTTCTGCGTGAATGCCCGCTGCCTGAAATTCCATCTGGAGCTTCTGCAAGTACGCGGTATCTTCTGCGATTTCCGGGCTGACCGCGTCGGGGCCGTAGGTCCGGGCGGCCCAGCCATCGGCCACATGCAGCAACACCAGACGGCTGTGCGCGAGCTTCGCGAGCTGTTTGACGTGCTCGATGATCGCGCGGTCGGTCGGCGTGCCGTCCACGGTAACGAGAATAGTGTCGTACATGGTTGTTCCGTTTCTCTCGTCCGGCGTTTATCCACCCACGATGACGTGCCACGCGGCTTTGAGCGATTCCGGCAGGCCGAAAACGTCCATCGCGGTGATCAGGATAGCACTGCCCCAACCGGCAGTCAGGAGAAACCAGCCGTTCCGCCACCTGCCCATTCGCTTGTGAGAACTGGTGAATTGCAACAGGGGAAACATGGCGAAGGGAAGCTGCAAGGCCAGCACGACCTGGCTAAGCACCAGCAGATCGGTAACGCTGCTGTCGCCGCGCAGCCCGATCACCAGGACCGCCGGCAGGATGGCCAGCGTGCGGGTGATGAGGCGCCGCACCCAGGGCTTGATCCGCCAGCGCATGAAGCCTTCCATCACGACTTGTCCGGCGAGCGTGCCGGTGATGGTGCTGCTCTGGCCGCTGGCCAGCAGCGCCACCGCAAACAGCGTGCTGGCGGCCGTTGCTCCCAACAAGGGCGCCAGCGTCAAATAAGCGACCCGAATCCAGTCACTATCAGCGCTGAACGTCACTACCTGCCCGCCGGCTAGGGTCATGCTCTCCCTGCCGAAGAACACCATCGCCGCGAGCACCAGAATCGCCGCGTTGACGAAGAAGGCGATGCTGAGAGCGACGACGGAGTCAATACTGTTGAAGCGGATTGCCTTTCGGATGGACGGTTCATCCTTCTGCAACTGGCGGCTTTGCACCAGGGCCGAGTGCAGGTAGAGGTTGTGGGGCATTACGGTCGCGCCGATGATGCCGATGGCGACGTATGCCATCCCCGCCTGCCGAAAGTGTGGCGAAACCAGTGCACGGCCCATTTCGAGAAAGCTGGGCTGCGTCTGGGGCAGAACGAAAATCTCAATGAAGTAGCACACCGCGATGGTGGCGATCAGCACCAGGACAACTGCCTCGATGGTACGCATCCCAAAACTCTGCAACGCCAGAAGCAGCAGGACGTCCAGACCGGTGATGATGACCGCCCAAAACAATGGGATATGGAACAGCAGGTTGAGGGCGACGGCGCTGCCCAGAACTTCTGCCAGGTCGCAAGCGCCAATGGCCACCTCGCTCATCAGCCAGTTGGGCCAGCGGGTCCACTGGGGATACCAGTCGCGGCAGCATTGCGCGAGGTCCTTGCCGGTCACCACGCCAAGGCGGGCGGAGATGATCTGCATGAAGATGGCCATCAGGCTGGCCAGTCCGACCACCCACAAAAGCCCGTACTTGAACTGAGCGCCGGCTTGCAGATCGGTGCCCCAGTTGCCGGGGTCCATGTAGCCGACGCTGACCAGAATGGCCGGTCCGACGAAAGCCCGCCACTGCTCCCAGAACCCGGCCTCATGGTGGGGCACTTCGACAGAGCTGTGCATGCCCTCCAAAGAAACGTGGGCGGCGTTCCCGCTTTTATCCGGATTGCGCAATGGCTGGGATTTCGTGTTCAAAGGGCACCAAAAAGCAAACAGCGTCGCAGACCACGCCAATTCTGAAAACGCTCCAGCCAAAGTATAAGGGCACCATCAGGAAAACAGGCGCAAGAAATCCTGATAGCCCCTGCCCCCGCGGCCCAGAGTTTCAGGACCTATGTTGGCAGTGTCAGCTAGATCTGGAAAGCTGTTTGACATTGCCGGCGCTGCGACCCTACTCTTGCTTTTCGCTCTTGCAACAGGATTGGGCGCGGAACTCTGCTTATGAAGGTACTGGTTCTCGGTAGCGGTGGTCGCGAGCACGCGCTGGTGTGGAAGCTGCGGCAGTCGCCGCGGGTGAAGAAGCTGTATTGCGCGCCCGGGAACGGCGGCATCGCCCAGGATGCCGAGTGTGTGGCCGCCGACCTCAAGAGCCTCGACTCTCTGGTGCAGCTCGCAAGCCGGCTCAATCCTGACGTGACGCTGGTTGGCCCCGAGCTTCCGCTGACGCTGGGGGTGGTGGACGAATTCCAGCGGCGCGGCTGGCCGGTATTCGGTCCGACGAAGGCGGCATCGCAGTTGGAGTCGAGTAAGAGCTTCGCCAAAGAGTTCATGCAGCGCCATCGCATTCCCACCGCCAAGTACTCGGTTTGCAACAGCAAGGAGGAACTTCAGGAAGCGCTGAAGCTGTTCCACGCGCCGATGGTGGTGAAGGCCGACGGGCTGGCGGCGGGCAAGGGCGTAGTGATCGTGCAATCCAAGGACGAAGCGCAGCGTACTGCCGAAGAGATGTTGAGCGGTAAGGTGCTGGGCGGGGCGGGGTCGCGCGTCGTGCTGGAAGAGTGCCTGGAGGGGGAAGAGCTTTCCTTCCTGGTGATGAGCGACGGCGAGCGCGTGGCGCCGCTGGTGGCATCGCAGGACCACAAGCGCGTCTTTGACGACGACCAGGGGCCGAACACCGGCGGCATGGGCGCCTACTCGACCGACAAAATTGTAGATGCGCAGATGCGCGATTGGCTGGTAGCGCACGTTGCACGTCCGGTGATTGACGGCATGCGGGCCGAGGGCTCCCCGTATAAGGGCATCCTTTATTGCGGCATCATGATGACGGCCCGCGGGCCGATGGTGCTGGAGTTCAACTGCCGCTTCGGCGATCCGGAAACCCAGCCCATCATGATGCGCCTGGAAAGCGACCTGCTGGAGGCGATCGAGGCGTCCATCCAGGGCCGAGTCAGCGATGGCGATTTTCGCTGGTCACCCGACCCGGCGGTCTGCGTGGTGATGGCGTCCGGCGGCTATCCGGGAGCGTTTGAGGCCGGCAAGCTCATCGGCGGGATTGATGAGGCCGACCGTATCCAGGGAGTCAAGGTCTTTCACGCTGGGACGAATCGGCGGGATGGCTCGTATTACACCTCCGGTGGCCGGGTGCTGGGCGTGACCGCGAGGGGGAAGGATCTACCTGACGCGGTTGAACGCGCCTATGACGCCGTGATGAAGGTCCGCTTCGACGGCATGCATTACCGCAAGGACATTGCTGCCCGCGGGCTGAAACATCTGCGGGCGGGGAAATGACTTCCAGGCTCATCTTAGGACTGAATTCATGAACAAGCATCCGCTGGTTTCCATCGTTATGGGCAGCGACTCCGACCTCGAGATCATGAACGAGGCCGCCAAGGCGCTGGCCGAGTTCGGCATTCCCTACGAAATCGACATCACGTCGGCCCACCGCTCGCCGGCGCGCACCAGCGAATACTCGCGCGCTCTGAAGGGGCGTGGAGTGAAGGTCGTCATAGCGGGAGCAGGCGGTGCGGCGCACCTGGCCGGCGTCATCGCCGCTGAAACTACCTTGCCGGTGATTGCTGTGCCGATTCCTTCGACCGCGCTGCTCGGACTCGACTCCCTGCTGGCGATGGTGCAGATGCCGGCCGGCATTCCCGTGGCGACCGTCGCCATCGGCAAGCCGGGCGCCACCAACGCCGGAATTCTCGCGGCGCAGATGATCGGTCTGTACGAAGGGGAAGTCGCGAAGAAACTCGACGCGCACAAAGAGAAGCTGGCCAAGGGCGTCGAAGCTAAGTCGCGAAAATTAAAGGAGAGCCATAGGTCTTGAGCGCTGCTAAGGCGCTCCTGCCATTCGCGCTCTAGCTTTCATTTTCCCGAAGCAGTTTCCCCAGCGTCGGCTTGTGCTTCTCAGCTTTGCCTTTTCTCTTTTTATCGGAAGGCGCGGTCCGCGTGGGAGGCGGCGTTCCGATCGCTAGGCGAGCGGCAGCCTTCACCGCGGCGGCGGCGCGAAACGGCTTCGGCTTGCGTATCTTGGAGGGCACAGCCTTCCGATGATAGCTCATGCCAAAAAGCGAAAACTCCGGACCGGCGGAAATGGTTATATCCAGGGGGCAGCCCCGTCTCGTTCCCGTACAATTCCCTGTTACGACAACCCTTCATACATCCGAGGAAGACATCATGAGCCATATTCAAGTTGAACGCGACGGCGCAGTGGTACGCATTGCCATTAATCGTCCGGAGAAGAAAAACGCGCTGACGGCGGAGATGTACAGCGCGCTGGCCGATGCAGTAGAGCAGGCCGAGGGCGATTCGTCCGTTCGGGTTCTGCTGTTGCACGCGGTGGGCGACGTTTTTACCGCCGGCAATGATCTGGTTGATTTTCTGCAAAAGCCGTGGGCTGGACAGGAGACGCCGCCGGCCGTGCGGTTCATTATGGCGATGGCCACCGCGAAGAAACCCGTCGTCGCGGCCGTGCAAGGGCTGGCGGTAGGCATCGGGGTGACCATCCTGTTGCACTGCGACCTGGTCTATGCGGCAGAAGGCACGAAGCTGATGATGCCGTTCGTGGACCTCGGCATCGTACCCGAGGCCGGTTCGACCCTGTTGCTGCCTTCCCTCGTCGGGCATCAGCGAGCCGCGGAACTGCTGATGCTGGGCGCTCCGCTTACGGCCCAGCGGGCCTATGAGATCGGGCTGGTGAATGCGGTGGTCGCTCCCGATGTCCTCCTGGCCACGGCGAGTAGTACCGCGCAGAAACTGGCTGAAAAGCCGTCGGGGGCCCTGGTGGCCAGCAAGCAGTTGCTAAAGCGGGGCCCCAAAACAGACCTGGAACGCGCCATTCGCGACGAACTCAAGGTAGTTTCCGAACGGCTGGATTCGCCGGAAACCAGGGAAGCGCTAAGCGCGTTCGTGGAAAAGCGCAAGCCGGACTTCTCGAGGTTTCGGTAACGCGCGCCCCAGATCTAATCAAAATGGATTGAGATGTGGGAAACCGCCGTCTATAGTGTTAAAATCCCCAGCGTCTGCTGACAGCCTGTTACGTTATTCACGAAAGGGGGCTGAATGCCCATGTCAAGAACCAAAATAGCAATATCTGGTTTGCTCGCATCCCTGCTTCTGATGTTGACCCTGCCCGCGTGGGGCGCCGACAAGAACAAAGACGAAGAAACCCTCAGAAACGCCGCCACTGTGTTGCAGGCAATGGTCGGCAGCAAGGACGTTCCCGCCAGCGTAGTCGCGAAGGCTGATTGCATCATCATTCTGCCCAGCGTGAAGAAGTTCGCCGTGGGCATCGGCGGAAGCGGCGGCCGCGGTCCGATGAGTTGCCGCGCGGGCAAGGACTTCAGCGGTAAATGGTCAGCGCCCGCCATGTATACCATCGGTGGCGCCAGCGCCGGTTTTCAGGTCGGCGGCACGGCTACCGATATCATCCTGCTTCTCATGTCACCGGCGACGGTGGACAAGGTACTGGACGGCAAGGTCAAGGTGGGCACCGACGCGACCGCAGCCGCCGGTCCCGGAGCCACGGCAACGGGTACGATGGGCAGCGCTGACATCCTGACCTATTCCCGGACTTCAGGAGTTTTCGCCGGCGTGTCGCTCAACGGCGCGTCGCTCTCCCCTGACAGTGACGCTAACCAGCGTCTCTACGGGAAAGACATAAGCGCACGGGAAATCGTGACCGGCAGCGCGGTTAAGCCCACGCCCGCGGGGCAGTCCCTGGTTTCGCTGCTTAACAGCAAGGCAGGCAAGAAGTAGTTGGCAGCACTGTAACTACAACGATGGTGGTCACCGCTTAGCTTTTCTCTAGGAGAAGAGTGCCCCGTTCAGGCCGATGGTGCCGGAACGGGGCTTTTGCTATTTCGCGCCAGCGAGTGGGCCTACGAAAGAGTTTGACCAAGCTGACTCCGGAACTTTTCCAGCAATGCGTTCGGAGTGGTCGTAGGCTTCTGAGCAGATTTCGGCTGACTAGAAAGTTCCCGGTCGGCGCAGGTAGGAACTAGATAGACATCCGATTGTGGCGGAGAGGCAGAGCGGGGCGGCCATCGGACGCACGCCAGAAGTTGTTGGGTGTACGAGACGGCGGTTTCCGCAGTGATCTGTACCATCGAATCAGCGAGGTACACATCAAAGTCCCGCCGTTGCGGGAGAGGCCCGAAGACGTGCGTGCGCTGGCTTTGCACTTCCTGGAGCGCAGCCGTCCTGCCGCTAGGTTCACGTCGGATGCCCTCGACCTGTTGCTGCGCCAGGAGTGGCCCGGTAACGTGCGAGAGTTGCGAAACATTGTGTCCAAGCTGGGAATTCTGGCGGTCCATCACGAAGTTACCGCTGACGAAGTACGGAAGCATCTAGGCAGTGACGGAAAGAACGCGAACCCTGCGGAAATCATCCAGTCTGCAACAATTCCCACCCTCAGCGAAGTTGAGCGCGCCACCATCCTGCGGGCGCTTGAGGCCACCGGTGGTAATCAGAGTCTGGCCGCCCAGCACTTGGGCATCCCGCGCCGGACTTTTTGCAGAAAACTGAACGAATACAAGATCACCTTCGGGCGCCGTGAAGGCAATTGCGGGAACACTGCTTTGCGGTTGCCGACTTACTTTCGGGCGGAGTTGAGTGTCCCGGTCGTTGTCACAACCAAAGACGGACATTCCTTCAGCGCCGAGGCAAGAAACTTGAGTGTCGGTGGGTTAGGTTTGCAGAACTTTCGCCCCTCATGCGACGTTGCAGGGGAACTGACATTGAGATTCAGGCTTCCAGACGGTGGCCAACCCATCGACGTGAAGGGAGTAGTAGTATGGTCGCAACCTAACGCGGTCGCCGGAATCAGGTTCACGGAGATAAGTAGCTCAACCAGCGATTTAGTGACGAACTGGGTCGTCAATCATGGGCGAAGCATGGCGATCGCTCCGGGCGCCAACCCCGTGCTCGACCGGGAAAAAACGGAGGAGCGCTGCGCAACTTCGTAGTGGGCAACACACCTCGGCGGCTGATAGAAGAAAACTACACGTACCAGGAAATGGCGGAAGCGTGTGCGAGTCGAACGCACCATTGACATCGAAGATGCCAATCGCCGGTTTTGAAGACCGGGAGAGTCACCGGACCCCCTTCGCTTCCGCAATAAGCTGGCACCAAGGCCTGCCAGCCAAGGACGTGCCTAAGAGTTTGCTGCCTTCGACAGGGTCTTCTTAGAAAGATACCAGTCGGCGACTTCGAACTCGCCGCTTGCCACCCGCTTCTCGGCGTCAGCCTGGGTGGCGGGAGCAGGAACAATCACCTTGTCTCCGGGCTGCCAATTCGCCGGCGTGGCGCATGCATTGGCGTCGGCCGTCTGCAACGCGTCCACAATGCGCACGATTTCGTCCACGTTGCGGCCCAGTGACATCGGGTAGTAAATCATGGCCCGGATGGCACTTTTGGGGTCGATGACAAAAACTGCGCGAACCGCCGCCGTGTCACTCACCGTTTCGTGCACCATTCCGTATGCCCGTGCGACCTTCTGGTCGAGGTCCGCAATCACCGGGAACTTCACCTTCACGTCGAAGTTCTGTTCGATGTTGCGGATCCATGCGATATGCGAATAGACGCTGTCCACCGAGTTGCCGATCAATTGCACGTTGCGCTTGGTGAAATCGTCCTGCCGCTTGGCAAACTCGATGAACTCAGTTGTGCACACGGGCGTGAAATCTGCGGGATGGGAAAAGAGCACCACCCATTTTCCTTTGGACGTGAAGTCACTTAACTTCAACATGCCCTGCGTGGTCTTGGCTTCAAAGTCGGTCGCGACCTCGTTGATGCGCGGAATCTTGCTGTCAGTCATACGGTCCTCCGAAGATTTTTTGCTGGAGCGGTTGCGAAAGGTCCTGAGAATCCGGTGGCGCCGTGATCCGAAATTCGAAACTGAACAAGGTCCACGGCAATCTAATGGATTGTACGACTAGGAGCGGACTTCCGGTAGCCTGACACAGTATCTTGACCGAGGAGCGTGGACATGCCGAATCGGGCTTTTTCATTTGTGCAGCTGGATGTGTTTACCAGCCGCCCGCTGGAAGGAAACCAACTCGCGGTGTTCAGCGACGGCCGCGGCCTCAGCGATGACGAAATGCAGCGTCTGGCGCGCGAGACCAATCTCTCGGAAACCACCTTCATCCTGCCGCGCGATGAAGCCGTGGAGCGCGAGCAAGGTCACAAAGTCCGGATATTCACGGTAAGCGAGGAACTCCCGTTTGCCGGCCACCCGACGCTAGGCACGGCGTGGCACCTGTACCAACAATCCAAGGCAGACGAGATTGTGCTCGACCTTAAGGTCGGCAGAGTTCCCGTCCGTTTCTCGGAGCGTGACGGGCAACTGTTTGGCGAAATGCGCCAGGCGGAACCGAAATTTGGTCGCATGCACTCCCATGCGGAAGTGGCCAAGGTCCTCGGCGTTAACGTGACGGATCTCGATGAGGATTTTCCAATCCAAACGGTTTCTACTGGAATGCCGTTCACCATGGTGGCATTCCGATCATTGGCCACCTTGCAGAAGCTGAATATCAGCTGGAACCAGATGGTTCCTTATTTCGCGGGCAGCGGCAGCACGGAGTTTTTTTATCTTGTTTGCCGCGAGACCGTCAGCCCAAACGCCACGTTGCACGCTCGCATGATCTTCTATAACGGGGAAGACCCCGCTACGGGCTCGGCAGCGGGCTGCTGTGCGGCATGGGCAGTGCAGCATGGCGTGCTTGCGGCGGAACAGCAGGGGCTGATCGAACAGGGAATGGAAACGCGTCGTCCCAGCTTCCTTTACATTCGCGCAGGAAAGGCAGACGGCGGGGTCACCAATGTGCGGGTTGGAGGTAACGTGGTACAGGTGATTGACGGAAAAGTTACGATGTGAATTCTGTGCGGATATCCTGTGCACGTCCAAAAGTGGCAACAGTAGAGGTTTTCGAGGATATGAGCAATCCATCTGGCACTGGCCGTGGTGCGATTTGTTTTGTCTTCGGTGCCAGAAATTTTTCTTCCGATTTGACCTTCGCGATACTTGGCAGCTAGGTCCAAGGGTCGTACCATCCGGACACGCTAATTGCTCTGGCGGAAAAAATAACAGAAGCCGCTCAGTGGCTGTCGAACGCGCTGGCTCCCAGGTTTGCCCCGCGCGGCACGCTCTCGAGAAGGTTTTGCAGGAAGGTCCATGAAACCCAAACGCACCATTCTTTGCGTTGATGATGACGAACGCGCGCTTTCCATCCGAAAAGTGATGCTCGAAACCCGAGGCTATCGGGTCCTTACCGCCTCCGACCCCGATCAGGCGGTGGAGTTTGTCAGATCGGGCGTGGTTGATCTTGTTCTGGCTGATCTGATGATGCCGAAAATAAGCGGCGCCAAGCTGATTGACCGGATGAAAGCAATTTCGCCGCATACTCCAGCGTTGTTGTTTTCTGGATCGGTGAATGCTTGCGCGGAGGAACACCTGGCCGATGGGTGGCTCCCGAAAGGCGAATTGGCGCCAATGGAGTTGTTGGAGCGCATTCGAATAATGCTGGTACGCAAGCGCGGGCCCAGACGTTTCGCAGCCCTTCGCCAAATGGCATCTTAAGGTCCTAGGGAGCGCCGTGCCGACATTAGAGCTGGTCTCATAAATGAGTTTTTGAAAGGGCACGGCTTCAGCCGTGCCGCAACAGGCATGGAAGACATTGGGCTTTAGCCCCTGAGGGAACCGAGTTCCCAAC
>Ga0209048_10002242_pt1 | contig 19354 bp, 17 predicted proteins | sample FrelakmetCRP12CR_FD_187146 | JGI IMG/M metagenome (GOLD analysis project Ga0209048, IMG submission 187146) | Freshwater lake sediment microbial communities from the University of Notre Dame, USA, for methane emissions studies - CRP12 CR (SPAdes)... | ecosystem: Environmental > Aquatic >... | reverse complement strand
CCACAAGCCTCTCTTGGCCTCTCGCGCCTCATTCTCCAACCCTTCAAGTGCCGTATCCCCGGGCGCATACTTCCTGTACCACCAGCACCACCCCTCTTTGACCAGTGTGTGCTTGACGTTGGTGCCATCCGGCAGAATCACATCGGCAATGGTACGCCTGTACTTGTCGAGACCGTATGTTTGGAGGGTGACATTTTTCCATAAACTCACTCAGAGGCCGCCTGCCTCGCCAACCCGAACGAAGATGCTCGGTGGCCTCGTGGGTTCAAGCTCGCGGTAGGCCGCACACCGGCATGGTCTCCTCAGTTGAAGCGGCTACCCTTGATCTGCGAGGCGAGAGCTCTCGTCGCGGGGCACGCGGAAACAGCCACGCGGCCCAGCTCCATGAACGGGTGCAGAAACGTCGAGGTCAGCAACTTGAGAATGTCGGGCGGCGCCGCCTGGTACCAGAAATTGAAGACAGCGAAACCTGTGCCTGTCTGCGGGTTGCTGGGGCCGTATTCGCAGGTGATCACTTTCTGATCCCGTTTCTTCAGGTCCTCGATCTGTTGAATGACCATGGGACGCTGGCTGTTCGGCACGCCTTCGACGCTGCCGATCACGCCCCGGGAAAGTTCTACCACGCACCCGCCGCCGGCTCGCGTCTCGTATTTGTCCACTTGGTCCGACGACGGGCGCAGCGGTTGGCCCGGCTCGTTCGAGGGTGGGGAGGGGGCATTGGGATTTGCTATCGGCATCGGGCGATCCGGCGTGGCCGGATGAGGTCCGTTGATCCGCACCCAGGCGTTCACGAACCCGATGGCGAGGTCCAACGACTTACCGGCGATTTCCCATGCCCCGAGGGGCCCGATCGTCTTGGCCGGGTCCGCCCTCGTCCAGATCGCCACATCCTCGATCGGTCGCATTTCAGGGGTCCGGCCCGGGGCGAGCTGCCGCAATTCGAGCTTGTTGGTGTAGTCGATGTTTGTCGCCGTACGTGTCGGACCTGTTGGGGTATCTCTCCTCAACACCTCCCGCGTTTCAACCTTGATGGTCAAGTTGAGGACCGGGTAGTTCGGGGGATCGCCGTGCGGGAGGACTGTGATCCCGATGTCGTGCAACTGCTGCTCGAGGGAAAGACGGAGCTCAGCCCCGTTCATCTCGCTGTTGCCATAGACGCTCACGTAGACCGACATGGCGGTCTTGCCGCGGAGCGCCTCGTCTCCCTGCTCGGCGGCTGGCGCGGGAGCCGCGGCCACCACGGCGGCTGTGATCGCCAGCCATGAGACGAAGCCGAATGTGCGCGATGTCATCAGGACGTCTCCATCACGGATTGAGGGTGAAGCGGAGCTTTGTGTCCGATGGGATCGCCACGCCGAATCCCGCTAGGGCTGGCGGCTGCCTTACGAATGGTGAAGGCGGCTGCCTCAGGATGGTGAACATGAGCTCGTCGCTCTTCAGTTCCATGCGCTTCTGGTCCGCCAGCCTTGCCGAGGTGGTGGTGTGCCCGATCTGTACCGAGTTCGGTGGCGTGCCTGGCCCGATGATGCGCGCCTTGAGGAAGATAAAAGTCCCAGCCGTCAGGATCACCTGGCCACCCACCGCAAGCGGCGCATCGAGTCGCGCGGCGGGGATATCACCCTGTTCAACGGAGGTGACGTTGACCCCGCGAAAGAGGAGCGTGGTCTCAAGCACCGTCCCCGCGGGAATCGCGACCGGTGGAGCGGTCAGGGGAATCGACACGTCCGGCGGCGGGGCGAGGAACTTCGCGGGCAGTTCCGCCATCGTGCCGGCGGCCGGCGCACTGAGAATCGCCTGCATCTCTCTGGCATTGGGTTGGACGCCCGGACACGTCTGCGGAGCTCTCGGAATGCCGGGGCTCCGCATCATGTACTCATAGCGCAGCTCGAGCTCCTGCTTGCACATCGCCTGCATCATGTCGTGCCGGTTCATGCAGTCGTCGAATGGTATGCGCCCCTTGCCGCTAGTGAGCCAGTTGTTCGACTGCAGGCAGTATTCGATCGCGGCCTTGCGGTTGACGGGGATTTCCTTCGCGTCGTACTCCTTGATACATGCATTGACGTCGGCCCTGGTCTTTATTGAACCTGCACCCATACGCGCCTTGAGCTCGTCGCCTGTCAGCATGGAGCCGAGGTAGCCCAGATCCTTCATCGCCTTGCAGTGGGCGATGATGGTGTACTTCGCGCGGGCCTCCGAGACGACGTACGCGTCCCGCATTTCCGCCTGCACCTTCGGCCAGAGGAACGACAGCTCGCTCTCGTAGTCGGTGCTGTCGGTGGGCATGATGGCGGGTGCCCTCGGAGCGCCGGCGACGTCGGGATCGCCCATCATCACGCCCATCTTGAGCAACTGGTTGAGCTTGGCCTGGACCAGGGTCCGCGCACGACAGTTGTCGCTTGTCAGCGCGAGGTTCGGCGGACCGTCGCAGCGCGCCAGCTTGGCCCTGAGATCCGCGATTTCCGCCCTGAGGTCCCCGTAGAGGAAGTCGCCGACGCCCTGGGCCGCGGCGGCCGGCACCAAAATCAGAAACGCGAGGAGAGCCGTCGGCAGCGCCTGACTGTTGCTTGCGGGGAAGCGATGATAGGGGCGAATGGTGAAGGGCATGGGAGCCTCGCAGGGAGGCCTATTCTAGGAGTGTGGAGAAGGAGGCGCAAGAGGGCCGAGCGGGGGAATGGTTGCTTTTGGCGGCGGGATACTTTCGGGTCGCTAGCGGGTCTCTCGTTCATCGAATGGAGTAATCGGGCCGCGCCACTGGCCTTTCATCTTGGCAACAGGTTCGTCCTGATTGGGCCACCATGCCGTCAACTGCCCATTTGTCACACGAACCTCCACCATCATCGCCGTAGACATGGTCTCGCTCTGAAACCAATAGACGCCTGGTTTCGTCGGTGATTCGATAGTGCCTCGAAGTTTGGCCTCTGACTGGGAAGACTGGTTGATCTTGGATGGTTGAAACATACAGTGCCTAGACTGAATTCTACAAAATTAGGCCAACTGTTGGGAGGAGTCAAAGTTGGTGGCCCCGCCAACCTGTCAAAATTTTCAGTGGGGCACAACAAAAACATGCAGATGAAATATTAATGATTCTCAACAGAGTGGAGCTTTTTGATCCAGTCACAGTTTGAAGGATTGCGCCATGCGGGTGTCTAGCGATGTGCGGATAATTCAGGATGGTGGTTTATCATGGTTTGAGGAACCTACCGGCCGATCGAAGTGCAGTGAGATTCCGAATACAAAGATTTGAGATGAATATTGCCCGTCTATGCCCTCGGAATGGATCGTAGCTCGGTTAAACTTAAATTCCCCGAATAGTGCCATTCGTGGCGTCAAGAAATACCGAGCTCCCGCTATGAGATTTATTCCCAAACTGGTACTCGTTGTGCGATTGGTCGCGAAGAACAGCGCCGGCCCGATTCCGCCATACGGTTCGAGCTCTGCAACCAGAGAAGGGCTTCGAATAATCGCGTTAATGGCCCAGGTTGTTAAGTGGATGTCAGATCCCGGCAGCGTGGCGGCGAAAACTGTGCCGGGCACACCCCCTACTACTGTCTGTTGTTTGATATTCAACTGAGTCGTATAGGCTTCCGTCTCGAAGCCGAACCACTCGCGTTTGGGAAAGAAGTATCCTACCTTGGCCCCAAATAAGGGTGACCCATTCTGGAGATCAACATCCGCAATCCGGGCCTCGGTCACACCTCCTGCCAGGGTAGGACTAGTTACAGTGACATTTGACAAGCTTGACGGCACCACCACGCCTGTTTGACCGGCGGCATACCATTCTCCTTGAGCGGGTAGCACGGTGAGAAAGCCGGTCACGTAGAGGTAGAGTAGTGTGGCAAAGGAGCAGCGTGCCAAGACCGCTCTCAATGTAAGACCTTCATTAATCAATTTGGACAAGTAGCCCGATTCGAATTCATGTCTATTTAATTAAACCCACCGCATTAGGTCAAATTATTTGAAGGTCTTGGCTGCACTACCCCACTTAATTTATGGACAGAAAGTTTGCGGGAAGGGGTGGATGCCTTGGAGGCAGGACGGTCGTTTAGCACAAATTTAGCACAGGTGCAGGTTTTATCTTGCGAGCCTTCTCTAAGCCACTGAAAAAATGGAGCCGGCGATCCGGATTGAACGGACGACCTGCGGTTTACGAAACCGCTGCTCTACCAACTGAGCTACGCCGGCTCTCTCGGAAGAGCCACAACTTACACGGGTTTTTTCTCAGCCTCAAGGGGTTTTTCATTCAACGAGGGACGCTAGGTGAGAAACAAGACTCTCCCCGCCAGAGGCGTTGAATGACTGACCAGCCGTCTGGAACCACCGCCTGATGCAAATGGCTGTTATTTGAACCGGGCTATGGGCTGCAGCCTGACTGATCCCCCATGGCCTGGCCCTGGGAGGCAGAGGGGCTCTTGCTCATTGCCATACTGCTCCTGGGCCACCTTGAGTACCTGCCCCTTGGTATAGGTGCAGAGTTCACCGGTAAGGATGGTGCCGTCCCTATCGAGGTCTGCTGCGCCGCCCAGCCCCTTGAGCAATTGATAGGTAAACAACCCGTGCTGGCCCGGGTCATAACTATGGGCTTCCTGGATCGACCGGTTTCCGATCATCCACATGATCTTCTCTTTCCCGTTGCCCTCCTGTTCCCACAGCGGGGCGATCCTGTCTGCCCCCTCCTTGCCCGGTCCCAGTTCAAGCGAGAGATCGAGCATCACGATGGCCCGCTGAAGCGGTAATTTCACCAAGGATTCCTGCAGCCGACGAAGCGAGTAGAGCCGCGCACCGGACGTTGCCGGACTGTCGAACAACATCAACGACACGGCACCGGTGCTGGGCTCAACCACTCCTCGGCCCGTGACCGAGACATAGACCACGGTCGTGGGGTCCACCTGCTTGGGCAACCACTGTTCGAAGACTTCAGCCAGGTCACTCTTGAGGGCATGGCTATCAACAAGGGTGCGCACTCGCTCGGGAGGAATCCCCCCGACTGATTTGAGATAGGCGGCCATGACCTCCGCATCTTGTTCAGCATACTTGACCCGGGCGATGCCGATCTCCCGAAACTGCCCGACGCCGATGACAATGCCCACGGCCTTCGGCTGTTTGAGGAGGCTTGTCCGCTTCGGCAGCTGATCGACATCGAGCGGTAGCGCCAGAGCCTCCGTCGCAGACTCGGGCTTCATCGCCACCAGAAACTTCTTGGCGGGCGGCAAGTGAACCGTTGGGGACCCGGCCCGCAATATCAACAGCAACTCCGCCTGCACGACCTCTTTAACCATGCCGACCTTGCCGTCCAACGTCAGACGTTTCACCTCGCCAGGCTGCAGATCGCCGACGGAGATGATGCCGGGGATCCGCTCGACCAGGGGCGGCGTGGCGGACACCGACAACTCGACAGCCCGTGCGACTCCAGGCCCTTCATTTTTGACTTCAATTTCAATCGCGACGGCTTCACCCGTTTGGAGCACCTGATTGCGATTCTCGTCACGGATGATCGCCCGGAAAATCACCGTGGCAGGCTCGTCCACTGGAGCCGACGCAGAAACTGCTGCCGACGATTGCGGCGCGACTGTCGGGGTCGCAGCTGCGGATGCCGCTGCGCCGATGAAAATCGGAGACGGCGGAGGGACGGTCGACGCAGCCGCTCTAGAGCCGCCGGCCTTGGGTGCTTCGGCTGCATTGAGAATCTTGCTCGATGTCCCGAGCTGCTTGGCCATACCATCGGTCACGAGGCCGAGGGCCTCTTGGGCAATCTTATCGAGCCCCTTCACCTCGCACGAAACCTCGGTGACATCGATCTCTCCACGTCCAATGCTTTGAATTTTCTTGCTGTAGAGGACCGTGCCATCGGCAGCCGTGTAGGCAAAGTCCAATCCCACGGTGACCGTGGCTGGATAGCTCTTGTTTGCCTTTCGAGGGATCGCCAGATCGACATAGGCCAGGCCCACCGCCGCATCGACGTAACCATCCGGCACCGATGAGGACCCTGGCTCACCCGTCAGGACCTTTTCAAAAACGCGGCCTGTTTTCCGCTTGAGCGTTTCCTGCAATGGAGCGCCAATCGGCAAGGATTGCCTCTGACCGCAGGCGTCCTGATAGGAAAGCTGCGCCCCGGCGATACTTGGGTCAGATCGAAGTTGAACGGTCAGGGGAAGATAGTATCCGATGGCGGCGCCGTCTCGATTGGAGAAAAGTGAACAGCTCGTTAACGTCGCAACAGACAGCCCCGCGACAACCCCTAAGGCTGCACGAAACAGGAAGGAAGGACGCGCTGAATCAATCACGTGCACAATCATTCTTATACAGAAAAGCATCCAACCAGCACAACTCGCCGCACCCGGCAGGTTGAAATTGAGAATGATCCTTCCAATCACAATAGCAACCCTTTTCAGCAGCCTGCTGGTCTCATCGTTGACAGCCCCACACCCCTCGGCTAAGTTCACACGCATGACCGAGTCTTCTTCGCCGGCACAGGGATCGCCATTATTGCAGGCACGACTCTCCTGGTCGGCCATCAGCCGACTCATTCGCCTCCAGAACCAGACCGGAACCTGGCTGCTCATGCTGCCGAGTCTCTGGTCTCTGGTCTTGGCAGCTCACGGCATGCCTCCGCTTCATTTGTTCGCCATCTTCGTCACCGGGTCCTTTGTGATGCGCAGTGCGGGGGTCGTGCTGAATGATTTAGCGGATCGCTCATTCGATCGGCATGTGACGCGCACGTCGGCACGGCCACTCGCGTCGGGTGAACTCAGCGCCACCCATGCCCTGCTGGTCGTCGGCCTCTTCCTCTCGCTGGGCGGCATGCTCGTGCTACTCCTTGACCCGCTCACGATTCTCTTGAGTCCGATCGCCATCCTCTTGGCTTGCCTCTACCCCTTTGCGAAACGCGTCATCCACGTCCCGCAAGCCATGTTGGGTATCGCCTTCGGCTGGGGCACCATCATGGCCTGGACCGCCTCGCGAGGAGCCATTGAAGCGCCTGCCTGGTGCCTGTTCGCTGCAACGGTCTGCTGGGCAATCGGATACGATACGATATACGCGCTTCAAGATCGGGAGGACGATCATCGGATCGGCGTGAAATCCTCGGCGTTGTTGTTCGGATCGTCGACGTGGATCGCCGTCGGCACGGTCTTTTGCGCAATGCTGATGCTACTGGGACTCGCAGGCTGGCTCGCCCACATCGGCTGGATCTACTATACAGCACTCGCTGCCGTCGGAGTGTGGTGTCTGAGACAAGCCTTCCAGCTCAGACAGACCGTGCCGGCCCCAACTGCCTTCCACATGTTTCAGCAACATGTGTGGGTAGGAGCCGCGGTCTTAATCGGAATGGTCGCGGGATTTCTGCTCTGAGGTCAGCTCGCCGGTTTGCCGATCGGGGCATCCGGCTTCGGCGCACGCAACGTACCAAGGTACATCGTCACGGCCTTGGCATCGGCATCGCCGAGCCCGAGCGCCGGCATCCTGGTTTCCGGCTTCATCGCCTGCGGATTCTTCACCCACCGATAGATCCAGGTCCCGTTCAATCTGAATCCTGCGCGGTCGAGCGCGGGCCCGACCTTGCCGCCCTCTTCTCCGATGCTATGGCAGCCATTACAACCATACTTGTTCGAATAGAGCCGCTTGCCGAGCGCCACCATCTCCGCCGCCTGCTCCGGTTTCATCGTGAGATCGGGTCGGGCTACGTTCACGCCTTTTCCCGGTCTCGTCGTAAAATTAGTTAGCGCAGCCTGCGCAGCGTCGAGTTCTTTTTTCGCCTGTCCCATGGCTGCCAGCTCCTTAGCATAGGAGGATTCGTCGGCGTCGACGTCCTTCTTAAGCTCTGCGCTCTTCTTTTCAGCCTCGTCGCTCGCCTTCTTTTCCGCCGCCTCATAGGTCTGCTTGGCCTGGTCGAACTTGCCTTGGGCCGTTTGGAGCGCCGCGGCCAACTCTTTCTTCCGATCCTCGACTTTAAACTCCAGCTTCATGCCGTGCAGGCCACGGACATAACCGACAATGGCCCAAATTTCGTCTTCAGACAGGGTGTATTTGAAGGTCGGCATGGTAGGCACGGCAAAATCGTCGTCCCCGATTTTGTCGCCACCGGGACTCGTATCCTTCATGTCGCGCGAAATCGTATTGAAGATGTCTTCGTCCTTGAAGGTGCTCATCTCTGACTTGTTCGAGAGATCTTTGGGCTTCGGGTCGGGCATCGAGGACCAATTGAATCCTTCGTTCTGGCGGCCGTTCTCACCGTGACAGTGCATGCAGTAGTGGCTGTAGAGTTCATGCCCCTTCTGCTGCTGCTCGCTGGCACAGCCCCCGGCAACCACGGCCCAGACGCCAACCAGTCCACCGACCGCTCCTAATACGTACAGGCGAGCCGCCTTCATGCTGAATGCCCTTTCTTTAGCTTGCGGATCAGAACAAACTGAAATCCGAGAGCCAGGCCCACGGCGAGGACCGCGTAGTAATAACCAGAATAATCCGGTGGTGCCTCTGCGCGGAAATACCACCAGGAGGAGACTGCCTTTTGCGATCCCTTCTCCTTCAGTTCGCCGCTGGCGTCCTTCTTGCCATCCCAGACAGCGAAGGCGATGTTGATGAACCCACCTGTCGCGATCTGCGTATCTTCATCCGGATGTTCTGTGGCAAGCGGCCGCGTAAAGACAACTTTCCATGTGCCGTTGGAGTAGGCGCCTTTGGCTTTCACGTCCTGGTGCGTCTGTACTTTTAGTGTGCCAAAGCCCTTGGCATTCATGTCGACGCCTTTGCCGTCTTTGTTCTTCCAAAACCAGATATTGACCGGGCCCCCTTCCACCTGCGCCATCGGCTGGCCATGCGCAAAGTGGGCTTTCTTATCGCCCACCATGAACTCAATCGCGGCTGAATCGTCTGGATCTTCAGTCGGGTCGACGTACTCCAAAAGAATGGCGACGTTGGTCCCGTCATGCAAGGCGCGCACGGTCAGATCTCTGACCGTCGCTTCCTGAATGCGGTTCTGCCAATGGACTTGCGGCGACATCGGAAATGTCGCCGGGGTTGCGCTGCTCCACACCGCGGCAGTCGGGTCATCAGCCGGCAGGGCTCCCTTCACCATCGGAGCGCGAACCGCTATGCTCTCTTGAGCTGAGACGGGCGGCACAGCCAGAAATCCAAGGGCAAACAATAGACCGACGACGACGTTCGGAACGATTTGATGCAGTCCGTGTTTCATAACTTCCGTCCTCTCTCTACTCACTTCTTAGAGGGTGGGGCTCTGTGCCTTCCACTGCGCGCGTCGAGCGACCACTATTGTATCGTGGGAGCTCCGCGAGCAAAGGAGACAACCTGTCGCCCACACTACTCTACTCCCAGGTCCTCGGCGATTGATGCGCCCCATCATACTCACCCATGATGATTTTCCAGATCCATTCGTCAGGAAGCTCGACTTCCCAGCGAGGCATCGCGGATTTCCATGGCATCCCCTCGATCGGGAGGCCGACCCCGCCCTTCTTGATGCGCCAGAAGAGATAGCTTTCCTGGAGCATGGCGATCGTCGTCGGATCGGAGAAATTGGCCGGGGGGGGATTGAATCCACGGGCCGCCGGGCCCTTCCCATCAAAGTTTCCGCCGTGGCAGGGGGAACAGAATGCGGCATAGAAGCCCTTCCCCTGCTGGATGGCGTCTGGTGTCTTTGAAACCGGATTGGACAAGCCGGTGTATTCGCCTGGCGGGGCCGGGTGAATCGTCCGGTTTTCGGCAGGCGGCTGATCGCTGGTCGCCGTGCTGCTATAGGTTTGCCACCCGACAATCAAAGGGAACAGAAGCAGGACGGCGTAACGCAATACTTGCAGCCCGCCGATATTCTCTCCCGTCAGGAACCGTTGGATCGGACCCCAGAAGGCATCTTTGGACTCTCCGCTCAGTGTAGCGAAGATCACGATCCCCGACGTCGTCAGCATCAGATAGAGAAAAATGAGGCTGGATGGCAGCGGCGCCGAGCCAGGGATATTGGGCACGACAAACTTCAAGATCGCATAGACGATCCCAATCAAAATGACCGGCTTGAGCAACGAACCCCCCATACGATCCTCCTCAGTGCGCTTGCGCCACGGCCACTGGACCGGATTCAGCTGACTTCACCGGAGCGGCAGGGGCCTGCCCAGGCACTTCCAGTTCAGATACAGTGACAGAAATCGGTTCCCCGCTCATCTGCTGCAGAAAGGCGATGACCGAGAGAATTTCATTCCTGGACAGCCCGATAGGATTCTTATTGATGTAGGGCATCCGGGCCGGATACTCCTTCGGCGCGCCTTCATGGCGATAGTCGAGATAGACATAGGCCTGCGGCTGCGTCAAACTTTCAAAAATAAATTCACGGCTCAGCTTGGCTCCGATCCCCTTCAAATCAGGGCAACGGGCGGATTCGCTGGGGCCGATCGAATGGCAGAGCGCGCACTGGCCCTTGCTGAAGAAAATCTTCTGCCCGATTGTCGCCATGTCGGTCGGCGTTTTCACCGTGGCAATATCGAACTTCTCTTCAACAGGCGGCAAGGAGGCCATCTGCGGCACCGACAACGCGACGAGCGAGAAGAGGCCAAGTACAATCGCGACAAATCCTAGGACCCGAGCGAACTGGGCGCGAATCAAGAGGAGGATCACGACCCCGCTTCCCACAACCATGAGACCAATCAACTGCAATTTGACAACTTCGCTCATAAAACTCCTCTTGCGAAATCGATCGCCTCAGCTCTGCCTATGCAACGATCGTGAGCCACCCGCAATCGTCCGTACCGGATGCGACTCATCCCCCTTCGCCTCTCAGCCATGCGACGCCTTCGCCTTATCGCCCATCGTAGCTACCCAGAAGATGAAGGCGACAATAATGCAGAAACAAAATGTGTTCAAGGCCATGAACGCAGCCGCATAGCCGAGCGCCGGGGAAAAGGCGTATTGCGATGAATCCCGGAGCACGCCATAGACATGCCAATGGACGCGAGAAGACGACCGTGCGTAGCCCATCAGCGTCATCAGGAGGATGACCATGATCGCGTTGAGGACGAGGGCGTAACCGGCACGAGGAGGCATCTTGCCCCAAACCATTTCCGTCGTAGTCTTGGCACTCTTCAGCAGCAAGGCCGTCAGAGGAGTGATCGTCAACATGACAAAGAGCACGATCAACACCTGCGACGTCGAGAAGTAATTGATGCGAATGATAGCGGGAACGAAATACCCCCACACGCCGAGGATGATCACCGCGATCGCCGCCAGGACGAGGACGCCGCCCATAGTCGATCTGGCGACCTTGGCCCAAGTCGCCATTTCCTGCTTGCCGGCCCGCCAATACATGATGAAGCTCATGAATGTGACAAGGATCATCAGATTCGCCACGGTCATCTTGGCCGACATGACGCCGAACACGCCAAGAAGCGGATGGTGGGTGCCCCCCATCTTTCTCGCCTCTTCCAAACTAGCCACGAGCGAGTGGGGCGTCATCCAGACACCGAGGCACAGGAGTAGAATAATCAACATCGACAATATCGGCTTCCGGTATTTCAGCTCAGAACCGGGAATGCGATAGGTGATCCCCAGCCAGAAATAATAATTCGATCCGAGAAAAAGTACCCCGATGAGCATGGCTTGGAGAATGAACAGCCACGACAGGAAGCCTCCCATGAGCGTGATGCCCATCTGCTGGTTGTACTGGTAAATTTCACGCATGAGCCAGTAGCCGGCAAAAGGGAGCGGCAACAGACCAAATACGCCGATGAAGTTCCCGACATAGCCCATCCAGTCGTAGTGGTCGCGCTCTTCCGTGTTCCTGGCCGACAAATAGCGAATCCCCGCGTAGGCGCCACAGATGTAGCCACCGAGCACCACGTTCGCAATCAAACGGTGAATGTTCACCGGCCACCAGGTTGGATTCCAGGTCGCGGCCCAGGCCCGCGCAATGTCCGAGCCCTCGGCGAGCACGACCGGACTGGCCTGGAACGTCGCCCAGGAGTTCGGGACGATCATGATGAAAAACGCGAAGAAGTTCAGCAGGAAGCCGAGGAAAATGTGGAACGTCTTCTTGCCGCCATCTTGCATCGCATCCCAGCCATACCAGTAGAGGTACAGCGTCGCAGTCTCGACCAAGAACAGGAGGCAATAGACAATAAAGGACGGAAAGAAAATATCGGTCAGGTAGTTCATCAACTTTGGATAGAACGAAATCAGCAGGAACAAAAGAATTCCGCCGAACAGCGCTGTCGTGGCATAGGCGGAGGTCAGGAGCTTGGTGAATTCCTTGGCTAACTTGTCGTAACGCTTTTCGCCGGTCTTCCAAGCGACGACTTCGCACAACCAGGCGAAGATCGGCACACCCAGCACAAACCCTGCGAGGAGCAAATGGAGCTGCGCGACAATCCAGACGAGGTTGCGGCTGCCGATGTAGGGAATGTCACGATACTCGGTCGCGGCGGCTGGTGCGACATCTGCCCCAAAGGCCAGCGCAGGAAGGCTGAGGAGGGCCACTGCCCACAACAGCCCCGAGAGCATCCCCCCATGACCGCGACCGGCCTGGAGAAGTCTCTGAATCCAACCACCCTGTTGTCGCATGGCCCTCACCTCATCATCTCCCACGTTACGGTTTCTTGGCATTAGGCGGAGCCGGTTCTGTTGCTGCCGGCGCTTTCACTGCATCTTTGCTTGCCTTGCCTTTTCCCTTGTTCTTATCTTTTGCCAGTTCGGCTTCCGCCTGCTGTTTTTCCAATAACTCTACCTGCGCTGCCAGCTGGGCGATCATCTTCTCGTCTTTGTTCAACGTCTCAAGCGGTTTGAACGCGGGCGTTGCCTTCACTTCAGGTTTCTTACAACAGTCGTGTGGGTGAGGCGTGAACACCGGGAGAGAAGACCAGAAGAGGAGCGACAGGACAACGGCCCCTCCGGTCAATGATGTCAGCATCAATCCTTGATCCGCCGGCACCCGCATCAGATCCCAGCGGGTAATCAGCCCTTGATAACTCTCTGACGTAGGCCGTGCCGACTCCACCGTCCCACGGATCACCCGTCCCACGAGCCAGAGGCCGATGACGAGTAACAACAGCAGCACTGCTATGGCCACAGTGCCCCAGAGGGTCAGCTCAATGCTGATCTTCTCCGCAACAGGAGTTCCGTTCAAAAGATCCGTCTCGAACAGCGAACGGACGGCAGAGATCGTGGCGTCAGTGGTCGCACTCACAGCCACCCAGAGGATCGGCAAAAAGATGGCACCGACTAATGCACACTTCCACCAGAGAGTCAGCCCCAAGCCCTCTTGCGGTTCGCGCCGCAACCGTTCGAGGAAAAATGTTCGTCCCACGATCCCCAGGGCCCAGATGTCGATTGGAATCGCCAGCAAGAACAGCAATGCGATGCCGACCCCTTCACCGATGTGTGATTCCAATCCCAGGGTGATCGTTGGAAGAGCAAACACGGTGACCGGACTCGCCAGGAGCATCAAGAACGCGAGACCAATTCTGGTTTCAAAATGCACCATCCCGAGCGCCAGAAAGAGCAAGACGAAGGCAAGCTTGATCGGTAACCCGGTCCAGAATGCGGGCCAGAGAATCCCGAGCCCGAGTTGAGCGGGGGACATCGATTCGCGTTCGTTACTCATAGCCGGCAGAGTCCGTTCTGCGAGATCGCCGCTAGTCCAAATACTCTCGATTGATAATGGCGGAAACCGTGAAAATCAGGATTGCAGCCATGACCACCACCCATCCGATAAGGGCAATGGGGCGCTTAAAAATATTGCGCTCGGGGTCGCGATCGATGAAGGGCAACGCAGCCAGCAAGGCCATAAAGGCGCCGGGCAATGCTATCGCACCGAGAAACTGTCCAAACTCGCCGGAGAAAATCTTCAGACGCAGCAGCTGGAATAAGAACAAGAAGTACCACTCCGGTTCCGGGTGATAATCACCCGGATCAGGCGTCGCCTCTTCCAACAAGACCACCGGCTCCCAGAAGGCCAACGCACAGATGCAGGCAAAGACCGCCGCCATCCCGACGATGTCCTTCCAAATCTGCCGTGGGAAAAAATAGTCGGTCTTCGCCTTCAGCTCTTCCGGCGTACCCCGGAATGGACCAGCCGGTCCTGCGGATCTAAAGAGGAAGAGATGCAACCCGGCCAACCCCATCAGGGCTGCTGGGAGCACCATCACGTGAATGACAAAGAACCGGCTCAGCGTCATTTGACCGGGAGTGGCGCCTCCCTTGAGGAACCGCGCCATAAAGTCGCCAAACAACGGAGTCTTATCCATAATCTCGACGCCAACAGTCGTGGCCCAATAGGCCCGCTGGTCCCACGGGAGCAAATAGCCCGTGAAGCCGAACCCCATGACGATGCCGAAGAGCGCCAACCCCACCAGCCAGATGAGTTCACGCGGTTTCTTATAAGCACCCCAGAGAAAGACTTGCGACATATGCGCAAAGACGCAGACCACCATGGCCGTGGAGCCCCAGAAATGGTAGCTCAGCAGGAACCATCCGTAGTCGACTTCATGAAGAATGTATTGGGTACTGGCGTAGGCATGGTCGGCGGTGGGCACGTAATAGAACATCAGCAGAACGCCCGTAACCGACTGCATAATGAAGATAAACAACAGTACCGACCCGAAGACGTAGGCCCAGCGAGAGCCCCCAGGAACCGGCTCGTTGAGCATCTTGGCTGCAAGTAACTTCAGCCCGACTCGCTCATCGACAAAGTCGATGACTTTCTCGAGGATCGTCGCCTGCGTGCTGGTAGAAGGAGTGTGGCTCATCTAGACGATCCGCGTTTGAGACTTCGTCCCGGCTTTGAATTCCATATCGATAATTTGCACCTCGCCACTCGCAGACACCTGAATCGGCAGCGGGTCGAGGGGACGCGGGGCAGGGCCATCCAGCACCTTGCCGGACGCATCATAGATGCTCAAGTGGCAGGGGCAGAGGAAGACCTGCCCGAGCACCTTGTGTTTTCGCCACTTAAATCCACACCCAAGGTGGGGACATTTGCCTGAAAATGCGATGTAGGGCACGTCCTTCTTATTGGTCCAGATAGTTTTGCCGGTCGCATCCCGGAATTCCATATCCTTCCCCTGATACACTTTTTCAAGCACGGCGGGAGTCGCCTTTAAGAGCCACACATTCTTCTCGATCTCCGCTTCAGGCAGATAGGCCTCTTGGACCTTGCGCTTGAACTTGAACTGGGTCCCGGCATCGTCCGCCTTGATCTTCCCGACGTTGCCGATCTTCAGCCATCCATTGTCGAACGGTGCATACATCGGCTTCATCAAGTACTTCAGCACGGGAAAGGCCAGCGGCAATCCGATAAACAGCCCGATCACGTGGGTCAAGTTTGCGAAGAACGTCCGCCGCTTGACGTTCTTCTCCAACTCAGGGACCGGCACCAGGACTTCGCCCGGCGTGACATGAAGATGATCCTCAAGGTGCGGGATTTCCACTTCATGCGTCGTGACATAGTCGTCACGCTTGAAGGGCGGCAAGGCCATGACTTCGGACGAGGACGACCGCAGTTGCACCAGATCGTCCGTCACGGTCTGCACCGCGCCCATCGACACTTGCCGTTCGCCCGCGCCGTTCACGGACACGACGAGATGGCTGATCTCATGGGACAGCGGGTCCATGATGACCCTGGTCACTTCTCCGATTTCATGATCCGCACAGCGGACTTTCGATTTCAGTTTAGGCTGCATGCTACTTCTTCTTTATCGGCTTTGGCGTGTTCACCGATGTATTTTTGAATGTACCCAGCCAGGAGGCGAGCGCTACGACGTCGCTTTCCTCCATGAGGTCCTTGTACTTGTCCGGCATCTTCTTCTTTTCGTATTCTTTCTCGAATCCCTCGGCCATCCAGCTCTTTGGATCTAATATCTTCTGCTTGATGTCGTCCGGCGTGAGCAAGTTACCGATGTTATCGAGTTCAGGACCTCGCTTCTTCCCGCCTTCACCCTTCAACTTGTGGCAGTTGTAGCACTCTTGCAGCTGCCACTGCTCTTCACCCAGCTTCATAAAGTCTCCGGGTGCCGCGCCGGTCGTTGCCGGGGACGCACCAGCCGACTGGTCCTTCGTCGCCTGGTCCCCACCCAAGGCCTTGAGCCGCACCGCTAAGGCTTTTGCCTGCTCATCGAGCGCCTTTGCGCGCGCGATCAACTCCTCAGCTTTTCCCTGTTCAGTCGCGGCCCGTTTGGGCTTCAAGATCTTGTCGATCTTCCCCTTTTCATCTTCCGGATCGTATTGCGGCCACATCGAAGCACCGGAAATGAAGGCCGTGCACAGCACGATGTAGAATGCCAGTAAGACGATCAGGGACTTTATCCCGCTCATGGGCGCAAGCGACGGCGCGTCCAGCAAAATGAAGACGGCAGCTCCCAGTATTGCATAGGCAAAGAACATCATCTGGAACACGACGGGAAACTCGAGTGCCCTCGTAATACCTACGAGCGCACCGCCCACCACCAGACCGATCATCAACTTCTTAATCACATTCCCCATACAGATCCTCTTTCCTTCAGTAGGCGTTCCGCACCCTGATTACTTGGCCCCGGCAGGGACGGGGCTTCCTTCGGGTGCGTGCCCCTTCGAATCGGAAGGCCGAAGGGTCACGAGAATAGCGAAACTCACGACTGCGTAGAAGACGACAGTAATCGCAGTAATCCACCAGGCAGAATACGACAGCGTCGGCGTGAAGGATTCCGCGGAAAAGTCTGGCAACAAATTGTACGTGTGGTAGTACTTCCGCAGCAGCGAGCGGACGGCGCCCATCAAGCCCATCGTCCAAATTGCGCTGAAGGCCAGGAAGATCAGCACGAACTGGGAGATGAAATCGATTTTGCCCCAGACAATCGTACCCTGACCGATGGCCCGGTTGTAAATAACGTAATTGACGACTGTGACGAACACCAACGTGAACGCCGCCGAATTCTTGGCCGGCATCAACGCCAGGAAGTTCCAATCTGACGGCAGCTCCAACTCCGCCACCAACTTGGCACCGGTCGGAACGAATCCATGGGGGGTAAGCCAGATGGCATCGCCCACGACGACCATCAAGAAGCCAACTTTAATGACGGTCCGCGCAGAAACCGTCAACGGAATAAACCGGCCGACAAGGAACGGCGCCAGGAGCAATGGCAGCAAGAACGCCAGCGAGGTCGGGTCAGGAACTGGATAGTCGGTCATCACCTTGGTCATCACCAAAGGGAGCACCACCATCACGATGGGAGCCAGGATCGTCATCCGAACCTTTTCGACCCCTACAATTCGTTTCATGCTGAGCCAGATGTAATAGTTACTGGCCAGGAAGATGAGCCCGATCATCGCTCCTTGCATTTCGAAGAACATCGAGAGCTGATCGGCCATCATGTAGGGGCAGATCGACGCATCGTAGTCGCAGAGCTCGTAGGCCAACAGATAACCCATGAAGGGAAGGAACAGCAACGCGCCCACGCCGATCAGATTTCCGACAAAGCCCATCCAATCGTAATAGGCCCGTTCTTCTTCCTTTTTCGCCCCCATATACATGTAGGCGGCGATCAAGCCCGCCACAAATCCTCCGAACGTCACATTGCCGACGAGGCGGTGGAGATTGAGCGGCATCCAGCTATAGTTGAAGATCTTGTCCCACAAGGTTGCGGTTGCGAGATACTCTTGCGGCGAAATACCTTCAGCCTTCACCGGAGTATTCATGAACGACGTCGGGCCGTCGATCACGAACAGCGTAATTGTCCCGATCAGATTCAAAAGCACACCGAGGGCGATATGACGGGCCTTCTTCTCACCCTTCCAGGAGTCCCACGTGTAGAAATACATGTACAACAGGATTGTCTCGCTGATGAACAACAGCGGGTAGATCACCGCGAACAGCAGATAGAAATGATTGATGAGCCAGGTCGTGAACTGCGGATAGGTTGCTAGGAGCACGAAGATAAAGAGGCCACCAGTGAGGGCGGTCATACTGTAAAGAATGACCGTCACTTTCGTGACCTCTTTCGCCAAACGATCGTACCGAGGATCTTGCTTCCGATACCCCAACCACTCTGAAATCACGACAAAGATCGGGGCGCCGAGGATGAACCCGGCAAACAGAATGTGAAGCTGGGCGACGATCCATACCGCGGTCCGATTCCCCGTATAGGGAAACTCCACAGGAGGCGCGCCAGGAGCCTGGGCATACGCCACTCCTCCGAACAACGCCAGAAGCGCACATGCCGCCACGAGACTGCGCTGCCACGTTTTCATGATGTTTCGCCGCCCCTCCTCACTAGATTGATATCAGCTTACTTGCCCGCTGGTGCCGGAGTAGCCGGAGCTGCAGCAGGTGCCGCCGCGGGAGCCGCTGCCGGTGGTGCTGCGGCTGCAGGAGCAGCCGAGCCGCTCGCCGCATCGACCCATGATTTCTTGTCGACATCCCAAGCCTTGCCAGCTAGCCCGAAGTTCCGCTCAAACAACATCAGCTTCCAGCGATCTTCGTCTGACAGCTTGCTCTTCCAGGCCTTCATCTTCGTATTGGGAACCCCTTCGGAAATCCGCCAGAACCAAACGGAATCGGAATAGAGACTCATCCGCTCACCCTTCCGGAAATCGCGGGCTCCCGCCTTGACCGGCTTGCCGTCCTTACCGTGACAGCTGGCACAATTCACATCGGGGTTCGTCTCACCGATAAAGAGCTTCCGCCCCTCTTCCGCCTTGGCTGCATCGGCCCACCAACCGGCAGGCATATGTTTGTCGGCGTACTCAGCAGGAGCTGGCGGCGGCGGAACGATCGGCCCCTCTGCTTCCCCACCGCACGCCACCATGAAGAGCCCCATCCCCAACACAACTGCCAACTGCGCAATTTTTATCTGCTTCATAACCATCCCGTGCTCCTTTTTTACCGACCACATCGATGACGTTTCACTTTCAAACTATGGCGAAAAAAAACGCTTTCACCGGGGGATAATCACCCCTGTAAAAGCGCCGATTCTAACGAATCCTGTGACGCCACTCACATCCCCCGCCACTGCTAAGTAACCGATCCGGCGAGGTGCACATCAGCCCCACGGACCGCTTCGGTTATTTCTTACGCTTGCCCTGAGACTTCCCTCGTTTCTGTTCCTGCTTACGCCCTGAACGGATCAGTCTGACCCCGATAAACCCACCGACTGCCGCCGCCACGGCCCCCAACCCTAGATAGACCAACAGTGGAGCACTTCCCCTTTCGTGTATGCAGCCGGTCCCAAAATTGACCTGGATTCCTCGCTCTGCCTCCAGATCCTTCGGGTCAAACGAGACTTTCTGTTGCTGCTGCTCCCCCCTGGCTTCAATCAGCAGCGGATCGCCAAGATTATCGTTATGAAGATGAAACGCCGCCTTGTAGTACCCGTCTCCATCGGTCTTCACG
>Ga0209048_10002241_pt1 | contig 19365 bp, 17 predicted proteins | sample FrelakmetCRP12CR_FD_187146 | JGI IMG/M metagenome (GOLD analysis project Ga0209048, IMG submission 187146) | Freshwater lake sediment microbial communities from the University of Notre Dame, USA, for methane emissions studies - CRP12 CR (SPAdes)... | ecosystem: Environmental > Aquatic >... | reverse complement strand
CACGCCGCCCACCGGACCGTAACTGTGGCAATTGATCAGATGGTTTTTCGCCATCCCATCCACATCGGTGACCTTGTCCTTTTCAATGCTGAAGTAACCTATGCCGGGCGGACTTCGATGGAAGTTGAGGTTAATGTCGTAGCTGAAAATCCCATCTCTGGAGAGCAAATCCATACCAATGCCGCTTATCTGGTTTATGTGGCAATTGACGATGACGGCAAGCCCACCCAGATCCCACCGTTGGTGGCCGAGACACTGGAAGAGCAAGCCCGCATGGATGCGGCGATAGAACGCCAGAAGAGACGACTGGCGCAAAAGGCAGATCACAAATAGGATCAAAAAAATTGATATAGGATTATTAATGCTATTCCATCTCATTCAATTATCCTTGATGGATAAAAACCATGACCGTACCTGAAAATCCCGCTGAAGAGTCTGAATCGAAAGAGCGCGTTGCACACCCATTCCGCACTTTGCGTGAATTGGTGGATTTCGTCTCCGGCAAGAACCTTCCCACCCCAGAAACCGACGAGGGGCTACGCTCCGAATCCCTGCCCTTCCCTTTCCTCGCCATCGTCGGGCAAAAGGAGATGAAGCTGGCTCTTTTAATTGGGTTGATTAACCCATCGGTAGGCGGGATCCTCCTTGTCGGTCCGCGCGGTACCGCCAAAACCACAGCGGTCCGCTCTCTACTGGACATTCTTCCTAAAGTCGAACGCAGTCTGTGTTATTACGGCTGTTTACCCGAAGATATAGAAATGAACGGCATTGATGCCGTTTGCCCCGATTGTGCAAAAAAATTTGCCGAGGGTTCACCACTATCAGCTTTGGACCGCGTCCGTTTAATCGAACTTCCGCTCAACTCCCGACTGGATGACGTGGTTGGCGGGATTGATGAGCGCCTCGCTGTCACCCATGAACGGCTGCGCGTCCGACGTGGCATCCTCGCTCAGGCTGATCGCAACCTCCTTTACATTGACGAAATCAACTTACTCGCTGACGATATTGTTGACGCCATTCTGGACGCAGCTGCACAGGGATCCTACACGGTGCGACGCGGACCCATCTCTGCCACCTACCATGCCCGTTTTGTCCTGGTAGGCTCGATGAATCCCGAAGAAGGTCGCCTGCGCCCGCAAATCTTGGATCGTTTCGGCCTGCGTGTCATCGTGCGCGGCCTGGACAGCCTAGCCGAGCGCCTGGAGGCATATCGCCGTGTGCAAGCGTATCTGGCCAACCCACGCGGCATGACAATCAGCTACAGCGAGGAAACTCTATCGGCTGCAGAGGAAATCCAGTCCGCTCGGGCGCGGTTACCGAAAGTGATTTTGCCGGATAAAGTTGCCAAGCCGGCAATAAAACTGGTTCGTAAGATGGGAATAGACAGCCTGCGAGCTGAAATCTCCTGGTTCGAAGCCGCACGCGCCTACTCCGCTGCAGATGGTCGTAACCTGGTCACTGTGGAGGATTTGCATGCCGTAGCCCCGATGACCCTGCGTTTGAGACGATCCGCTTTTATGGCGGACTATTTCAGCAGTCAAGGGGGAGAGGAAAATGAAATGAATACCTTGCTAAACAGCTTGAAGAGAAATAAATGACCTTCTTACTCTCTTTTTTTCTGGTATAATCCGTGCGCTTGACTGGTCCCACCCGCGGCCAACCCTGCCGGTGCGGAGACCTGCTCAAAATCAATTGAAAGGAATAGCAAACGTCATGCCGCTTAATAAGGAAGTAAAAACCAAGGTTATAACTGATTACCACCGCCACGAGACCGACACTGGTTCTCCTGAAGTCCAGGTGGCCATTCTTACCAACCGTATTCTGCAACTTACCGGGCACCTGCGTACGCACAAGCACGATGAGGCCAGCCGTCGGGGTCTGCTCCAGATGGTCGGCCAGCGCCGCAGATTACTGGCATACCTGCGTAAAAGTGACTTTCAACGTTACCTGGCGCTGACCGAGCAATTGAAACTGCGCCGCAAATAAATAGTGGTTCGTCCGAGTAGATGGGCCTCTGCCCATCTACTCTTTTTATACTCTCGTCCCTTCTCTCCTATGAGGAGAGTTTTGGGATGAAGGTCATCGCCTGCCCGTCAGGAATTGAAACATGCTGGTAACTCCCTTGCCTCCTTCTGGGACGTTGCCGTCATCTTTCAGTCCCTGACCAGGCGGGAAAAGGAGATTTTTTATGAAATCCGAAGTCAAACGCTACACAACCATGGTGGGCAACCGAACTATTAGTATTGAAACCGGTAGACTGGCTGCACAGGCTGGTGGAGCGGTAACAGTCCACCTAAATGATTCCATTATTTTTGCCGCCGCTACCATGGGGGGTATCCGCGCCGGGATTGATTTCTTTCCCCTCAGCGTCGAATACGAAGAACGCATGTACGCAGGTGGCAAAATCCCCGGTTCGTTCTTTCGCCGTGAAGGTCGCCCTTCAACCGATGCCATCCTCACTGCCCGTCTTACCGACCGGCCACTTCGCCCGCTTTTCCCTGAAGGAATGCGCAATGAAGTCCAGATAATTATGTACTCGCTCTCTGCTGATACTGAGAACCCTCTGGATGTACTTGCAATTAACGCCGCTTCCGCTGCCGTTATGATTTCCGACATCCCCTGGGATGGCCCAGTAGCAGCCGTGCGCGTCGGACGCGTAAATGGTGAATTTGTTATCAACCCCACTTTCACCGAAATAGACAAGTCTGATCTCGACCTGCGGATTGCCGGAACGCGAGACGCCATCTTGATGGTGGAAGCTGGTTCTGATGAAGTTCCCGAAGATATCATGGTAGCCGCGCTGGAATTCGGTCATAAGTCCATCCAGCCGTTAATTGACCTCCAAATCCAGATGCGACTCGAGATCGGCAAACCTAAGCGGGAGGTTACATTCGCCCTACCTGACCAGATCCTACAAGAAAAAGTGTTTACCCTCGTCAGCGCTCCAATACGCTCGCTGCTCGACAAACCGTTAATGAAAGCTGAATTCTATTCCGGGATGGACAACCTGTTGCAGAACCTGGTCACTGAACTCGTCCCCTCCGTAGGTGTAAAGGTAAAAGTTGCCGACGAGACTGACGTGGAAACGCTACCCGAGTTTGCATTACCTGGAACCCCCAGCCTGGAGGCCATAAAAGAGGCTTTTGCCGAGGCCGAAAAGAAAATCGTCCGGGAACGCATCCTGAACCAAGGTAAACGCCCCGACGGGCGCACACCCACTGAGATCCGCCCCATCTGGTGCGAGGTCGGGTTTAGTCCCCGGGCGCACGGTTCGGGTTTGTTTACCCGCGGTGAGACCCAAGTTCTGACTCTCGCGACGCTCGGTACATTATCCGAAGCACAGGAGTTGGATACACTCACCCCGGTTGGTACCAAGCGTTACATGCATCACTACAACTTCCCACCCTTCTCAACCGGCGAAGCGAAAATGCTTCGCGGGCAATCCCGTCGAGAGATTGGGCACGGAGCATTGGCTGAACGCGCTCTCCTGCCAGTCATCCCAGCTGAAGAAACATTCCCTTACGCGTTGCGACTTGTATCCGAGGTCATGGCCTCAAATGGCTCATCCTCGATGGCGTCTGTCTGCGGTTCAACGTTGGCGCTTATGGATACTGGTGTTCCAATCAAGGCTCCAGTAGCTGGAGTCGCTATGGGGTTGGTCATGGAAGGTGACAAATACGTCATCCTGACCGATATCCAAGGCACCGAAGATCACCTTGGCGACATGGACTTCAAGGTGGCCGGTACAGCCGAAGGTATCACTGCCCTACAAATGGATATTAAAATTTCCGGCTTGAGCACTGAAATTATGAAACAGGCTCTCGAACAGGCACGCCAGGCGCGTCTCTTCATCCTGGGTAAGATCTTGGAGGTAATTCCCGCTCCCCGCAGCGAATTGAAACCCCACGCACCACGTATCACCACCGTCAAGATTCCATCGGACAAGATTGGTGCCATTATCGGTCCTGGCGGTAAAAACATCCGCGCACTGCAGGAGGAGACTGGCACCAAGATTGATATTCAAGAAGATGGCACAGTCTATATTGCCTCAACTAATAGCGAGGGTGCTGAAATTGCCCGTCAGCGGATTGAGGCTATCACCGAGACCCCGCAACTAGGTCGTATCTACACCGGTAAGGTTGTCCGCATCGCTGACTTCGGCGCATTCGTAGAGATCCTGCCCGGCACAGACGGTATGGTTCATATCTCTCAGTTGGATAGCGAGCGCGTTGAAAAGGTCGAAGATATAGTCAAGATGGGCGATGAGATCACCGTTATGGTAACCGGAATCGACCCGATGGGTAAAATCCGTTTGTCACGACAGGCTGTCCTGGAAGGGTGGACGGTTGAAGAGGCTCAGGAACGCGACTCCCGCAAGAGTGGTGGAGGACGTCCCGGAGGAAACCGCCCTGGCAGCGACCGACGCCCCGGAGGCCGTAACGAAGACCATCGCGGCACCAGAAGATAAACCCGATAGGGGTGACACATGTGTGTCACCCTTTTTTTACGATGCTTACTCGCCTCCACAACACGATAGCTGATTATCCTTCCCAATTCTGGCTGATGGTCGCTGGCCTATTCATCAGTTCGGTCGGAGCGTCCATGATCTGGCCGTTCCTAATGATATATGTTAGCGAGAAACTTAGCCTGTCGCTCAGCACCGTCTCGACACTAATCACAATCAATGCGATCATGGGCTTGTTTGCCTCTTTCGTTGCCGGAACGGTATCAGATAAGGTTGGGCGCAAACTAGTGATGATAGTAAGCCTTTCTGTGAATGGTAGTGGCTATTTGCTCTTAAGTCAGGCCCATTCTTATCTGGGATTTGCAATCATAATGGTTCTGATGGGTGCCTCAAATCCTTTATATCAAGTTGGTTCGGATGCCATGCTGGCTGACTTGATCGTCCCCGAAAAAAGGATGAATGCCTATGCCATCATCCGCATGATGAACAATGCCGGAATAGCTGTCGGTCCAGCGCTGGGTGGTTTTATTGCAGCCAAGTCGTATACCTATGCCTTTCTGGGAGCGGCGATTGGAATGATCTCCTACAGCCTTTTACTTATTTTCCGCGCTCATGAAACGTTGAACAAAGCCTATCAATCTGGAAATGGACCAGAGGTTGAAAGTCTGGGCGGTTACGGTAGAGTCATCCGGGATCACCCTTACATAGTATTTGCACTGCTGATCGGGATCGGGTTAATTGCCCCCTCCATGTTATGGACACTGTTTGCGATTTACACCAAGCAAAATTTCGGTCTTCCTGAAAATCTATATGGCTGGTTGCCGACGACAAATGCTCTAATGTGTGTTCTTGTACAATTCCCGGTTACGCAGATCACGCGCCGGTTCCGTCCCCTGCCCATTATCAGTTTCGGAATGCTTATTTATGCTCTGGGCGTGGGTAGTGTAACTCTGATGAATAGCTTCTGGGGATTCTGGACGAGCATGGTCCTTATGACCTTCGGCGAGCTTATTATCATCCCAACTATCAGCAAATATATTGCCGACCTGGCTCCCGCTGATATGCGCGGCCGCTATATGAGCATTTACTGGTTCGCCTGGGGTATCGCCCGTGGTGCCGCGCCATTGGTTGGCGGTTTCTTGAACGACAATATCAGCCCACGCTCTATCTGGGTCGGTGGATTAATTATTGGGTTGGTCAGCACAACTGGGCTTTTCATTCTTTCGATTCGAAAAAGGAACCAACCACCCGCATAGCAAATTCCGACAGACACATCCACTCACCCTTCATTATCTGTTGAGCCTTTCTTCCAACCGATTTTTGATGACCGGCCATTCCCCATCCAGAATACTAAAAAAAACCGAATCGCGAAACTTCCCATCTTGTAAAATATAATGGTTTCGCAGCACTCCTTCCTGCACGGCACCTAGGCGCTCGATCGCACGGATAGAGCGTTCATTTCGACTATCCGCTTTGAATTGGACACGGATGCATTTCATCTCTTCAAAAGCGTATTTCAACATCAAATACTTGCACTCAGTATTCACAACCGTGCGCTGAAACTCCGGCGCGAACCATGTCCCGCCGATTTCTAATGAACGATGCGATGGACGCATTTCCAGATAACGCGTTCCCCCGGTGACGCGCCCCGATGTCAGGAGAATGACTGCAAATGGCAGATCCGTACCTGCCTCCTGCCGCTTCAACATATCGCGCACCCAAGCAGTCATGCTCCCTTCGCTGGTCAGATCAGCGTAAAGCATATATTTCCAAATACTCTGCTCACGCCCAGCAAGTGCAAGCATCGGAATGTGCGCCTCGCTTAGTGGTTCCAGACGCACAAACCTGCCGATAAGGGTGACTGGCGTAACCCATAATTTTTCGGTGTTCATTTATTTTCCTGCGTCGGTAGGAATGGCATCTGCGGACCAAGAACTCCCATTAACTCGGACAATGCTGCTCGCAAGGCAATGCGGTCATCCCAGGGAAATTCAATATTGTCAAAGCACATGGATTGTTCATGCCCCTTCCCGCAAGCAATAACGATATCTCCCGGTTGGGCCAATCGGACCCCAAACCTGATCGCCTCGCCTCGATCTGGAATTCGCCAGAAAGTTTTTTTCTCCTCCCCACCCCTCGCGCGAGCGCCTACAGCCATCTCCTCGAGGATCTTATCCAACGACTCGGTACGCGGGTCCTCCGCTGTCAGGATGCTCACATCCGCCAGCTCTACCGCAACTTCAGCCATCATGCGTCGTTTTTCATGGTCGCGCAGTCCCGCCGAGCCGAAAATGATAATTATTCGTTTATCAGTCATCTTCCTTAGTGTTTCAATGGTTACTCGCAATGCATTAGGAGTATGGGCAAAGTCCACGATAGCGGTAAACGGTTGACCTAATTCAATGTGTTCCATGCGACCAGGGACTCCAGCGAACGCAGCAATCCCACCAGCCGCGATTTTCGGATCAATACCCAGACCGCACACGGCTCCTGTCAGCGCAGCGAGGCAGTTTGAGATGTTGTACTCTCCCACCAGCGGACTCGTTACCGTGACGCAGAAATTTGCTCCAACCATGTCGAAGTGGATTCCTCTTGGGGAATATATTATCGATTCCGCCCGGATATCTGCGGCCACATCAAGACCATAAGAGATCTGAGATCCGGTGGCAATTTGGGAAAGGTATTCGTACGATGAATCATCTTTGTTTAGCACCGCCAGCCGAGGGTTGCCCTGCGGCTTGGGCAGTGTTTTCTCCAGAGATTGAAACAAGCGCGCTTTAGCAGCCCGATAGTTCCCATATGAGCCGTGCTGGTCAAGATGCTCATGGGTAATATTTGTGACGACCCCGATATCAAACTCGCAGGCGTCCACACGATACTGCGCCCAGGCATGTGAAGTGGTTTCGAGGACAACGTGAGTTAGCCCGGCAATCACCATGCCAGCAAGGTATTTTTGCACATCAGGGGCGTCGGGCGTGGTAACGTGGAAGCCAGTATCAAGGACTTGGTCGCCGATAACAGCATTGACGGTGGATATCAGTCCCGCCTTGAAACCGGCAGCCGACAGAATCTGGTATAGCAGGTTGCAGGTGGTAGTCTTGCCATCTGTACCAGTAACACCGATAACAGTCAATTTACGGCCTGGGTTGCCGTGGAAAGCCGCTGCCAGCCAAGGCAGGGCTTGGCGGGAATTTTCGACTTGCAGGTAAGGCACGGATAGGTCTCTCTTGGTTTTATCACCTACAACCGCTAACGCCCCGCGTTGTATGGCATCCGGGATGAAATCGTGCCCGTCCGCGACACTACCTTTCATGGCGACGAATAAATTCCCAGGCTCGACCAACCGGTTATCAATAGCAATGCCGGTGATTCTAGTTTCGCCAAGGTTTCCCGATAATACTTTCTGCGGAAATTGCTTAAATATTGTGGCGAGAGTCACTGTATGGGTGGAATCTATGTTCATCTTCTTTTCGCTTGCAGGTCCTCGCACCGCCCGCCAGGGTTCGCCTGTAGTAGGTGCATTATTGTATTAAAGACAATGAGGGTTCTGACGTATATTTTACGCCAAAACCCTCTATAGGTCATGTGTAATACTATTTCATTGATTTACGTAAGCCTTCGAGTTGACCCGAAACCGATCCATCGAGGACTATGTCGCCTATACGAATGACCAATCCGCCTAGAATTTGCGGATCGACTTGAAACTCGACATTCGTCCTCGGTCCCATTTTATCCAGCACGTTCCTTTTGATAGCAGCCTGTTCCTCTTTGCTCAACGGAAGGGCAGAGGTCACTTCGGCAGAGTCGCCAGTCAGCTCAGCGCCTTCGAGCAAGATAAGCTTGCCAGATTTAACCCCGGAGAAGAACTCGTCAAGCAAAGCATGCTGACGCTTGGCATCCATAGCTTCACCAATGAGTTTCTGCGCAGCAGCAATGGAGAGAGTAGCCACCTGACTGCGCAGGTCAGCCAACATCCGGTTGCGTTCTTCCTTAATCTCGACCATGCCCGCTTCACGCACTTTTGCAATGTCTTTTTCAACTCCGGCTTTCATATCTTCCGTTGCAGCATCAGCCCGTTGTGTTGCCTCATTGATAATAATAGCAGCCTTGGTCTGTGCTTCAATAATGATATTTGCAGCCTCTTGTTCGGCATTCGCACGGGCTTCCCCCGCGATGCGGGCATCTTCGAGCCCTTGCTCAAGTTTCATGCGGCGTTTCTCTAACATTCCCAAAAGAGGTTTTACAATCCAAGCTCTTACAACGATAAAAATTATAAAAAAACAGATTATCTGTACCAGCAAATAACCTAAGTTTAGACCCAATTGTGCCAAGGAATACCTCCTCCACTATTCTTCAATAATTTGTTAAACTAGCCAACGACGAAGAGGATGAGCAATGCGACGACCAGACAATAAATGGCTACAGCTTCAGCAAAAGCGATGCCGAGAATCATGTTTGTCTGGATGGTACCAGTCGCGTCCGGGTTGCGGCCCATCGCCTGGACGGCACCGCTAGTCACAATACCTATTCCCGCTCCTGCGCCGATGGCACCAATCATCGCCAATCCTGCACCGATCAACTTTGCTGCAATAATAATATCACCAGTCATAAAAGTTACCTCCATATAAGGATTAACGCGGGAATTCCGCCATTATTATAAGGTTACCCGAAATATTTCTCGCCCAAACTTATGCATGTGCTTCTTCGTGTCCGCCGTGGCCCTGTGTGGCCTGTGCCATAAAGGTCATCGTAAGCAAACCAAACACAATCGCCTGGATTGCACCAACCAGAAATTCAAGCAGGTAAAACGCTGACGGGAAGATGGCTATAGCCCCAAGCAAAGAACCCATGACAAACAACAATACAGAGCCAGCGAAGATATTTCCGAAAAGACGGAAGGCAAACGAGAGCACTTTCGAGAATTCTGAAACCAGTTCAAGAATCCCAACACCCCAATCAATCACACCAAAGATGGGTTTACTGAAGAAAGTTTTCACATTCCAGAATTTTGTAAAGTATTTTATCCCCTGTGCGCGAATGCCAACCACCTGCACTGCGATTACTGCTATGATCGCGAGGGCTACCGTGAAATTTAAATCTGTAGATACCACCCGAACAAAAGGAACCAGTCTGCTTCCACCCTCAGCTATCGCTGGGTTAGCAATCGTAGCAACTCCCGCGACCGTCTGAAAAGAATACCCAGCTCCTTCCGTTTTTTCGATCATTCCAATGCTGTCAACGCCTGGGATGAGTTCCATCCAATTCGCGAATAGTACAAGGATGGTAATAGTGGCAAACCAGGGAAAGATCGTCTTTGCCCATTTACCAGCTGTGCCCTCGGTCATATTATAAAGAGCTTCAAGTAAGGCTTCCAATGCCCCCGGAATGCCTTTCAATACAAGGTTTCCCTTTTTTACCGCTTGGTTGAAGAAAAATGCCAGGAGAATGACAAGTAAATCCACGATCAATAATGCAAAAAGTGTGTTTGTAAAATAAAAATCGCCAATAATAGGCAGAGTGAATAGTGGATGCACCATCCAATGCTCTGCGGGCAGTTGCACAAATGGGCGCACTGGAGAAAAATACTTAGCCCCAATGAATCCAAGAATAATCAATGCAAGTACGATCCACCGATTGACACCCCAGCGCCATCTTTTTTCCTTGGGAGTGTTTGTTTCAACTATCTTCTCCACGATGTGGTTCCTCCTCGGTGATTTCTTTTTTTATTGACGGTTGAATACGGGCGGTGGCCGATTTGACTACGCGAAACGTAAAGAACAGTGTCAACGGGATGCTTGCCAGCAGTAAGACGATTGTAAAAAGTGGCTTGCTATTCAGGATTTTATCCAGCCACATTCCTGCCAAAAGCGCTGAAAAGATAAGGATTAGAGTCAACCCTGCAACCCAAACCACGGTCATTGTCACCGCAGTTCTGAATTCGTCTTGTCCCTTACTGTTAGACTGGCGCATAGCGGCGGAATTATATCATGAGTTTTTTTAATACCGTCTAGAACAAATTGAACGCAGCATGGTTGGCAAAGCTGAACCAAGGTCCAAACAGAGTTCCTATTAGCAGAATACCAATAACCAGGGCAACCAGCGCAATCGTAACAGGTCGTGACATGGGAACCAGGTGCTGTTCCTCATCATTTTTCTCCATCCGGTAAAGATAAATGTATTTTAGAATGTTCAAATAGTAGTACAAGCCGATGATGGAATTCAGCACGCCAACAACTGCAAGCCAGACCCAGCCACTTTGAATTGCGGCTGAGAAGACGAAGAATTTGGCAACAAATCCGCCAAATGGCGGCATCCCAGCCAGGGATAAGAAAGCCACCAGCGCCATCAGCGCAAGTGTTGGGTTGCGGCGACCGAGGCCATTATATGCGGACACATCATCAGAACTGGTTACATGCCCGACAACTCCGACAATCCCGAAGGCGAGCAAATTCGTCAGAATGTAAGCGATCAAGTAGAAAACCGCACTGGCTATCCCTAACTGTGAAAACGCTACCACCCCTATCATGGCATATCCAGCATGGGCAATCGATGAATAGGCTAACAAGCGTTTGATATTCTTTTGCGCCAGGGCAATCAGGTTGCCAACAGTCATAGTCAGAGTGGCCAGGACTGCAAGGATGATGCTCCAGTCTGCCGAAATGACCGGAAAGACCGCAGTTAGTAATCTTAGAATAACTGCAAATCCCGCTGCCTTGGAAGCCGTTGATAAGAAACCGGCAACAGGTGTTGGCGCGCCTTCATACACATCCGGCGCCCAAAAATGGAACGGAAAGAGAGAGACTTTGAAAGCCAGTCCGGCCAGCACCAAAAAGGTGATTCCGACTGCCAACAAGTCAAATTTATTGAAGTGGATGCCTAATTCATATAAACTAGTTGTCCCAGCGATGCCAAATATCAAGCTGAAACCGTACAAAAGGATGGCCGAGGTCAACGCGCCGAAGAGAAAATATTTGAAACCCGACTCAGTGGATTTATTGTCTCCGGTTAGAAAACCAGCCAAGATGTAAAGGGGGATGGAGGTGGTTTCAATAGCCAGGTACAGCATCACCAAGTCCGCTGACGAGGCCATCAAGCACATACCTATGGTAGCCGCCAGCAGCAGGAGATACGCCTCGGCGCGCTGATTCAGCTTGTCCGCGTCCATGAAGAATAGCGCTGTAACTGCAGCAGCAAAGACAAAGAGCATTTTGAACAAAAAACCCAGCCAGTCAAAACGCAACATCCCACCAAAAACGAGGATCGGATCTGCTGGACGAGCAAAAAGTAGGTTTATGATCAAGATGATGAGCAGCCCAACCGAGGTAAACATTCCGAGTAACGAGCGATGATTAGCGTCTTTTTTCAGGAAGGGATCCAGGATCAGCAATAAGACGGCTATTGCCAGGAGTAAAATTTCGGGGAGAATGGGAAGGATGGTAGCCACTTATACACCTCCCAGTAGGGTAAGCACGTGTTGGACCCCAGACTGCACCCACGGAACCATCAGGGCTGGGAATAGGCCGATGCCTACCATAAGCATCATTAGCAGCACCAGAGCAATTTTATCCAGTATAGTTATTGGCTTAATGTGTCCTTCAAACTCCTCGGGCATCTTCCCAAAGAATACCCGCCTAATAACCAACAAAACGTACGAGGCAGTCACGACAATCGAGATGGCTGCAATAACCGCAACCACCCACTGCGTTTTCCAGATGCCCATAAAAATCGGAAATTCAGCCACGAAACCTGAGAAACCGGGCATACCCATCGAGACCAGGCTGCCAATAATGACGCCGATCCCCACCAATGGCAGGGGTTTGATCATACCACCCAGTTTGGGAATGTCGCGCGTGTGCGCCCGATCATAGACCATGCCAACGGCAGCAAAGAAGAGAGCTGTCATCACACCATGCGAGAACATTTGAACTCCTGCACCAATAAGACCTTCAGGTTTCAAGGTGGCAAAGCCCATCATTACAAGTCCCATGTGTGAAACGGACGAAAAGCCGATAACATATTTAAAATCGGTTTGCACGCTTGCGATGAATGCTCCGTAGACAATGTTAACCAGTGCCAGCCCCATGATCAATGGTGCCCAAAACTTGGCGCCCTCCGGAAGAAGCATGATGCCCACCCGCAGGGCAGCGAATGCACCCAGTTTCATCAAAACCCCTGCATGAAACATTGAAACAGCCGTGGGCGCAGCAACGTGACCATCTGGAGACCAGTTATGGAACGGGAAGATACCACCCAGGATAGCGAAACCCAGAAAGACCGGTGGGAACCAGATTTTTTGGAATGCCGGGGTGAACTTTACTGTCTCAAGTACAAGCATATCAAAGGTGTGTGCACCGCTCGCCCAAAACATTACCAGCGCCCCAATCAGGGAAATCACTGAGCCGATGAACAGGTACAGCGTCAGTTTCATCGCCGCATACTCGCGCGTCTTAATCCAACCCCAAATGACAATGAGCAAGAACATGGGGAAGACCGCAATCTCGTAGAAGAAAAATAACATGAACAAGTCAAGTGATGCAAATACACCAAACACACCGCTCGCCAGAATGAACAGGAAGGCAAAGAATTCACGGGGGCGGTCGTCAATACCCCATGAAATCATCACGCCCGTGACCATAACAATACCGGTCAATAGTATCAGCGGAGCGCTCAGCCCGTCCACTCCGAAGTGCAGGCTAATACCCAGCATCGGCATCCAGTTGTATTTCTCGATAAACTGGTAGCCTCCTGCGACTTTATCATAAGCAAAATAAACCCAGATGGACAGTGCCAGGGCTAACAAGGCCGCAGTAAGCGCAGTTAGGCGGATGGCTTTTTTCTGCTCAGGCTTTATCATCAGGAGCACAAGTGCTGCCAGCATCGGGATGAAAACGATCACACTCAAAAACGGAAATTGCATGGTTACCTCTTAGTGGAACAACATCATCATGGCTTTGTTGATAATATCTAAAATCCAAGATGGATAGATCCCGATAACCAGGATGAGTACCATTAAAGGAGCCATTACGATGATTTCCCGCAGGTTAATTTCGGTCAATTTATGTCCACCATGCGCCCAGTGTTCGTTTAATGGTCCTTGCAAAACGAATTTGATTCCTTTCAAAATATACGCACCCGTGAAGAGCAGACCGATCATCGCAAGCGCGGTATAGAACGTTAAGATTGGCCAAGAGCCTCGCACGACCAAAAACTCGGAGACGAAACCGTTCAGTCCGGGCAAGCCCAGTGAAGCCATGCTAGTGAAGATAAGGATTCCGCCATAGATTGGCATTAGGGGGTACAGGCCCCCGAAATCGTCCAGGTTACGGGAATGAGTGCGCTCGTATAAAACTCCAACCAGGAAGAACATGCCCGCAGCTGAGAGACCGTGATTGAACATCTGAAGCACAGCGCCGTCCAACGCGATGGTTGCATTGAGAGTGCCCGCTGCTTTTGCTGCCGCGGCAATTCCAAGTACCACAAACCCCATATGGTTCACCGACGAATAAGCCACCAGCCGCTTGAAGTCTTTCTGACCAAATGCCGCAAATGCCCCCAAAACAATTGCCATTACCGCCAGAAACGCCAGCCAACCGGCATATTTTGCCGATTCTGCTGGGTACATCGGAAGTACCAGCCGTAGGAACCCGTACGCACCCAGTTTCAGTAGAACACCTGCCAGGATCATCGAACCGGCAGTTGGGGCTTCGGTATGGGCATCTGGCAGCCACGTATGGAATGGCCAGATTGGGACTTTGACTGCAAATGCTATTACAAAAGCCCAGAAAGCGATCGTCTTGACTGTCGAAACGGTAAGCACCCAATTATAGAAGTGCAGCATCGTACTATTGGGGTCTAAAACCCCCCAATTGGCATACAGGTTTTGCAGATCGTAAGTATTGAACAACACACCCAACATCTGGATAGCAAGTAGGAGTCCCAATGAACCGCCCATGGTGTAGATGATGAATTTTAGTGAAGCATAGTTGCGTGACTGGACCTTGATCCCCTTCCAGATTTCGCGTTCGCCCTTCTCGGAACCCCACTGGTTGATCAGGAAGTACATTGGTACCAGGCCGACTTCCCAGAAGACGAAAAAGATCAGCAGGTCAAGCGCCATGAAGACACCAAGCATGCCAGTCTCCAGGAAGAGAAACAGCATAAAGTATGCCTTGATGCGGTCGGTGATTTTGAAAGAAGCCAGAAGAGCAAGCGGCGTCAAGAGTGTTGTTAACAGTACCATTGTCAGGGAAAGCCCATCCACACCCAAGTGGAATGTTGAATGGAGCGCAGCATACCATGAGTATTGTTCCTGGAATTGGAAGCCGGGTTGTCCCGATTTGAACTGCGTCCATAGGAACACAGTCAGAGCGAAAGGTACCAGACCGGCACCAAAAGCTGTCCATCGAATGGCTTTTAGGTTGTCCTTGGGCAGGCAGACAACGACCATTGCTGCCAAGAGAGGGAAGAACAGAATGAGAGACAAGAGATGACTGCTAAGGAATTCCATCATTTACTCCGATTGATAATGTTGTAACGACTTTATCATTCTTAGGGACATAAATCGCTACTTCATTCCTCCAATCAGGAAATAATACAACAAAGCGAAAATGACCAGAATCGCAATGGAAACAACCATGTAATATTGTATGCGTCCAGCTTGGATTTTGCGCAGCCCTGAGCCGGAAGCTTTTACAACGTTGCCTGTCCCGTCGCCGATAAACTCATTAATAACCGGTTTGTCGAAATAGGTACGGAAGGCATATCCCAGAAAAAGTGAGAATCGTGCTACGCTATGCAACAGGCCATCAATTACTTTCTGATCCATGTATAAGGAGGTGAACTTTTCAGCAATCCAATATGCTGGTTTGACGAATACGAAATTGTAGATTTCATCGAAATACCACTTGTTCATTAAAACTGGTATTTGTAGAAAATCCTGCTTCGGGGATTTGACTTTTCGATAGACCAGCCATCCGAAGAGCAGGCCTCCCAGGGCCACACACAGGGACGTTATCAGTGGGATCCAATTGAATTCAACCGCTTTTGGAAGCACTACCAGCGTCCCGCCCACGAACTCGTGGAACCAGTTCGGGATCAGGCCTCCCAATCCCGGGAAATGTTCTGGAATCCCTACCCACCCGAATCCGACTGCGAAGACTGCAAGTACGATCAGTGGGAGGGTCATCGTCCAGGGAGTCTCACTGGCGTGCTTAGCAGCCTTGGTGCGGGGGTCGCCGAAGAAAGTTAAAGTTATCTGTCGCATAGTGTAGAAAGCAGTCAGGAAGGCTGCTAAAGCCAGGGTGATGAAGATTAAAAGGTGACCGGTACCAAATGCTGCAGCAAAGATTTCATCTTTCGACCAGAAACCGGCAGTCAGCACCGGAAACCCAGACAGGGCAAAGCCACCAATCATGAAGGTCCAGAAAGTAATTGGCATCTTCCTGCGTAAACCACCCATATTGAACATATCCTGCGGGTCTATATGGTCACTGGTATGCAGAACGCCATGTTCCATGCCATGGATTACCGAACCGGAGCCAAGGAAGAGCAACGCCTTGAAGAAGGCGTGAGTCACCAGGTGGAAAGCTGCCGCTACATACGCGCCGATTCCCAGAGCAGCAATCATGAAGCCCAGTTGCGAAATGGTCGAGTAAGCCAACACCCGTTTGATATCGTTTTGCGCAACGGCGATCGTAGCCCCAAAGAGCGCCGTAAATGCCCCGATAAATGCGACGACGCTCATGGTCGTGTTGAGCGGCATCCCTTCGCTCCAACCAGCAGAGATAAGCGGGAACATGCGGATTATCATGTAAACCCCTGCTGAGACCATTGTCGCCGCATGGATCATGGCGCTGACCGGGGTCGGGCCTTCCATAGCATCTGGCAACCAGACGTGCAGCGGCCATTGCGCGGACTTACCGACCGTCCCAATGAACAGCAGCAGTCCGATGATGCCCGCTGCTGAAAGTCCGAAGAAGGCCGAGGTGGAAGACAGCGCCCTCAACATTTCGGGTTTCAATATTTCGCTAAATGAGAGCGATCCAGTAAAGGAATATACGAAGGCGATACCCAGCAGCATGAACACATCCCCAATACGGGTGGTCATGAAGGCCTTGACTGCCGCGTCGCGAGCAGACGGTTTTCCAAACCAGAAACCGATCAGCAAGTAAGAGCACAGGCCCATAATTTCCCAGCCTACAAACAGGGTCAATAGATTATCGGAGACAACCAGAGTATACATGCCAAAAGCAAACAAGCTGATAAAAGCGAAGAAACGCGAGTACATCGGCTCGATGGACGGGATGCGGTGCTTATGACCGTGTTCTGTAACGGTCGCGCCGTGCGGAGGAAGACCGGCTACGTCGTCGTCCCCTTTCGGTTGGCCAAAGTTATGGTAGCCAATGCTGTAAACAAAAATCGCCAACACGGTCCAGGCCACAAAGAAGACCACCACGGCGGAGAGCGGGTCAATTTGCACACCGATCTTTATCCAAGTCAAGCCGGTCGGAATCCAGTTGATGGACGATCCGAAAAAGTGCTTACCAAATTCTTTTACGCCCAGGGCACGAATAAAAATAATCATGCTCCCCAACCAGGACAACCCAGCTGCGCCGATGGCAATGTCATGGCTTAAAGCTTTGCGTTTGTTCGTGAACAGGAGGATCACAAAGAACGATAGAAGTGGTGGAAGGGGTATTAGCCAAATGATAAACTTCTCCATAATGTCTCCTACCACTTCATCAAGTCAATTTCATCTGCCACCACCGTCTTGCGGCTGCGATAGACGGAGATAATCAGTGCCAGACCTACGGCCACTTCCGCGGCGGCTACGGCAAAAACGATTATCGCAAATACCTGACCGGTCATCTTCGCCGGGTCCAAATAACGCCAGAAGGCTACCAGGTTGATATTGACGGCATTCAACATCAGTTCCACTCCGAGCAGGATGGCGATCGCATTCTTCCGCGAGAGCACGCCGAACAATCCGATGGAGAACAGCGCCGCGGCTAAAATCAGGTACCAGGAAAGCGGGGTGCTCATCTCAGCCTCCTATTCTTTATTACCTGTTGCAATGTAAACCGCACCGACCAGCGCGGCCAACAATAGGATGGACGCCACTTCGAAAGGCAGGACGAACGCGTCCGGGGAAACAAGAGCAGTTCCCAGGTTCCGGAGGGTGTCCACTCCTGTTGGCATCTCTACCGCGGTTCGACCAAAGTCCGGTTGCCCAAGAATTAAGAATACCAACCCGCCCAGAATCAGTAGGCCAAGCAGGGCGGGAATCCACCAGTTTGAGCGCGTTTGTTGTCCCTTATCCAGCACCACCCTGCGGGTCAGCATGACAGCGAAAATGAACAGAATGGCGATCGCGCCGATGTAAACCACTACCTGGACGACTGCCAAAAAACCTGCTTGCAAGATGGCAAAAAGGATCGCCACACCGAAGAGTGCCGCTACCAGCCACAGCGCTGCATGGATAAGTTTGCGGGTTGTCACCGTCATCAACGCAGACCCAAGGATCAGTGCCGCGCACAGAAGAAAGATGATTTGGTCAGCAGTCATACCGTTCGCTCCTGATTATGTGCACTTTGCGGTGAAAGGTTCATTTCCGCTTTGCGCTGTTTGCGTCCATAAGCACGCAGGATTTCAACCGTGATAAAGCCGATCACGATATTCGAGAAAAACATTCCTGCCACATACTCCCAATTGGGTAACCCAGCCAGGACTTTGCTTAAAATGGCTGTGTTGACCAGCACCACTAACGACAGGGGGGTCAGGAATTTCCAATTGAAGGCAAGCATATGGTCAATGCGGATGCGCGGCATCGAGTATTTGATCCACATGATCACCCAGTATCCAAACATGGCTTTGGCTAGAAAAACCACCGCTTGGATAAATGGATTGTTCAGCCAGGAAAAAAAGGGGATCTTTTCAAGTCCAAAGAAACCGCCATATCCGCCGAAGAACAACACCGCAATGAATCCCCCAAAGGTGAAGGCATGCAACAACTCGCCGGCATAAAATAAACCAAATTTCATGCCTGTATATTCTATATGGAACCCAGCTACAATCTCAGACTCGGCTTCGTTCAGGTCGAAGGGTGAACGCCCCAATTCGGCGATCGCACTGATGAGAAAGATGATGAGCGCCAGCGGTGAAAGGATGGCAAACCACATTCCACTCTGCGCCTGCGTGATGCCCTGTACACTCATAGTGTCTGCAAGGATAGTCGGGATGAGCAGTGCCACAACCATCGGGACTTCGTAAGATATCATGTTTGCCACCATGCGGAAGGCACCCAATAACGCATATTTGTTGTTGGAGGCCCAACCACCAACGATTACGGACAATGTCCCCAGCGCACCGGCGGCTACCAAGTACAGCACTGCAACGTTAAGATCTACCCCAAAGATCTTTCTTGAAAGTGGCAGGATGGCCCACAGAATAATGACTGAAGCAATTGCCAGCACCGGACCCAGGTTATATAGCAATTTATCAGCACCGGCGGGGGTAATGTCTTCCTTGATGATAAGTTTAATGATGTCAGCAAAAGGCTGGATCAGGCCAAACGGTCCAATACGGTTTGGGCCCAGGCGGTCTTGAAAGCGGGCCACCACTTTCCTTTCCACCCATACCAGGAAGATATCAAGGACCATGGCAAAGACTATCAGCCCGGTAATACCGATAAAGTAAATAATCACAGTCGTCAGACTGTCTGGCAGCCCCAAGCCAGTCAGAAGGCCTCGAATCCACCCGTCAAGAAAGTTAATCGGGTCATTCAAAAATATCATCGAATGCTCCTAACATACAAAGAAAAGGCTGATAGGAAATTCCTGTCAGCCTTTAACAATTAACCTTTGTTAGCTACGCCCATTCCAGCATCCCCTTGCGCCAAGCAT
>Ga0209048_10002240_pt1 | contig 19367 bp, 18 predicted proteins | sample FrelakmetCRP12CR_FD_187146 | JGI IMG/M metagenome (GOLD analysis project Ga0209048, IMG submission 187146) | Freshwater lake sediment microbial communities from the University of Notre Dame, USA, for methane emissions studies - CRP12 CR (SPAdes)... | ecosystem: Environmental > Aquatic >... | reverse complement strand
CGCGGGCGAGCTTGCCGAGCTCGATCTTCGCCTGCCGGCGCTTCGCGGCGGTCGTCTTGCCGTGTGCGCCACCCTTCTTCATCAGCGGCGAGCGCGCGACGGGGTTGCGCATCTTCGGCGGCGCCGGCGGCCGGTGCTTCTTGGCGCGCTTCATTCGAGCCCCGAGAACGGCAAGCGCGCCTCGCACCAGGCGGCCACGCCGAGCAAGCGATCGTCGGCACCGGCCGGTGCCGCAATCTGCATGCCAAGCGGCAGACCGTTGCCGGCAAGACCGATCGGGATCGAAATCGCCGGAAATCCGAGCAGCGACCAGAGCGTGCAGCACGCCGGATCGCCGGTCGCGTCGAGACCTTCCGGCGCCGCGCCGTTCGCGGGCGGCGAAATCACCGCGTCGAATCCGGACAGCCACTGCGCGAACACCGCGATCGCGTCGTCGCGACGGCGCAACGCGGACTCGTACTCCGTGCGCGACATCGCGCCGCCCTCATCCAGGGCCGCATTGAGTTTCGCCGACATTCGGTGACGCTCGCGCTGCTGCAGCGGCCGCAATGCCGCGGCCGCCTCGCACAGCATGATCGTGCGATGGATGAGATTCGCATCCCGCCATGCCTGCGGAAAATCCACCGCGACGACCTCGGCGCCGCCCTGCCGCAATCGCGTCGCGGCCGCATCCAGCGTGTCGTCGCCGTCGCAATCGATTTCTGTCCACGGGAAGCCCGCAAGGTAGGCGAGGCGCGGCGGATTCGCCAGGCGCTTCGCTTCGGCCGCGATGCATCCCGGGTCCGCCAGCACGCTGGCGACGAGCGCCGCGCCCGCGACGTCGCGCGCGAACGTGCCGGCCTGGTCCAGCGTCGCGCTGAAGACGTGCACGCCACCATAGGGAATCGTGTCCTTCGTCGGCTTGAAACCGACGACGCCGCAAAATGCCGCAGGCCGGATCACCGAGCCGTTGGTCTGCGTGCCGATGGCGCACAGGACCTGTCCCGCAGCCACCGCCGCCGCGGATCCCGACGATGAACCACCTGGCGTGTGCCGCGGATTCCACGGATTTTTCGTCTTGCCGGGATGGAAGTACGCGAACTCGGTGGTGACCGTCTTGCCGAATACGAACCCGCCCGCGCGCTGCACCCGGGCAACGCATTCGGCGTCGAAGGGCGGATGATGCCCCGCGTAGATCGGCGAACCCATCTCGGTGGGCATGTCCGTCGTGTCGACGATGTCCTTCACGCCCACGCCGATCCCATGGAGCGGGCCGCGGCGGCCGGCCGCGACTGCGTCGCAGCGCTCGGCCCGCGAGATCACGCGCACCGGATCGAGGTGCGCCCATGCTTCGACGGCAGCGTCGGTGGCCGCAATCCGCGCGAGGTTTGCGTCCGCCAACCCGCGCGCCGTGAGGTCGCCCGCGCGCGTTGCGCGGGCCGCATCGGTCAGGCGCAAGGCGGAAGGACTCGACTTGTTCACGTCAGTGTCCATCGCGCACGGGATCGAGCCGCACGAGCGGCGCCGTTCGCGCATCGCGGCCGCGATCGACCAGGAACAAGGCCTGCAGGTCGTTGAGAAAACGCCGGCCCAGCGCGGTCGGGCGGATGACGGTCGGATCGCTTTCGATCAGTCCGCGCGCGGTCGCGAGCTCGAGCGGGCGCGCCACGAGCGCGAGCGGATGCCCCGTGCGCTCGGCGAACAGCGACACGGGCACGCCGTCGGCGAGGCGCAGCGCGTTCAGCATGAACTCGAAGCCGACGTCGGCGCGCGTGATTTCGACGTCTTCCGCCAGCGGGGCGCCGGCCGCCGTACGCTCCAGATACTGCCTGGGCTGCTTGAAGCGTATCTGGCGGACGATCCGGTCCGGGAACGAGAGCTTGGAATGCGCGCCCGCGCCGATCCCGAGATAATCGCCGAAACGCCAGTAGTTGAGGTTGTGCCGGCATTCGCTGCCAGGACGCGCATGCGCCGAAGTTTCGTAATGATGGTAGCCGGCCTCCGCCAGCATGTCGTGGACCGCGTCCTCGATGTCGGCGGCGGCGTCGTCGTCGGGCAGCGGCGGCGGATGGCGATGGAACAGCGTGTTCGGTTCGAGGGTCAGCTGATAAAACGAAAGATGGGGCGGCGCGAAGGCGAGCGCGGCCGTGACGTCGGCTTCCGCCTCGGCCAACGTCTGCCGCGGCAATGCATACATGAGATCGAAATTGACGTTGCCGAAGATCGCGAGCGCCGCCTCGGCGGCCGCTCGTGCCTCGATTTCGCCGTGGACACGCCCGAGCGCACGCAGATGCTCCGGATTGAAGCTCTGGATACCAAGCGACAGCCGGTTCACCCCCGCGGCGTGGAATCCCGCGAATCTGTCGCGCTCGAACGTCCCCGGGTTGGCTTCGAGCGTGATCTCGGCCTCCGGCGAGAGTGGAACGCGGGCGCGAATGGCCCCGAGCAAGCGGTCGATCGCCGCCGCCGAGAAAAGGCTCGGCGTGCCGCCGCCGATGAATATCGACACGATCCGGCGACCCCAGATCGAAGGCAGCGCGCATTCGAGGTCGGCGACGAGCGCATCGACATACGCCGACTCCGGCACGTCGCCTTTCGCCTCGTGCGAATTGAAGTCGCAGTACGGGCACTTGCGGATGCACCACGGAATATGCACATAGAGCGCCAGCGGCGGAAGCGCCGCGAACCGCGGCTGCGAAGGCGCGACGGCGTCGATGCGGGCGACGACGGTGTCGGTCATTGCTCGTGCGCCAATCTCGCTACCAGCGCGCGCAACGCCTTGCCGCGATGCGACAGCTCGTTCTTCTGCCCGAGCGGCAGCTCAGCGCCGGTCATGCCGGTCGCGGCGTCCTCGAAATGCGGATCGTAACCAAAGCCGCCCGAGCCCCGGGGCGCATCCACTATCGTCCCGTGCCAGGCGCCGTCGGCAATGATGGGCTCCGGGTCGTCGTCGCGCCGGACGAGCGCCAGCACGCACGCGTAGTGCGCGCGGCGGTCGGCAACACCCTGCAGCGCCGCGATCAGCTTGGCGTTGTTGCGCGCATCGGATTTGGGCTCGCCGGCGTAGCGCGCGCTGTGCACGCCGGGCGCACCGCCGAGCGCGTGCACGCACAGACCCGAGTCGTCGGCGAGCGCCGGCAAATTCGCATGCGCACTCGCGTGGCGGGCCTTGGCGAGCGCGTTCTCGACGAACGTTGCGTGCGGTTCATCCGCTTCCGCGATGCCGAGATCCGCCTGGGCGATCACCTCGATCGCGAGAGGCGCGAGCAGCCGGCGGAACTCGCGCAGCTTGCCGTCGTTGTTCGACGCCAGGACAAGGCGCGCGATCGCCATCCTCGATCCTGCGTCACGCCACGACGGCGAGCGCGGCCTTCTGTGCCGCGATCAGCGCGCGGATTCCCTCGCCGGCGAGCGCGACGAGCGCGTCCATCTCGTCGCGCGTGAACGGGACGCCCTCCGCGGTGCCCTGCAGCTCGACGAAGCCGCCCGCCTCGGTCATCACGACATTCATGTCCGTGTCGCAGCCCGAATCCTCGGTGTAGTCGAGATCGAGCAGCGGCTGGCCGTCGACCACGCCGACCGACACCGCGGCCACGAATCCCGTCAACGGATTGGCGGCAATCAGCCCGCGCGCGTTGCACCAGGCGATCGCGTCGGCGAGGGCCACGCAGGCGCCGGTGATCGACGCGCAGCGCGTGCCGCCGTCGGCTTGCAGGACATCGCAGTCGATCTTGATCGTCCGCTCGCCGAGCTGCGCAAGATCGGCGACGGCGCGCAGGCTGCGGCCGATCAGGCGCTGGATCTCCTGCGTGCGGCCCGATTGCCTGCCCTCGGCGGCTTCGCGCCGCATCCGGGTGTTCGTCGCCCGCGGCAGCATGCCATATTCGGCGGTGAGCCAGCCCTGCCCTTTGCCCTTGAGGAAGCCGGGCACGCCCTCCTCGACGCTGGCGGTGCAGAGGACTTTGGTGTCGCCCGCTTCGATCAGCACCGAGCCTTCGGCGTGCTTCGTGTAGCGGCGGGTGATGCGCAGCGGGCGCAACTCGTCGGCGCGCCGGCCGGAAGGACGTGCGCTCATCGCGGTTCCTCTTTGGGACGAAGCGCGATTATAGCGGCGCGGGACGCGCGCGCCGCCTCGTTGTCCGTCAGATCGAGTGACGCAGGCGCCACCATCGCGCAGTGGCCACCAGGCCATGAGCGAGCGAATGGCGCGGGCGCCATCCCGTCGCGGCGGCGAACGACGAAGAATCGGCCTCGAGCGAGCCCGTCAGCCGCTCGATCATCGCCCGCCGTCCCGACAGGAGGCCGACGAGCCGGAGAAGCGGCAGGGGGACTTTGCGCAGCCGCGCCTCGACCCCGAGCGACGCGGCGATCGCCCGCGTGAGCTCGGGCACCGATACGCTTTCTTCGTCGGCCAGGAAATGCACGCCGCGCGGCGCGACCGGCGCATCGAGCGCGGCGTCGATCGCTTCGACGAGGTTGCCGACGCCGAGCACGCTGCGCCGGTTGCGGATCGCGCCGAGCGGCAGCGCGTGCCCGCGCGCGATTTCGTCCTCCAGCGCGAGGAAGTTGCCGGCGACGCCGGGACCGTAGACCAGCGGAAGGCGGAGGATCACGGGATCGAGCGTCGTGCCGGCCGCGAGGCGCAGGAGCTCGCGTTCCGCCTCGAGCTTGCTCCGCGCGTACGCGTCGCCAGGTGCCGGTGGATCGTCCGGATGGAACGGATGCCCCGGCGGCGTCGACTCGCCGTTCACCTTGATCGTGCTCGCGAACACGAAGCGTTCGACCTTCGCGCGAAGGGCGGCCTGCATGAGCCTTGTCGTCGCGAGGACGTTGGCCGCGCGAAACGCGGCGACCGGATCCGTCGCCGTTTCGGTCATCACGTGCACGCGCGCCGCGAGATGCACGACCGCCGTTGCCCCGGCGACGATCGCGTCGAGCTCGGCCTCCGTGGCCGTCGCGAGATCGCGCACCGCGACCACGCCCGGAGGGAGAGGCGCCACGGTATCGCTCGCCCGCACAATCGCGCGAAACGCGCGCCCCGTCTCGCGGAAATGCGCGGTCAGCGCCCGGCCGACGAAGCCGCCTGCGCCGGTGACGACAACCGGCTTACCGTCCATGACGTCGCGCCTTCAAAACCATCGCCAGCCGTGCTTGTTGTAGAAGCGAAAACCGCTCTTGACGAACCAGCCGATGTGCGCGCTGCCCTTGCTCGCCGCGTGACCGCCGTGGTGCACCGCGCGAAACGTCGGCAGGTAAACAGTCTGCGTCACCTTGTTCAGCCGGACGCTCCAGTCGAAGTCCTCGAAGTAGAGGAAATACTTCGGGTCGAAGCCGCCGGTGAGGTCGATCACCTTGCGCTTGACCAGCATGCAGCAGCCCGACATCACGGGCACGCCCAGCACGGGCTTGTCGCTCGCCGGATCGATGTAGTCGCGCAATTCATAGCGGTCGAGACGTCGCTTGAACAACCGGCGCACGAACCGCGGGGCGAACCCGCGCAGGAACAGGTCGAAGACCGCCGGGTAGCGCTTGCACAGGAAATCCGGCGTGCCGTCGGGTCGCGTGACCGCGGGCGCCGCGGCGCCCACGTCGGGATGCGCGTCGAGCCAGCGAACTGCGTTGGCGATTCCGTCGCTCGCGACCTCGACGTCGGGATTCAGCACCAGCTGGTAGTCGGCGCCCGTCCCGTGCAGCATCAGGTTGTGGGCGATGCCGTAGCCGATGTTGAGGTGCCCGTGCAGGTAGGTCACCTGGATGCCGGAATCGGCGAAGCGCGCCTTGCCGAGACGGATCACTTCGTCGGCGACGATGCGGTCCTCGCTGTTGTCGATCAGCGCGACGGCCACGCTCTTCACGCAGCCGTCCTCGCGTGCAGCGCCGATGGCGAGCGCCAGCTTGCGCAGGCAGCGCTCGAGCAGCACCGTGTCCGGACGGAACGTGACGACGCTGACGGTCAGCGAGGAGGGGAGCACGGGGGAAGGGTTTCCGGAATCGGCCGCGAAGACGAACACGCGCGGACCGGCAGGGTCGGGCGTCGGGTAGAATCGTCGAAGAATAGCGCGGCCGCGTCAACCGCCGCACGTCGTTTCCCTCCATCCGCATTGTGAGCGCACCTCCTCCCCGTTTCGCCGCCGACGCTTTGCGCAGCTTCGCCGCCGCGCTGCTCGGCACCGCCGGAATGCGCTCCGACATCGGGCGCGACGTCGCCGACATGCTGGTCGAGGGCGACCTCCTGGGTCACACGACGCACGGCCTCGCGCTGCTCGCGCCGTACCTCGCCGAACTCGAGAGGGGCGGCATGGCGAAGCGCGGCGCGCCTGAGGTCCTCAATGCGCGAGGCGCCGCGCAACTGTGGGACGGGAAGCGGTTGCCGGGGCCCTGGCTCACGCTGCGCGCGCTGGACGCCGCGGCGGCGATGTCCGCCACCCATGGCACGGGCACCGTCGTGATTCGCCGCGCGCACCACATTGCATGCCTCGCCGCGTACCTGATCCGCGCGACCGAACGCGGACTCGTCGCGATCGTCGACAGCTCGGACCCGACCGTCGCCGCCGTCGTCCCGCATGGCGGCCTGACCCCGATCATCACGCCCAACCCGATCGCAGCCGGCCTGCCGACCGGCGGAGATCCGATCCTCGTCGATGTATCGATGTCGATCACGAGCATGGGCTTCGCGAATCAGGAACTGCGCGCGGGGCGCAAGCTGCCCGGGCCGTGGGTCATCGACGCCGCCGGCAACGCGACCGCCGATCCCGCCGCGCTCCACAACGAGCCGAAGGGTGCATTGCTGCCGCTCGGCGGCCTCGATGCCGGCTACAAGGGCTTCGGACTCGCGCTCGTCGTCGAAGCGTTGACGGCGGGGCTCGCGGGACTCGGTCGCGCCGATCCGCCCGAAGGCTGGGGCGGGACCGTGTTCGTGCAGGTGCTCGATCCCGAGGCGTTCGGCGGGCTCGCCGCATTCCGGCGGCAGATGGATCACATGGCGCGCGCCGCGCACGAATCGACGCCGCGTCCGGGTGTCGATCGCGTGCGCGTACCGGGCGAGGCGGGCATGAAACGGCGGCGGGAGCAGCTGGCGAACGGCGTTGCGCTCTATCCGGCGATCATGCCGGCGATCGAACCCTGGGCGGCGAAACTTGGGATCGGGCTCCCGCTCGCCATTTCTTGACGCACGTCATGGGCCGGCCGGCGGCCAAGCCCGACAATCACCTTTGTCATGGTCGCTCTCCCTGCCAAATCGTCTGCCATGCTGACGCGCCGCGTGCACGATGCACGCCGCCATCCGCGCCTTGCGCGCGAGCAGAAGACGCTGGCGGCGATGATCGGAATCTATTGCCACGACCTGCACGGCGAGGATGACGGTTTATGCGAAGGCTGCGGCGCCCTCCTCGTCTACGCCACGCGGCGGCTCGACCGTTGCGTATTCGGCGACGACAAGCCGACCTGCGCGAATTGCACGGTCCATTGCTATAGCGCGACGTTACGCGAGCACGTCCGTATTGTCATGCGCTACGCCGGCCCCCGAATGATGTGGCGCCATCCGATCCTCGCGGTGCGGCACTTGATCGACGGCCGGCGGCCCGCACCGGCGCTGCCGAAGCCGTCGCACCGCTGACCACGACAGGCGCGTCGGACACGCGCTCAGGGCGCGCGCCCCGCGACCACACGGGGTATGCCGGCGAGATCGCGCACGGCGACAATATCGGTAAATCCCGCATCGGAAAATAGCGCGCGCACGGCGTCGGATTGATCGTATCCGTGCTCGACGACAAGCGTGCCCCCCGATGCAAGAAACGCGCGCGCGCCGCCGGCGATGATGCGCAGCGCCCCCAGGCCGTCGCCACCCGGCGTCAGTGCGGCACGCGGCTCGAAACGCAGGTCGCCCTCGTTGAGATGCGGGTCGCGCGCCTCGACGTACGGCGGATTGGCCGCGATCAGGTCGAACCGTGTCGCGCCAATTCCTGCGAACCAATCGGCCTCGACGAATTCGACGTTGGCGATGCCGAGCCGCCGTGCGTTCGCGCGGGCGACGGCGAGCGCGCCTGCCGATGCGTCCGTGGCGACGACCTGTGCTCGCGGTCGTTCGCGCGCGATCGCGAGCGCAATCGCGCCGCTGCCGGTGCCGAGGTCGAGGACTGCCAGGCCGCGATCGAGCGGCAGCCGCGCAAGCGCAAGCTCGACCACGGCCTCGGTCTCCGGGCGGGGAATCAGCACCGCGGGCGACACGGTGAGCGGCAATCCCCAGAATTCGCGGACGCCCGTCAGGTGGGCGATCGGCTCGCCTTCCCGCCGGCGCTTGGCGAGCGCGAAAAACGTTTCGGCCTCGGCACGCGGCACCACGTCGGTCGCGTGCGCCGCGAGCCACGTGCGGTCGCGACCGAGCACGTGCGCGAGCAGCACCTGCGCGTCGAGCGGGACGAGCCCGCTGCCCTCGAGCACGCGCCGGATCGTGAACTCGCCGGTCACGGATTCGGATTGTGCGCAGAGAACAGACGCAAGCGCTGGCCGTAATAATGTCCCCAGCCGGCTTCCGCGAGGCCGGACTTCATCAGCACGCGCTGCGACGCCACGTTGTCCGGATGCGTGATCCCGATGATCCGATGGAGGCCGACCGTGTCGAAGCCGTAGCGAATGAGCTCGGTCGCCCCTTCGGTCGCGAAGCCTAGTCCCCACGCTTCGCGCAGCAACCGGTAGCCCACCTCGACCTCGACCGTATCCGGGATGTACTTGAGCGTGAACCAGCCAATGTATGCGCCGGTGTCGCGGCGCGATGCGCGCCACGTGCCGAGCCCCGGATAGAGCCGATAGACGCGCGGGATGCGCTTCATCGCGGCCGCGATCCTCGCGCGCGACGAGAGCTTGCCGTCGCCGATGTAGCGCATCACGCCCGGGTCCTGGTCGAGCCGCCAGATCTCGTTGAAATCGCCGGCACCGAACTCGCGAAAATCGAGGCGCAGCGTCTGCAGCCAGAAGGGCGGTGCCTTCATCGCTCCTCGCCGGACAACAGCGCGAGTTGCTCGGCCTGGTGCTCCTGCGCAAGCGCGTTCAGGAGCTCGTCGAGGTCGCCATCCATGATCTGGTCGATCTTGTAGAGCGTCAGGTTGATCCGGTGGTCGGTCACACGGCCCTGCGGAAAATTGTACGTCCGGATGCGCTCGCTGCGATCGCCCGAGCCGATGAGGCTCTTGCGATGCGCCGCCTCCTTCGCGTGCCGCTCGGTACGCTCCTTGTCGAGCAGCCGCGAGGCAAGCACTGCCATCGCCTGCGCGCGATTGCGATGCTGCGAGCGGTCGTCCTGGCATTCGACGACGAGGCCCGTCGGAAGATGCGTGATGCGCACCGCGGAATCCGTCTTGTTCACGTGCTGGCCGCCGGCGCCGGACGCCCGGAACGTATCGATGCGCAGGTCCGCCGGATTGATCGTGATGTCGGCGATCGGGTCGGCCTCCGGAAGCACCGCGACCGTGCAGGCGGACGTGTGGATGCGGCCCTGCGCCTCGGTTTCCGGCACGCGCTGCACGCGGTGGCCGCCCGACTCGAACTTGAGCTTCGAGTAGGCGCCCTGCCCCGCGATGCGCACGATCACTTCCTTGTAGCCGCCAAGTTCGGACGATGACGCCGACACGATCTCCACGCCCCATCGGTTGCGCTCGGCATGGCGCGTGTACATCCGGAAGAGATCGCCCGCGAACAGCGCCGATTCGTCGCCGCCCGTCCCGGCGCGGATCTCGAGGAACACATTGCGATCGTCGTTCGGGTCCTTCGGCAGCAGCATGCGCTGCAGTTCGGCCGCGAGGGCCGTCATCCTGGCGGTCGCCGCCTCGCGCTCCTCCTCGGCGAACGCCCGCATTTCCGGATCCTGAGCGATTTCGTCGGCCGTCACGAGGTCGTGCTCCGCCGCGAGGTAGTCACGAAAGCGCGCGACCACCGGCCCGATTTCCGCGTGCTCCCTGGTGAGCGAACGATAGCGGTCGAGGTCGCGCGTCGCGTCCTCGGCCGAGAGCATCGCGTCGAGCTCGTCGAGCCGCAGCGCGAGCTGGTCGAGCTTGGTGTGGAGTGAGAGTTTCATGCCTCGAAGCTAAGGCCTAATATTGGGCAATCGGAGTGATAGGTCGATCCTGAGTGCGTCGCTCGTGGGACCCTGCTCGCCGTTTGCGACGTTAGAACCTATCGCAAAATATCGGCGAGCGGCCCGGGAGCCTTAGTTGCCAACTGAGGACCCGCAGCGAGCCCCGAGATAGTACATAGACGTACAGCGAGGGGCGAGTGAGGACGCGACAAAGCTATCGGGTCGCGCAGCCTATTTTGCGATAGGTTCTAATGCCCCTGCTCGGGCAGGCGATAGATATGCTCGAACATCGCGACGAGCTCGGCGCGCTCCGCGTCACCGGCCTGGTTCAGCGCCTGCGTGGGCGCGTGCAGGAACTTGTTGGTGAGCCCGCGCGCGAGCGCTTCCAGCACCTGGTCGGGCGCCGCGCCGCCGGAGAGCATCTTGCGCGCGCGCTCGAGCTCGGCCGCACGCAACTGGTCGTGGTGGCCGTGCAGCGCCGTGATCGTCGGCACGACGGTGCGTCCTTCGAGCCAGCGCAGGAAGCTGCCCGCTTGCTCGGCGATCATCTCCTCCGCCTGCGTCACGGCTTCCTTCCTGATCTGCAGGTTGTCCTTGACGATGTTGGAGAGGTCGTCGACGCTGTACAGGAACACGTCGTCGAGCTCTGCCGCCTCGGGCTCGACGTCGCGCGGCACCGCGAGGTCGACGATGAACACCGGCGCGTGGCGGCGCGCCTTGATCACGCGCTCGAGCAGACCCTTGCCGAGGATCGGCAGCGTGCTCGCCGTGCAGGTGACGATGATGTCGAACTCGGGCAGGCGGTCCGGCATCTCGTTCAGCGTGATCGCCTCGCCTTTGAAGCGCGCGGCGAGCTCCTTGCCGCGCTCCAGCGTCCGGTTCGCGATCGTGATCGACTTCGGATGGCGCGCCGCGAAATGCGTCGCGGTGAGGTCGATCATCTCGCCGGCGCCGATCAGGAGCAGCCGCTGCTCGGCGATCGTCGGAAAGATCCGCTCCGCGAGCTTCACCGACGCCGCCGCCATCGAGATCGACGCGCTGCCGATGTCGGTCTGCGTGCGGACATCCTTCGCCACGGCGAACGTGCGCTGGAACAGCCGGTTCAGCACCAGCCCGAGGGATCCCGCCGATTCCGCATGCCGCACTGCCTGTTTCATCTGGCCCAGGATCTGCGGCTCGCCCAGCACCATCGAATCGAGGCCGGACGCGACGCGGAAGGCATGCGTCACCGCCTGCTCGCGCGGCAGCGTGTACAGGTACGGGGATAACGAATCCTTTGGCACGCGGTGGAAGTCCTCGAGCCAAGTGATGACGGGCCGCGCGTCGGGGCTTCGCACGTAGAGCTCCGTCCGGTTGCAGGTCGACAGAATGGCCGCTTCCTTGACCGTCGGGCGCGTCAGCAAGTCGCGCAGCGCGTGGCCGAGCGCGTCCGGCGAAAACGCGATCTGCTCCCGCACTTCGAGCGGCGCGGTGGCGTGATTGAGGCCGAGGGCGTAGAGGGACATGGGCCGGCTGGGGTGCCTTTGCGAGCGCATTTTAGCCTACTCGCCCCGGCGGCATCGGGCAAGAATCGGCCAAGATATTGATTTCGGTCATGAAATACCTCCCCTCGGCCCTCGAAATCGCCCGTCGGGGACATTGCCTCGGCCTCCGCACCGCCTTGGTGACTCGTCGCAGTGCTTGGGTCGGCCTCATGCGCCCTCGGCCTCCGCACCGCTGATGAATGCGGAGATCGCTCTGTCGGCCTCGCAGCGCCGATTCGCGATGGCTCCGATCCCCTACGCGCTCCGCGCTCGGGGCCCCTCTCCGCCGCTCACGGCGCTACTCGCTCTTGCTCGCTCCCCCTTGCCTTCGGCGTGGGGCCCCGGCTCGCCGCTCGCGCCGCTATGCCTTGATGAACTCCTCCCTGCCGCCGAGCCAGCGCGCGAGATGCGCCGCCGCGGCTGCCGGTTCCCGTTGCAAGAGGTCGTCCGCATCGTCGCGCGCCTGCTCGATCAGCGCGACGTCGTGCTCGAGATCCGCGAAGCGCAGCAGAGGCGCGCCCGATTGCCGCGCACCCAGGAATTCGCCGGGGCCGCGAATCACGAGATCCTGCCGGGCGATCTCGAAGCCGTCGTTGGTCTCGTAGATCACCTTGAGGCGTGCTTTCGCGGTGTCGGTCAGCGGCTCCTCGAACAGCAGGTAGCACGAGCTTTCGGCGGCGCCCCGTCCGACGCGGCCGCGCAACTGGTGCAGCTGCGCGAGGCCGAAGCGCTCGGCGTGCTCGATCACCATCAGCGACGCGTTCGGCACGTCCACACCGACTTCGATCACCGTCGTCGCCACCAGCACCTGCAGCGCGCCGGCGACGAACCCGGCCATCACCGCGGCCTTCGCGTCGGGCTTCATGCGCCCGTGCAGCAGCCCGACCTTGAACTCCGGCAGCGCTGTCGTGAGCTCGGTGTGCAGCGCGACCGCCGTCTGCAGCTCGAGCTTCTCGGATTCTTCGATCAGCGGGCACACCCAGTAGACCTGCCGACCCTGCGCGCACGCGGCGCGCACCCGCTCGATGATCTCCGGCCGCCGCCGGTTGTTGACGAGATGCGTGTTGACGGGCGTTCGTCCCGGCGGCATCTCGTCCAGCATCGACACGTCCAGGTCGGCATAGAACGTCATGGCGAGCGTGCGCGGGATCGGTGTCGCACTCATCATCAGCTGGTGCGCCTCACCCATCGCCTTGCCGCGGAGCTTCAGCCGCTGCGCGACACCGAAGCGATGCTGTTCGTCGACGATCGCAAGCCCGAGCCGCGGCAGCGCGACCTCGTCCTCGAACAGCGCGTGCGTGCCGATCGCGAACATCGCCTTGCCGCTCGCGATTGCCTCGACCGCGGTCCGCCTCGCCTTCGCCGGAAGGCCGCCGGTCAGCCAGGCGATCTCGATCGGCAATCCTTCGAGCCACTGCGCGAGCTTGCGGTAATGCTGCTCGGCGAGGATTTCCGTCGGCGCCATCAGCGCGACCTGCCGTCCGCTTTCGATCGCCTGCAGCGCCGCCAGCGCGGCGACGATCGTCTTGCCGCTGCCGACGTCGCCCTGCAGCAACCGCTGCATCGGCGTTGCGCGCTTCAAGTCGTGGCTGATCTCGCGCCACACGCGCTCCTGCGCGCGCGTCAGCTTGAACGGGATGCGTGCGCGCAATGCCTCCGTCAGCGCACGCGTGCCCGTCAGCACCGGCGCATGCTTGGCCGCGCGCGCCATCCGGTGCGCCTTGAGCGAAAGTTGCTGAGCGACGAGCTCGTCGTACTTCAATCGCGTCCACGCAGGATGCGTGCGCGCGTCGAGCGCGTGCTGCGTCAGCGGTGAAAGGCGCGGCGGCGGCGCATGCAGGAAGGAGAGCGCGTCGCCGAATTTCCACAAGTGGCGCCGCTGCACGAGCTTGTCCGGCAGCGTCTCCGCCGTCAGCGCTGGATCGGAGGCAAGGGCCCGCGCAATCACCTTGCGCAGGGTCTCCTGCGAAAGCCCCGCGGTGGTCGGGTACACGGGCGTCAGGCGATCCGGCAATGCGGCGCCGCGCTCGACGACCGTGAACTGCGGATGGACGATCTCGAGGCCGAAGTGACCTTCGCGCACTTCGCCGAACACGCGCACGCGACGTCCCGGTGCGAGCGCCTTCTGCTGGTTCGGATAGAAATGGAAGAACCGCAGCACGAGCTGCGCGCGCCCGCTGGCACCGGCATCGTCGTCGCCGTCGTCGAGCACGCAGACGAGCTGGCGCCGCCCGCGATACTGGATTTCCGTGCTGACGACCCGGCCCTCGGCCTGCTGTTCGCCGCCCGGCTTGAGCGCCGCGAGCGGGACGAGGCGCGTGTGATCCTCGTAGCGCAGCGGCAGATGGAGGACGAGATCCGCCTCGCGCGCGACGCCGAGGCGCGCCAGCTTGTCGGCGAGCGCAGCGCCGGGCTTCGCGCGGGGCTCGCGCGAAGCATCCTTGCGGACCACGCTGGGCCCCGCGTCAGTCTCCCGTCGCGCGCAGCACCATGACGCCCTCGATCTCGACCCGGCCGCCTTTGGGCAGCGCCGCCACCTGGTAGGTCGCGCGCGCCGGGTAGGGCGGCTTGAAGTACTGCGTCATGATCTCGTTGACTGCAACGAAATCTGCCATGTCGGCGAGGAGCAGCGTGACCTTCACGATCGCGTCGAGGTCGCCGCCCGCCGCGCGCGCGACGGCGCGCAGGTTCTGCAGCACGCGGTGCGCCTGCGCGGCCGTGCCGTCGACCATTTGCCCCGTGGCGGGATCGAGGCCGATCTGGCCGGACAGGTAAACCGTATTGCCGGCCTGGATTGCCTGCGAATAGGGGCCGATTGCCTTCGGGGCGTCCGGGGTTTCGATGGTTTTTCGGGTCATGAGCGATTCCTTCCTGTCGATCGTCGAGTGTAGCAAGTTCGCGGCGGCGCGGTGCGTCACCTTCGCCGTCAGCGCTCGACCTCGTGGCCTGCTTCGATCCACGCGTCGATGCCGCCGATGAGCGGCCGCACGCGCTGGAATCCGCGCTGCTTCAGCGCCTGGGCGACGCGCACGGCAGAGGCTTCGTTCGGGCACGCGCAATAGACGATGACCTCGTTCGTCGGCGGGATCGCCAGCAGCTCGAGCTTCATGTTGGTCACGTCGACGGTGAGCGCGCCGGGGATGCGGCCGGTGACCGACTGCGACAACTTCGAGCGCACGTCGATCACCGTGGCCGGCGTCCCGGTGTCCACGAGGCCGCGCAGTTCCTGCACCGTCACACGGTCCATCTTCAGCTGCCGGATGAAGCGCTGGCGCTGCACCCATTTCACGGTGACGTAGATGACGAACGCGGCGACGACCACCATGAGGCCGTACCGGCCCATCGCCGACAGGACGTCCAGCACCTCGTTGACCGCGTCGCGAAAGAGATAGCCGAGCGCGATCGCGACGCCGGACCACAACGCGGCGCCGATCGCGTCGAACACCAGGAAGCGCCATGGCGACAACCGGATGATGCCGGCCATGGCCGTGGCGACCGACGCGAATCCCGGGACGAACTTCGCGACCGTCAGCGACCGCGCACCCCAGCGCGTGAAGATAGACTCGGTCTGCCGCACGCAGGAATCCGGCGACAGGGAAATGCGGCACAGCGTCCGCAGCACGCGTCCCCCCAGGCGCCGGCCGATGAGGTACCACCCGATATCCGCGATCACCGAGGCCAGGACCGCGGTCGCGAGGAGACCGGGGATCGAGTACGGGCTGCGCGCGGCGAGCGCACCCGTGACGATCAACGTCGGGTAGGCAGGTACGGGGAAGCCCGCCTGCAGCAGCAGGACGTTGACGAACACCAACGCGAGTCCGTAGTGCTCGATCAGCGTGATGAGGTGGCTCATGCCATGACTTTCGGGGCCCGGCGCTTTTATATGATGCCGCGCGGGCGCTTTTCCACCCCATTCGTCGCCGGGGAATCCCCAAGTTTACGGCAGGGCGCCATTCCCGCTATAATTCCGCCCTTCGTGGGGACGTAGCTCAGCTGGGAGAGCGCCGCGTTCGCAATGCGGAGGTCGTGAGTTCGATCCTCATCGTCTCCACCAGAATTCCAAGGCCAACGGTCCTCCGTTGGCCTTGTCGTTTGCGGATGGCCGCGGACACGCACGAATCTGTGCCACACAGCGCGATGGTCGCATTCAACTCATATTGGCCACCGACGTCTTGTCCCGGTCCCATCAGTACAGCCGGATCGCCATGTCGAAGGACCAGGTCCGTCTGATCTCGATCACGTCGAACTCGCGGACCAGGTCCGGCGGAAACGCCTGGTAATGCTCCTGGCTGCGCACGATGCGTCGTATCGCTTCGTCGATGGCCACTACGCCGCTGGAGAGGACGAAAGTCACCGACTCCACCGAGCCGTCGCTTCGAATGGCCACTGTCACCATGGGGTTGGTGTGAGGCAGCTTCGCTGCTTCGCGGACCATGTCGAACGTCATATTCAGCTGGATCTTCCGTTCCCATGCTTCGACGTACAAGATGAGTTCCGCGTTGGCGTCGGCGCGACCGAAGAGCCTGTATCGACGTAACCCGCTCGATGAGGGCAACGGGCGACTTGCAGCCGATGCCGCGTCACGCCGGGCGGCTTCCTCGTCCAGTTGTCGTCCTATCGCCCGAAGGCGCGCTTCCCGCTTTTCCTCCGCCTCTTGCCGGGCTGCCGCTTGTTGTGCTGCCGCCTGTCGTGCGGCCTCCTGTTGTGCGGCCTCCTGTCGCGCCGCTTCTTGTCGTGCTGCCGCTTTTTGTTCGGACTCCTGTCGCGCCACCTCTTGTTGTGCTGCCGCTTGTCGTTCGGCTTCCTGCCGCGCCGTCTCCTGCCGGGTCGCCTCTTGTCGTGCTGCCGCTTGTCGTTCGGCCTCCTGTCGCGCCACCTCTTTTTGTGCTGCCGCTTGTCGTTCTGCCTCCTGTCGCGCCACCTCTTTTTGTGCTGCCGCTTGTCGTTCTGCCTCCTGCCGCGCAGCCTCCATCTGCTCTGCCTGCCGTCGCGCGTCCTGCCGGGCTCGATCGAGCCCAACCTGTTCAACGGCTCGCTCCCGCGCCTCTTCGTCGATTTGCGCCCGCGCTTCATTGGCCGTATCTCGAAGCGGCGGCATCGCCGTCTCCGAGCTCGACGCGCTTGGCGCTGTCGGGATGACGGGTGTCGGCACTGCTGGAGTGACGGGCACGACCCACGTGGGCTCGTCAGACCGCGCCGAGGCGATCACGGCCGACTCGGGGACGGGCGGTGGCGCCGTACCGCCGGGCCGAACGGCACGCAAAGGCGTTTTCGCAGGGGCGGCACCGCTTGCGGCACCTGACCCGGGATTCACCCCTTCACTCGAATGGGTCCCCGCGACTATCGCTGCTGTCGTACGCCTCGGAGTCAGCGCCGGAGACACGGGTGGCGTCAGCGCAAATCCACCGGCGACGGGCTGCTCTGCCCGTCCCTGCTGCAACGGCTCCGCATCAGGTGTGACCGCCGTTTCGGGAGCCTTGACCTGCACCGGAACAAGCACGACGCGCAGATCAGGCGCCTCGATCCGTCGATCCTGCCAGGGGAAGCGGAAGGCAAAGCCGGTCAGCCCAAGACCCTGCCCACCGAAGGTCAGGCTGAACAGCAGCGCGTGGATCAGCAGAGAGAACAGCAGCGCAAGCTTCAGTCGCGTGCGTTCACGGGTCATGCGTTGGCTCGGCCGCTGGCCACGGCCTGCGGCTATCGGAGAGCGCGTCGGCATCGGGTCAAAGGCCTTCACTTCGCCTTAGATCAAGCAGCCGCCGTTAACCGTTCGATGGCGTTCGTCATTCATCGGCTTTCCGGAGGCCGCAATGCATCCACGACCAATTCCAAAGCTGGCGAGGCGCGGGTGATGGCCGAGTCAGTTCGGTGGGGCAAACGCGGTGCGCGGCATGCACATCCACTCGGACAAGCGTTGATTGTCACCTCGGGATGTGGACGGACGCAACGTGGAAAACGTATTCCTGCACCGTCGTCGCCAAAAACGGGCATTGGACTGCGTTCGCTTCTGGCAGAGCGCGAACTCTCGCAGTCGTCTGCTTTAGACCCTATGTCGATCGGTTCAAAGTCTGGAGACTCTCTTCCGCCCGCACGATCAACCTTCCACGCACGGGAACGAGCGGGAGCGAAATCAGGCATTTCGCGCGCGTCACCCATGCGGGACGGGGCCCACTCCTTCGGTCCGGTACGCGCGGCTTGACACCGGCCGAGTGGGAGGAACATCCTTTTCCCGGGATGTCGGCGGCGACGTGTCGGCGACTTTCCGGTGGGCATCCGTGATGCGCGTAACGCGACATCCTGCGGCCGCGCCCCAACACATCCGCCACTCGCCTGTCCGGGATTTGGCCTCATCACGCTAGCGCACCGGGAGTGCCGAAATGACCAAGCTGACCATCAACGGAACGCAGCACGACATCGACCTGCCGGATGACACACGACTCTTGTGGGTCCTGCGCGATCAACTGGGCCTGACCGGAACCAAGTTCGGCTGCGGTATGGCGCTGTGCGGGGCCTGCACCGTGCACGTCGATGGTCAGCCCACGCGCTCGTGCATCACGCCGATGTCCGCGGTGGCCAACAAGAAGGTCACCACCATCGAAGCGATCGGCGCCGACAAGGTCGGCAAAGCCGTGCAGGCCGCGTGGGTCGACATGGGCGTTCCCCAGTGCGGCTATTGCCAGGCCGGGCAGGTCATGTCGGCGACGGCGCTCCTCAAGAAAAATTCCAAGCCGACGGACGCCGACATCGACGCGGCGATGGCGGGGAATATCTGCCGCTGCGGCACCTACGGACGCATTCGCGCGGCCATCAAGCAGGCGGGTGGAAAGGGGGTGGCCGCATGAACGCCCCGTTCGACACGATTCGGCAAAGGAAAAACGACGCGGCATTCGAGACGTCTCTGCAAATTGCGAACGTCAGCCGGCGCCGGTTCCTGCAGCACGCGAGCGCGCTGGGCGGACTGGTGCTGGCGGTTGGGTACCCGGCCATCGCGGGCGCCGCCGACCCGCCGAAGTATGGTGCGGACGGAATGCCGCACGGCTGGATCGACAATCCGCTGGTGTTCGTCGCTATCGGCGAGGACGGCATCGTCAGCATCGTCTGCCATCGTTCCGAGATGGGACAGGGCGTGCGCACCGGCATGCCGATGATCGTGGCGGACGAGCTCGAAGCGGATTGGAGCAAGGTACGGGTCGTGCAGGCGCCCGGCGACGAAGAGCGCTACGGGAACCAGGACACCGACGGTTCGCGCAGCACGCGCCACTTCTTCATGCCGATGCGCCGCTGCGGCGCCGCGGCACGGCAGATGCTGGAAGCGGCGGCCGCCGCGCAATGGAAAGTCGCCGTCGGCGAAGTGGAAGCGAAGAATGGCGAAGTGTTCCATAAACCGAGCGGCCGGAAGCTCGGCTACGGATCGCTGGCCAAGGCGGCGTCCGCCATGCCCGTGCCCGCGCCGGACGCGATTCGCCTCAAGAACCCATCCCAGTTCCGCTATATCGGGACGGGCAAGCTGAAGCTCGTCGATGCGCAGGACATCGTCACCGGCAAGGCGCAATACGGAATGGACACCCGGATGGACGGCATGGTTTACGCCGTCGTCGCGCGACCGCAGGTGTTCGGCGGAAAAGTCGTCAGCTTCGATGCCGCCGACGCAATGAAGGTGCCCGGCGTAATCAAGGTCGTCGCGATCGACGCCACGCCTGGGGCACCGCAGTTCAATCCGCTCGGCGGCGTCGCCGTCATCGCGAACAACACGTGGGCGGCGATGCGGGGCCGTGACGCCTTGAAGATCGTCTGGG